>OFCW01000200.1_pt1 | contig 21557 bp, 20 predicted proteins | sample 1520951 | NCBI WGS metagenome assembly OFCW01 (sample SAMEA4349680, study PRJEB24078) | microbial mat metagenome | biome: Terrestrial Biome; feature: Habitat; material: Microbial Mat | place: India | collected 2012-06-12 | depth 10 m | reverse complement strand
TCCCCACCACCACAGCGAGGCAGACAGCGCCAGTCACGGCGCTACGCGCCATGCCGGGCGCACCCGAAAAAAAAGCGAAGGTCGGGCGACCTTCGCTCTTCAAGGGGCGGCCGGCCCGAAAACCGGCGGTTTCGGCCCAATCAGGCGCGCATTGCCTTCAGCGCAGCGTTCAGCGTCGGGCTCGGACGCATTACGGCCTTGCACTTCTCGGAATCGGCCTTGTAGTAGCCGCCGATGTCGACCGGCTTGCCCTGCACCGTCTTCAACTCGGCGACGATTTGCGCCTCGTTGTCGGTCAGCGTCTTGGCCAGCTTGGCAAAATGGGCGGCCAGTTCGGCATCTTCCTTCTGCGCCGCAAGTTCCTGGGCCCAGTACATCGCCAGATAGAACTGCGAACCCCGGTTATCGAGTTCGCCGGTCTTCGGCGAGGGCGACTTGTTGTTGTCGAGGAGCCGGCCGGTCGCGGCATCCAGCGTCTTGGCAAGCAGCTTGGCGCGGGCGTTGTTTTCCTTGATGCCCAGCTCTTCCAGCGACACGGCGAGAGCCAGGAACTCGCCGAGCGAATCCCAGCGCAGGTGGTTTTCCTGAACCAGCTGCTGGACATGCTTGGGGGCGGAGCCGCCGGCACCGGTTTCGTACATGCCGCCGCCGTTCATCAGCGGGACGATGGACAGCATCTTGGCCGAAGTGCCCAGTTCCATGATCGGGAACAGGTCGGTCAGGTAGTCGCGCAGGATGTTGCCGGTCACCGAGATGGTGTCGAGGCCGCGCGCAACGCGCTCCAGCGTGAAGCGCATGGCGCGAACCTGGCTCATGATGTGGATTTCGAGGCCCGTGGTGTCGTGATCCTTCAGGTATTTCTGGACCTTCTTGATCAGCTCGTTCTCGTGCGGACGGTACGGGTCCAGCCAGAAGACGGCCGGCATGCCGGAGTTGCGGGCGCGGGTGACGGCGAGCTTGACCCAGTCGCGGATCGGCGCATCCTTGACCTGGCACATGCGCCAGATGTCACCGGCTTCGACGTTCTGCGTCAGCAGCACTTCGCCGGTGTCGATGTCGACGATGTTGGCGATGCCGTCCTCGGCGATTTCGAAGGTCTTGTCGTGCGAGCCGTATTCTTCGGCCTGCTGGGCCATCAGGCCGACGTTGGGCACGGTGCCCATGGTGCGCGGGTCGAAATTGCCGTGCCACTTGCAGAAGTTGATCATCTCCTGATAGATGCGGGCAAAGGTCGATTCCGGCATGACCGCCTTGCAGTCGTATTGCTTGCCGTCGGCGCCCCACATCTTGCCGCCAGCGCGGATCATCGCCGGCATCGAGGCATCGACGATGACGTCGTTGGGCGAGTGGAAATTGGTAATACCCTTGGCAGAATCCACCATGGCCAGCGCCGGACGGTGTTCCTGGCAGGCGTGCAGGTCGCGGATGATCTCGTCGCGCTTCGATTCCGGCAACTGCTTGATCTTCTCGTAGAGGTCGACCATGCCGTTATTGACGTTGACGCCGAGTTCATCGAAGGTCTTGGCATGCTTCTCGAAAGCATCCTTGTAGTAGATCTTCACGCAATGGCCGAAGACGATGGGGTGCGAGACCTTCATCATCGTCGCCTTGACGTGCAGCGAGAACAGGATGCCAGCCTCGCGGCAGTCTTCCAGCTCCTTCTCGTAGAAGTCGCACAGCGCCTTCTTGCTCATGAACATGGAATCGATGATCTCGCCTTCCTGCAGCTTCACTTCCGGCTTCAGGACGGTGATCTTGCCGCCCTTGGCGATCAGTTCCATGCGGACGCGGCGCGCCTTGTCCAGGGTCATCGATTTTTCGCCGTGGTAGAAATCCCCGTGATGCATGTGGGAGACGTGGGTCTGCGACCACTGCTTCCACTCGCCCATGGCATGCGGGTGCTTCCTGGCGTAGTTCTTGACGGCCATCGGCGCGCGGCGGTCGGAGTTGCCTTCGCGCAACACCGGGTTAACGGCGGAACCGAGACACTTGCCATAACGGGCCTTGATGGCCTTTTCTTCGTCAGTGGTCGGATTTTCGGGGTAATCGGGGATGGCGTAGCCCTTTTCCTGCAATTCCTTGATGCAGGCCTTCAGCTGGGCAACGGATGCCGAAATGTTCGGCAGCTTGATGATGTTGGTTTCCGGCAGCAGGCATTTCTTGCCCAGCTCGGCCAGGGTGTTCGGCATGCGCTGCGCTTCCGGCAGCAAGTCCGAGAATTCGGCAATCACACGGGCAGACACGGAAATGTCGGCTTTCTCGATCTCGATGCCGGCCGGGTCAGTAAAGGTACGGATGATCGGCAAGAACGAACACGTCGCCAACAGCGGCGCTTCGTCGGTCAGCGTGTAAATGATTTTTGACTTTCCACCAGCCATGAATATCCCCTTGCGTTGGATTGAGTTTTTGGGGCCGAGGGCTACGCTCGACCCTTTGTAAACCGGTTTGCAGCAGCAAAACATTGGAAGTATCGGCCGCTGCCGCATCTCAGTCAACGAAATGCCTTTTCACATTGCGATTTCGCTGCAAATTCATACACATCCGACCGTCGACCGGGTGCTAATATCCGGCGCAGCGCCCTTCCCCTATCCACCATGAAAATATCCGTCGGCCTCTACGGCACCAATGCCCACCAGATCGCCCTGGCCATGATCCAGGGGTTCAACAAGCACTACACGCTGTTCCGGCAGACCAGCCGCGAAGCCAAAACCCGCTTCGAGGCGGCCGACTGGCTGGGGGTGCACAAGGCGGTCAGGGAGCGCATCCGTTTCTACGATGACCGGGTCGACGAATGTGTCGAGCGTCTGCGCCACGAATTCGATGCCGCCTCGATCGATGACGCCACCTGGCAACAGATCAAGCTGCTCTACATCGGGCTGCTGCTCAACCACAAGCAACCGGAACTGGCCGAGACCTTTTTCAATTCGGTGACGACCAAGATCCTGCACCGCAATTATTTCCACAACGATTTCATTTTCGTCCGTCCGACCATTTCGACCGAAAACCTCGAAGGTGACGAGACCCCGACTTACCGCAGCTATTACGCCAAGGAAGCGGGCCTGCGCGGCGCCATCCAGGAAATCATTGCCGACTTCGCCTGGCAGCGCCCCTTCGCCGATCTGGCCCGCGACATCGAGTACATCTACCACGCGGTGCACCGCTTCCTGAACGGCATGCCGCGCCGCGAGGTCAATTTCCAGATCCAGGTACTGGCCTCGGCGTTCTACCGGAACAAGGCAGCCTACATCATCGGCAAGGCGATCAATGGCGCCAACGAATACCCCTTCGCCATCCCCGTGCTGCACGACGATGCCGGCAAACTGTACGTCGACACCATCCTGCTCGATGCCTGGCGGATCGGCCTGCTTTTCTCGCTGTCACGCGCCTATTTCATGGTGGACATGGAAGTCCCCTCCGGCTACGTGCAGTTCCTGCGCTCAATCATGCCGGCCAAGCCGCGCTCCGAAATCTACATCATGCTCGGCCTCGGCAAGCAGGGCAAAACGATGTTTTTCCGCGACTTCATCTACCACCTGCACCATTCCGAAGACCAGTTCATCATGGCGCCCGGCATCCGCGGCCTGGTCATGCTGGTCTTCACGCTGCCTTCCTATCCCTACGTCTTCAAGATCATCAAGGACGTTTTCGGCAGTTCCAAGGAAATGGATCAGGCGACGGTCAAGCGCAAGTTCATGATGGTCAAGCAGGTTGACCGCGTCGGGCGCATGGCCGACACGCTGGAGTTTTCCAACGTGATGTTCCCGTTGAAACGCTTCGACGACGAGGTGCTCGACGAACTGCGCCGGCTCGCGCCGTCCAAGTTCGAAATCGACGGCGACCAACTGATCATCAAGCATCTCTACATCGAACGGCGCATGGAGCCACTCAATATCCATATCGAGCGCATGGACAAGAGCCACAATGTCGAAGGCCTAGAACACGCCATTCAGGAGTACGGCAATGCCATTCGCGAGCTGGCGCAGGCCAACATCTTCCCGGGCGACATGCTGTGGAAGAACTTCGGGATCACCCGTTTTGGCCGCGTCGTTTTCTACGATTACGACGAAATCGAATACATGACCGACATCCACTTCCGGAAAATCCCGCCGGCACCGGATTTTGAAACGGAAATGTCAGGCGAGGTCTGGTACCCGGTCCAGCGCGGCGACGTCTTTCCCGAGGAATTCGCCACTTTCCTGCTCGGCTCGCCCATGGTCCGCAAACTCTTCCTCAAGCACCACAAGGATCTGCTGTCCCCGACGTTCTGGCAGGAGGCTCAGGAGAAAATCCGCAGCGGCCACGTCGAGGATTTCTTCCCCTACCCGCAGGAGCTGCGCTTCGTGAACATGCCGCCGCCCGGCCCATGAGGCAAGACCACGCCCCTGACAACGGAAAGGACTCCCGTCACGCAAGCCCTTTGCCCCTGGTGCCACAACATGAATTCAACGATGACCGATGCGTGCAGCACAGGCATCATCAATGCACCGGGGATCCGCTTTTCGAAACCTCAAGGAGAACCCCATGTCGCTCACCCTGGCGGTTGCCCGGGAGAGCGCGGACGGTGAAAACCGAACCGCCCTCTCGCCGGAGACAGCCAAGAAATTTGCCGCGCTCGGTATCCGGCTCCGCATGGAGCAGAGCGCCGGCATCCGCAGTCACTTTCTCGACCCCGATTACACTGGCGTCGAATTCGTACCCGGCCTGACGACGGCCTATGCCGGCGCCGACCTGATCCTGCGCGTCACCCCGCCGACGCTGGCCGAAATTGCCGCCCTGCCCGAAGAATCGGTATTGATCGGCCTACTCAAGCCCTACGAGAGCCGCGAACGCCTGGCCGCCCTCAATGCCCGCCGGATCACCGCCTTCGCGCTCGAACTGCTGCCGCGCATCTCGCGCGCCCAAAGCATGGACGCCCTGTCCAGCCAGGGGGCCTGCGCCGGCTACCAGTGCGGCCTGATCGCCGCGGCCCGCTGCACCAAGTTCTTCCCGATGCTGACCACCGCCGCCGGCACGATCCGTCCGGCCCGCGTGCTGGTCATCGGCGCCGGCGTCGCCGGTCTGCAAGCCATCGCCACGTGCAAGCGCCTGGGCGCCATGGTCGAGGCCTACGACGTTCGTGCCGCAGCGCGAGAACAAATCGAATCACTCGGCGCCAAGTTCGTCGATACCGGCGTTTCGGCCGACGGTGCCGGGGGCTACGCCCGCGAACTGACCACCGAGGAAAAGGCTGCCCAGGCCGAGAAGCTGGCCAAGGCCGTCGCCGCCGCCGACGTGGTGATCACCACCGCCGCCATCCCCGGCAAGAAGGCGCCGCTGATCATCACCCGCGAGATGGTCGGGCGCATGAAGTATGGCGCCATCATCGTCGACATGGCTGCCGAATCCGGCGGCAACTGCGAGCTGACGCAACCGGGCGAACACGTGATCGCCAACGACGTGAACATCCACGGTCCGCTCAACCTGCCGTCGCGCATGCCGACTCACGCTTCGGAGTTGTACGCCAAGAACATCTACAACTTCCTGTCGCCCTGGATCCAGGACGGCCGGCTGCATTTCGACTGGACCGACGACGTGCTGGCCGGCACCGTGCTGTGCAAGGACGGCGCAACGGTTCATGCCACGGTCAAACACGTTCTGGGAGAAGCCTGATGGACGGCCTGCTCGCGTTATACATCTTCATGCTCGCCGCCTTCACCGGCTACGAGATCATCGCCAAGGTACCGGTCATCCTGCACACCCCGCTGATGTCGGGTTCCAACTTCATCCACGGCGTCGTCGTGGTCGGCGCCATGATCGCGCTGGGCAACGCCGACACCGCGCTCGAACAGGCCATCGGCTTCTTCGCCGTGGCGCTGGGTGCCGCCAACGCGGCCGGCGGCTACGTCGTGACCGAGCGCATGCTCGGCATGTTCAAAAAGAAGGAGGGTTGAACATGACGCTCCCCATTTACGTTCAAGGCGCCTGGTTTGCCGGGGCCGCACTCTTCATCTTCGGCCTGAAGGGCATGAGTTCGCCGGCCAGCGCCCGCAAGGGCATCGTCATCGCCGGCTACGGCATGCTGATCGCCATCGCCGCCACCTTCCTGATTCCCGGCCTGAAAAACCTCGCCCTGATGGCCGTGGCCCTTGCCGTGGGCGGCGCAGCAGCCTGGATCTCCGGCCAGAAGGTCAAGATGACCGACATGCCGCAGATGGTCGCCATCTACAACGGCATGGGCGGCGGCGCAGCGGCGGCGATTGCCGCCATCGAGTTTGCCCGGGGCGATGCGCACGGCACCGTAACCACCCTCCTGGCAGTGCTGGGCGCGCTGATCGGCGCCGTATCCTTCACCGGCTCCTGCGTCGCCTGGGCCAAATTGCAGGGGGTGATGAAAAAGGCCATCCGGCTGCCCGCACAGAACACCGTCAACGTGCTGCTGGCCCTCAATGCGGTCGGCCTCGGCACGGCGATGGTGGTCATCGCCCCGGCCCGACCGGAGCTGATCCTGTTCTTTTTTGCTGTCTCGCTGATGCTCGGCCTGATCGTCACGCTGCCCATTGGCGGTGCCGACATGCCGGTGGTCATCTCGCTGTTCAATGCCTTCACCGGCCTGGCCGTCGGCTTCGAGGGCTACGTGCTGGGGAATCCGGCACTGATCATCGCCGGCATCGTGGTCGGCGCGGCCGGCACGCTGCTCACCCAGTTGATGGCCAAGGCCATGAACCGGCCGCTGTCCAACATCCTGTTCACCCCGTTGGTCGCCAGCGGCGGCGGCGAGGCGATCAGCGGCACGATGAAGGAAGTCGGCGCCATCGACGCGGCAGCGATGATGCGTTACGCCTCGAAGGTCATCATCGTGCCGGGTTACGGCATGGCCGTCGCCCACGCCCAGCACAAGGTCTGGGAAATGTCGGCCCTGCTTGAAGAAGCCGGGGTCGAGGTCAAATTCGCCATCCATCCGGTCGCCGGACGCATGCCGGGCCACATGAACGTGCTGCTCGCCGAGGCTGGCGTACCGTACGACAAGATTTTCGATCTGGAGGAAATCAATGGTGAGTTCGGCCAGGCCGATGTGGCCCTGATCATCGGCGCCAACGACGTCGTCAATCCGTCGGCGCGGACCGACAAGGCCAGCCCGATCTACGGCATGCCCATTCTCAATGCCGATCAGGCACAAAACGTCATTGTCATCAAACGTGGCAAAGGCACCGGCTATTCCGGCGTCGAGAACGCCCTGTTCTACACCGACAACTGCCGCATGCTGTATGGCGATGCACAGCCGATGACGGGCGAGATCATCCAGCACCTGAAGACGATGGGTTGACCCGTCCCTGTCATATTCGACAGAAATACCAATGCCGGTACAATGCCGGGGTTTATCCTGAACGGAACCCCGGCATGAAACGCATCGATGATCTGCTGATCTGGTTGACCGCAGCCACCAGCCTGGGCTTTTGGCTCTGGTCCATCACCGCAGGACCGGTAACGCCCCACGCCTTCCTGGGGATATCCGCCCTGCTGCTTGCCGCCACGCTGCTATCGGTGCGTGAGCGCCGCCGCTGGAAAGCCCGCCAGGCGGAGTACGTCAACAACCTCAATGCCGTGATGTCCGAGTACCACGTACTTTCCGACGATGCGATGGCCCATGCCCAGCTCCAGTTTGCCTCGCTGGAAAAGGAAATGCAGGAGGCCCAGGACATCATCCGCGCCTCGGTCAATCGCATCTCCGGCAGTCTGACCGGCCTCGAATCACAATCATCCAATCAGCGCCAGGTGCTTGCCTCATTGATCGATCAGATGCTGCAAATGACCGAATCCGGCGACAGCGCCGATCAGGAGCAAATCAGCCTGCAACGTTTCTTCGACGAAACCAACGCGCTGATCGGCGAGTTCGTCGCCAAGATGACGCAGCTGCAATCGACCAGCCAGGGCATCGCCAGCAGTTTCGAGCAGATGCAGGACCAGGTGACGCGCATCACCGGGACCCTCAACGATATCGCCGGCATCACCAAGCAAACCGACCTGCTCGCCCTCAATGCCGCCATCGAAGCTGCCCGGGCAGGCGAAGCCGGCCGCGGGTTCGCCGTCGTTGCCGACGAAGTACGCAACCTGGCGGCCCGTACCGGCGAATTCAACGTGGACATCCGCAATGCCCTGAGCGACATCCTGAACTCCCTGCAGGAAGTCGGCGGGCGCATTGCCCAAGCGACCAGCATCGACATGAGCATCGCCGAAAAATCACGGGCCACGCTGCATGAGCTGGGCAGCGAACTGATCGAACTGACCGGCAAGGCCCGCGAACATTCCCGCCACATCACCGCCGTCACCGAGCAGATGCACAGCCTGACGCAGGAAGGCGTGATGGCGATACAGTTCGAGGACATCGTGACACAGATGATGGATCGCATCAGTCGGCGCGCCAACAATGTCGGCGAATACCTGAACGCCTTCCTGGCCCTGCACCATGACGATGAGGCCGATGGCCTGCAGCGCTTCAAGAAACGCAGCCAGAAACTCGTCGAGCTGCTGGTCAACTCGCACGTCAAGAGCGATGCCATCCAAGCCAGCAATGCGGCGAGCAACGCCAAGGCCGCCAGCGATGGGGAAATCGAGCTGTTCTGACCGCTCGCTCACCAAAATGGATCTCAACACACTGCTCGAACTGCTCGGCGAAAATGCCACGATCACCCTTGCCGGACTGCTGATCGGCACCCTGTTCGGCTTCTTTGCCCAGCGTTCCCGCTTCTGCCTGCGTTCGGCCGTCGTCGAGTTCTGGAACCGGCAGGGCACCGCCCGCCAGGCCATCTGGCTTTGCGCCTTTGCCGCCGCCCTGACGGCGACCCAGAGCTTCATTGCCCTCGGCTGGCTCGACGTTTCGCAGGCCCGGCAACTGGCAGCCACCGGCAGCCTGTCGGGCGCCCTGCTCGGCGGTGTGCTTTTCGGCATCGGCATGATCCTGGCGCGCGGCTGCTCGTCGCGCATGCTCGTGCTGGCCGCCAACGGCAATCTGCGCGCCCTGCTCACCGGGCTGATTTTTGCCGTCACCGCCCAGGCCTCGCTGAGTGGATCGCTGGCCCCGCTACGGCAATGGCTTTCCGGGCTATGGACCATCGCGGGCGGTTCCGGCCGCGACCTGCTGGCCACCGCCCATCTCGGCCATTTCGGCGGCCTGCTCTTTGGCCTGCTTTGGCTGGCCGCTGCCCTTCATTTCACGCGACGCAGCCGTCTGCCCTGTCGCGAATGGCTGAGCGGCATCGCCACCGGCCTGATGATCGCCCTCGCCTGGCTGGTCACCTACCGCATCGGTCGCGAAGCCTTCGACACCATCGTGCCGGTGCAAAGCCTGAGTTTTACCGGCCCCTCCGCCGACGTGCTGATGTGGGTACTGTCCGCCCCGGACCGCCCCTGGGATTTCGATATCGGCCTGGTGCCCGGCGTCGTCCTGGGCTCCTTCGTCGCCGCGCTGTGGGGCCGGGAACTGAAGCTGGAAGGCTTCCGGGACGGCCACAGCATGCGCCGCTACATTGCCGGCGCGATCTGCATGGGCTTCGGCGGCATGCTGGCCGGCGGCTGCGCGGTCGGGGCGGGCGTTTCAGGTGCCGCCATCTTCGCGCTGACCGCCTGGCTCTCCCTGATCGGCATGTGGCTGGGCGCCGGCCTGACCGACCGTCTGATCGACCATCCCGAACGGGGTCAGCCGCCGTCGAGCACGCCGCTCAATCCGCCAGACGCCCGCCCCTGATCGCAGGCCGCGCCGCTACGAAAAAACGGCACGCGCCCCGTCGATCGGGCCGGCCAGCGGGCGATGCATCAAGCCTTGCCCGTACTGCCAAAACCGCCGTCACCCCGATGGCTGGCGTCAAAATCGTCGACGATGTTGAAGCCGACCTGCAGCACCGGCACGATGACCAGCTGCGCGATCCGGTCAAGCGGATTGATCGTGAACGCCGCCTGGCTGCGGTTCCACACCGACACCATCAACTCGCCCTGGTAATCGCTATCGATCAGGCCGACCAGGTTGCCGAGCACGATGCCATGCTTGTGCCCCAGGCCGGAACGGGGCAGGATCATCGCCGCCAGGCCGGGATCGGCCAGGTGGATGGCCATGCCCGTCGGCACCAGCGCGGTCTGGCCCGGCCCGACATGGAGCGGCGCAGTGACACAAGCCCGCAGATCGAGACCGGCCGACCCGGGGGTGGCATAGTGCGGTGGGCTTTCGCGCAGGCGGTTGTCGAGAATCTTGACGTCGATCTGGTGCATCAGTCTTTTCCTGTCAGCAATTGAGCAATGTGCTCGACCAGTTGCCGGGCGAGCACGGATTTGGGCGCTGGCGCCAAGGGATGCGTTCCCGCATCGTCGAACAGCACCAGACGGTTGTCGTCGCCACCGAAGCCGTCCTGGATCAGGTTGCCGGCGATCAGCGGAATGTTTTTCTTGCGCCGCTTGGTCTGGGCGTAGGCTTCAAGATTCCGGCTCTCGGCGGCGAAGCCGACGCAGAACGGGCCATTCGGCAAGGCCGCGACCTCGGCCAGGATGTCGGGGTTCTCGACCAGTTCGAGGGGCGGGATGCCGCCATCATCCTTCTTCAGCTTGTGCCCAGCCGCGTTGGCGACACGGTAATCCGCCACCGCCGCCACACCGATGAAAATGTCGGCCTTGGCCGCGCGCGCCATCACAGCCGCGTGCATGTCCAGGGCGCTCCGTACCTTGATCCGCTCGACTCCCTGCGGCGCGGCCAAACCGACCGGCCCGGAAACCAGCGTCACCTCGGCACCGGCCTGTTGGGCCGCCCGGGCCACGGCATAGCCCATGCGACCGGACGACAGGTTGGTAATGCCCCGCACCGGATCGATGGCCTCGAAGGTCGGGCCGGCCGTCATCAGCACCTTGCGGCCGGCCAGCACCTTGGGCGTGAAGAAAGCGATCACCGCCTCGACGATCTCCTCCGGCTCCAGCATGCGGCCTTCACCCACTTCACCGCAGGCCTGTTCGCCGGCTGCCGGACCGAGCAGGCCCACCCCGTCGGCGGACAGCTGCGCCACATTGCGCCGGGTTGCCGGGTTCTCCCACATCTGGCGATTCATCGCCGGCGCCAACAGCAAGGGACAATCGCGGGCCAGCACCATGGTCGCCAGCAGGTCATCGGCCATGCCGTGCGCGATGCGCGCCAGAAAATCGGCCGATGCCGGGGCGACGAGGATCGCGTCGGCCTGCCGGCTAAGGTCGATATGTGCCATGGCGTTCGGCATCCGCGTGTCCCACTGGTCGAGATAGACCGGCTGCCCGGACAGCGCCTGAAAGGTCGTCGGTGTGACGAAATGCGTTGCCCCTTCGGTCATCGCCACCTGCACGTCGGCCCCCTGTTTGCCAAGCAGACGAACCAGTTCGGCCGCCTTGTACGCCGCAATGCCGCCCGTGACACCGAGGACGATACGCCTCCCCTTTAATTCCATTGTCTTAAATGTAGAATTGGATCTCGCACATTCTATCCACGCTTGGCACGAAAATGGCGATCACCGACTGGCCGACAGGCGAAAGACCCCGTGAACGACTGCTGGCCCACGGCCCGGCCGCCCTCTCCGATGCCGAATTGCTGGCCATCTATTTGAGAGTGGGCGTCCGGGGCAAGAGCGCCGTCGATCTCGCCCGTGATCTGCTGCAGCGGTTCGATGGCCGCCTCGGCCAGCTGGTGGAAGCCTCACTCGAGGACATGGCCAGCGTATCCGGCATCGGCCTCGCCAAGGCGGCCCAGCTGAAGGCCAGCTTCGAACTGGCCCGCCGTGCCCTCAGCCAGGACATGGCCACCCGCGACAACTTCACCTCGCCCGGCAAGGTACGCGACTGGCTGCGGCTCAAACTGGCCCATCGACCGCAGGAAGTATTCATGGCGCTCTGGCTGGATGCGCAAAACCAATTGCTCAAGGCCGAGGAACTCTTCACCGGCAGCCTGACCCAGACTGCCGTCTACCCGCGCGAAGTGGTCAAGTCGGCACTCGCTCACAATGCGGCCGCTGTCATCCTGGCACACAACCACCCGAGCGGCCTGGCCGAACCATCGCGCGCCGACGAGTTGCTGACCCATTCCCTGAAGGAAGCGCTGGCCCTGGTCGACGTCAAGGTGCTGGATCACTTCATCGTCGCCGGCACCGCCTTGCCGCTTTCCTTCGCCGAGCGCGGACTGCTGTGAAAATGCAGAAACCCCTTGATCCCATTCAGGACTTTTGGTTATACTCACGGGCTTTCTTCTAGCGAATTCTGGAGCACCATCATGGCGCGAGTCTGCCAAGTCACGGGTAAAGCCCCGATGGTTGGGAACAACGTTTCCCACGCCAACAACAAAACGAAGCGCCGCTTCCTGCCGAACCTGCAGTATCGTCGTTTCTGGGTTGAAACTGAAAACCGCTTCGTGCGTCTGCGCGTTTCCAACGCCGGTCTGCGCATCATCGACAAGAAGGGCATCGAAGCCGTTCTGGCCGATCTGCGTGCCCGCGGCGAAGTCTAATAGGGAAGGATACGAAAAATGGCTAAAGGCGGTCGCGAAAAGATCAAGCTGGAATCCACGGCTGGTACCGGACACTTCTACACCACTTCCAAAAACAAGCGCACGACGCCCGAGAAGCTGGAATTCATGAAGTATGATCCGAAGGCCCGCAAGCACGTCGCTTACAAGGAAGTCAAGCTGAAGTAATTCAGCTCACTCCGGCATTCGACAAACCCGCCTTCCGGCGGGTTTTGTTTTTTCCGGCCCCTGCTCCGGCCCTCAGGCCATACCCCTGCGCCGGTAGAGCAAAACGGCGTAAACGACAATGCCGGCGAAGATCACCAGCGACCAGTTGGCCATCGACAGGCCGAGAAATTCCCACTCCCGGCTGGTGCAGAAGCCGGTGGCGAGGAACAGCGACGGCATCTGCATGCCCAGCCAGTCGACAACGCGCTCGAACAGGTTGGGGTCGGTAAAGCTGCACTCGGGGGCCAGATGGGGATAGGCCTGCATCCAGGTCTGGTAGGCCGCGACACCGACGCCCAGCCCCCCCAGCGCAACGGACAAGGCACACCACAACCGGCGGCCGGCAGGCATCGCGAAGCCCAGCAGCCCGACACAGCCGATCAGGACATAAAGCAAGCGCTGGAAAATGCACAACGGACAAGGCGACAGGCGCAGCAAGTGCTGCAATTCCATACCCAAGGCAACCAGTCCGAAGCAACCCGCGCCCAGCGTGACAAACCAGGCCCGGACGGGAACATTCGACCAAATCATCGGCAACTTCCGGAAAATTGAGCAGCCTGCATTTTACGGCAACGCCAGGCTGGACCGTCGTTCGGCCGATCGTTAAGATTACCAGATGAACACACGCATCCTCCTTGTCGAAGACGACGAACGGCTGGCCGAACTGACCGCCGAATATCTCTCCAAGAACGACCTGCAGGTTTCCGTCGAGCCGCGCGGCGATGTGGCCGAGACCCGCATCCTGGCCGAACAGCCGGATCTGGTCATCCTCGACGTGATGTTGCCCGGCAAGGACGGTTTCGAGGTCTGCCGCGCCATACGCCCCCAGTACCGCGGCGTGATCCTGATGCTGACCGCCCGCGATGAGGATTTTGACCAGATTCTCGGCCTCGAAATGGGCGCTGACGACTACATCGCCAAACCGGTGCAGCCGCGCGTCCTGCTCGCCCGCATCAAGGCGCTGCTCCGCCGCCTGCCCGCTCCCGGCGACACCCCGGCCGGCGAAACCGACACCATGGTCTTCGGCCAGTTCCGGATCAGCCAGGCCACGCGCACCGCCACCCTCGGCAGCCAGAGCATCGACCTGACGACCGCCGAATTCGACCTGCTCTGGCTGCTCGCCTCGCACGCCGGCAACGTGCTGTCGCGCGACGACCTGCTGCAGGCATTGCGCGGCATCGGCTTCGACGGCCTTGACCGCTCGATCGACGCCCGGATTTCGCGCCTGCGCAAAAAGCTGAACGACGACCCGGAGAACCCGACCCGGATCAAGACCGTGCGCGGCAAGGGCTATCTGTTCAGCAAGCATGACTGGAACTGAACCGCCAGCCAACCCGAGCCGGCCGAAGGAACAGAACCAGGGCCTGGCCCGCTCTCTGTTCCGGGTTTCGCTTCCGCGCTGGCGGGGTAGCCGCTACAGCCTGTCACGGCTGTTCTTCAACTTCTATCTGCTGGCCATGGGCTCCTTCGTGGCCATCGCCTTCACGGCCGACTTCGTCATTTCGACCGCCCAGCGCGGCATCACGGACGACTATGCACGCCGCTTCATGCGGGGCACGATCACCCTGATCGAGGACGAACTGTTCCGTCACCCCCGCCGCGAATGGCCGAAGCGGATCAAGGAGATTGACGAAAAATTCTCCTACAAGCTGGGCATCGTCGAACGCATCACCCTCGACCGCACCCTGACCCCCTCCCAGGTGACCAAGCTGGACGCCGGCGACATCGCCATCGACCACGATGGCGACATCATGTACCACCGTCTCGGCACCTCCAGCCAGGTTCTCGTCGTCGGCCCGCTGGCCTCTCACCGCAACCCGGAGCTGACCGACCGCATGCCGCTCGAACTGCGCCTGCGGCTGCTCACCTGGAGCCTGATCGGCGTCATTTTCGCCATCGCCCTGTGGTTCTGGATCCGCCCGATCTGGCGCGACCTGGAGGCCCTGCGGCAAACCGCCCGCGACCTGGGCGACGGCCATTTCGACACCCACACGCCGAGCGCCCGAACCCAGTTGTTCGCCCCGCTGTCAGACACGATGAACAGCATGGCCGAACGCATCCGGCAGCTGCTGGCGACCCATCGCGAACTCTCCTGTGGCATCTCGCACGAGCTGCGCACCCCGATCGCCCGCATGCGTTTCGCGCTCGAAATGCTGACGGAAACCGACGAGCAGGCAGAACGCGAGCGGCTGTGGGCGATGATGGAAGACGATCTCGACGAACTCGACCAGTTGATCGACACCAGCCTGACCTACGCCCGCTTCGAGCGCGAGGCACCGGAGGCCCATTTCTCCAGTGTCAAATTCGCCGAATGGCTGGCCGACGAAGTCGATTCCGTCCGCCTGCTCAGCCGCCGGCTGGAAGTGACGGTGGACACCAGCCGGCTGCCGGAAAACATCTGTATCGATCTCGACCGCAAGGCCATGCCCTACGCCCTGCGCAACCTGCTGCGCAACGCCTTCAAGTACGCGAGCCAGCGCATCTCGGTCAACGCCGAACTGGTCGGCAATGACATCCAGGTGCATGTCGATGATGACGGTATCGGCATCCCGCCCGAGGAACGCGAGCACATCTTCTCGGCCTTCACCCGCCTCGACCGCTCGCGTGACCGCTCGACCGGCGGCTATGGACTCGGCCTGGCAATTGCCCGGCGCGTCCTCGAACTGCATGGCGGCACAGCAACAGCCGACACCTCGCCGCTCGGCGGAGCCCGCCTCACGCTGAGCTGGAAAGCCCACCAATAGGGCCTCTGCGCCGGTTACACGGCGTCACACAAGATCAAAACCCGTTACCGCTGCGCAACGCGGCCGCAACAGACGCCCCGGAATCACCTCCGTACAATGCGTGGCATGTCAGATAGCAAGGCCCATCAAGACGATGACGAGGCAATGATCACGATGAACATCAAGCAATTTATCGAAGCCGCCCGCCTGTACCTGTTCGGACTGGCCCCCGTCCAACCCGCCCTGGCCACCCTCCCCGTCCGTCAGGATCGCTGATGGCCTTTGCGGACAACCTGCCGATCAGCGAGTCGATTGGCGTCTTCGTCGGAATCACCGGTTACGACTGGCTCGCCGAAGGCCAGGCCGAACCGCTCAAGGCAGCCATCGCCGCAGTCGCCGCCGGCGGCATCATCGCCATCGCCCGCGCCTTGTTGAAGCACCGCAAGAAGGACTGAACCGCTTACCCTCCTCTCGAATTTCCCCCGATTCGAGACCTCCCTGTTCCCCCGCCCGCGTGGCGGGGTTTTTTTTTGAGGGAGCGCCGCTCAGAACGGCGTCAGAAATTCACGCGCAGCGACAACCAGTGCACACGGTCGGCCAGACGGTTGATCGTCCGCCCCTGCTGCTGTTCATTGACCATCTGCGAGATATAGGCGAGTTCTCCCCCCATCGGCCCCAGCCGGAAAGCCTTGGCTAGACGCCAGTCGATCCGCTCGCTGGCCGCGATGGGATAATCGTCGTTACGACGCCAACGCATCGGTGAAGCCCGGAAATACAGGACAGACGCTGTGACATCATAAGGCAGCCTCTGCACCAGCATCGCCGTCTGCGCATGCGTGGGCGCCGAATCACGGGTCTGGCGAATGATTTTGGGGCCATTATTGAAGTCATCGGCCACTCTTGAAATATCCGTGAAATCGGCCGCCACACAAATCAGTGAGTTGCCATACATCAAGCGGGTGGTTTCGAACGGGCGCCAGTTCAACTGGTATTCGTAGCCTTGGATACGAACGTTTTCCAGATTAACCGCACTATCGGCGCGTCCATAGGGATAAACGGCGTAATTGACCGCATTCATCCGCAAACTCGTGCTCTCCCTGTCGTCGGGCACAGTGGCCGGCAGGGGCAGCGGCAATATCTGGATATAGTTGGGAATCCTCTCGCTGAACACCCGGAGATCCGCACTGGCCCGGTATTCCTTCACTTCGGCCAGATAGCCCAGTTCCAGGGTATCGATCTGTTCAGGCTTCACGCCTTGGGCCAAATAGAGAATATCGACCAGGCCGCTCCCACCGATATCGCGCCGCTCCGCGCGTCCTGCCACCTCGTACAAGCTGGGATTGCGATGGGCACGCGAGGCAACCAAACGAATGGTATGCCCTGGCATCACGTGCAAGCTGACACTTGCCCTGGGGTCGAACATGTCGCCGCTGATGTTGTCGTGTTCGTAGCTTGCCCCCAGATTGAACAGCAGGGAATGCATCGGCCGGTATTCGAGGTTGCCAAATGCACGATAGGCGAAACGGCTCTTCCACGCGGTCGATGAGAATTGCTCGTAGGACTGTACCGCCGTGGATTTGAGGCCAAGCCCCCACATGAATCGCACATTCTTGCGCGGGGTGAGCAGGTGCTCGAACTCAAGTTCATGCTGTTGCGATCGCCCGCCCGGATCCACCTCCGGGAAAAAAGTCACCGACGCGGGAACGGGCAGGTTGGTCGTGAAGCTGACCCGGGTGCGATACGGCCCTTGCGCCCGATCATCGGTATAGCCATAACGCAGTTTGGTTTCTTCGGTCGCGGAGAGGGTCCGACGCCACAGGATGCTCATGGCAGCCGATGACTGTTCGAGATTGCGCAGGGGATCGTTAACCGGGCTACCCGGCCGGCCATATTGCGACATGTCACGCGCAAACGTACCGGTCAGTTGCAACTCGTCACGATCGGATAACGGGATATCCGCCCGCAGGTCGAACAGCTGGGATTGCCGATTGTCCGGCGCATAGGTCCAGCGACCGATGTAATAACCATATTGAAAGCCGTCATCCTGAAAGGAGCGGGCCGTGAAGCGGAGATTGGCATCGCCGATACTGCCCCCCCAGCGCAGGACTTCATCGCGAATGCCGTTATTGCCATGATTCACCGAAACCATCCAGCCCTTGGTCAGCGCCGGATCCATCGTAATGATGTTAATGACCCCCATGAAGGCATTGGAGCCATAGGAAACCGTATTCGCCCCGCGAATGACCTCAATGCGCTCGATATTTTCGAGCGCCACCGGCAAAAGGTTCCAGTTAACACCGGATTTGAACAGTGGGGAGTATTGCGAACGGCCATCGACCAGCACTTGTACGCGCGGGCCGTATTCCTCGTTGGACAAGCCGTAATTCAGGCCATGGTAGGCCACGATGGCCGGATCCTGGTTGTGCGAAGTGACCTGGAAACCCGGCACCAGGCGCAACAGATCCTCGACTGTCCGCATGCCGGAAGTCCGAATCATTTCCTGATCGATGATGGTGACCGAGGCGGGTGTTTCGGATAGCTGCTGCGGCAGGCGACTCACCGAGGCGACAAGCGGCAGGCTGGAAAAAAAAATGCGCTCTTCAGCCGCGGTCGACAAAGCGGTCAGGGCCCCCAGGGCGAGCAGGGACAGGTGCAGGGGCAATCGGGAAACAGGGTGATTCTTGGTTTTCACGGCATCCATCCGTCAGTGCGGCACTACGCAGACTCCAGTCCTCCTGAAGTCACACGAAACATTGCTCAGCGGCGGGGCCCGATCTTAACAAGATTTGGCCCCCGGAAAACTAGGGCAAAAACGAGGTCAATAGCAAAAATGACAATGCTATGGACTGTTCAACACACGCACTTCCCGTTGCGGGAAGGGAATCACAATGCCGTTTTCCTTGAAGGCGCGCCAGATGGCGAAATTGATGTCGGAGACAATGTTGCCCTTGCCCGCCTCCGGATCGTTGATCCAGAAACCGAGCTCGAGATTGATCGCACTGTCGGCGAACTGGGTCAGGAAAAACTTGGGGGCGGGTTCGGCAAGCACGCGCGGATGGGCTTTGGCCGCCTCGACCATCAAGCGGCCGGCGAGTTCGAGATCGCTGTCGTAGGCGACACCCACGCTGGTCGCCAGACGGACCTGCGAGTTGGAATAGGTCTGGTTCTGCACCGTCGTGCCGATCAGGGTTTCGTTGGGCACGATGAACTCGGTGCCGCCGGGGTGCCGGAGGACGGTGTAGCGGGTCGTGATCTGCGTCACCTCGCCTACTTCGCTGCCAACCTGGACGATGTTGCCGATGCGGATCGAACGGTCGAGCAGGATGATGAAGCCGGAAACGTAGTTGCTGGCAATTTTCTGCAGACCGAAGCCGAGGCCGACACCGAGGGCGCCGGTAAACACCGACAGCGCCGTCATGTCGATCCCGACCAGCCCGAGGCTGGTCAGGATGGCGACGACAGTCAATACCGCCTTGGCAACGCGCACACCGACGATGCGCAAATTGGCATCGAGGGTCTGGATGCGCATCAGCCTGGCTTCGACCACGCCGGCGATCCACAGCGCGAAGACGACGGTCAGGAAGACGGTGACGATGCCGCGCAACACTGTCCACAGGTCGATGTGCTGCTTGCCGATGTGGAACTGCACCCTCTCCATGGCGTCGATGACGTAAGGCGCCAGGTCGGTGAGGTAGAGCGCCAGCCAGCCCCAGACGAGGGTAGCGATGATGCGTTCCCAGGCGGTCAGCCAAGTGGCTTGCGGGAATGCCTGGCGCAGCACGAAGATGACGCCGCGCACCAGCGCCATCGAGCCGAGTAGCGGCATGGCCAACTTGAGCAGGTGGGTGTGCTGGAAGTTGTCGAGCACGGTGATGGCCACCCCCGTCAGCACCATGCCGGTCAGCGGAAAGGCCAGGCGGGCACTGGCATCGTTCAGGCGTCCGGAGCCTTCGACATGGCGGCTGCGCCACCAGCGGGCGATGAGCAGGGCCGTGCCGATGCAGATGGTCAGGGCAGCCACCTGCCAGATGAAATCCGGCTCGCGAATGTCGGCCAGCAGATTGTTGATCAGGCGCAGGGCCTGGCTTTTCTCGCTCATGCCTTGCGCTCCAGGGCGGTGGCGAAGAAGCCGTCGGTGTGGTGCCGATGCGGGAGCAGGCGCAATACGTCTCCCTCGCAGGCGATGCCCTGCTTGCCGAGAATGCCGCTGGCCGGCAACAGCGTGAAATCGGGATGTTTTTCGAGGAAGGCGGCCACGATGGCGTCGTTTTCTTCGGCCAGCAGGCTGCAGGTGGCGTAGACCAGGCGGCCACCGGGCCGCACCAGCGTCGACGCCGCCTCGAGGATGGACGCCTGCTTGACGGTCAGCTCGGCAATCGACTGCTCATCCTGCCGCCATTTGAGGTCGGGATTGCGGCGCAGCGTGCCAAGGCCCGAGCACGGGGCGTCGACCAGCACGCGGTCGGCCTTGCCGGCCAGGCGCTTGATCTTCTGGTCGCGCTCGTGTTCGATGCGGGCTGGATGAACGTTGGACAGACCGGAACGCGCCAGGCGCGGCTTCAGGTTGGCCAGGCGCTTGTCGGACACGTCGAAGGCGTAGAGGCGGCCGGTATTGCGCATCAGGGCGCCGAGCAGCAGCGTCTTGCCACCGGCGCCGGCGCAGAAATCGACAACCATCTCGCCGCGCTTCGGTTCGAGCAGGAAGCCGAGCAACTGGCTGCCCTCGTCCTGTACTTCGAAAGCGCCGTCGAGGAAAAGCGGGTGCTTGGCCAGCGCCGGCTTGTCGCGCAGCCGAACGGCGAGCGGCGACAAGGCGCCCGGTTGAGCCGCGATCGCGTCGGCGGCGAGCCTGGCGAGCACGGCTTCGCGGTTGGTTTTCAGGGTATTGACGCGCAGGTCGAGGGGGGCCGCCTGGTTCATTGCCTGGGCCAGCGCCGGCACCTCGTCGGCACCGAGTTGCCCGGCCAGCCGTTCATACAACCAGTCCGGCAGGTCACAGCGTACGGCGGGTGGCCAGTCGGCATCCGACATGGCCTTGACCTCGGCCAGCCAGGCTTCCTCGCTCGCCTTGACGACGGGAGCCAGCTCGCGCAGGCTCCAGCCTCGGACGACGGCCAGGGCGACGAGCAGGCGGCGGCGGTTGGACAACTGCCCGGCGCAGCGGGCTTCGATGCTGCGCCCGCGCCGCAGCACGGCGAATACCGTTTCGGCAACAAAGGCCCGGTCGGCGTGCCCCAACTGGCGATGCTCGCGGAAATAGCGGGACACAACGGCGTCGGCCGGGTGATCGAAACGCAGCAACAAGCCAAGAACGGCCTCGGCATGGGCAAACAGGGCGGGGGTGAAACGGGCTTTCATGGGATTCCTAATTCGCTGGCGATCTGCTCGAAAATGTCGCCTTTCTTGTCGGTAAACCGTATTTTAACCGGCAGGCGATGATGATCGAGGGCAAGCCAGATTTCGGTCACGCTGTCGGTCATCGCCCGCAAGTGCAGGGTGCGGAAATGGCCGGCCGGCGTGTCGATTTCCTCTTCCCCCAGTGAATCGAGGGCATAGCGCTCGTACTTTTTGCCGGTGACGACGCCGATCGAGGCGCCCTCCTCCGGCCTGGACAAATAGGCGAGTTGGTAATTGAGCGACAGGACATCCTGCGTGCCCGGCGCGATCGCTCGTACCTGTCCGTCGCGCGACAGCCTGACCTGCGTGGCCAGCCAGTCGAATTCGGCATTTTCGTTGGCATCCCGGCCATTCTTGCGCGTCCGGTAATACTCGGGCTGCAGGCCGCCGGCGACCAGGCGTCCGCTGCTTTCGTTTTCGAAACGAACGGACTTGAAAAGGGCCACCAGGCCGCTCGTTTCGGTCATGCCGTAGAGGTGGTAGCGACCCTCCTCGGTGAATTCCCAGCGATGCTCGGCGCGTCCGATCTGGAAGCCCTGGGTGCCCATCAAAATGGCAAAGCGGATGACACCGCTAGCTGGCAGGCGGGGCGTGGCCGGCTCCGGCGGCACCGGCGGGGCCGCGGCGACCGGGGCGTCCGCCAGCCCCGAAGGACCGTCCTCGGCGAGCGCCGGCATGGACGAGGACGACCGTTCCGACGCGCTGGCGGCCGGGCGGCGCGGCCGGCTCCC
>OFCW01000199.1_pt1 | contig 21667 bp, 17 predicted proteins | sample 1520951 | NCBI WGS metagenome assembly OFCW01 (sample SAMEA4349680, study PRJEB24078) | microbial mat metagenome | biome: Terrestrial Biome; feature: Habitat; material: Microbial Mat | place: India | collected 2012-06-12 | depth 10 m | reverse complement strand
GGGCGGCGAGCAGCAGATGCTGACGCTGTGCCGCACGCTGATGGGCGACCCGGATCTGATCATGATCGACGAGCCGACCGAGGGGCTGGCGCCGAAGATCGTGGAGCTGGTGGGGGAATATCTGAAGGAGCTGAAGAACCGGGGCATTTCGGTGCTGCTGGTGGAGCAGAAGCTGGATATCGCGATGAAGATCTCGCAGCGCGTGTATGTGATGGGGCACGGCTCGATCGTGTTCGAGGGCACGCCGGACGACTTGCGCGCCAATGCCGCTATCCGCAAGGAGTGGCTGGAGGTCTGAGGCGGCCCGCCTTGCAGCTGCGCGTTGAAAATTTTCAGCGCAATCCATCGATCCTTTCTCGAATCCGGCGCTCTTAGGCTGCGCCGGAATTTTTTGCTGAAAAATAATACGATCGTTCTATTTTTGGAGTATAGTTAGGCACGACAATTCGAAACGCGGTTTCAACACCCCCTACGACTTCAACCATAAAAGGAAGAGATATGACTGCCGAATACAAGGTCAACGGCGCTGTTGCCGTCATCACGCTCAACAATCCTCCGGTAAACGGCCTGGGTCATGCGACCCGCAGCGCGATCGTCGAAGGGATGAAGAAAGCTCTGAACGACGATGCCGTCAAGGCGGTGGTCATTACCGGCGCCGGCAAGGCCTTCTCCGGCGGCGCCGACATCAAGGAATTCAATTCGCCCAAGGCGCTGGCCGAGCCGACGCTGCATACCGTCATCAATGTCATCGAAAATTCCAGCAAGCCGGTGGTCGCCGCGATCCACAGCGTCGCCATGGGCGGCGGCCTGGAACTGGCGCTGGGCTGCCATTATCGCGTCGCTGCGCCGGGTGCGCAGATCGCGCTGCCGGAAGTCAAGCTGGGCATCCTGCCGGGCGCCGGCGGCACGCAGCGCCTGCCGCGCGTGCTCGGCCTGGAAATGGGCTTGAACATGATCGTGTCCGGCAATCCGGTGCCGTCCGAGAAGCTGGCCAAGACCGCGCTGTTCAACGAGCTGGTCGAGGGCGACCTGATGGAAGCGGCGATCGCCTTTGCCAACAAGGTCGCCGACGTGCGTCCGCTGCCGAAAGTGCGCGACATCAAGATCGACTATCCGAACCACGAAGGCTTCCTGCAGTTCTCGCGCAACACCGTCAAGGCAATGGCGGGCCCGTTCCCGGCGCCGTTGAAGTGCGTCGAGGCGGTGGCGGCGGCGGTGACCATGAAGTTCGACGACGGCATCAAGTTCGAGCGCGAACTGTTCCTGGAACTGGTGCAGACCACCGAGTCGAAGGCGCTGCGCCATGCGTTCTTCGGCGAGCGCGCCGCCAGCAAGGTGCCGGATGTGCCGGAAGATACCCCGACCCGTGCGATCAAGACTGCGGCCGTGATCGGCGCCGGCACCATGGGGGGCGGCATTGCGATGAATTTCGCGAACGCCGGCATCCCGGTCAAGATCCTGGAGATGAAACAGGAAGCGCTGGACAAGGGCCTGGGCATCATCCGCAAGAACTACGAAAACACGATGAAGAAGGGCAAGCTGACGCCGGAGAAGTTCGAGCAGCGCGTCAGCCTGATCACCGGCACGCTGTCGTATGACGACATCGCGCAGGCCGACATCGTGATCGAAGCGGTGTTCGAGGACATCAATGTCAAGGAGCAGGTGTTCAAGAAGCTCGACGAAGTGATGAAGCCGGGTGCGATCCTGGCCTCCAACACCTCGACGCTGGACCTGAACAAGATCGCTTCCTTCACCAAGCGCCCGCAGGATGTGATCGGCCTGCACTTCTTCAGCCCGGCCAACGTGATGAAACTGCTGGAAATCGTGCGCGGCGAAAAGACCGGCAAGGATGTGCTGGCGACCGCGCTGGCGCTGTCGAAGAAGATCAAGAAGACCGGCGTGGTGTCGGGCGTGTGCGACGGCTTCATCGGCAACCGCATGATCGAGCAGTACAGCCGCCAGGCCGGCTTCCTGCTGGAAGAAGGCTGCCTGCCGGAGCAGGTCGACAAGGCGATCGAAAAGTTCGGCTTCGCGATGGGCCCGTTCCGCATGGGCGATCTGGCCGGCAACGACATTGGCTGGTACATCCGCAAGCGCCGCTACATCGAGAAGCCGGAAGTGACCTATTCGAAGACCGCCGACCTGCTGTGCGAAATGGGCCGCTTCGGCCAGAAGACCGGCGCCGGCTGGTACGACTACAAGCCGGGCGACCGCAAGCCTTATCCGTCGCAGGTGGTGAACGACATGATCGTCAAGCACTCGGCCGACCTCGGCATCGAGCGCCGCAAGATCAGCGACCAGGAAATCGTCGAGCGTCTGGTGTATGCGCTGGTGAACGAAGGCGCCTATATCCTGGAAGAGGGCATCGCGATGCGTGCCTCCGACATCGACATGGTGTACCTGACCGGCTACGGCTTCCCGCTGTTCCGCGGCGGCCCGATGTTCTATGCAGATACGGTCGGCCTGCAGAACGTCGTCATGGCCATGGAGAAATACGCCAAGGGACGCCACGGCGATGCGTGGAAACCGGCGCCGCTGCTGGCGAAGCTGGCAGCCGAAGGCAAGACCTTCAACTGAAAGAATCCCGGCTCCGGCCGGGATTTTTTTACCAGTAATTCTCGGTGACAAACTGGCCCGGCAGCGTGCGCCGGCAAGGCCGCAGGCCGCGCTGATGCAGGATGCGCCGCGTATCTTCGATCATGTCGGGATTGCCGCATAACATGATGCGGGAGGATTTCTCGGTGAGCGCGATGCCCGCCGCCCGTTCCAGTTCGCCACTTTCCAGCAGTGTCGTGATCCGGCCGTGCAGCCTCGGTGGAGCGGTTTCCGGATCGCGCGTCGTACTCTGAATCAATTGCAGCCGTGCCGGCGTCGCCGAGGCCGAGGGCGGCCGCTGCGCGAGTTCGGCCAGGTGCTCCCGGTAGGTCAGCTCGTCGGCATGCCGCACGCAATGTACCAGCTGCAGGTTGCGGAATTTTTCCCAGACCATGGGATCGCGCAGGATGGAGATGAAGGGACCGATGCCGGTGCCGGTCGCCAGCATCCACAGGTCGTCGCCATCCTCGAAGCGATCCACCGTCATGAAGCCGAACGGCTGCTTTTCGATCAATATGCGGTCGCCCGGCTTGAGCTGTTTCAGGCGGGAGGTAAAGCGGCCGCCCGGCACCACGATCCCGTAGAACTCCAGCTGCGCTTCATGGGGCGCCGATACCATTGAATAGGCGCGCCAGACCGCGTCATGCTCGTCGGGCAGGCCGAGGCGCGCATATTGGCCCGCGACGAAGGAATAGTTTGGCGGCTTTGTGGTCGTAAAGGTGAACAGGGCATCGGTCCACCAGCGCATGCTAGTCACGGTTTCAAGCGTGCTTTTTCCCTTCGCTAATATGTCGTCGAACATTCCACCTCCGTCAAAACATTGCCAGCTCCATCACTTCAATAATAATATATATTGAAAATATATGTTTAAGAGGCTGAACCATGGCGAAAATCGTCCTGCTTGAGAAAATCCATGCCAGTGCGGCGCAACTGCTGAACAACGAAGGTTTTCAGGACGTCGTGCAGTTGCCGACCGCGCTCAAGGCCGACGAATTGAAGAAGGTGCTGGCCGATGCCGACGCCGTCGGGATACGTTCCGCGACCCATGTGACGGCCGATGTGCTGGCGGCCTTGCCGCGCCTGCGCGCGATCGGCTGCTTTTGCATCGGCACCAATCAAGTCGATTTGACAGCGGCGGCGGCGCATGGTGTCCCGGTATTCAATGCGCCGTTTTCCAACACCCGCTCGGTGGCGGAACTGGTCATCGCGGAAGCGATCCTGCTGCTGCGCCGGATTCCGGAAAAGAATGCCCGTGCCCACCGCGGGCTGTGGGACAAGTCCGCGCAAGGCGCCTATGAGGTCCGCAACAAGCTGCTCGGCATCATCGGTTACGGCAATATCGGTGCCCAGGTCGGCATCCTGGCCGAAAGCGTCGGCATGCGGGTGTGCTATTACGATGTCGAGAGCAAGCTGCCATTGGGCAATGCGAAGCCGGTGGCGTCGATGGAAGCGCTGCTGGCCGAGGCCGACGTCGTGACGCTGCATGTGCCCGGAGGCGCCGCAACGGAAAGACTCATCACCGGCGACCGGCTCGGCTTGATGAAGCCGTCTGCGGTGCTGCTGAACGCGTCGCGCGGCGGCGTGGTGGACATCGAGGCGCTCAATGAAGCCTTGCGCGAGAAACGGCTGGCCGGCGCGGCGCTCGACGTCTTCCCGAAGGAGCCGCGCAACGACAAGGAGGAATTCGTCTCGCCGCTGCGCGGGCTGGAGAACGTGATCCTGACGCCGCACATCGGCGGCAGCACCGAAGAGGCGCAGGAAAACATCGGGCGCGAGGTGGCCGACAAGCTGGCGCGCTTCCTGAAGGCGGGCACCACGCGCTGGGCGGTCAACTTCCCGGAAATTCCGCATGTGGAGAAGGAAACGAAGAGCCGGGTGTTGCATGTCCACCGCAATGAACCGGGGGTGATCGCGCGCATGAATGCCGATTTTGCGCAGGCGGGCTTGAATATCGTCGCGCAGCATCTGCAGACGCGCGGGCCGATAGGTTACGTGATCACCGATGTCGATGACGGGATTTCCGCCGAGCTGCTGCAAAAACTGAGGAGCGAGGCGGCGACGATACGCTGCGAGCTGGTGTAGAGAGCAGCCAAACAGCGCGCGTTCCGCGCGGCTCTGCCGACGTTCCTTGCCGACGTTCTCGGCTGACGTTCAGACTGCCTCGGCCTTCTTGCGCGGATGAATCTCGATCTTGGTCAGCTTGCGCAGATTGTTACTGTTGCGCAGGAGGTCGGCGAGCGTGACGCCGTGCAGCACTTGCAGATAGGCCGCCGTTGCCTGCCGCAATACGCCTTGCAACTCGCAGGAAGGCGACAGGATGCAATCGTTGTGGGCGCGGTTGAAGCATTCGACCATCATGAAATCGGGCTCGGTGCCGCGCACCACATCGCCGATATTGATGTCTTGCGGTTCCTTCTTCAGACGCAGGCCGCCGCTGCGCCCGCGTATGGTTTCCACCAGGCCGGCCAGGCCGAGCTGATGCACGACCTTCATCAGGTGACTCTTGGAAATGTTGTACGTATCCGCAATATCCTGGATCGTCACCAGCCGGTCACGGTTCAGGCCGAGATACATCAGGGTCCGCAGCGAGTAATCGGTGTAGTCGGTCAGGCGCATCGCACGCAAGGCAGTGCGGACGGGCGCACTGCTGGAATGTAATAAGATAGATTGATTATATATCTTACGCGGCCTGGCGGATATATCCGTCGGTGCTGACGGTAGTGAAATTGCAAGAGCGTGGAGAAGTAGGCGGAGCGCGGCCCGCCATACCGTACATACCGTATCGCATGCCGCCTACGCGGCGCGCTCCGGCCTACAGCCGCTTGCTGGTCACGACCCGTGCCTCGCCGCGTTCGCCGACCGTGTGCAGGGTCACCGGGCGCCGCCATACCTTGCCGATGTATTCGAGCACGCGTTCGGCGCGGAACAGGTCGACGCCGCGGCCGTCGCTCTGGTGGTCGTGCACCAGTTGCAGGCTGCCGTCGACATGCAGGTGGTTGGCGGCGATGCGCGGGGCGCCATAGTTGAATTTCGGCGCGAGTATCGCTTCATGCACCGCATGCACGTCGTTCTTCGCGATGCGGATGTCGCCATCGTCGCGCGCTTCATAGACGAACAGCTGCAGCTTGTCGATCAGTTCGCGGCTCAGGTAGTTGCGGATGAATCCGAAATCGTCTTCTTCCCGGACGATCTGGCGGGCTTTTTCGAGGCCCTGCTTTTCGATGATATCTTCCCACATCGAAAAACCGAGGTGGTAGGGATTCACCGCCAGCGCGAGCTGGCGCTCGGCCGCATAGGGGCGGACCACGTCGGAGTGCGCCTTGATCGCCGACAGGTACAGGTCGTGCGGCAGGAAGTCCGCCTCGCGCAGCAGGCGCGCGTGCCAGTACGAGGCCCAGCCTTCATTCATGATCTGGCAGGCGAACACCGGATAGAAATAATAGGATTCTTCGCGCACCGCGAGGAAAATGTCGCGCTCCCAGTCTTCCATTTCCGGCGCGTAATGCGCGATGAACCAGAGCAGGTCATATTCCGGCTGCGGGGGAATCGTCACGCGTTTTGCGGTCGATTGCAGATCGGGCAGGGGCTTTTCCCCCGGCAGCGCCTGGTAACGCTGATGGAAGGGATCGAGCGACGGCTCGGGCTCCGTTTTCTGTACCGGCTGGGTCGGATACAGCGGACGGTGCAGTTCGCGGTTGATATCGATATGCGGCTCCAGCGCCAATGCCGCATCCAGCACCGCCTCCACCCGCTCCTGGCCGTATTCCTGGATTGCGGTTTCGATGCGATGGGCGCGGGCGGCCGCCTGCTCCAGGATGTGGCCGCCGGCCATTTCCATGAACTGCGCGAACAGATGATTGTTTTTTGCAAAATCGGCATGGCCCAGCACATGGGCCGTGACCAGCGTGTTTTCCGGCAGCGTGTTGCCGTTGACCAGATAGGCGCGGCAGGGATCGCCGGGGAACATCACTTCGAAGATGCGCGAATGCCCCATGCCTTGCCGGATCAGCTGATGAATGTAGCGCACGCCGAACGACCAGTGGTGCATGCGCACCGGCAAGCCGTAGACGGCGATTTCCATCATGAAATTATTCGGCACCAGCTCGAAGTCGACCGGGTAGTAGTCGAGGCCGAGCTTGCGCGCCAGTTCCTCGATTTGCGTCGAGTACTGCTTCAGTTGGTCGATCGTTTCTGCGGTGGAGGTGGTGGTGCACATGGGTGTATCCGTTCGGGTGTTGCGGGGCATGGAGTGCGCTTGCAGGTTCCCTCACCCCCGGTCCATCGGCCCCTTTCCCGGGGAAGTCATTCGCTCTGTTGCTGGATGAAGAACTTGCGTATCGCCTTCCACACGTCTTCGTGACGGGTCAGGATCGAGCTGCCGATCGGGGCGCCGGAACGCTCTATTTCTCCGCACAGCATCTTCATTTCGGTTTCGCTGGTGCGCGGCGAGCCCGGCACGGTTTCCACATAGCCGATGAAATTCAGCAGCTTCGACAGGCGCGACAGGTAATCGATTGCCGCCGTCCGGTCCTCGGTGAAGTTTTCGCCGTCCGAGGCGTAGAACAGATAGCCGTTGTAGCGCGACGGATCGTATTCGGTTTCGATCATTTCCAGCGCCAGCTTGAACGCCGTCGATGCGCCGGTGCCGCCGGTGCCGCTGACGTTGAAGAACTCGCTTTCCGAAAACTCCCAGGCCTGGGTGGTATGCGCAATGAAGCGCGTTTCCACCTTTCCATAGCGGCGCCGTATTCCCTGCAGCACGAAGAAGAAGAAGCTCTTGGCCAGCTTGCGCTCGGCATCGGTCATGCTGGCGGAGACATCCAGCGCGAAGATCACCACCGCATTGGTCGCCGGCTTGCGCCGTTGCACCAGCTGCTTGAAGCGCAGGTCTTCGTTGGTGAACGGCACCGGGTTTTCCTTGATGCGTTCCTGGGTGGCGCGCCGCTTCACGGCTTCCTTCACGGTGCGGCGGCGATCCAGGCGCGCGCGCGCGCCATGCTTGTCCCAGCCCTCGCGCACGTATTCGTCATCCTCGACGCTGGTATTGCGCTTGGGCTGCAGGTCGGGCAGCTGCAATTCCTCCCACAGCCAGTCGATGATGTCGTCGACCTTGAATTCCAGCAGCAGCTTGACTTCGCCATCGTTGTTGCCGCCTTCGCCTTCGTCGTCGCCCATGTCCGGCTGCGCCTGGCGCAGCACGTCGCCCGGCTTGCCCTGGCCCTGGCCGGCGCTGGTGAACGGCTGCGAGGAGGAATCCGCCAGGCGGAAGCGCGCATGCTCCAGCAGCCGCACCGGCACCTGCACGGTGCGGTCCTGCGAACCGGTAATCACATCCGGTCCGGCCACCAGGTTCGGCAGGTTCTGCTGCACCGCCTCGCGCACTTTCTGGTTGTGCCGCAGCCAGTCGCGCGATCCGCGCGAGAACAGGTCATACCAGGGCGTTTCAGCAGAGATCGTAATGTGATCAGTCATAAATGAACCTTCAAGTCGCTACTCCTGCGCCATCAGCGTGGTCACGTAGTTGAGCGCCTCGCGCGCGCTGTGGCTGTCGTAGCCGTATTCGTCGACCAGGCGCCGTTCGACCACGGAGATCTTCTGGCGCACCTCCTCGTCGGGCCGGGCGCTGGAGCTAACCAGGCGCAATACCTCGCGCCGCTGCTCGAACAGGTACTGCTGCACCGCGTTATGCAGCTGCGCATGGCTGTCGAGCGTGAATTTCTCGCCGCGCTTGAATGCGCCCATCGCCTTGCGCACCACCTCCTGCCGGAACGACTGCTTGCCCGAGTCGGAGATATGGATCTTTTCCTCGACCGCGCGCAGGAAGCGCTCGTCCGGCTTGCGCTCTTCGTTGGTGATCGGATCCTTGATCTGGCGGTTGTCGAGCGTGGCCTCGACCTCGTCCAGGTATTTGTCGAGCAAGTCCTGCGCCTCCTGCTCGAACGACACGAACAAGGCCTTGTGCACGTCTTCCTTGACCCAGCGGTTGTAGAAGTCCTTGCGCGCCAGCACCAGGTAATCGATCCACTTGCGTTTGCGCTTGGGATCGATGCGGGCATCGTTTTCGATCGCATCCTTGAGCGCCAGCAGCACGTCCATCGTGGTCAGGCTCTTCGCGTTCGACTGGATGATGGCGTTCGACAGCGCATTGATCACGAAGCGCGGCGAAATGCCGGACAGCCCTTCGTCGGGCATGCGCTGCTTCAGCCTTTCCGTCTCGGCGTGCGCGTAACCTTCCACCTCTTCATTGGCGTAGAGGCGGACCTTCTTGCTTAGTTCCATTTCCTTTTCATCGCCTTCATGCAGGCGGGTCAGGATCGCGAACACCGCGGCGGTGTGCAGTACGTGCGGATCGAGGTGCACCGCGCGGAAGGCGGGCGCGGCCGACGAAATCAGTTTCTTGTAAATTCGCGCCTCATCCTTGTAATTCAGCGTATAGGGCACCTGGATGATCACCATGCGGTCGAGCAGCGCCTCGTTCTCGCTCTCCTGCAGGAACTTGCGGAATTCCGCCAGGTTGGTGTGCGCGATGATGGTCTCGTCCAGGTAGATCAGCGGGAAGCGCGACACCTTCACGTTCTTTTCCTGCGTCAGCGTCAGCAGCAGATACAGGAATTCGCGCTTGACCTTCAGGATCTCGATCATCTCCAGCATGCCGCGCGACGCCGCGTACACGGCGCCCGACCAGGACCAGGCGCGCGGGTCGCCTTCGTCGCCGTACTCGGCGACTTTCGACAGGTCGACCGAGCCGACCAGGTCGGCCAGGTCGGCCGTGGTCGGGTCGTGCGGCGCGTAGGTGCCGATGCCGATGCGGCCGGCTTCGGAAATGAAGATGCGCTCGACCGGCATGCGCAGGAAATCGCCGTTGTATTCGGTGTCCAGGCGGCTGCGGCAGTGCGGGCACATTTCGCCGATGATTTCCACGCCATAAGTGTCGCGGAAGCGCGGCCGCAGCGAGTGCGGTATCAGGTGCAGCGGCGATTCATGCACCGGGCAGCCGTGGATCGCATACATCGCGCCTTCCTCGGTCAGGCTGTATTCCTCCAGCCCGCGCTTCAACAGGATCACCAGCGTCGACTTGCCGCCGGACGGCGGGCCGAGCAGCAGCAACAGGCGCCGTCCCACTTCGGAGCCGGCCGCAGCCGCCTTGAAGTAGTCGACGACGCGGTCGATCGCCTCGTCCACGCCGAACAATTCCTGGTCGAACAGCCGGCAGCGGAAATTGCCGTCGCTGTCTTCGCCTCCCATCCAACGGATCATGTCCCACATGTATTGATGCGCCGTGCGCGCCACGCCTTGCGGGTCCGCAGGCAATACGCGTTCGAGAAACTGGGAGAGCGTGCCGGACCAGTAGGTAGCACGGTGGTCCTGGGTGAAAGCAATCAGGCTCTTGATGAAGCCTTCTTGCTGTTCAGTATGATTTACATCCTGTTGCGTCGTCATCGCATCTGCTCCCCGTAAGGTTATTCCGATGTAATAGAGACACCCGAAAATGGATTACGTTTCTGCCATCCTCGATTTAAGTATAGGGCGCTACGAAAATTTCGAATGATGAGGGTGATCAATGAACACGCCCTGTCTCTTTCCCGCGAACACGCTGGTGCAGTCCGCATCGATAGCGGTAGCAAGATGCATGCAAGCATATGTAATGCACGGGAAATGGCTTGCATGCAATCAAATGGCGTGCAATCCGCCTGAGTGGTGCAGGTTTTTAGCGCCGCAGGGCAGGCGGAGCGGCTCAGGCATTGCTGCAGTCCGGCATGGCGGAAAAATTTACATGCGCCGCAAACGCCTTGTTTGTCTTCATGCGAGGCTATTCGAGTGCATGTGCGAGAACACCGTTCCCGCAGCCGCGGTTTTTGTGCGACCGCGTTGCCGGTTGCAAGCGGTTGCTGTATCGGAAAAAATTGACCTGGATCAATGGCGGAAATTTACGGATTCACGATAGTGTGCATACAGGCGTTTCGCTATGGAAATGACATGGCGCGGCGCAGCAAACCAGAAAAACTCGCCATATGCAGATTCAGTTTCTTGGTGCAACCGGCACGGTGACCGGTTCCAAATATTTGGTCAGTGCTGGCCGGGCCAAGATCTTCGTCGATTGCGGCCTGTTCCAAGGGTATAAGCAACTGCGGCTGCGCAACTGGGCGCGCCTGCCCGTCGCGCCGTCGCAGATCGATGCGGTCGTGCTGACGCACGCCCATCTCGATCACAGCGGCTATATTCCGCTGTTGGTGAAAAACGGCTTCAGGGGGGAAATCTACTGCAGCGAAGCGACCCATGACCTGTGCAAGATCCTGTTGCCCGACAGCGGACACTTGCTGGAGGAGGAAGCTGCTTATGCCAACCGGCACGGATTTTCCAAGCACAGCCCGGCCTTGCCGTTGTATACGCAGGACGATGCGCGGCGGGCGCTGCGCTTTTTCGCGCCGGTGAAATTCGGCCATCGCTTCACGCCGGCCGCGGGCTTGCATGCGAAGATGGTGCATGCCGGCCACATACTCGGGGCAGGCATCCTGACGCTCGCTGACGAGGGCGCCAGCGTCACCTTTTCCGGCGACCTCGGCCGCATGAACGATCCCATCATGGCGCCGCCCGCCCGTGTCGAGCGCAGCGACTATCTGGTGGTGGAATCGACCTACGGCAACCGGCGCCACGACCCGGCCGACCCGCTGATCGTCCTCGGCCGCACAATACGGGAAACCGTGGCGCGCGGCGGCATCGTCGTGATTCCGTCGTTCGCCGTGGGACGCGCGCAAACCCTGATGTATTACATCCACCTGCTCAAGCAGTCCGGGGCGATCCCGGAATTGCTGCCGGTCTACCTGAACAGCCCGATGGCGGTCGACGCCACCGCACTGTACCGGAAGCATCGCCAGGACCATCGCCTGAATCCGCAGCAGTGCGCGGCGATGTGCCAGGCGGCGAGGATCGTCAACAGCGTCGAGGAATCGATAGCGCTCAATCAGCAGCGCATGCCGATGGTGATCATCGCGGCGAGCGGAATGGCGACCGGCGGGCGCGTGTTGCATCATCTCAAGGCATTTGCCTCCGACCCGCGCAATACCATCCTGTTTGCCGGCTTTCAGGCCGGCGGCACGCGCGGCGCGGCCATGGTGGCGGGCGCCGACGCCATCAAGATCCATGGCGAATACGTGCCGGTGCGCGCGCAGGTGGTGCAGATCGAGAACCTGTCGGCGCATGCCGACAGCGAGGAAATCCTAGACTGGCTGTCGCATTTCCAGGCGCCGCCGAAGAAGACGTTCATCACGCATGGCGAGCCGGAAGCGGCCGACGCCTTGCGCAAACGGATCGAGGAGCGCTTCGGCTGGCAATGCGACGTGCCGGAATATCTGGCGGTGGCGGAGATCCAATGAGCGAGCAACATCAATCCGGCCAGCGGCCGCACAACGGACCGGCGCACCAGCTGCGCATGCGCCGCATCGGCATCGATACCTATCTCGAACCGGTCATCTATATGCGCAGCGATTGCCATATCTGCCGCTCGGAGGGCTTCGAAGCGCATTCGCGCATCGAGGTATGGCGCGGCGACCGACGCATCATCGCTACCCTGAACGTGGTGCACTCGCCGCTTCTCGCGGTGGATGAGGCCGGCCTGTCGGAAGCCGCCTGGCATGGACTGGGCGGCGCGGACGGCGAGACGATCAAGCTGTTCCACCCGCAGCCGGTGCAATCGTTTTCGCATGTGCGCGGCAAGATCTACGGCGCGCCGATCAGCGCCGATGGCGCCAATGCGATCATCCGCGACATCGTCGACGGGCGCTATTCCGATATGGAAATGGCGGCCTTCATCGCCACCTGTGCCGGCAACCGCATGGATACCGAGGAAATCATCGCCGTCACCCGGGCCATGATCCAGGTCGGCAAACGCCTGGAGTGGGGAACGCATCCGGTGGTCGACAAGCATTGCGTGGGCGGCTTGCCCGGCAACCGCACCACGCTGATCGTGGTGCCGATCGTCGCCGCCTGCGGTCTGACCATTCCCAAGACCTCCTCGCGCGCGATTACCTCGCCGGCCGGCAGCGCCGATACGATGGAAACATTGGCGCCGGTCGCGCTGGACATCTCGCAGATGCGGCGCGTGGTCGAGCGCGAGCATGGCTGCATCGCCTGGGGCGGTGCGGTCAGCCTGAGCCCGGCCGACGATATCCTGATCCGGGTCGAGCGCCCGCTCGGCCTCGACAGCGACGGGCAACTGGTGGCTTCGGTATTATCGAAAAAGGCCGCGGCCGGCTCCACCGATGCGCTGATCGATCTGCCGGTCGGGCCGACCGCCAAGGTGCGTTCCGAGCAGGCCGCGCATATCCTCGGCGCGCGCCTGGTGGCGGTCGGGCAGGCGCTCGGCATCCGGGTGCAGACCATCGTTACCGACGGCAGCCAGCCGATCGGCCGGGGCATCGGGCCGGCGCTGGAAGCGCGCGATGTGCTGGCGGTGCTGCAGAACCTGCCGGACGCGCCGGACGATTTGCGGCAGCGCGCCTTGCTGCTTGCCGGGACGGTGCTGGAAATGGGCGGCAAGGCGCCGGCCGGCAAGGGCAGGGCGATGGCGCATGCCGTATTGACCAGCGGCCTGGCATGGCAAAAGTTCCAGGCGATCTGCGAGGCGCAGGGCGGCATGCGCGTGCCGCCGGTCGCCGCGTACACGCATGTCATCACGGCCGCCGCCAGCGGGCGTGTCGCGGCGATCGACAACCGGCGCCTGGCGCGCGCGGCCAAGCTGGCCGGGGCGCCGAAGGCTCCCGCCGCCGGCATCACGCTGCATGTGGCGCTCGCCGCGCCGGTGGAGCAGGGGCAGCCGCTGCTGACCATCCATGCCGAATCCCCCGGCGAGCTGGCCTATGCGAAGACTTACGCGCAAGCCGAGCAGGACATGATTTTGATTAGCGAGGACCGATGACCATGCAATACGCAACCACATTTTTTGAGGCGGGAAGGAAAGCGCGATGATTCCGATTCTGTTTGCGATGCCCGGCAACGAAGCCTTTGCGCTGCACCTGGACCGCGCCATGTCATGCGAAGTCGGGCAGATGGAAATGCGGCGCTTTCCCGACGGCGAAACCTACATCCGGCTGCTGTCGCCGGTGCGCGAGCGCGACGTGATCTTCGTCTGCACCCTGGATCGTCCCGACGAGAAAATGATGCCGCTCTATCTGGCGGCGCGCATCGCGCGCGAGCTCGGCGCGCGCCGCGTCGGGCTGATCGCGCCGTATCTTGCCTACATGCGCCAGGATGCGCGCTTTCACGATGGCGAGGGCGTGACTTCCGCCTATTTCGCGAGCTTCGTTTCCGATTTCTGCGACTGGCTGGTGACCGTCGATCCGCATCTGCACCGGCATCACCGGCTCAACGAAATCTACAGCATTCCCACCAAGGCGGTGCGCGCCGCGCCGCATATCGCCAAGTGGATCGCGTCCAATGTGGAGCGGCCGGTGATCGTCGGCCCCGATGCGGAAAGCGAGCAATGGGCGGCCAGGGTGGCGAAATCGGTCGGCTGCCCCTATACCGTGCTGAACAAGGTGAGAAAGGGCGATGCCGAGGTGGACGTGTCCGGCGCGGCGATGCCCGGCTGGCAGGGCGGCACGCCGGTGCTGGTGGACGATATCGCGTCGACCGCGCGCACCATGATCGCGGCAGCGGAAAAGCTGCAGGCGGCCGGATTGCCGCCGCCGGTTTGCATTGCAGTGCATCCTATCTTCGCCGGCAACGCCTATGCGGACTTGCAGGCAGCCGGCGTGGCGCGCATCGTCAGCTGCAATACGATTGCCCACCCGAGCAACGGGATCGACATCAGCGAAGAGGTTGCGGTTGCGGCAGTGGAGTTGATGGCGATATTGCCGATAGAAATCTAACGCATTCTCCCGGTTGTTGGCAGCCGGTTGTTGGCAGCCGTTCGCGCCGGCTGCCAATTGTTGCATTTCAGTAGGCCGCCGGCGTTCAAATGGCGGCGCAAGGATTGACAAGAAAAATCGTTTTCGATGGAATGAATAAGGCCGTTAGCCGACGGACATGTTTAACGATTGGAACGGAATTTGCTGATTGCGAGGTGCGCCGCTTTAGCGACCGACGCCGCCGTCAAGTTTTCGACGGCGGGCTCGTAAACGGTAGTAAGACGGTGTAAGCGCGGCAGCGCGATTCCGATCGTTAAGACGGCATGCAATTCAGGAGTTTCATCATGACGATCACACTGGCCCGTTCTCATTCGGTCTATAACACCAAGGATGTCGAATCCGCGCAGGAAAGGGCGCGGGCGCTGAAGTCGCCGGAACTGGAAGCGTTCTACGACAACATGCTGGCGCTCGGCGGCGATCGCTTCGTGACCACGCCGTCGTCCACCGAGGCGCTCGATCCCCTGTACGAAGATTGCCCGAATTTCGAGGAAGTGCTGGACGACCTGAGCCGTTATCTCGGCCTGTCGCTGGCCGGCGGCGCCGGCATCAATGTGATGCCTATCCTGTTGCTGGGCGACCCGGGCGTGGGCAAGACCCATTTCGGCAAGCGCCTGGCCGCCGCGCTCGGCACCGAATTCGAATTCATCAGCATGAATGCGCTGTCGGCGGGCTTTGTGATCACCGGCAGTTCCTCGACCTGGAAAGGGGCGAAATGCGGCAAGGTGGCGGAGCGCCTGGTGCGCGGCAAGTACGCCAATCCGGTGGTCTTGCTCGACGAAGTGGAAAAGGCCACCGGTTCCACCCAGTCCGACCCGATGGCGGCGCTCTACCAGTTGCTTGAACCGGAAACCTCGCGCGCATTCCACGACGAATTCATCGATCTCGACCTGGACGCCAGCCAGGTGTTCTGGGTGTTGACCGCCAACAGTCTGGACGGCATCCCGCCCGCGCTGTTGAGCCGGATGGCGGTCTACGAAGTGCCGGCGCCGACGCCCGAGCAGGCCGCCGGCATTGCGCAGCGCGTCTACGTCAGCCTGCTGCGCGAATTGAACCTGCAGAACATGGAGGGCGAATTGAGCGGCAAGGTGCTCGACAAGTTGTCCGAAGTCTCGCCGCGCGAGATGCGCAAGGCATTGCTCGACGGCCTCGGTTTCGCGGTCGCCGCCGGCAGGGCGGAGTTGTTGCCGGAAGATGTGCGCGTCAGGAACGATGCCGGGAAACGGCGCATCGGCTTCTGAACAGGCGCTGCCTCATTCCGCTTCCACGCCGCCCGGATTCACCACCAGCCGGCGGTAGCGCAGGGTCGACTTGAGTTCGACATGGCCGGCCCACTGTTGCACCACATCGACCGGCTTGTCCTTCGATAACTGCCGCATCAGGAAGGAATTGCGCAGCACCTGGGGGCCGAAGCCGCCGCGCGGGCGCAGTGCGCCATGGTGCGACTTGAGCACCGACTGCACCTTGCGGTACAACGTCGCCGGCAGCATCCTGCCGCCTTTCCCGGAAACGAATACGGCACGCTCCTGCGCAAGCGGCAGCGTTGCCCGCAGTTCCAGCCATCTGCGCAAGGGCGCGCGCGCAAATGGCACGATCGGCGCCTTACGTTCCGGAACCTTGCCGTGCGCGGCCACCTGGATATAAGGCGGGTCGGCATCGAGGAAAAGCTGATCGAGTTCCAGGTGGATCACCTCGCTCGCATACAGGCCGGAGCCGATGATCAGAACCAGCATCGCCTGGTCGCGCACTTCGCGCCAGGTGCGCGGCTCATGCGCCAGCACCGCCGCGACGAATTTCTCGTCCTCCTGCGACGCGAGAGCGCCCGGGTTTTTCTCGGCCGCGGGACGGTAATACTTGAACAGCGCCGCGCATGGATTGCCGCCGCGCCGTACACCGGTCTTTTGCAAATGCTCGAACACCGCGTCCAGCAGCTTCAGGTAGCGCCGCTTGGTCGAGTCTTCCGCGGCACAGCCGGACTTGCTCCGCAGGTCATCCAGGAACTGCGCCAGCCGGTCGGACTGCAGCGTGCGCACGTCAAGTCCATTGGCATCCAGGTATTGGACGAAACGGCGCCACATCGCGCAATGCTGACGCACCGAACGCTCGGCATACAGGAAACCAGCGGCATGCGGGATGCTGCGCTGCCAGTTTTCAAAGGCGGCATGCGGATCCTTCAGCCATATCTCCCCCGTCTCCACTTGGGGCAGGGCAAGCAAATCCAGTTGTTCCATGTCGTCTCCCACGATGGTAGGACTTGCCACAAAGGGCATGGCTGGGAGCGGCGTAACGGGCCGCAGGTTCAGTGATTGCGGCAAGAGCATGACGGCGGACAAATGCAATATACCGGTCCATTTATCCGCAATTTCTCTTCTTGCTGCTGAGCATGCGGTGTGTCTTTCGTTATGAACGATACGGATTCGGTATATTGCATTTTCCTGTTGGAAGCATGGCTGCAAGCGCTCTGACTGCCATCAAGCTGGGGCAGGACGCATGCAACCTGCGGAGGCCGACATGCTCAGACATGAGGATTCTGCGATGCCCGCATTCGACGATGATCCGAATAATCCGAATGGTTCGTTACCTGCTCCTGCTCGCCGCCAGCCTGCTTGCGTTCTCCTGCGACCGGCAGGGGCGGCCGGTCGAGGAATTCGGACTGGACAAACTGGCGAAGGGAATTTCCACCGAAGGCGATGTACGCAGCGTGATGGGCGAACCCGATATGGTGCGGGAGGAGACCGACGGCATGCGTATCCTGGAATATCCGAAAGGGCCGGAAGGCGCACGTACCTGGTTCTTCTACATCGACCGCACTGGAAAATTGCTTGACTACAAGCAGGTGCTAACCGAAGAAAACTTCGCCAGGATCCGCCCCGGCATGCGCAAGGAGGAGGTGCGCCGGCTGCTGGGACGGCCAAGAACCGTCATGCGCTTTCAGCTGAAGAATGAAGAGGTCTGGGATTGGCGCTACCTGAGCAACGGCACGGTGCGCTTCTTCAATGTCCATTTCGACATGGTGAGCGACAAAGTGGTCGGAACTTCCAGCGCGGATGCGCTCAATGACTGAAGCCTGCGCCGCAGGGCGCGCATTGTTTGCCCTATCTCAACCGCAACACGCAATATTGACGAAACCGAAACTCCGACGGGGAGTCCTAATGCAAGAAGTTTTGTAGCCTCGCGCGATGCAAGGGCTGCAAGTGCCGGCTACACAAGTGCCGGCTACAAGTACCGTATTTCGAGTACCGTATTTCGTGCCTATATTGCCAATGGAGATCACGATGAACAAGACGTCCCATGTCCTCGCCGTTTCCCTGCTGTCGCTGGCCAGCGCCGCGTTCGCGGCCGAGTCTCCAACCTCCGAAATCCGCGAAAGCACCGATCCAGCGAAAGCCGCCGAGGTCGAACAGCATGCGGCCGAACTCCAGGCACGCCAGCAGCGCGCCTCCGGCGAGCAGGCTTCGGGCAGCAGCGGCATGTCCGAGGAGAAGCCCGGCATGCGGTCGCATATGAAAAAGAAACATGCCCAGAAAACGCGCCGGGCCAAATCGACGACGGAAAGTTCCGGAGCCTCCGGCGGCAGCCAGTCCGGCTCCGGCAGCAGCGACCAGAGCAGCGAGCCGCAAAGCAAATAAGGCCGGCGGGGCAGCGTAACCGGAGAATCGGGCGGCTGCCGCCGTCGGTTGTGTCCTAGTGTCCTAGTGTTTCTGCACACGCCTGGCACTGTGGGCGTCGATCCAGTCAAAAATTTCCGGCCAGATCTTTTCATGCGCGTTGCGCCCGACTAGCACGCCCACATGGGCCAGCGCAACGCCGATATCGCCGCGATAGGCGAGCAGGCGCTTTTCGGTGCTGGCGGCTGCATCCAGGAATTCGATTACCGAGGCGGGGGGAATGATCAGGCTGCGCGGGTCGTAGACGGCAAGAAAGGGGGAACTGATACTGGACGGACCGATATCCTTGCCGTGCACATGCAGCCGTCCGCGCATGAAACGATCTTCCCGGTACAACAGTTCCACGACTTCTTCGAACAGGCGGCGCGCCATCGGCGCTTCATCGAGCGCCCAGCGCAGCACTTGCCAATGGCCTTCCAGTGTTTCTTTCGAATCCAGGCTGCTGACGAGGTCGGCATAGCGCTCGGCCTGAAAGGAAGTCGGCGACGCGGCAACGCTTGCCTGGTTCAAGACCGAGCCCGGGATCGTGTCGAACCAGCGGGTCACATCGGCCGTGCGCGGACCGAAAGCCAGCAGCGGAAAGAAGGAGCCGGAAGCAGCGCCGAAGTGCAGCGGCGCTTCCGCCGTCACCAGGCCCGCCACCCGCTCGGGCCGCAATGCGGCATAGATTGCCGCAAAAACTCCACCCAGCGAATGGCTGAGCAGGAAAAGCGGGGTGCCGCAACGCGCCTCGATCAGGGCGGCACAATCTTCGATCAATGCATAGCCATATTCTTCCAGCCCGAAACGCGTGCCGGCGCCAGCCGGATCGGTCCATTCGACCAGGAAGACCTGCAGGCCGCGTGCCAGCGCGCGCCGCACCACGCTGCGCGCCGGTGACAAGTCCCAGATATACGGGCGTTTGATGGGAGCGGGAATGATCAGCACGGCCGGCCGGGACGGCTCGCCGCCGTAGTGCCGCAGGCGCATGCCGGGCCGTGTCAGCAGGGTGTGGTAGGGTGCCTGCGATGGGCCGAGCCCCATGTCGTCCAGCATGAGCCCGCGTTGCCGGCGCACCCGGTCGAGCGATTCGTACCACCAGCGGATTCCGTTTGTGGGCGGATGCATGGCATCGATCTCCTGGCCGTAGGCAATCGGCGTTTGCTATTGCCTGATCAGATGCGCATATGCGGCGGTCAGTTCAAATGCTGCCGCAAAGGGATGAAGCAGCAAACATTGATAATTCTCAACAAACGCGCATATTAAACAGTTGCTGCTTTGCAGCATCTCCAAAAAACGGGAAAATGCACCCCTTCCAACAAAGGGCTGGTTTCAGTCCGCGAGATTCTTGTGCAGCATGCGGTTCGAACGTTGTAATCACTGCCGTCGCCCCTATCAGGTCAACGCCTTCGATTTCCAGGATCCAGACTGGGCCCCCACCAGCGAAACGGTATGCCCGCATTGCGGCCACAGGGAGGGCCGCAGCGGCGCCGGCATTTTCATTGTCCATGCGCTGACGCCGGAAGAGGAAGCGGCGTTCGACGCCGCCTATCCGCTCGACAGCCGCGACGACGGCATCATCGACCGCGATTAACGCTTCAGAGGAACCGGTCCAGCAATTTCCGGCTCGCCTTGTCCAGGGCCTGCGAATCCTTGATCAGGTACTGAATGCCGTTACTGTCGGCAATCAGCAATGCGACCTGCGCAATGCGGCGGATATCTTCCTCGCCCTTGAGCACGAAGCTGGTGTCGCCGCGATCGGTTTCCACCTCCCAGGTGCTGGGCGTGGCGAAGCTCGATACATGGCGGATGCGGCGGATCTGCGGCAGGAATTCGCGGCTGGCCAGTTCCTCTTCCACCAGCTTGCGCGCTTCCGGCGCCAGCGTCGCAAGCGACTCGATCCATGCCAGTTCGCGGCCGTCGGCATTGACCAGCGCCAGCCCTTGGTCCGGCGCGGCGATCGGGAAGGCGCGCACCGGCACCACGCCCTCGTGCACTTCGCCGTCGGCAGCGGTGAACACCAGCCGGCCGAAAGCATTGCGATGCAATTGGAATGGCTTCATGCCGCGACCTCCTGTTCCCGCGCTTCGCCGAGCACGGCTTCATTCTCGGCCAGCCGCGCCTGCGCCTGGTGCAATTGATAGTAATGGCCCTTGCGCGCCAGCAATTCCTCATGATTGCCGACTTCGACGATCTGGCCGCGGTCCAGCACGACCAGGCGCGAAGCGCGGCGCAGCGTGGAGAGACGGTGCGCGATCGCGATCGTGGTGCGGCCGCGCACCAGGTTGTCGAGCGCCTTCTGGATCTCGCGCTCGGTGGTGGTGTCGACCGACGAGGTGGCCTCGTCCAGGATCAGGATGTGCGGATCGATCAGCAGCGCGCGCGCAATCGAGATGCGCTGGCGCTCGCCGCCGGACAGGGTCTGGCCGCGTTCGCCGACCAGCGAGTCGTAACCGTGCGGCAGACGCAGGATGAATTCATGCGCATGCGCGGCACGGGCGGCGGCGACGATTTCCTCGCGCGTCGCATCCGGCTTGCCGTAGGCGATGTTTTCCGCGATGGTGCCGAAGAACAGGAAGGGCTCCTGCAGCACCAGGCCGATGTTGCGGCGGTAGTCGGATACCGCGAACGAGCGGATGTCGGTGCCGTCGACCTTGATCGAGCCGTCGGCCACGTCGTAGAAGCGGCAGATCAGATTGACCAGGGTGCTCTTGCCGGAGCCGCTGTGGCCGACCAGGCCGATCATTTCGCCCGGCTCGATGGTCAGGTCGATGCCGCGGATCACGGCGCGGTTGCCGTAGCGGAAGCCGACATTGCGCAGTTCGATCTTTCCTTGCACGCGCGGCAGCGGCACCGGGTTGGCGGTTTCCGGCACGTTCGACACATGGTCGAGGATGTCGAAGATGCGCTTGGCGCCGGCCGCCGCCTTCTGCGTGACCGAGACGATGCGGCTCATCGAATCGAGACGGGTATAGAAGCGGCTGATGTAGGCGATGAAGGCGGTCAGCACGCCGACCGTGATCTGGCCGTGCGCCACCTGCCAGATGCCGACGCCCCACACCACCAGCAGGCCGATTTCGGTCAACAGCGTCACGGTCGGCGAAAACAGCGACCACACCTTGTTGACGCGGTCGTTGATCGCCAGGTTGTGGCGGTTGGCCTCGCGAAAACGCGCCACTTCGCGCTTTTCCTGCGCAAATGCCTTCACCACGCGGATGCCGGGGATGGTGTCGGCCAGCACATTGGTCACTTCCGACCAGATGCGGTCGATCTTTTCGAAGCCGTGGCGCAGCTTGTCGCGCACCACATGGATCATCCAGGCGATGAAGGGCAGCGGCAGCAGCGTCACCAGCGCCAGCCATGGATTGATCGACACCAGGATTGCGGCCGTCATCACGATCATCAGCACGTCGGTCGCGAAGTCGAGCAGGTGCAGCGACAGGAATACGCAGATGCGGTCGGATTCCGAGCCGATGCGCGCCATCAGGTCGCCGGTGCGCTTGCCGCCGAAGTATTCGAGCG
>OFCW01000198.1_pt1 | contig 21667 bp, 21 predicted proteins | sample 1520951 | NCBI WGS metagenome assembly OFCW01 (sample SAMEA4349680, study PRJEB24078) | microbial mat metagenome | biome: Terrestrial Biome; feature: Habitat; material: Microbial Mat | place: India | collected 2012-06-12 | depth 10 m | reverse complement strand
TGCGCCCGGACCGCGGCCAGATCGAGGTCGACGGGATCGACCCTGCGCGCGACCCGATGGCGGTGCGCCGCGCCCTGGGCGTGCTGCCGGACGCGCGCGGCATCTACAAGCGCCTGACCGCGCGCGAGAACATCGCCTACTTCGCGCGCCTGCACGGCATGTCCGCCGCACGCACCGCCGAGCGCATCGCCACGCTGTCGGCGGCGCTGGACATGGACGACATCCTCGACCGCCAGACCGAGGGCTTCTCCCAGGGCCAGCGCACCAAGACCGCGATCGCCCGCGCCCTGGTGCACGACCCGCGCAACGTGATCCTGGACGAGCCGACCAATGGCCTGGACGTGATGACCACCCGCGCCATGCGCCAGTTCCTGTTCCGCCTGCGCGACGAGGGCCGCTGCGTGATCTTCTCCAGCCACATCATGCAGGAGGTGGCGGCGCTGTGTGACCGCATCGTCATCATCGCCAAGGGCCAGGTGGTCGCCTCCGGCACCGCCGACGAGCTGCGCGCGCAGACCGGCGAAGCGAGCCTGGAAGATGCTTTCGTCAAGGTGATCGGTTCCGGGGAGGGCCTGCAGGCATGAACGCGCTGACCACCATGTGGATCGTGATGTGCAAGGAACTGCGCGACATCCTGCGCGACCGCCGCACCCTGGTGCTGACCCTGGTGATGGGACCGCTGCTGTTCCCGGCGATCATGCTGGGCATGGGCGCGCTGACCGAGAAGAAGCTGCGCACCCAGAGCGAGAAGGAGCTGGAGGTGCCCACCATCGGCCTGGAGCGCGCACCGAACCTGGTGGCGTTCCTCGCCACCCAGGGCATCCGCGCGGTGCCGGCGCCGGAGGACCTGGAGCAGGCCATCCGCGAGCAGCGGGTTGAGGTGGGCATGCACATCCCCGAGGAGTTCGCCGCGGACTGGCGCGCCGGCCGCCCCGCGCTGGTGGAGGTGCTGGTGGATACCACCCAGCGCGACTCGGCCATCCCCGCCAGCCGCGTGCAGGGCGCGCTGCGCGCCTACGGCGCCCAGGTCGGCGCCTTGCGCCTGCTGGCGCGCGGCGTGGATGCCTCGGTGGCGCAGGCGCTCAACCCGGGCACCCGCGACGTGGCCACCGACGCCGCCAGGCGCGGCCGGGTGCTGGCCTTCATCTCAGGGGCATGTCGGTGAAGTTCATGCCGAAGATGCCGGTAATAAGCGTGAGCGGCATGAACAAGGCGGTAATCACCGTCAGCGTGCGCATGATTTCGCTGGTGCGATGGGCCATCGCGGAGAAGTGGATCTGCACCGCGGATTCGATCGTCGACTCCAGCCGTCGCGCATGGTTGAGCACGCGCGCGATGTGCTCCATCACGTCGTTGGCGCGCACCAGCAGCATGTCTTTCGCGCGGCCGTCGCCGCCGATGTGGTTGTCGACCAGGTAGTCGCGCAGTTCCTGCACCGCGTCGTGCTGGCCTTCGGACAGCTGGTCGAGCTTGCGCAGTTCGATGCGCGCGTCGAGCAGCGCGGTCCAGTCGTTGAACAGGCTGCGCGGATTGAGCAGTGCGCGCTGCCAGCGATCGATCTGGGCGGTCAGCGGCTGGCGCAGGGCAAGATACTGATCGACCATCGCGTTCAGCAGGCGCAGCATCAATTCCTCCGGCGACGCGGGCAGGCGGTTGGCGTAGGTCGCGCCCTCGCGCTTGTTCCGGTACTCGATCAGGCGGGCGCGCTGGGCCTCGATCGTGCGGCTGTTGGGCGCGTGCACGGTCACGAGCGCGTTTTCCATGAGCAGAAAGGTCACCGGCTTGGTGTCGAGCTTGGACAGTGCCGGCGGAATCCGGCGCTTCGATTCTTCCGTATCCGCCTTGTCGGCCGTAAGCGCGAGCTTGCGGAACACCATCAATGCATAGTCCTGCGTCGCGTCGAAATAGGACGGATGCGCGAGGTTGACGGCGTCGGACAGGTGCAGGTCGTAGATATGGACGCCCGTTGCGCGTTCGACCGCATCGCGCCACGCGTTGACGTCGGCGGCGACTTCGTCATGGGTCGCATCCAACCACAGGAAGCCGGATGACAGAGCGGACGGGATATCCTGAAGCTGGACGGCCTGGGTGCTGTCGATATGAAAGATGTCCATGCATGGAGTCGGGCACAGCGCTGCGCCCCTGCCGGGTGGCACGGGCGCTCCGGATCAGCCCTGCTTCAGCAAGCGCGCCACGTCGCGCGCAAAATAGGTCAGCACGCCGTCGGCGCCGGCGCGCTTGAAAGCCAGCATGGCTTCCATCATCGTCTTGTCGTGATCGAGCCAGCCGTTTTGCGCCGCCGCCTTGATCATCGCGTATTCGCCGCTGACCTGGTAGGCGAAGGTCGGCGCCTTGAATTCATCCTTCACGCGCCGCACGATGTCGAGATAGGGCATGCCGGGCTTGACCATCACCATGTCGGCGCCTTCGGCCAGGTCGAGCGCCACTTCGCGCAGCGCCTCGTCGCTGTTGGCCGGGTCCATCTGGTAGGTGGCCTTGTTGCCCTTGCCGAGGTTGGCGGCGGAGCCGACCGCGTCGCGGAAGGGGCCGTAGAAGGCCGACGCGTACTTGGCGGAGTAGGCCATGATGCGGGTGTAGATATGGCCTTGTTCTTCCAGCGCGTTGCGGATGGCGCCGATGCGGCCGTCCATCATGTCGGACGGCGCGACGATGTCGACGCCGGCTTGCGCGTGGGTCAGCGCCTGCCTGGTCAGGATTGCCTTGGTTTCATCGTTCAGCACGTAGCCGTCGGCATTGATCACGCCGTCCTGGCCATGGCTGGTGTACGGATCGAGCGCGACGTCGGTCAGGATGCCGAGTTCCGGAAAGCGCTGCTTCAGCTCGCGCACCGCGCGCGGCACCAGGCCGTCCGGGTTGGTGGCTTCGATGCCGTCCGGCGTCTTGAGCGACGGATCGATCACCGGGAACAGCGCCATGACCGGAATGCCGAGCGCGACGCAGTCTTCCGCCACGGCCAGCAGCAGATCCACCGACAGGCGCTCCACGCCGGGCATCGAGGCGACCGGTTCACGCTGGTTTTTCCCGTCGAGGATGAACACCGGATAAATCAGGTCGGCGGCGGTAAGCACGTTCTCGCGCATCAGCGCGCGCGAAAAGGCATCCTTGCGCATGCGGCGCATGCGGACGGCGGGAAATTGATGGGCTGACAGGGAGTGGGTCATGGCTGCTTTCCGGTAAAAAAACGAGTGGCTAAACTTTTTGGAAATCTCTGAAACTTTTTCGTCCGAGGTCCGTCATACGCATAGGTGATCACTCACCTCCCGCTTCTCCTCCCTGAGCGGGGCCTATCGTGGCATTAGCGATAAGGCGTTACTGCCCTGGAGATCTTCCCCTTTCTCCAGGGTTTTTTTTGTCTTCAGCTTTTGCAGCTTATTGGTCGCCATCCTGCGGCTGCTCCTTGTTTTCTTCGGTCAACCCAAGCAAGTCGACAATACGGGCAGTCGCTTCGTCGATGCCGGTGCGCTTCAATGCCGAGAAAAGCTGCACGGAAAAGGGAAGCGGTTGACCTCGCTCATCAACATAGCTGCTCAATACCGTGCGTGCAAGCCGCAGCGCATTGGTCGAGTCGTTGCGATTCAATTTATCGGCCTTGGTAAGAAGGCAATGCACCGGCTTGCCGGTCGGGGCAAACCATTCCAGCATCTGCACATCCAGATCGGTGAATGGCCGGCGTGCATCCATGATCAGCACCAGCCCGGCCAGTTGTTCGCGCTTCTGGATGTAGGTGCCGAGCAATTGATTCCAATGCAACTTCGCTTCGCCCGGCACTTCGGCGTAGCCATAGCCCGGCAGGTCGACCAGCAGGCCGCGGATTTCCTCGACGATGGTCGGATCTTTCCGATGCTGTCCGACGTGGGCGCCGCCGATCGAAAAATAATTGATGTGCTGCGTGCGTCCCGGCGTCTTCGATGCGAAGGCCAGCCGTTTCTGGTTGCACAGGATATTGATCGCCGTCGATTTGCCGGCATTGGAGCGTCCGGCGAACGCGATTTCAGGGACTTGCGTCTTTGGCAAATCGCGGAGGTGGTTCACGGTCGTGAAGAAACGGGCTTGCCAAAGTAGGGACATAGAGGGGTCAGAAATTGCGGCGGAAGGGGCAAAAATGCTTCAAAGCTATTGTACAATAAGGGGTTATCGCTTTGTTGCGCCGCAAAAGGCCAGTGGTGCAATCGTCAGACCGCCGTATGGGCCAGAATTTTAACAAGTCTCAGGGTGTTTGAATGAACCGTGCATTTTTACCGTGTGTGAAGTCGTTGTTCGTTGCGATGTTGGCGGTTTCTTCCATCGCATACGCCGCAGAAGAAAACCAGGCGCAGAAGGCGGATGCCGCCAAAGGCGAAGCGCTGTACAGCAGTGGTGACAATGCCCGCAACATTCCGGCATGCGTTGCATGCCACGGCGCCGCCGGCAATTCGACCATCGCGCAGAACCCGAAGCTGGCTGCCCAGCACGGTGCCTATCTCGCCAAGCAGCTCGCCGACTTCAAGACCCCGCAGCGCAACAACCCGGTCATGAGCTCGATCGCGCAAGGCCTGACCGACGCCGACATGAAGAACGTGGCCGCCTATCTGGAAAAGCAGGAAGCCAAGCCGGGCGCCGCAAAGGACAAGGCGACGGTTGAATTCGGCAAGAAGATCTACCGCGCCGGCATCGCCGAGAAGAGCGTGCCGGCCTGCGCCGGCTGCCATGGCGCCAGCGGCGCCGGCATCCCGGCCCAGTTCCCGCGTCTGGCCGGCCAGCACCAGGAATACACCACGGCGCAGCTGCAAGCCTTCCGTTCCGGCGCGCGCAAGAACAGCACGCAGATGACGACCATCGCCAAGCGCATGTCCGACGACGAAATCCAGGCTGTGGCAGACTATATCGCTGGCTTGAATCCCAATCTGAAATAAGGCCGGGATAGAAAAGAAAGAAACAGACGGAGGGGGTGGCTAGCGAGGCCGCCCCCTTTTTTCTTTGTGAAGCAGGAATTACATGAGTGTCACTACCTCCGGGCTGCAACTGAAAACCGAGCGCCGCTGGCTGGCCGATACGGTCGAACTGATTTCGTCGATGCGTTTTGCGATCAGCCTGCTGACCCTGATCGCGATTGCATCGGTGATCGGCACCGTGCTGAAGCAGAACGAGCCGATGCCGAATTACGTCAACCAGTTCGGCCCGTTCTGGTTCGAAGTGTTCAACAAGCTCGGGTTGTACAGCGTCTATTCCGCCTGGTGGTTCCTGCTGATCATGGCTTTCCTGGTGGTGTCGACCTCGCTGTGCATCGTGCGCAATACGCCGAAGATGCTCAGGGATATGCGCAGCTGGCGCGAGAACGTGCGCGAACAGTCGCTGCGCAATTTCCACCACAAGATGGAATGGAGCGCCTCCGCACCGCATGACTTGCTGGCGAAACAGCTGGCCGAGCGTGTCGCCGCCGATGGCTACCAGGTCAAGCTGGTCGAAAAGCAGGAAGCCGTCTTGGTCGCGGCCAAGCGCGGCGCCGGCAACAAGTGGGGCTACATCTTCGCGCATACCGCGATCGTCGTCATCTGCCTCGGCGGCTTGCTCGATTCCGACCTGCCGATCCGCTTCCAGGAGTGGTTCGGCGAGAAGACGCCGTTTGCCGGCGGCGGCATCATTGCCGACATTCCGGCGCGGCACCGGCTTGGCCTGAACAATCCCACCTTCCGCGGCAATACCTTCATCCCGGAAGGCGCCAGCAGCAGCACGGCCATCATTCCGCAGCAAAACGGCGTGCTGGTGCAGGAACTGCCGTTCACGATCGAGCTGAAGAAATTCATCATCGAGCATTACTCGACCGGCATGCCCAAGCTGTTCGCCAGCGAAGTCATCGTGCGCGACCACGAAACCGGCAAGGCTTTTCCAGCCACCATCAAGGTCAACGAGCCGCTGATTTACAAGGGCGTGGCGGTCTACCAGTCGAGCTTCGACGATGGCGGCAGCAAGCTGAAACTGCTCGGTTATCAGATGACCGGCCCGAAAAACGGAACGCTCGCGCTCGCTGGCGAAGTCGGCGGCACCACCTCGCTGGGCGACGGCAAGGAGGTCGACTACACGATCGAATGGTCGGGCTTCCGTCCCTTCAATGTCGAGAACATGGCGCAAAGCGGGCAGGATGTGCGTGCAGTCGATGCCAACAAGAGCTTCAACGAACGGTTCGCCGCCGGCCTTGACAAGCGGCTCGGCTCGGGCGCGAAGAATGCCAACAGCAAAGACCTGAAGAACGTCGGCCCGAGCGTGCAATACAAACTGCGCGACAAGACCGGCCAGGCGCGCGAATACCACAACTACATGCAGCCGGTGCTGCTCGATGGCGCTTACGTGTTCTTGACCGGCATGCGCGAGTCGCCCAACGAGTCGTTCCGCTATCTGCGCATTCCGGCCGACGACAAGGACAGCGTCGAGGAATGGATGCGCCTGCGCGCCGCGCTGTTCAATCCGGCGCTGCGCGAACAGGCGGCGGCGCGCTATGCGCTGCATGCCTTGCCCGACCCCAAGGGCGATGCGGAAATGCTGCGTGCTCAGTTGCAAAAATCGGCCGTGCGCGGACTGGAGATTTTCGCCGGCGAGGGGAAGGACGGCGGCTATTTCGCCGTCTCGAAATTCCTCGAAAGACTGCCGGCCGGCGAGCAGGAAAAGGCGGCCGATGTGTTCATGCGCATCCTGAACGGCAGCATGTGGGAGCTGTGGCAGGTCGCGCGCGAGAAAGACGGCTTGCAGCCGGTCGCAGCGGACGACAAGCATGGCCGCTTCCTGCAACTGGCGATCAATGCCATCTCGGATGCCTTCTTCTACGGCGCGCCGGTCTACCTGCAACTGAAGGAATTCCAGGAAGTCAAAGCATCCGTACTGCAAGTCACGCGTTCGCCCGGCAAGAAGGTGGTCTACCTGGGCTGCCTGCTGCTGACGCTGGGCGTGTTTGCGATGTTCTACATCCGTGAACGTCGCCTGTGGATCTGGGTGAAACCGGATGCGGACGGAAAGTCGCATGCATTGATGGCAATGAGCACGCAGCGCAAGACGCTGGATTTCGAAAAGGAATTCGAAGCAATGAAAGCGCGGCTGGCGCCCTCGCAATCGGTATAAGATTTCCGCTTTCGGCCCACTCTCATCGTCGCAACAAGCCATGCCGGCAGCGCTGCCGGACGTGGCGTGGAGAAAACGTTATGGAACTGACGCAATCGCACACCTATGCCCCGGCACCCGGTTTTTTCCGGCGCCTGTCCATCCTCGACTGGCTGTATGCCGTGGCGCTCGCCGCCGGCGCGCTGTTTGCGCTGAACCGCTTCGGCGCCTACATGGATTACTACGAAAAGGCGATCCTGGTGCTGTCGGCGCCGACCTTCGCCTGGCTCGGCTGGCACTGGAAGCCGGTGCGCTGGCTGATCGCGCTGCTGGCGGCGCTGGCCTTGTCGTCGATTGCGCTGTACGGCGGCGTGCTGGATGCGGCGAATCACAAGTTCCTGCTCAAGTACGGCTTGTCGAGCCAGTCGGCCGTGCTGTGGATGAGCACGCTGTTCTTCCTGTCCACGCTGTTCTACTGGGGCGGCCTGGCGACCCGGTCCGACTTCGGCGGCGCGGTCGGCAGCAAGCTGTGCTGGGCGGCGGTGGTGATGGGGTTTACCGGCATGCTGGCGCGCTGGTACGAGTCCTACCTGATCGGCACCGACGTCGGCCATATCCCGATCTCGAACCTGTATGAAGTATTCATCCTGTTCTCGCTGATCACCGCGCTGTTCTACCTGTATTACGAGCAGCACTATGCGACCCGCCAGCTGGGGCCGTTCGTGCTGCTGGTGATCTCGGCCGCGGTCGGCTTTTTGCTCTGGTACACCATCAGCCGCGAGGCATCCGAGATTCAACCGCTGGTGCCGGCGCTGCAGAGCTGGTGGATGAAGATCCACGTGCCCGCCAACTTCATCGGCTACGGCACCTTCTCGCTGGCGGCGATGGTGTCGGCCGCCTACCTGCTGAAGTCGAAAGGCATTTTCGCCGACCGCCTGCCCGCGCTCGACGTGCTGGACGACGTGATGTACAAGGCGATCGCCGTCGGTTTCGCCTTCTTCACGATCGCGACCATCCTCGGTGCATTGTGGGCGGCCGAGGCGTGGGGCGGCTACTGGTCCTGGGACCCGAAGGAAACCTGGGCGCTGATCGTCTGGCTCAACTATGCCGCCTGGCTGCATATGCGACTGATGAAAGGCTTGCGCGGGCAGGTTGCCGCCTGGTGGGCCTTGATCGGCTTGCTGGTCACCACGTTTGCTTTCCTCGGCGTTAACATGTTTTTGTCCGGCTTGCATTCTTACGGGCAGCTTTGACAAAATTTTCATGGGGATGGAATAAATCCTCGCGCCCGGTTGTTTACATACTGTGCAGGCACTTATGTCGGCACCCGTGATTAACCATTCAAGCGAGGATTCCATGAAAAAATTTTCCGCATTTGCAGCAACGGCAGTGCTGGTCACCCTGGCCGCCACTTCGGGTATCGCATCGGCCGCCGCGCCGGCCAAGGTGGCGGACGGCGTGCTGACCACGCCCGCCGGCATGACCCTCTATACCTACGACAATGACACCGCCGGCAGCGGCAAGAGCACCTGCAACGGCCCCTGCGCCACCAACTGGCCGCCGCTGCAGGCAGAAGCCAGCGACCAGGGCAGCGGCGACTACAGCGTCATCACGCGCGACGACGGCAAGAAGCAGTGGGCGTACAAGGGCAAGCCGCTGTACCAGTGGGTCAATGACAAGAAGCCGGGCGACAAGACCGGCGATGGCGTCAAGAACGTCTGGCACGTCGCCAAGCCGTAATCCCCCATGTCCGACTTCGCCGACGCGCTGGCGCTGCAGATTCCACGCCTGCGGCGCTATGCGCGCGCATTGACGCATGACGTGTCCTGGGCCGACGACCTGGTGCAGGACACGCTGGAGCGCGCGCTGCAGCGGCGCTGGCTGTTCCGGATCAACAGCAATCTCACCGCCTGGCTGTTTACCATGCTGTATCGCTTGTACCTGAACGAGGCGAAGCGGCGCAGCACGATTGCGGTCGTGGCGGACGATGAAGCTGCGGAGCCGGCCGTGACAGTTGACCCGGCATTGCAGCTGGACATGCGGCGCGCGCTGGATTGCCTGAGTCCGGAGCACCGCGCGGTGATCGTCCTGATCGGCATGGAGCAGATGAGTTACCAGGAAGCGGCCGAAGTGCTGGACATCCCGCTCGGCACGGTCATGTCGCGCCTGACCCGCGCCCGTGCCCGCTTGCGCGAGCTGTTGTCCGACCGGCCGGCGGCGGCCGACTCCGTTCCGCACCTTACCCGGATCAAGTAAACATGAGTGTTCCCATCGGTGAAATCGATCTGCATGCCTATGTCGACGGACAGCTGGACGCGACGCGGCGCGCCGAGGTGGAAGCGTATCTGGCGGCTCAGCCGGAGGCCGCAGCCACGGTGCAGGCATTGCGCGCGCAGAACCTGGCGCTGCACAGGCTGTATGACCCCGTGCTGAACGAGCCGGTGCCGTTGCGCCTGGCCAATGCATTGCGGCCGTGGCACCGCCCGCGTGCCATTGCCGCCGGACTGGTGTGGCTGGCATGCGGATTGGCGGCCGGCTGGCTGGCGCGCGGCTGGAATGCCGCTCCCGCCGGGCAAACGGTGTTCGCGCAAAAGGCGCTGGCCGCCCATGTCCTGTACGTGGCGGAAACGCGGCATCCGGTCGAAGTGCCGGCCGACCAGGAAGCGCACCTGGTGGCATGGCTGTCCAAGCGGCTGGCTGCGCCAATACGCGCTCCCGACCTGCAGGAGCAGGGCTTCTCGCTGCTCGGTGGAAGACTGTTGCCGGGGGATGACAATACGCCACTCGCGCAATTGATGTACGAGGCAGCCGGCGGCGAACGCCTGACGCTGACGGTCCGGCACGCGGTCCGGCCGCAGCCGGAAACCGGGTTCAAGCTGCTGGAACGGGACGGCAACAGCGTGTTCTACTGGATCGACCGCGACTACGGTTATGCGCTGTCCGGCAATATCGGCAAGCAACGCATGCTGGCGGTGGCGCATGCCATCGATGCGCAGCTTCGCCGCTGATCAAATCGGTGTAAGGTTGATGCGGGCCGGGGAGACCAAGCGCTACGTCACTGCCAATCGGGAGCCGCCATGTTAATCAAACGTCATCCGAACGGGATCGATATTCCGTATGCGTCCGAAATCACGCCGCGCGCCGTGTTCGAGTCGCGCCGCAGCTTCATCAAACAGCTGGCGGTCGGCACGATTGCCGGCGGCGCGCTGGCCGACATGCTCGCGCGTGAGGCCTTCGCGCAAGGCGGCGGCGCGAAAAAGCTGGCCGCCGCAGCCAATCCGGCGTATCGCGTAATGGACAAGCCGACCGACTACAAGGACGCGACCACCTACAACAATTTCTACGAATTCGGCACCGACAAGGCCGACCCCGCTCAATACGCGGGCGCGCTGAAAACCAGTCCATGGACGGTGGCGATCGAGGGCGAAGTGAAAAAGCCGCTGACGCTCGACCTCGATGCGCTGATGAAGCTCTCGCCCCTGGAAGAGCGCATCTACCGCCTGCGCTGCGTGGAGGGCTGGTCGATGGTGATCCCGTGGATCGGCTATTCGCTGTCCAACCTGATCCGCAAGGCCGAGCCGACCGGCAATGCGAAATATGTCGAGTTCACCTCGCTGGCCGACAAGAAGCAGATGCCGGGCGTCGGCAGCCCGGTGCTGGAGTGGCCGTACGTGGAAGGGCTGCGCCTGGACGAAGCCAGTCATCCGCTCGCACTGCTTGCGCTGGGCATGTACGGCGAGGTGCTGCCGAACCAGAACGGCGCGCCGGTGCGCGTGGTGGTGCCGTGGAAGTACGGCTTCAAGTCGGCCAAGTCGATCGTGCGGATCCGCTTCACCAGGGACCAGCCGCGCACCGCGTGGAACCTCGCCGCGCCGCGCGAATACGGGTTCTATGCCAACGTCAACCCGGAAGTCGACCATCCGCGCTGGTCGCAGGCCAGCGAGCGCCGCATCGGTGAGGACGGCTTCTTCACCCGCAAGCGCAAGACGCTCATGTTCAACGGCTACGGCGACGTGGCGTCGCTCTACGCCGGCATGGACCTGAAGAAGTTCTTCTGAGCCGCGGGATGACGTCCATGATGAATCCAACCGCAAGGCAGATTGCGCTGCTCAAGTCCGCGCTGTTCCTGGCCGCGCTGCTGCCGGCAGCGCGCCTGCCGCTGTTCGCGCTGACCGGCCGGCTGGGCGCCAATCCGATCGAGTTCATCACCCGCAGCACCGGCGACTGGACCCTGTACTTCCTGTGCTTCACTTTGCTGGTGACGCCGCTGCGGCGCCTGTCGAAATGGAACTGGCTGATCAAGCTGCGCCGCATGCTGGGGTTGTTCGCGTTTTTCTATGCCTGCCTGCATTTCACGACCTTCCTGTGGTTCGATCATTTCTTCGATGTCGATGAAATGCTGCGCGACGTGGCCAAGCGTCCCTTCATCACGGTGGGATTCACCGCCTTTCTGCTCCTGATTCCGCTGGCGGCGACCAGCACCAACGGCATGGTGCGGCGCTTGGGCGGCAGGCGCTGGCAATGGCTGCATCGCGCGGTCTACCTGATTGCGCCGCTCGGCATCCTGCACTTCTGGTGGATGAAGGCGGGCAAGCATGATTTTGCGCGGCCCATCCTGTTCGGCGCGATCGTGGCGATCCTGCTGCTGTCGCGGCTGTACTGGAACCTGGCGCAGGCGCGCGTTCAGAAGCGCGCGGCAAGCCCGACGCCGAGCTGAACACGGCCGCACAGCAGCAAGGCTGGCGGCCGTGCAGCGCGGGTTACGGCAGCAGGGATTCGAGGCGGAACAGATCGCTTGCCAACTCGCGCTGGCGGATCAGGTGGACCCGGTCGCCGTCGACCATCACTTCGGCGGCGCGGCCGCGCGAGTTGTAGTTGGAGGACATGGTCATGCCGTAGGCGCCGGCCGACATGATCGCCAGCAGGTCGCCCTGCTCGATCGCCAGCGCGCGTTCGCGCGCCAGCCAGTCGCCCGATTCGCACACCGGGCCGACGATGTCGTAAGTCTTCGCCGGCTGCGCGCGCTGCACCACCGCCTGCACGCCGTGCCATGCCTCGTACATCGCCGGGCGCATCAGGTCGTTCATCGCGGCGTTGACGATCGCGAAATTCTTCACCGCGCCGTGCTTCAGATATTCGACTTCGGTCAGCAGCACGCCGGCATTGCCGACGATCGAACGGCCCGGCTCGAACATGACCTGGATCGGCGCGCCCTTGTAGTTGAGCAGGCGCCACTTGTCGATCCTGGCAAACAGCCGGCCGAGGTAGGCGCCGATCGCCACCGGCTCTTCATTGTCGTAGGTGATGCCGATGCCGCCGCCGATGTCGAGGTGGTGGATGGCGATGCCTTCGGCCGTCAGCCGGTCGACCAGCTCGATCACGCGCTCCAGCGCTTCCAGCAGCGGCGCGTCGTCCAGCAGCTGCGAACCGATATGGCAGTCGATGCCGGCCACGCGGATGTGCGGCAGGGTGGCGGCGGTGCGGTACGCGGCGAGCGCTTCGTCGTACGCGATGCCGAATTTGTTTTCCTTCAGGCCGGTCGAGATGTACGGATGCGTCTTGGCGTCGACGTTCGGGTTCACGCGCAAGGAGACCGGCGCCTGCTTGCCCATTTCTCCGGCGACCTCGTTTAAGCGCAGCAGCTCCGCGGTCGACTCGACGTTGAAGCACAGGATGTCGTGCGACAGCGCCAGCCGCATTTCCTCGTGCGTCTTGCCCACGCCGGAAAAAATCACCTTGCGCGGGTCGCCGCCGGCGGCGATCACGCGCAGCAGTTCGCCGCCCGACACGATGTCGAAGCCGGAGCCGAGCCGGCCGAGCAGGTTCAGCACCGCCAGGTTGGAATTCGACTTGACCGAATAGCACACCAGCGCGGTCGCGTCGTCGCGCCGGTTCTCCTTGCACGCATTCGCGTAGGCGGAAAAATTCTCGACCAGCGCCGCCTTGGAATACACATAGGTCGGGCTGCCGAATTGCTTGGCAATTTGGGTCAGCGGCGTGTTTTCGGCGTACAGCTCGCCGTTGCGGTAGGAAAAATGCGACATGGGGGATAACGGATTATTTGGAATCGGAGGCGCTGCCGGCCGGTACGGGGGCAGGCTGCGCGGCCGGGGCAGCCGGGGCGGCGGGCTGCGGCTTTGCCGGCAGATAAAGCGGTCCTTTTTGGCCGCATCCGCCCGCCGCAAGCAGCAGGGAAGCCGCCACGCCGAGGCGGAGCAGGTGAAAGAAAGACTTCACGATTAGAATCACGGTTTCAGGACAAAACGCATTGGAGTGTAGCATGACTGAATCGGAATTCCTGGCTTTGGCAGAGCAGACGCTGTCCGCGATCGAGGGCGCGCTGGAGCGCGTCTCGGAGGAGGGCGATCTCGACGTGGAATGCAGCCGCAGCGGCAACGTGCTGGACATCGAATTCGTCGATAACGGTTCGAAGATCATCGTCAACAGCCAGGCGCCGATGCAGGAAATCTGGGTGGCAGCACGGTCGGGCGGATTCCATTACCGGCGCGAGGGGGGGCAGTGGGTCAACACGCGTGACGGCTCGGAATTGTTTGCCTCGCTGTCGAAAATGGTAAGCGAGCAGGGCGGCGTGTCCGTCGTCTTGTCGCAAAAGTAAAGCAGCCGGAGCGCATCGCTGCGGCTCCGGCTGTCGCCACGCCTCGGATGCGCGCTCAGAACAGCTCGTTCTTCACCTCGTCCTTGGCTTTTTCCTCCTCGGTCTGGGTGCGGTCGCCGAGCGCGCGTACGCCGGTGCCTGGCGGATTTTCGGCGTAGTAGTAGTCGCCGTTGATCTGCACGACGCCTTCCGGCACCGGCCGTTCCTCGATCGGCACGTCTTTCAGCACCTTCTGCATATAGCCGATCCAGATCGGCAGCGCCAGGCCGCCGCCGGTTTCCCGGTTGCCGAGGTTCTTCGGCTGGTCGAAGCCGATCCATGCCACGCCGACGATCTTCGGGTGGTAGCCGCAGAACCAGGCGTCGAACGAGTCGTTGGTGGTGCCGGTCTTGCCGGCGATGTCGGGGCGGTTCAGCACCAGCGCGCGGGTGGCGGTGCCGTACTTGACCACGTCCTTGAGCATGCTGTCCATCAGGAAGGCGTTGCGTTCGTCGATCACGCGATTGGCATCGTCGCCGGCGCGGTCGGGTTCGGCCTGCGACAGCACCCTGCCGGTCGAATCCGTGACCTTGGAAATGATGTACGGGCTGACCTTGTAGCCGCCGTTGGCGAATACCGCATAGGCGCCGACCATCTGCAACGGCGTCACCGAACCGGCGCCGAGCGCCAGCGTCAGGTAGGGCGGATTCTTTTCCGCGTCGAAGCCGAAGCGGGTGGTGTATTCCTGTCCGTACTTGGCGCCGATCTTGTGCAGGATGCGGATCGACACCATGTTCTTCGACTTGGTCAGGCCGCGGCGCATCGTCATCGGTCCTTCGTACTTGCCGTCGTAGTTCTTCGGCTCCCATGCCTGCCCGCCGGTCTGCCCGGCGTCGAAGCTGATCGGCGAGTCGGCGATGATGGTCGCCGGCGACAAGCCCTTTTCCAGCGAGGCCGAATAGATGAACGGCTTGAACGACGAACCCGGCTGGCGCCATGCCTGGGTCACATGGTTGAACTTGTTGCGGTTGAAGTCGAAGCCGCCGACCAGCGCCCGGATCGAGCCGTCGTCGGTGTTGGCGGCGACGAAGGCCGATGCGACCTCCGGCATCTGGGTGATGGTCCACACGGTGTCGCCCGACTTTTCCAGCTTTTCCTGCGTCACGCGGATGATCGCGCCGCGCTTGACCTTCTTGTTGGGCGGCGCCTTGTCCGACAGCAGGTGGGCGGCGAAGGCGAGGCCGGGGCCGGTGATCGTGATTTCCTCGCCGGAGGACAGCACGGCCCTGACGCTCTTGGGCGAGGCTTCCAGCACGACGGCGGCGACGATGTCGTCGCTGTCCGGATGCTCGGCCAGTTCGACTTCGATCGCGTCCTCCGCCTCGTCCTTCGCTTCCGGGATTTCCATGTAGCCTTCCGGGCCGCGGTAGCCATGCCGCTTTTCATAATCCATCACGCCGCGCCGCACGGCCTGATAGGCGGCTTCCTGGTCGGCCTTGAGGATGGTGGTGTAGACGTTCAGGCCGCGCGTATACGTATCTTCCTTGAACTGATCGTAGACCAGCTGGCGCGTCATCTCCGCGATGTACTCGGCATGCACGCCGAACTCGTTGGTATTGGTCTTGACCTTCAGCTGCTGGTTCTTCGCCTGCTCGTATTCCGCCTGCGTGATATAGCCGAGCTGGAACATGCGCTGCAGGATGTACTGCTGGCGGGCGCGGGCGCGTTTCGGGTTGGCGACCGGGTTGTAGGCCGAAGGCGCTTTCGGCAAGCCGGCCAGCATGGCCGCCTCGGCGGCGGTAATGTCGTGCAGGTTCTTGCCGAAATAAATCTGGGCGGCGGACGCAAAGCCATAGGCGCGCTGGCCCAGATAAATCTGGTTCATGTAGATCTCAAGGATCTGGTCTTTCGACAGGTTCTGTTCGATCTTCCATGCCAGCAGCACCTCATACAGCTTGCGCTTCAGGGTCTGCTCGCTCGACAGGAAGAAGTTGCGGGCGACCTGCTGGGTGATGGTCGAGGCGCCCTGCTTGGCGCCACCGGTCAGATTGTGCAGCGCCGCGCGCGCAATCCCGATGTAGTCCACCCCGCCGTGTTCATAAAAGCGGTCGTCCTCGATCGCCAGCACCGCCTTCTTCATCACGTCCGGCACATCCTTGATGCGCACCAGGTTGCGGCGCTCCTCGCCGAATTCGCCGATCAGCACGTTATCCGCGGAATAGATCCGCAGCGGTATCTTGGGGCGGTAATCGGTCAGGGCATCCAGCGGCGGCAGGTTGGGATAGGCCATCGCCAGCATGAAAGCAATAGTCAGGGCGCCGGCGAGGGCCAGGCCGGCAATTCCGCCAACAATGCCGAGCGCAATGCGCGCCGGCAGGGGGAAAGAGCGCTTAGGCGTTTCCTTGGAGGGGGTGCCCGCGGAGTTTTGAGAGGTCATGCTGAAACGGAGAGTGGAGAGATGGGAATCGGGGAATTATAACGGTCCGCAACACTCGCTTGATATTAATCAAATGGCAATTATTTTTCGCGATGCGCGTGGGCTTTTGGCAACGAAGTTACAAATTACTGATTGGAAATTACTTTACAGTCTTTGAGCCTTATTGCTAGGATTTAATGTAACCTTGGATATTTATCACCTAAATACTGGTTTTTAAACGAAATTTTTGCGGTGCAACTAGTTAATCCGTAGATTCGACATGGAAATAGGTGGTGCGTTCACGCAATAAACCACATTTTCGGGGAGCAACCCTTGGCCATAGATATCGGACTGTTACTCGGCAAGAAGAATCCACCGTTGGTCGGCCTGGATATCAGCACCTCGGGCGTCAAACTTGTCGAATTGTCGGAGGCCGGCAAGAACGAATACCGGCTGGAGCGCTTTGCCAGCGAGCCCTTGCCGCGCGGCGCCGTGGTGGACGGCAATATCGAAAATATCGAGCAGGTGTCGGATGCGGTGCGCCGCGTCTGGAAAAAGAGCGGCACGCGCGCCAAGCATGCGGCGCTGGGCATGCCGCCGGCATCGGTGATCACCAAGAAGATCGTGCTGCCGGGCGGCCTGACGGAAGACCAGCTGGAAGTGCAGGTCGAAAGCGAAGCCAGCCAGTACATTCCGTTTGCGCTCGATGAAGTCAGCCTCGACTTCGACGTCATCGGCCCGGCCCAGAATGCGCCGGAAGACGTCGACGTCCTGATCGCGGCCACCCGCAAGGAAAAGGTCGAGGACCGCGTTGCCGTCGCCGAGGGTGCCGGCATCAAGCCGCTGGTCATGGATATCGAATCGTTCGCCGCGCGCGCCGCGCTCGACCGCATCATCGCGCAGCAACCCAACGGCGGGCAGGGGCAGATCATGGCCTTGTTCCAGATCGGCGCGCAGATGACGCATGTGTCGATGCTGCAGGACGGACAGACATTGTACGAACGCGAGCAGCCGTTCGGCGGCAACCAGCTCACGCAGGATATCGTGCGCTCCTACGGAATGTCCTACGAAGAGGCGGAAACGAAAAAGAAGGCGGGCGACCTGCCGGAAGGGTATGAACGCGAATTGCTCGAACCCTTCCTCGAAAATGCGGCGCTGGAAGTCACGCGCGCGATCCAGTTCTTCTTCACATCGACGCCGTATACGCGCATCGACCACCTGTTCCTCGCCGGCGGCTGCGCAGTCATTCCCGGCCTGGTCGAACTGGTCGCCGAGCGCGCCAAGATTTCGGCATCGGTGGTGAGCCCCTTCAAGGGCATGCAACTGGCGCCGGGCGTGCGCGAGAAGCAATTGCGCGCCGAGGCTCCGGCCTATCTGGTCGCCTGCGGATTGGCCATGCGGAGGTTTGACTGATGATAAAAATTAACCTCCTCCCGCACCGCGAGGAAAAACGCAAGCAGCGCAAGGCGGCCTTTGTCCGCCTGCTCGTCATTTCCGCCTTCGGCGGATTGGCCATCGTCGTGGCGACCGGCGGCCTCATCGCTGCCAAGATTGCCGCGCAAAACGAGCGCAACGCCTTCATCAAGGCCGAGAATGCCAAGCTCGACGCGCAGATCCAGGAAATCCGCACCCTCAAGCAGGAAATCGATTCCCTCAAGGCGCGCCAGCAGGCGGTGGAAGACTTGCAGAGCGATCGCAACCAGCCGGTCTATCTGCTCGATGAACTGGTCAAGCAGGTTCCGGAAGGTATCTACCTGCGCTCGCTCAAGCAGGACAGCCAGCGCGTCGTCATCAGCGGATACGCGCAATCCAACGAGCGCGTATCCGAACTGCTGCGCAACATGAGCAACAACTCGCCGTGGCTGGAGCGTCCCGACCTGATCGAAATCCGGGCCACCACGCTCGCGCAAGGCAAGGAGACGAAGAAGATCTTCGACTTCACCGTCAATGTCGGCATCAAGCGCCCGCGTGACAAGGAGCAGGCTGCCACGCCCGGGACCGGCGCCACTCCGGCTGCCGGTGCGGCAAAACAGTCCTGACAGGAAAGACGCACTATGGCAGATCTGAAAAAAATCGGAGATTCAATCGCAGCCCAGTTCCGCGGGCTGGATGGGCGCCATCCTGGCCAGTGGCCGCTGATTCCGCGCCTGATGTGCGGCTTGGGCGTGCTGGTCGTAGTCGTGGTCCTCGGCTGGTTCCTCTACCTCCAGGGGCAACAGGAGGAGTTGGATGCCGGCGAACAGGAAGAGATCAAGTTGCGCGATGCATACAAGCAGAAGATCGCGCAGGCGATCAGCCTTCCGGCGCTGCGCAAGCAGAAGGAGCAGGTCAGCGAATACGTGTCGACGCTGGAGAAACAATTGCCCAGCAAGGCGGAAATGGATGCGCTGCTGTCCGACATCAACCAGGCCGGCCTGGGCCGTGGATTGCAGTTCGAACTGTTCAAGCCGGGGCAGGTGGTGGTCAAGGACTATTATGCCGAGCTGCCGATCGACATTAAGATCAGCGGCAGCTACCACGACATCGGCGCCTTCAGCAGCGATATCGCCCACCTGCCGCGTATCGTGACGCTCAACAAGATGAGCCTGATCGCCAACAAGGACGGCGCGCTGACCCTGGAAGCGGTCGCCAAGACCTTCCGCTACCTCGACATGGAAGAAGTGGAGGCGCAGCGCAAGGCTGCCGAAAAGAACAAGAAGGGAGCGAAAAAATGATGGAGATGCGCGCCCTGGGCAGGGCAATCGCCGCCGCTGCGCTTCTTTCCGGGCTCGCCGGATGCGGCGACAGCGGCGTGACCGAGTTGCGGCAATGGATGGAGGAGGTGCGCCGGGAAACGCCCGTCAGCGTGAAACCCATCCCGGAGCCCAAGAAGTTCACGCCGTTCGCCTATGGCGGCAAGGACCAGCCGGACCCGTACAGCCCGGCCAAACTGTCCGTGGCCCTGGCCAAGATACAAGCCACAAAGAATGGCCTGAAACCCGACCTCGACCGCCGCAAGGAGCCGCTGGAGAACTATCCGCTGGATAGCATCAAGATGGTCGGCACCTTGCAGAAGCCGGGCATGAACTACGCATTGCTGCAGGTCGACAAGGCGGTGTTCCAGGCCAAGGTCGGCAATTACGTTGGCGAGAACTTCGGCATGATCACCAAGATCACGGAGACCGAAGTCGAATTGAAGGAAATCGTGCGCGATGCCTCCGGCGAATGGGTCGAGCGTCAAGCGAAGTTAGAGCTGCAGGAGAATAAGAAATGATGGCGACGGCAAAACACCATGTATCCCTTGCAACCGCGCGCAAAGCACTGCGGCAATGCGTTTTCGTGGCCGCCGCCGCGCTGTGCGGGCTGGCATACGCGCAGGACAATGCGATCGAGTCGATCTCCGCCAACCAGCAGGGCGCGAATGTCATCGTCAAGGTGGCATTGAAGAACCCGGTGACCAAGCCGCCGATCGGGTTTTCCATCACCAACCCGGCGCGTATCGCGCTCGATTTCGCCAATACCGCGAACGCCACCGGAAAGTCGGCGCAGGACATCGGCCTGGGCGACGTGCGCAACGTGAACGTGGTGCAGGCCGGCGAGCGCTCGCGCCTCGTGTTCAACCTGCTGCGTCCGCTGAACTATGCGACCGCTGTCGACGGCAACACCGTCGTCGTGACCATCGACGGATCCGGCGGCGCCGTGACACCGGTGAACGCTTCCGGTTTGCCGGTGGCGGGAGAAGCGAAGTCAGCGCCCGCGGCCAAGCAAACCTTGCGGGATATCGATTTCCGTCGCGGTGTGAATGGCGAAGGGCGTATCGTGGTCGACCTGCCGAACAGCCAGGTCGCCGTCGATGTGCGCCAGCAGGGCCAGAAGATCATTGCCGATTTCCAGAACACCAGCCTGCCCGAGGTGTTGCGCCGCCGCCTGGACGTCACCGATTTCGGCACGCCGGTCCAGACTATCACCACCACGCCGCAAGGCAGCGACGTGCGCATGGTGATCGAGCCGAAGGGCTTGTGGGAACACAGCGCGTATCAAAGCGAGTCGCAGCTGATCATCGACGTGCGGCCGATCAAGGAAGATCCGAACAAGCTCACACAAGGCACGCAGGGCTATCGCGGCGAGCGCCTGTCGCTCAATTTCCAGAACGTCGAAGTCCGTGCGGTGCTGCAAGTCATCGCCGACTTCACCGGCCTGAACATCATCACCAGCGATTCCGTCAGCGGCAATCTGACACTGCGCCTGAAGGACGTTCCCTGGGATCAGGCGCTGGATATCGTGATGCAGGCCAAGGGCCTCGATATGCGCAAGAACGGCAGCGTGCTGTGGATCGCGCCCAAGGATGAACTCCTGACCAAGGAAAAACTGGAGCTGGAGCAGAAGGCGCAGATCGCGGAACTGGAGCCGCTGAAGACGGAGATTTTCCAGCTGAATTACCAGAAGGCGGAATCGTTCAAGCAGGTCTTCGGCCTCGACAGCGCCGGCGACACCAAGAAAAGCATCCTCTCCAAGCGCGGCAGCGCGGTCATCGATCCGCGCACCAACCAGCTGTTCGTGACGGATATCGCTTCCAAGCTGGAGGAAATCCGCAAGCTGATCCAGAAGACCGATATCGCATCGAAGCAGGTGCTGATCGAGGCGCGCATCGTCGAGGCGGATGACAAGTTCAGCCGGAATCTCGGCGCCAAGCTCGGCTTCTCCGATCTGCGAGGGATTCGCGGCGGCGACGCAGGCTATCAGGTTTCCGGAAACACCCGTGTGGCGTTGACCGGGAACTATCTTGGCGTCGGCGAACAGACCGGGCAGGCCAAGGTGACGGACTCCAGTTATATTCCCAACACCCAGTTCGTCAACTTGCCGGCCAATAGCATCAATGGCGCCAATCCCGGCAGTTTGGCGATCAGCCTGTTCTCGGCGGCGGCGAATCGTTTCCTGAATCTTGAACTCTCCGCGCTGGAAGCCGACGGCAAGGGGAAAATCATCTCCAGCCCGCGCGTCGTCACCGCTGACCAGTTGAAGGCCTTGATCGAGCAGGGGACCGAACTTCCGTATCAAACGGCGACATCGAGCGGCGCTACCTCGATTGCCTTCCGCAAGGCGAACTTGAAGCTGGAAGTCACGCCGCAGATCACGCCGGACGGCAATATCATTCTTGACGTCGACGTCAACAAGGATAGCGTCGGCATTGAAACCCGTGCCGGCTTTGCAATCGATACCAAGCATGTCAAGACGCAGGTGCTGGTCGAGAATGGCGGTACCGTCGTTCTTGGCGGCATCTTCCAGCAGGTGGAGCGGACCGCCGATACCAAGGTGCCGGTGTTCGGCGATATTCCGGTAGTCGGACATTTGTTCAAGAGCACCGGCCGCACCAACGACAAGACGGAACTGCTGGTATTCATTACGCCGAAGATCGTGGCTGAGCGTATTGCCGGGCAATAGATACAACAATAATTAAGTCAATATAAACTTCAGGGTAGGCATATGAAACTTTGGTTAGACATTGCGTTCCGCAAGGCGGTGCGTTATGCGACTAGCGGGCTGGTGGCATTCGCAATCGCAGCATGTGGCGGTGGGGGCGGATCGCC
>OFCW01000197.1_pt1 | contig 21681 bp, 16 predicted proteins | sample 1520951 | NCBI WGS metagenome assembly OFCW01 (sample SAMEA4349680, study PRJEB24078) | microbial mat metagenome | biome: Terrestrial Biome; feature: Habitat; material: Microbial Mat | place: India | collected 2012-06-12 | depth 10 m | reverse complement strand
ATGCCGGCGGCGCGCGCCTTCTGCGCGATACGCGCGATCAGTTCCTCGATCTTCTTGCCGACCACCATCATCAGGTCGGCCAGCTCATCGATGATGATCACGATGGTCGGCAGCTTCTCCAGCGGTTCCGGCGCATCCGGCGTCAGGCTGAACGGATTCGGGATCTTTTCCTCTTTCTTTTCCGCCTCGGCGATCTTCTGGTTGTAGCCGGCCAGATTGCGCACGCCGAGCTTGGACATCAGCTTGTAGCGGCGCTCCATCTCGTTCACCGCCCAGTTCAGCGCATGGCCCGCCTGGCGCATGTCGGTCACCACCGGCGCCAGCAGATGCGGAATGCCTTCGTACACCGACATTTCCAGCATCTTCGGGTCGATCAGGATCATGCGCACCTGGTTCGGATCGGACTTGTACAACAGCGACAGGATGGTGGCGTTGATGCCCACCGATTTGCCGGAGCCGGTGGTGCCGGCCACCAGCAGGTGCGGCATCTTCGCCAGGTCCGCCACCACCGGATTGCCGGCGATGTCCTTGCCGAGCGCGACCGTCAGGTTCGACGCGCTGTCGTTGTACACCTTGGAGCCGAGGATCTCGGTCAGGCGCACGATCTGGCGCTTCGGATTGGGCAGTTCCAGGCCCATGTAATTCTTGCCCGGGATGGTCTCGACCACGCGGATCGAAGTCAGCGACAGCGAGCGCGCCAGGTCGCGCGCCAGATTGACGATCTGGCTGCCCTTGACGCCGGTGGCCGGCTCGATTTCGTAGCGGGTGATCACCGGGCCCGGATAGGCCGCCACCACCTTGGCCTCGACGCCGAAGTCGGACAGCTTCTTCTCGATCAGGCGGCTGGTGAATTCCAGCGTCTCGACGCTGACCGTCTCCTGCGACGGCGGCGGATCGTCGAGCAGCGACAGCGGCGGCAGATTGGTGTCCGGCAGGTCGGCGAACAGCGACACCTGCTTTTCCTTCTGCACGCGCTCGGACTTCGGCACCTCGACCACCTGCGGCTCGATGCGGATCGGCGGCGCTTCGACCACCTTGGCGCGCTCCTGCACCACCGTTTCCTCGCGCTTGACCGCGGCCACCTGGCCGATCTTGCGGTCTTCATGCTCGGTATAGCGGTTGCGCACGGCATTCACGCCATCCTCGATCCAGCCGCCGATGCGCTCGGCCACCGACAGCCACGACACATGGAAGAACAGCGAAAAGCCGACGCCGAACAGCAGCAGCAAAAACAGCGTCGCGCCGGTGAAGCCGAACGCGTTTTGCGCAGCGCCGCCGATCAGCTCGCCCAGCACGCCGCCCGGCGCACGCGGCAGCTGCGCCTTCAGCGTGTACATGCGCAGGTATTCGATCGCCACGCTGCCGAGCAACATCAGCACGAAGCCGATCGAACGGATCCACACCTCGTGATGATGTTCCGGCTCCAGTTCCTTCTGAAACAGGAAGCGGTGCGACAGGCGGCGATAGCCGGCCCACACCGAACGTACCATGTACACGCAGCACCACCAGGCCGAAAAGCCGAAAATGAACAGCATCAGGTCGGCCAGCCAGGCGCCGATATGCCCGCCCCAGTTGTGCAGGCGCGGCACCACGCTCGCATGCGACCAGCCGGGGTCGGCCTTCGAATAGGTCAGGAAAATAAGAATCAGGTAGACGGTCGCCGCCGTCAGCGCGAACCAGCGCGCCTCCGATAACAGACGCACCAGGCGGTTCGGTAACGGGTTTTCCGGCGGCGGGTTGGTGTTGCGGGTATAGGCTTGGGTTGTTCGGGTCATAACTCTTGCGGAATCGGTGCTGCCTGGTCGCGTAGGGCCGTCCGTTTTTCCCGGCAGAGCGCGGCGACGGCCATCCTCGCGAAGCATGTTCGTCTATAATCTTAACCAGTTTTTCGGGCGCAATACCTTAATAAATAGTAACGCGGTTGAAATTTTGCCTTTTGGTGACATATTCCCCGCATGCACGAACGGCCAGCGCCCGTTTTTCCCGTTTTTGCGAGCGATCCACACACTCTCCGACCAACCTTTTCCCTCCACATACTGCTATGGCTACCACCAAACACGCCCACGTCCTGATTATCGGTTCCGGCCCCGCCGGCTACAGCGCGGCGGTCTATGCCGCGCGCGCCAACCTGAAACCGGTGCTCATCACCGGTGTCGAGCAAGGCGGCCAGCTGATGACCACCACCGACGTCGAGAACTGGCCCGGCGACCCGATGGGCGTGCAAGGACCGGAGCTGATGCAGCGCCTGTTGCAGCATGCGGAACGCTTCAACACCGAGATCATCTTCGACCACATCCACACCGCGAAGCTGACCGAAAAACCGATCCGCCTGATCGGCGACTCCGGCGAGTACACCTGCGACGCGCTGATCATCGCCACCGGCGCATCGGCACAGTACCTCGGCCTGCCGTCGGAAGAAGCCTTCATGGGCAAGGGCGTGTCGGCCTGCGCCACCTGCGACGGCTTCTTCTACAAGAACCAGGAAGTGGCGGTGATCGGCGGCGGCAACACCGCGGTCGAGGAAGCGCTGTATCTCGCCAACATCGCCAGCAAGGTGACGCTGGTGCACCGCCGCGACAAGTTCCGCGCCGAGCCGATTCTGATCGACCGCCTGATGGCCAAGGTTGCGGAAGGCAGGATCGCGCTCCAACTCAACCATACGCTGGACGAAGTGACCGGCGACGACAGCGGCGTCACCGGCATCAACATCAAGTCGACCACGACCGGCGAGATCAGCAAGGTCGCGGTGCACGGCGTGTTCATCGCGATCGGGCACAAGCCGAACACCAGCATCTTCGAAGGCCAGCTCGACATGCACAACGGCTACATCAAGACCAAGACCGGTCTGGAAGGCATGGCGACTTCCACCAACATCCCGGGCGTGTTCGCCGCCGGCGACGTGGCGGATCATGTGTACCGCCAGGCGATCACCAGCGCCGGCACCGGCTGCATGGCCGCGCTCGACGCGCAGCGCTATCTGGAGAGCCTGGAGGCTTGATCCGGCGGTAGTCGCAGCGCAAGCTGCATCGGCAGGAAACAGGCCGCTCGCATCGCGCTCCGGAGGCCGGTGCGGGCGGCGTCAGGAAGTACTCATCATGTCTGGATCCATCAAGGATTTCGCCGCACTCAAGGCGCTGCGCGCGCAAGTCAAGGCCCAGGAAGAAGCGCGCAAGGCGGCCGAAGCCGAGCGCCTGCGGCGCGAGCAGCAAAGCCGGCGCGACGCCGAGCTGTTCCGGCGCGCGGTGGGCGAGGTGTCGCTCTTGCCGCCATCGGACAAGGCGCATTCCACCGTGCCGCGCCCGCTGCCGATCCCGCGCCAGCGCATGGCCGACGAGCAGGCGGCGCTGGAGGCGTCGCTGTCGGACGAATTCACCGTCGACACCCTGCTCGACACCGACGAGGCATTGAGCTTCGCGCGCATGGGCATCGGCCCCGATATCCTGCGCAAGCTGCGGCGCGGGCACTGGGTGATCCAGGGCCAGCTCGACCTGCACGGCATGCGGCGCGACGAAGCGCGCGAGGCGCTGGCGGAATTCCTGCGCAACGCGGTCAAGCGCGGCACGCGCTGCGTGCGCATCATTCACGGCAAGGGACTGGGCTCGGTCAACAAGGAGCCGGTCCTGAAGAACAAGGTGCGCAACTGGCTGGTGCAGAAGGAGGAAGTGATCGCCTTTTGCCAGGCGCGCGCGGCCGACGGCGGCTCCGGCGCGCTGGTGGTGCTGCTCAAGGCGTAGCGCGGCCCGTCCTGCCTGTCCGGTATCATGTCGCCATCGACCACTCCCCTGCGTCCCGCATGTCCCTGATCAAGATCATCGAGGTCCTCGCCATCCTGGTCAGCGCCTTCTCCGGCTTCATCGAGGCGCGCAACAGGAAGATGGACGTGGTCGGCGTGTTCACGGTCGCCTTCATCACCGCCTTCGGCGGCGGCACGCTGCGCGATATCCTGCTCGACAAGCGGCCGCTGTTCTGGGTCACGCACCAGGAATACGCGATCCTGATTTTCGTGCTGTCGCTGGTCGCCGTGCCGGCGATCCGCACCGTGCGCAAGATCATGCCGGAACGGATGATCGTCATCGCCGACGCCCTGGGGCTCGGCCTGTTCTCGATTGCGGGCGTGTCGGAAGCGCTGGCGGCCGGCATGCCGCTCTTCATCGCGGCCATGATGGGTGTGATCACCGGGATCGTCGGCGGCATCCTGCGCGACATCGTCTGCAATGAAATCCCGATGGTGCTACGCGACGGCAAGCCGTATGCGATCTGCTCGTTCGCGGGATGCTGGATGTACCTGCTGATGCAAAAATCCGGCGTGCCGCCGGATTTTTCACTGTGGTCGAGCGCCCTGGCGATCTGCGGCCTGCGCCTGTTCACCTGGGCCAAGGACGTGCGACTGAGTTGATCGGGTGCCGCGGAATCGGGCGCGCAGCGGCGTGCACGATTCCACGGCTGGCGAAGAAATCAGACCGCGTCCGGTCCCGTTTCGCCGGTACGGATACGGATCACCTGCTCCACATCGCGCACGAAGATCTTGCCGTCGCCGATCTTGCCGGTGCGCGCCGCCTTGATGATCGCATCGACCGCCTGCTCGACCACCTTTTCGTCCACCACCGCTTCCAGTTTCACCTTCGGCAGGAAGTCGACCACGTACTCGGCGCCGCGGTACAGCTCGGTGTGGCCCTTCTGGCGGCCGAAGCCCTTCACTTCGGTCACGGTCAGGCCGGTCACGCCGATCTCCCCGAGCGCCTCGCGCACTTCGTCCAGCTTGAACGGTTTGATGATTGCGGTAATCAACTTCATATTGGCTCCTTAATGAATATCACTTGCGAAATTTCGAGGCGATCGGACCACGCCAGTCGCGGCGACAGGCGCGGTGCGTGCGGCGCTTGTACGGGTTTATTGTAATCAAATGCGCAAGCCTATTGTTCCGGAATATTTTCCAGGTCGTTCAGCCACACCGTTGCCTCCGAATCGCTCGGCGCCCGCCAATCGCCGCGCGGCGACAGGGAACCGCCGGAACCGACCTTGGGCGCGTTCGGAATGCAGGTGCGCTTGAACTGGCTGGTCTGGAAAAATCTGCGCAGGAAAATGGCGAGGTTTTTCTTGATCGCCGCCAGGTCGTACTCGTTGCGCGCGACATGCGGCCCCTCCGGCCATCGCCCGGCAGTGCGATCGCCCCATGCGGCTTTTGCCAGGAACGCGACCTTGGACGGCGCGAATCCATAGCGCAGCGTGTAGTACAGGTTGAAATCCTGAAGCTCGTACGGTCCGATGATGCTTTCGGTCTTCTGTCCGGGCGCATCGCTGTCCTTGCCGGGCACGAGTTCCGGGCTGATGTCGGTATCCAGAATGCTCAACAGGACGTCGGCGCCGGATTCCCCGATTTGCCCGGTCTCCGCGACCCAGCGCACGAGGTGGACAATCAGCGTCTTCGGCACGCTGGCGTTCACGTTGTAATGGGACATCTGGTCGCCCACGCCGTAGGTGCACCAGCCCAGCGCAAGCTCGCTCAGGTCGCCGGTGCCGATCACGATCCCATTGTGAAAATTCGCCAGCCGGAACAGGTGGCTGGTCCGCTCCCCGGCCTGCACATTTTCAAACGTCACGTCGTAATTCTCCTCGCCCTCCGCATAGGAATGCCCGATGTCCTTGAGCATTTGCAGGCAGCTGGGACGGATGTCGATTTCGCTGGCGCTGCAGCCGACCACCTCCATCAGCTTGCGGGCCTGCGCGAGGGTGCGTTCGCTGGTCGCGAATCCCGGCATGGTGACCGCCAGGATGTTGGTGCGCGGAAGATTCAACCGGTCCATGGCTTTCGCGCAAACGAGCAGCGCATGCGTGGAGTCGAGGCCGCCCGACACGCCGATGACCACCTTGGCGATGCCCGACGCCGAAAGGCGCTGCACCAGGGCCTGCACCTGAATGTTATAGACTTCGTTGCAGCGCTCGTCCCGGCGCTTCGGATCGGACGGCACATAAGGAAAGCGTTCCACGTTTCTCCGCAGCGGCAGCTCGCCGGCGACAGGCAGATCGAGTGCGAACGACACCAGCCTGAATTTCGCCACTTCCTCGCGATGCCGGCGCGCGGAATCCCCGAACGTCGTCATGCGCATCCGCTCGCGGGAAAGCCGTTCCAGGTCGATATCGGCATACACGAGATGGGAGGTGTCGAGGAATCGTTCCGATTCCGCGAGCAGCTCGCCGTTTTCGTAAATCAGCGCCTGGCCATCCCAGGCCAGATCGGTGGACGACTCCCCTTTTCCCGCGGAAGAATACAGGTAAGCCGACAGGCAGCGCGCGGACTGTTGCGCGACGAGCTGATGGCGATAGCCCGACTTCCCGACCACGATATTGGACGCGGAAAGGTTGACGAGCACGGTGGCGCCGGCGAGCGCGCCGAACGTCGACGGCGGAATCGGCACCCACACGTCCTCGCAGATCTCGACGTGGAATCGGAACAGCGGCAGATTTGCGATTTCAAAGAGCAGCGCGGAGCCGAACGGCACGGTCGCACCCAGCAGCGTTATTTCGGAAACCGTTGCGCTATCGGCCGAACTGAACTGCCGCGCCTCGTAAAACTCCCCATAGTTCGGCAAGTAGGTCTTGGGAACGACGCCGTGGATGCGGCCGGCGGCGACCACCACTGCGCAGTTGAACAGCCGATGCTCGACGCGCAGCGGAAGCCCGACGATCATCGCCAGCGGAAGCTGCCCGGATGCTGCGACAATGGATGCCAGCGCCTCCTTGGCGGCATCGAGCAAGGCTCTTTGATGAAACAGGTCGTCGCAGGTATAGGCCGACAGGCCCAGTTCGGGAAACGCCACGAGCGCCGCGCCATTCCTTGCGGCTTCTGCGGCCAGTGCGATGGTTTCCCGCGCATTGAACAGCGGGTCCGCCACGCGGCAACGGGGAACGCCGACGGCGACACGGGCAAAATCGTGGGAATAGATGTTATGAAACCGGTTAGTCATCTTCTGTCCTGCTGCGAGAATGCAGCAACCTCAAGGGTCAATTCCTTATGACAGCGAATTATCGCACGCGAATCGTTTCCGCCCTGTCCGAGATCGGGCCGTCCGCCTGGGATGCGCTGGCGGCTGCGCAAGCGGACAGCAACCCGTTTCTCTCGTATGCATTCCTGTCGGCACTGCATGAAACCGGCTGCGCCGCGCCCGATACCGGCTGGCAGCCGCAATACCTGACGCTCTGGCGCGGCAATGCCCTGGCCGCGGCGCTGCCGCTGTATGCCAAATTCCACTCCTATGGCGAGTACGTATTCGACTGGGCGTGGGCCGATGCGTACCGGCGCAACGGCCTGGAGTATTACCCGAAGCTGCTGTCGGCGATTCCGTTCACGCCGGTGGCGGGCAGCCGCCTGCTTGCATGCGATGCCGATGCACAACGAGAGCTGATTGCCTCCTTGCGTACGCTGCAGGAAAACAGCGGCCTGTCGTCAACCCACGTTCTGTTCCCGCCCGAAGCACAGGCGCGGGCGCTGCAGGCTTGCGGCTTCATGCTGCGCAGCGGCGTGCAATTCCACTGGATTAACCAGGGCTACCGCAGCTTCGACGACTTCCTGGCGGCGCTCGACCGCAAGAAGCGCAAGAATATCCGCGCCGAACGGCGCAAGGTGCAGGATGCCGGCATCCGCTTTCGCCATGTTCCGGGGCGGGAGGCGAACGAGGCGGACTGGCGCTTCTTCAAGCGCTGCTACGACCGCACCTATGCCGCCCACTATTCCACGCCCTACCTGAACCTGGAGTTCTTCCTGCGCATCGGCGAAACGATGCCGCAACATATCCTGCTGGTCGTCGCCGAACGCGACAACCAGCCGATCGCCAGTTCCCTGGTCTTCCATGACGAGCACACGCTATACGGCCGCTACTGGGGCGCGCTGGCGGACGTGCCCTGCCTGCATTTCGAAACCGCGTACTACCAGCCGCTCGATTTCTGCATTGCGCGCGGCATCGAACGCTTCGAGGGCGGCGCGCAGGGCGAGCACAAGATGGCGCGCGGCTTCCTGCCCGAGAAAACCTGGTCCGCCCACTGGCTGGCCCATCCCGCCTTCGCCGATGCGATCGAACGCTACCTGCAACAGGAAAGGGGCGGCATCGATGCCTACCTCGATGAGTTGCGCGAACATGATCCGTTCAGATCGCCTTAACCGCGAGTAGATTTCAACCAAAAACCAACAGAAGAAAAAAAGGGCAAATTGTCAAGCATCTCCTGATGCGAGTTGACGCTATTTTCTTGCCAAGAATAAAACTTCCCGGCATCCTCACGCATCATGACTTTGCCGCAGACCGCCCGCGTGACCTCCATTGCCCCTGCGATCAGCAGGATCGGACGCTTCTACATCACGCGCGAACTGGGCCGTGGCACGGTCGGCTGCGTCTACCTCGCGCACGACCCGGTGATCGGCCGCGATCTGGCAATCAAGACCTTCAATCCGCGCCTGACGCCGGCCGAAAGAGCCCGGCACGAACAGCAGTTCATCAATGAAGCGCGCGCCGCGGGCTGCCTGTCGCATCCGCATATCGTGACCATCTACGACGCCTCGCTCGAAAACGGCGCGACCTACATCGCAATGGAATACCTGCAGGGGCGCGAGCTGAACCGGCTGCTCGACGAGGGGCGCCGCTTCAAGCCCGACGAAGTGGCGTCGATCGGCCGGAAGATCGCCGACGCGCTCGACCATGCGCACCGCAACGACGTCGTGCACCGCGATATCAAGCCGGCCAACATCTTCATGCTGGAGGGCGACCAGCCCAAACTGGTCGATTTCGGCATTGCGCGCGCGCCGAAGCGCACCGGCGCCGCGACACGCCAGGAGCACAGCGCCGACGACTGGACGCATACCATTTTTCAGAACAACAAGTTGTTCGGCACACCGAACTACATGTCTCCGGAACAGGCGGCAGGCAAGCCGGTGGGTGCGCCGACCGACATTTATTCGCTCGGCGTCGTCATGTATGAAATGCTGGTCGGCCAGAAGCCCTTCCAGTCCGACAGCATCGACAAGCTCCTGAACGAAATCGCGCTCCGCGCGCCGCCGCCGCCGCACGAGCTCAACCCGAACATCCCGGTCGGCCTGTCGCAAATCGTGATGAAGGCGATGAGCAAGCGCCCGGAAAAGCGCTATCAAACGGCGGAAGCGATGGCGCTCGATCTGAAACGCTTCCTGCTGCGGGAAAGGCGCGCCAAACAGCATGGCAAGCTGTCCACGCTGTCGCTGGAACGGCGCCAGCCGGAAAAACCACCGCTCAAGCGCCGCCTGCTATTCTGGACCGGCTGCCTGTCGCTGGTCGCGGCGGCAGCGGTGATCGCGGTCGGCATGTTGCACTAGATCGAATTCAGCGCGGTCAGCACCTGCCCCTTCAAGGTCTTGATCAACGCCGTTTCGTCGGCCGGGACGCCCTCCGGCGCCGGTTGCGTGCGGTCGGCGTAGAACAGGCCGAGCGGCTTGTTCTGCACCACCAGCGGCAGGACGATAAAGCTGCGCGCATCCGGCAGCAGCGCGCGGTGCCATGCCGGCAGCAGGCTGCGTATCTTGGGCGCGGAAGCGTCCGAGATCATCAGGTCGGCATCATTCTCCAGCGCCAGCCTGAAGAGATCGTTGTCCGATGTGAATTGAAAGACAATGCCGGCCTCGCGCGCCGCATAGTGCTCGCCCACCGAGATGCGCGCACGGAACTGCGGGGCCTGCTTATCCTTCAGGCAGACGGTGGCGAAGCGGAAACCCATGCCCGTGTACAAGGTCTCCAGCACCAGCAGCATCAGGTCATTCACCTTGCAATTACCGGAGGCCATCATTTGTGTCACGTCCAGCACCCCGCTGAGCAGCAGTTCGCGCGCATTGAGCGGCTTGCCGCTCGGATGACGCGCGCCCACTTGCAGCGGCTGGCTGTCTTCGACGAGTTCGAGCAGCAATTCGTTCGGCAGCCCGGCGTCCGGCGGCACCCGCGCGGTTTCTTCCGCCGCAGCCGCATCTTGCGCGGCTTCTGCACAGGCTTCAGCCAGCCCATTCGGGCGCTCCAGATAGCGCGACAGTTCGCTGTCCTTGATATAGAGGCAGGACTCCTGAGCGACGCTGGCGAACAGTTGTTCGAGCTTCTCCAGATCGAGGTTGAGCGCCGTGCCGAAGCGCGTCAGCAACGCGTTGCGGGCCTCTTCCTCGGCAGGGTCGTTCATCCCCGGGATCAGCCTGGCGGCGCTCAAGCTGAAGGAGGCAACTTGCTGCATCCATTCCTGCCGCCCTTTCGCGGGTTTCACCATCCCCGCCGGCAAGGGCGCCAGCGCATGCACGATGGATTCCGGGATATTCCAGCTGCGCAGAACGGATTCGGCCAGCAGATCGAAACTGCAGCCCAATAATTCCTTCGACGCCCGCGCCGGCGTATGCGTGCCGCTTTCCACCAGCCTGGCGATCTCCAGGTAGCGCGTATGATCGTACGCCGCCACCAGCAGGCGGCCGATGTTTTTGAAGAGCGCGGCGATCGCCGCCTCTTCCGCATCCTTGTGCTGGCTGCGGCGCGCCATTTCGCGCCCGACCATGCTGGCGGTAAATGCAAGCAGCAATTCATTGCGCACGCTTTGCGCATGCGTTTTCGCCAGGCCGTCCACCAGCAGCATCGCCAGCGCGGTCGTTTTGACGGTTTCCAGCCCGAGCAGGAAAATGGCCTTGGAAACCGTCGTCACCGGCCTGCCGGAGGCGGTGCGATAGCTGACGGTATTGGCGATACGCAGAATCTTCTGCGTCAGGGCCACATCGGACAGGATGAAATGGGCCAGCTTGCTGACCGCCTCGTCGTCGGACGACGCCATTTGCACCACGCGCGAGACCGAACTGCCCAGCGCCGGCAGATCGGAGGCATCGTTAATTTTCTGCAGCAAGCGGTCGCGCACAGTGGCGACGTTTTCGCTCACGGCATCCCCTGCCCTGTTTCCGGAGTTCGCCACTCCTGTTTTATATAAGCCCACTTCCCACCTCGAGGTTGCTATATAGCAATTTCTAACAATCATGACGTATTTGGCATGGGTTGTCGATGCTGCCTGGAGCGGACTGTTGCATACGAGTGCAGGCTGCAAGATACCTGCGGTGGGCACAGCGGAAAAAGAGCGAAAAAAAAGCGCACCCGCGGGTGCGCCCTGATCAGCAAGCCGTCAGGCGATCACTTGCTGTGTGCCTTGTTGTAGTTGTCCACGCCGGCCATGATTTCCGCCTTCGCTTCGTCCGGGCCTTCCCAGCCTTCGACCTTGACCCACTTGCCCTTTTCGAGATCCTTGTAGTGCTCGAAGAAGTGCTGGATCTGCTGCAGGCGCAGGTCGTTCAGGTCCTGCGGTTTCTGCCAGTGCGTGTAAATCGGCAGCACCTTGTCCACCGGAACCGCCAGCACCTTGGCATCGCCGCCGGCTTCGTCGGTCATCTTCAGCACGCCGATCGGGCGGCAGCGCACCACCACGCCCGGAATCAGCGGGAACGGCGTCACCACCAGCACGTCGACCGGGTCGCCGTCGGCGGAAATGGTTTGCGGGATATAGCCGTAGTTGCACGGATAGTGCATGGCGGTGCCCATGAAACGGTCGACGAAAATCGCGCCGGTTTCCTTGTCCACTTCATACTTGATCGGGTCGGCGTTCATCGGAATCTCGATGATCACGTTGAAATCGTTCGGCAAATCGCGACCGGCGGGAACGTTGTTCAAACTCATGGTGCTCTCTCTATTGATCAAATGAAAATTTCGAAACCCGCAGATTATAGCGGCTTTCATTCGGAGCTTGTGCGTCGCAGCAGGCAAAGATGTGCGCCGTCAAGCGGCGCACAACACTCGCACAACACTGTCAGGAGCGCGTCAGAAAGCGGTGATAGGAAGACCTACAGGATGGTGGCCAGCGCGCACTGGCGGTAATGCGCCGCCGCCTGCTCCGGCTGATTCAGGGCTTCGTGCAGCTGCGCCAGCTTCAGGTGCGCATCGCGCACCGTGGCGGCGTCGGCGGCCTCCGACAGCGCCTGCTCCAGGTGGCGCTGCGCCTTGCCCCACAACTTCTGCCGCAGGCAGAGCGCGCCCAGCGTCAGCGCCAGCTCGGGATCGGCCGGGCGCGTGCGCGCCCATTCCTCGCAGCGTTCGATCTGCGCCAGCAAGGCCGGCGAGCCTTCGGCGGCGGCCGAGTTGCCGTAGGCAAGCACCAGCCGCTCGTCCCATGCGACCGCCAGCGCCTTTTCCACCACGGTGCGCGCCTCGTCGTGCAATCCCAGGGCATTGAAGGCCTTGGCCGCGCGCACCGCGACGAACGGCCGCACCCGGTCCTCCGCCGGCACGCCGGCCCACACGCGGCGGATCGATTCGGCATCATGCGCCTGGTTCGACAGCAGGTCTTCGTACGCCAGTTCGCGCAGGCGGTGCGACAGCGCCGGGTGCAGCGCGTTGCGCTTGTCGAGCAGGCGCACCAGGCGCAGCACCTCGTTCCAGTTCTTGGCGCGCTGGTTGGCCTTGAGCGCCAGGCGCAGCGCATGGATGTGCCGCATGCCGCTGGCATTCAGTTCGCGCAGCGCCTCCAGCGCGCTTTCCGGCTGCTGGCCGTCGACGGCGAGTTCGATGGTCGTCATCAGGCGCGCGGTCTTGAGCGCCGGATCGTCCTGCGCCTTGGCCAGCCAGACGTCGCGCCGTTCCGGCTGCCCCATGCGGTGCGCCGCGCGTGCCGCGATCAGCGCCGACAGGCCGGCATTGTCCGGGCTGTCGGCGGCGCGCACGGCGGCCTTTTCCGCGTGGCCGAAGCGGCCTTCGAACAAGGCCTTGAGCGCCTCGCGCAGCGCGCGGTTGCCTTCGCGGTCGCGTTTTTCGCGGCGATAGGCGGCAACCCGCTGCGGCATCTGCTGCGTGCTGCGGATCGCGTTGAGCACGGCGTACAGGACCGCGAACAGCAGCAGCGTCAGCAGGATGAAAAAGTTCAGCGACAGGTCGATCCGGTACGGCGGGTAAAAGAACACCACGTTGCCCGGATTGAATTCGGAGCCGACCGCCAGCCCGATGGCGGCGGCAAACAGGATCACGAGCGAAAGCAGGATACGCATTATGGCTTGGCCTTGTAGTTGCGCACCGCGTTCAGGCTGTCGGCCAGGGTCGGCATCTCGATCGACAGATTGCTGGACTGGACCTGCCGCAGCAATGCCTGCGCGGTCTGGGTCTGCCGTGCGCGGGTGTCGAAATAGCGGGCGATGGCGTCCTGCGCCGCGATCAGGTCGCTGCGGAACATGGCCTCGTTACGCGTCAACAAGGCCATGCGCGCGTTAAGCAGGCGCAGCTTCACGTTCTCGCGCGCGTAATACGCCTGGGTCGGCGACAGCAGCAGCGCCTCCGGCGTTTCGACATTGCGCACCCGGATCACCTGCTTGATCTCGGTCCAGACTTCATTGGTCCAGCTGTTCCACTTGTCTTCCAGCTCGCCGAGCCAGTCGGACGCCGCACCGGCCTTGGCCGCCGGCGCCTTCGCTCCTTTTGCCGCGCGGCGCGAGGTTTTCGGCTGGGTGGCCGGCACGGCGGGCTTCTCGTCGGCCAGCAGCGGCATGCTGTCGATCTGTCCGATCACGCTGTCCAGGCGCAGCGCAATGCCGGGCAGGTCGATATTCGGCAGCAGCTTGAGGCGCTCCATGTCCCTGGCGATGGCGCGGCGGATCACGATGAACTGCGGCTTGTCCGAACGCGACAGGCGGCTGTCGGCATTCTGCAATGCGATCAGGGCGCCCTGCACATTGCCCGCCAACTGCAGCTGCTGGCTGGCGGTGGACAGCACCTGTTCGATTTCCGCCAGCGCCCAGTCGTCGCGGTTCTTGGACAACTCCTGGTACATCTGTTCCAGCGCCAGCTGCTGGCCCTGCGCCTCGACCTGCTTGCCTTCGAGGACGCTGACCTTGGCCTGCATGTCTTTCATGCTGTCCTGCATGGCCTTCACCAGCACCTTGGTTTCGGTGTTGACCGATTCGCCGGTTTTCAGGCGCTGCGCCATTTCCTCGCGCAGCGTGCTGATTTCGTGACTGGACGACCACCACTGCGCGCCCAGCAGGAGCGCGAGCACGCCGAGCGCCGCGTAGACCGGCCGGTTCACGCGCCGATGCAATTGCGCATCGTTTTGCAAAGGCGCCTGGGGCGCAGGCGCGCTGCCGGTCGATTGGGTGGTGTCGTTGGAAGATGGCAATTCGTTCATGCTAGAAATTGTAACGCGGCTAATAGCGGTTCGTCGCCCGATGCGGTTTGGGTCACCCTGGCGAAGCCGAGCGAATGCGCGCTTTCCGCAATGCGGACATGGGGCACGATCAGGTGCTGCTGTTGCAATTTTGCGACGGCATGCTCGCCGGCGGCATCCCGCACCATTTGCACCAGGATGCGCAGCGCTTCGGAGCTGGTGATGATCCAGTCGCCTTGCGCATCGAGCAGATCCAGCAATTGCCGGCGTCCGGCAGCGTCGAGCACGGGCGCGCTGCGCCGGTAAGCCGGCAAGGCCGTGACGTCGACGCCGTGCGCACGCAAGGCGTCGGCCAGCAGTTCGCGCCCGGTCTCGCCGCGCACGATCAATACGCGCTTGCCGCGCAGCGCCTCCAGGTCGAGCGCTTCCAGCAGCGTCTGCGAATCGGTGCGCTCGCTGTCGGCCGGACGATGGATGGTTGCGTTGGCATCGGTCACGCCATGCGCGGCCAGCGCCTGGCGGCTGCCCTCGCCCACCACCGCGATCGCCACCTCCTGCGGCCAGGCCGGCAGGATGGAAAAGGCGGCGTCGATCGCATTCGGGCTGACGAATGCGACCAGCGCATAGCGCCGCAATTGGTCCAACTCGGCGCGCAGCTGCGTCTGGTCCGGCAAAGGCTGGATATCGAGGAGCGGGAAAACGACCGCGTCGCGCCCGATTTCCCGGACGCGTTGCGCCAGCGGCCTGGCCTGCGCCAGCGGCCGGGTGATGATAACGGGACGAGCGGTGTGATCTGTCATCGTGCACTCATGCGGCGACGCGGTTGGCGCGTCGGATTAACAGCTGCGCTTCGGAAAACGGCGGCGCAGTGCCGCCCTGTGTCCTGCCTGTCAGGCATCCATTGCCTTGCACGCGGCAAGGATGTCGTCCGCGCCCTGCGCCTGCAAAGCCTGCGCGATCCGGTTGCCCAGGGCTTCCGGCGCGTCGGCCGCGCCGGCGGCATCCGCCGTCGCGATGCGCTTGCCGTCGGGCGTTGCGACCATTGCGCGCAGACGCATATCGGCGCCGTTGACGGTCGCGAACGCCGCCAGCGGAATCTGGCAGCTGCCGCCGAACACGCGCGACACGGTGCGCTCGGCGGTCACGGCCTGCGCGGTCGGCGCGTGATTAAGCGGCGCCAGCAATTGCATCAGGTCGTCGCGGCCGTCGAGGATCTCGATCGCCATCGCGCCCTGCCCCGGCGCCGGCAGGCTTTGCTCCGGCTCGATCAGGCTGCGGATGCGCTGCGCCAGGCCGAGCCGCTTCAGGCCGGCGGCGGCCAGGATGATGGCCGCGTATTCACCGCGGTCGAGCTTGCCCAGGCGCGTATCGAGATTGCCGCGCAGCGGCTTGATCACCAGCTTCGGATAACGCGCGGCGATCAATGCCTGACGGCGCAGGCTGCTGGTGCCGACCGCGGCGCCGTCGGGCAGTTCGTCGAGCGACGCATACTGATTCGACACGAAAGCATCGCGCGGATCCTCGCGCTCCAGAACGGCGGCCAGCGCAAAGCCTTCCGGCAGCACCATCGGCACGTCCTTGAGCGAATGCACGGCGAGGTCGGCGCGGCGTTCGGCCATCGCGACTTCCAGTTCCTTGACAAACAACCCTTTGCCGCCGACCTTGGACAAGGCGCGATCGAGGATCTGGTCGCCCTGCGTGGTCATGCCGAGAATCTCGATGCTGCACTGCGGATATAATTCAGACAACCTTGCGCGGACATGCTCCGCTTGCCACATCGCCAGGCGGCTTTCGCGCGATGCAATCACTAACTTGGAGGGAGGAGATACTTTCACAGCGGGCTCTTTCGAATCATTGATGCCGATTGCACCGAAACGTCGATTTTATCATGCGCAACCGTGGCCAAAAGCCGCCCTCCCCCTATGCTCCCCAGCTGATAGCAAGCATTCAACATGGCTAAACAATCGAATACCCTGCCGAACGCCGACAAGGCGGCGGCCGACAAGGACGCACCGTTAAAGGAAGACATCCGCCTGCTGGGCCGCCTGCTCGGCAATGTGCTGCGCGAGCAGGAAGGCGAGGCCGTGTTCCAGGTGGTCGAAACGATACGCCAGACCGCGGTGCGCTTCCGGCGCGAGTCCGATGCGCAGTCGGGCGCCGAGCTCAACAGGCTGCTCAAGAAACTGACGCGCGACCAGACCATTTCCGTGGTGCGCGCCTTTTCCTATTTCTCGCACCTGGCCAACATCGCCGAAGACCAGCATCACAACCGGCGCCGCCGCGCGCACCAGCTGGCCGGCTCGGCGCCGCAGCAGGGCAGCATCGCCTATGCCTTGTCCAAACTGGACGATGCCGGCGTGCCGGGTTCCGCCGTGCGCAACTTCTTCAAGGAAGCGCTGATTTCGCCGGTACTGACCGCGCACCCGACCGAAGTGCAGCGCAAGAGCATCCTCGATGCGGAACGCGAAATCGCGCGCCTGCTGGCCGAGCGCGACCGACCGCTGACGCCCAGGGAACTGGCGCACAACACGGCGCTGCTGCATGCCTGCGTGGCGACGCTGTGGCAGACCCGCATGCTGCGCTATACGAAGCTGACGGTGGCCGACGAAATCGAAAACGCGCTGTCCTACTACCGCATCACCTTCCTGCGCGAACTGCCGGCGCTGTATGCGGATATCGAACAGGAGATCGCGGCGCACTTCCCGCAGCGGCACGCCGCCATCGAAATCGACCTGCCGCCGTTTTTGCAGATGGGCAGCTGGATCGGCGGCGACCGCGACGGCAATCCCAACGTCAACGCCGGCACCATGCAGCATGCGCTGGTGCGGCAATCGACCGCGATTTTCGATTTCTACCTGGACGAGGTGCATGCGCTCGGCGCCGAACTGTCGATATCCACCCTGCTGGTCGGCGTCAGCCCGGAGCTGGAAGCGCTCGCCAATGCCTCGCCCGACCATTCCGAGCACCGCATGGACGAGCCCTACCGGCGCGCATTGATCGGCCTGTACGCGCGGCTGGCGGCAACCGCGCGCACGTTGGGCGCGGCGCACGTGCTGCGCCAGGAAGTCGGGCCGGCAGCGCCCTATGCCAGCGCCGCCGAATTCACGCGCGACCTGCAGGTATTGGTCGATTCCCTCAAGTCGCACCACGGCGCGGCGCTGACCCGGCCGCGGCTGGCGACGCTCAAGCGCGCCTCCGAAATCTTCGGCTTTCATCTCGCCACGCTCGACATGCGGCAAAGCTCGGACGTGCATGAGCGCGTGCTGGCCGAACTGTTCTCGCGCGCCCTGGTGGAAGCGGACTACGCCGCGCTGCCGGAGGAGCGCAAGGTCGAACTGCTGCTGGAGGAACTGAACAAGCCGCGCCCGCTGCATTCGCCCTACCTGTCCTACTCGGCCGAAACCGAATCGGAACTGGCGATCCTGCGCACCGCGCGCGAGATCCGCCGGCGCTACGGCGAGCGCGCGATCCGCAACTACATCATCTCGCATACCGAGACCGTCTCCGACCTGCTCGAAGTGCTGCTGCTGCAGAAGGAAACGGGGCTGCTGCATGTCGAATGGGATGCCGCGTCCGGCGCCGTGGCCGCCGCGCGCCAGGAGCTGATGGTGATCCCCCTGTTCGAGACCATTCCCGACCTGCGCCACGCGCCGCAGATCATGGAAAACTTCATGGCGCTGCCGCTGGTGCGCCGCCTGATCGCCCGCCAGGGCGACCTGCAGGAAGTCATGCTCGGCTATTCCGACTCCAACAAGGACGGCGGCTTCCTCACCTCCAACTGGGAACTGTACAAGGCGGAAACGCGCCTGGTCGAGCTGTTCGACGGCGCCGGCGTGCGGCTGCGCCTGTTCCACGGGCGCGGCGGCACCGTCGGGCGCGGCGGCGGACCGAGCTACGATGCGATCCTGGCGCAGCCGAGCGGCACAGTGAACGGCCAGATCCGCCTGACCGAGCAAGGCGAAATCATCGCCTCGAAATTCTCCAATCCGGAAATCGGGCACCGCAACCTGGAGCTGCTGGTTGCGGCCACGCTGGAAGCCAGCCTTGCGCCGCATGCGACCGAAGGCCGGCAAGCGAAAAGGCTGGAGCTGTTCGAGCAGGCGATGGAGGAATTGTCGGAACGGGCCTATCGCGCCTACCGCAGCCTGGTGTACGAAACGCCGGGCTTCGCCGATTACTTCTTCGCTTCCACGCCGATCGCCGAAATCGCCGAGCTTAACATCGGCTCGCGGCCGGCCTCGCGCAAGTCGACGCGCCGCATCGAAGACCTGCGCGCGATTCCCTGGGGCTTTTCATGGGGCCAATGCCGGCTGCTCTTGCCCGGCTGGTACGGCTTCGGCAACGCGGTATCGTCCTGGCTCCTGGAAGGCGATGCGGCGGAACACAAGAAGCGGCTGGCGCTGCTGCGCGCGATGTTCAAGGAATGGCCGTTCTTCGCCACGCTGCTGTCCAACATGGACATGGTATTGTCGAAGACGGACCTCGCGGTGGCGTCGCGCTATGCCGAACTGGTGGCGGACAAGAAGCTGCGCAACAGTATTTTCAAGCGCATCGTGGCCGAGCACCAGCGCGTCGCCGAGTGCCTGACGCTGATCACGGGCGCGAAGGAAAGGCTGGCCAGCAATCCCCTGCTGGCGCGCTCGATCAAGAACCGCTTCGCCTATCTCGATCCGCTCAACCACCTGCAGGTCGAGCTGATCAAGCGGCACCGTGCCGCGATGGCGGAAGGACGCAAGCTCGACGAGCGCGTGCGGCGCGGCATTCACCTGACGATCAACGGCATCGCTGCGGGCCTGCGCAATACCGGTTGATCAGGCGCTCCTCTTCCGCCTGCGGGAGAGGGCCGCTACCGCACCAGCGCCTTCACCGTCGGCCACTGGCGGCGCGAAATCGGCAATCGTTCGTCGACGCCGCGCAGGATCACCTGCCACTGCTCGGACGCCTTGTCGGCCTCGCCATCCGCATCGACCGCCAAGATCCCGCGCTCGACGCCGCTGATCGCGTTGCGCGCCACCAGCGCATTGCGGTGCACGCGAACGAAGACCGCCCCCAGCTCCTCCTCGATCGAGGTCAGCGACTCCTCGATCAGGTATTCGTGCGTCCGGGTGCGCAGAGTCACATACTTGAGCTCGGCCTTGAGGTAGACGACGTCCGCCACCGGCACCAGCAGCACGCGGCCGCGCTCCTGCACCGAGAAATGCTGCCGCTTCGAGGGCAGCGCCGCTGCCGCCGCGCCGATCGCATCCGGCCGCGCCGCCGCCTGCGCGCGCAAGGCGGCGGCGCGCCGGATCGCCTCCGCCAGGCGCGCGGCGCGCACCGGCTTGAGCAGGTAATCGAGCGCATGCACCTCGAATGCCCTGAGCGCATATTCGTCGTAAGCGGTGACAAAAATGACGTCCGGCGCCGGATCGAACGCACGTGTCATGTGCGCCGCCAGCTCGATGCCGTTCATGCCCGGCATCTGCACGTCGAGCAGAACGATGTCCGGCCTCGACAGCGCCATGCCGTCGAGCGCTTCCTGCGCCCCGGCCGCCTCGCCGGCCAGCTCGTGCGGACAGTCGGCGGCGATATCGGACAACAAAGTCTTCAGGCGCGCGCGTGCCGGCGCCTCATCGTCGATAATGAACAGGCGCGGCTTCATACCGGATTGGTCGAATAAGGGAAACGCAGGCGCACTTCGAAGCATCCGTTTGCGAGCTGGGTAGTCAACTGTGCCTCCACGTCATACAACAATTCAAGGCGTTCGCGGATATTACGCAGGGCCATGTGGTTGCCCGCCGGCGCCGCGACTCCATCCCGGTAAGGGTTGACGACCGCGATCTGGATGCGGTCGAGCGAACGGCTGATGCTCACCCGGACCGTCACCGGTTCGAGCGCGGGCTCGACGCCGTAGTGCACCGCGTTCTCCAGCAGCGGCTGCAGCAGCAACAGCGGCACCTGCGCCCGGCGCAGCACGTCCGGGCCGACATTTTCCATCTCCCATTGCACCTGCAAGCGCTCGCCCAGCCGGATCTGCTCGATCGACAGATACTGCTTGCACAGCCTGATCTCGTCTTCCAGCGACGTCATGCTGCGCGGATCGCTCATCAGCACGCGAAACAGGTCGGCCAGGTCTTCCAGCGCCGCTTCGGCGCGGCGCGGCTCGCCGCGGATCAGCGACAGCACCGCGTTCAGGCTGTTGAACAGGAAGTGCGGGCGTATGCGCGCCTGCAAGGCCTGCAGGCGCGCCTCGACCAGCGCCGGCGAATAGGCGCGCGTGCGCAGCTCGAAATAGTGCTGGAACGATATCCCGAGCAAGGCCGCCGCGAGCGCGCCCTTCTGCGGCGTCAAATGCGCGGGGCCGCCCGCCAACCACAGGAAGGACTCCAGAAAACGCACCACCAGCGCCGTCACCGCCGCCGGCGCCAGCGCGCAGAAGATGCGCTGCCCTGCTGCCGATAGCGCCTGCATGCCGCCGAAACGCAACAGCATGCGGCGCAACACGCACAACGCAAACAGCGACCACAGGCAGGACAGTTCCACCACCATCGATGCCTCGACGAATTCCTGCAGCCCCTGCCTCAGGCTGCCCGCCGCCATCAGGATCACGGCAAGGACGACGGCATTCGCCGCCAGCAGCGAACGGAACACCACGCCGATATTGCAACAGTCCGGCATGACCACCTCGGCCGGTGCGCTGGCGGATGTACGGGAGAGCGGCATAGGCGGGAACGCTTGTTTTATAATCAAATATTCTTCGAGGCTCAATTATGACAGCACAACTTTCCAAAAAAAGCGAGGCCTGGTCGGCCCGCTTTTCCGAACCCGTCTCCGATCTGGTCAAGCGTTACACCGCGTCTGTATTTTTTGACAAGCGCCTCGCCGAGGCCGATATCCAGGGCTCGCTCGCGCATGCCGAAATGCTGGCGCACCAGGGCATCATCAGCGCGCAGGACTACGCCGACATCCAGCGCGGCATGGCGCAGATCAAGGCGGAAATCGCCGACGGCAGGTTCGAATGGCTGCTCGACCTGGAAGACGTGCACCTGAATATCGAAAAGCGCCTGACCGAACTGGTGGGCGACGCCGGCAAGCGCCTGCACACCGGCCGCTCGCGCAACGACCAGGTCGCCACCGACATCCGCCTGTACATGCGCGGCGCGATCGACGACATCGCCGGTCTGCTGCGCGAATTGCGCATCGCGCTGCTCGACCTGGCGGAGAAGCACGCCGACACCATCCTGCCCGGCTTCACCCACATGCAGGTGGCGCAGCCGATCACCTTCGGCCACCACATGCTGGCCTATGTCGAGATGTTCAGCCGCGATGCCGAGCGCATGGCGGACTGCCGCAGGCGCGTGAACCGCCTGCCGCTCGGCGCGGCGGCGCTCGCCGGCACCACCTTCCCGATCGACCGCGAGCGCGTGGCGAAGACGCTGGGCTTCGAGGATGTGTGCCGCAATTCGCTCGACGCCGTGTCCGACCGCGACTTCGCGATCGAATTCTGCGCCGCCGCGGCGCTGGTGATGA
>OFCW01000196.1_pt1 | contig 21716 bp, 22 predicted proteins | sample 1520951 | NCBI WGS metagenome assembly OFCW01 (sample SAMEA4349680, study PRJEB24078) | microbial mat metagenome | biome: Terrestrial Biome; feature: Habitat; material: Microbial Mat | place: India | collected 2012-06-12 | depth 10 m | reverse complement strand
ACGCCATAGCGGGAAATGGCGTGGGTATGGCCGCCGCAGAATTCCATGAAATGGTAGCGGCGCGCCGGATCGGCCTCGGCGCGAATGGCAGCGGCAATCGCTTGCGCCACCTCGCCGTCGCGGTATTCGTCGATGTATTTCATCAATGCACGGTCGGCCTGCCATCCGCCGGGAGCTCGCCCATGTCGGCAAACAGCTTCAAGGTCTTCTCCGCCTCTTCCGGGTCGAGCTTGTTCAGCGCGTAGCCGACATGGACGATCACGTAATCGCCCACCGCCACGCCATCGACCAGGGCGAGCGAGACTTCCTTCTTGACCCCGGCCAGGTCGACCAGGGCATTGTCGTCAGGGCGCAATTCGACGACCTGAGCGGGAATCGCAAGACACATCCGCCTTACTCCTCTGTTGGCATGATCAGGAACGCTTGCCGGCCAGGCGGCGGAAGAAGCCGCGCCGGCTGAGTTCGGGGGTTTCCGCCCGGGTTGCGGGCAATTCGGCCGGCTCCGGTGCGGGCGGGCAGAACACCGTCTTGACCGCATCGGCCGCCACGAAGCGCGCCGTGGCCATGTCGGGCAGTGTGTCGACCGACGCGATCAGCGGGCAATACTGGTAGGGGCCGATCTCCGGATCATCGGCGGCGATGAACGGCATGGTGCCGCACGGCAGGTTCAGGTAGCGCCGCTCGCCGGCCGGGATATCGCCCCACAGCGCGCCCCCGCCATGGACCAGCACCAGATTGAGGAACCACGGCGTGATCACGACGCCCAGCCAGTCACCATCCAGGCGCCGGAAGCCGACCGCCTCGACGGTGAGGGCCGGATTGACGAAGGGCTGGTCGCGCATCCGGGTTTCCCAGACATGGCGGTAATGCGCTTCGAGCCAGGCCGCCGGGTCGTCAGCGCGCGGCACGGCCGAGCGGATGAGGGGCGGTTGCAGGGCGGGCGGGTGGATGCGTTCAGTCATGCGGGCGGCTCAGATCCTGACAATGCGGGCTCGGGTCGAAATCACTGGCATTGTCGCCGTTGCTTTCCCATTCGACAACGCGCTTCGGGATCGACTGGCCCATCAGGCGCGCGCCTCCGCCTTGATGCCCAAGACCGCCGGTTCGTCCAGCGTCATGGCGACCAGCGGCGGCAGCAGAGCCGTGCCGGGCTCATCGACCCCGGCCGCGTGCCTGCATCGGGGGTATGTTTATATCCGGTGACTGAGAACACGCTCCGCCCCCTGCCGGGCCAGCCAGGCCTGGCCGAGGGCCAGACCGCCATCGTTCGGAGGCACCAGGCGCGCTTCGAACAGCGTGATACCGGCCGCTCCGAGGCGGGCCCGCAGGGCCGCCATCAACACCGCGTTCATCGCACAGCCACCACCGACGGCGAGCCGCCCGCCCGGCAGGCCAGCGGGCAGCGCCAGCACCCAGTCGGCCAGGCCGGCGGCCAGCGTGGCATGGAACAGCGCCGCACCGCGCGCCGCATCATGCCGGCAGTCGAGCAAGGCCGCCAGCAGGGGCGTGAAGTCAAGTACCCATCCATCCTGGTGCAGGGTATAGCCGTCAGGCACGGGCGGCAGCGGGCCGTGGCGGGCCGCCAGCCCTTCCAGCTCCATTGCCGCCTGGCCCTCGAAGGCCATGACGTCGCGCACGCCGAGCACGGCGGCGGCCGCATCGAACCAGCGGCCCAGGCTGGTCGTCGGCGGACAGCGCACGTCGCGGGCGAGCAGGGTGAGCAAAGGCCCGGCATCGCGATCCGGCCAGGTGCGCCCCAGCCAGTCGGCCAGGCGTGCGCCCAGCCCGCCGTCGTGCAGGGCCGCAACCGCCATGCGCCAGGGCTCGCGTGCCGCCCGCTCACCGCCCGGCAGGCGCAGCGGCTGGAGATGGCCGAGGCGAGCGCAATCGGCGCCGTCCAGCCGCAACAACTCACCGCCCCAGGCGCCACCGTCCGGGCCGAGGCCGACGCCATCCAGCGCCAGACCAACCCATGGCCCGGCCAGGCCGTGCTCGGCGGCGATGGCGGCCAGGTGCGCCGCATGGTGGCCGACCGCCCGCGCCGGAACACCGAAGCGTTCGGCCAGGCGCACGGCAAGATGGGTGGAGGGGAAATCCGGATGCAGGTCATGCGCGATGATCTCCGGCTTCACGTCCAGGATGGCCAGCAGGTGTTCGACGGTTTCCTCGAGGAAGCCGATGGCCGCCGCGTTGTCCAAGCCGCCGACGTGCTGCGACAGGAAGGCCTCGCGGCCCTTCAGCACGCACACCGTGTTCTTCAGGTAAGCGCCCAGCGCCAGCACCGTCGGCCCATCCTCGGCCAGGGCGACCGGCACCGGCACGTAGCCCCGGGCGCGGCGAATGAAGGCCGGCCCTTGCGGCGTCGCCCGCACCACCGAATCATCGCAGCGGATGACGATATCGCGGTCGTGCAGCAGGAAGGCGTCGGCGATGCCGGCCAGGCGCACCAGCGCCTCGTCGTTGGCGATCACCAGCGGTTCGCCATGCGGGTTGGCGCTGGTCATCACGAGCAGCAGCTCGCTCGGCTCCTTGAGCCAATCGGTGCCGGCCGGCCGGCCAGCCGCCTCATGCCAGAGCAGCAGGTGCAGCGGCGTCGCCGGCAGCATCGCACCAAGCCAGGCCAGGCCGGGCGCGATGCCGGGCAGTTCGAGGTCGCCTTTCGGGCACAACACGACGGGCGCCGCCATGCTGTGCAGCAAGGCCGATTCCGCCTCGCCGATGCGCGCCAGGCCGGACAGCGAAGCAACATTGAGGCCCATCACCGCAAACGGCTTGGCCTCGCGTTGCTTGCGCACGCGCAAGCGGGCCACGGCCGCTGCCTGCCGGGCATCGCAGGCCAGATGGAAGCCGCCCAGTCCCTTGATCGCCACGATGCGACCGTCGCGCAGCAGGCGCAGGGTTTGCGCAATCGGATCGCCGGCCAGCGCCCGGCCTGCCGCATCCCGCAAGCCCAGTTGCGGCCCGCAGGCCGGGCAGCAGGTCGTTTCGGCATGAAAGCGGCGGTCGGCCGGCGCGCTGTATTCCGCAGCGCACGGCGCACAAAGCGGAAAGCCGGCCAGGCTGGTCGACGCCCGGTCGTAGGGAATTTGCCGGCTGACCGTGTAACGCGGCCCGCAATGGGTACAGGTGGTGAAGGCATAGCGCCAGCGGCGGTTGGCCGGATCGCAGAGATCGGCGATGCAGGCGGGACAGATCGCCGCGTCCGGTCCGATGGCAGTCGCCACCTCGCCCGACGCGCTGGCCAGGATGACGAAGCCCTCGCCGGACACTTCGGCCGGTGTGCAGTCGATGGCATCAATGCGCGCCAGACGCGGCGCCTCAAGCGGCAAGCGACGGGCAAATTCCCGCCAGTTGTCGCCAGCCACGGCGGCCACCACCCCGGCCCCGTCATTGCGCACCCAGCCCGTCAAACCGAGTTCGTTCGCCAGCCGCCAGACGAAGGGCCGGAAGCCGACCCCCTGAACGAGGCCGCGAATGCGGAACAACCGACCGCTCATGCCGGCTGGCGCAGACCAGCCCTAGCGGGCTGCCAATTGGCGCTCCAGTTCGGCAATCCGCGCCTTCAGCGCCGCGATGCTCTCGCCGTGCCGGGCGCGTTGCGCCGTTAGCCTGGCTTCGATCCACTCCAGCCAGGCATCCATGCCGGCGCCGCGGGTGGCGGAGACGCGGAAGATGGTCAGGTTGGGATTGACGCGACGGGCGTTGGCCTCGGCAAGATCGGCATCGAATTCGAGGTAGGGCAGCAGGTCGCACTTGTTGAGCAGCATGACGTCGGCCGCAGCGAACATGTCCGGGTACTTGAGTGGCTTGTCTTCGCCTTCAGTCACCGACAGGATCGCCACCTTGTGATGTTCGCCGAGATCGAAGGCGGCAGGGCAAACGAGGTTGCCGACATTCTCGATCAGGAACAGCGACTCGTCCTTGGGCTGCAGGCGCTGCATGGCGTGGCCGACCATGTGGCCGTCGAGGTGGCAGCCCTTGCCGGTGTTAATCTGGATGGCCGGCACGCCGGTGGCCCGGATGCGCTCGGCGTCGTTCGCAGTCTGCTGATCGCCCTCGACGACATGGATCGCCACCTTGTCCTTGAGGCGTTCAATGGTCCTGCAAAGCAGGCTCGTCTTGCCGGAACCGGGGCTGGAGACGAGGTTCAGCGCCAGAATGCCGCGCTCGTCGAACCATTGGCGGTTGGCGGCGGCGTAAATGTTGTTCTTGGCCAGGATGTCCTGCTCAACTTGCACCATGCGCACCTGACTCATGCCCGGTGCATGGGCGCGGGCCGGACCGGTACCGTAGTCCAGATTGCCGCCGCCGGCATGCTCGTGGGAATGCGCATGATCATGGCTGTGCGCATGCACGGTGCCGTCTTCATGAACGTGGGGATGCGTGTGCGCCCCGCCTTCGATCTTCACTTCATCCGCCCCGCAACCGCAAACCGTGCACATGCTCGTCTCCTTTACTCGATTTCGATTTCCTTGACCCGCATTTCCGTACCGCCGGTCGGCTGCAGCTGATGACTGCCGCAGGCCGGGCAGGCGCCGAAGCGTTCCGGCATCGGCACCGTCGCCATGCATTGCGGGCACCAGCCGCTGCCCGACACGTCGATAATCTCCAGGGCCGCGCCATCGGCCATGCTGCCCCGGGCCACGGCATCGAAGCAAAAGCGCAGCGCATCGGGCTGTACCGAGGACAGGCGACCGATTTCCAGCACGACTCCCTTGATGCGCCGGGCGTTTTCGCGCCGGGCCGTCGCTTCGACGATTTGCAGCACGCCCTCGGCGAGCGACATTTCATGCATCGTGCACTTCCAGCGTGTAGGGCAGACAGGGATCGAGCGCCAGTATCGCCTGTTCCAGCGCCGCACGGACTTGATCCACGCCATCCAATCGGCGGTCGGCCAGCAGGGTGGCGAGCGCCGTTGCGTCGGCGAAGAAGCCGTCGGTCGGCGCCTGGACCCGGAAGCGTGCCACCCGGCCCTCGACAACATGCACGGCATGGGTCAACCGGCCACGCGCCGTCAGCGTCTGGCCGACCCCCCACCCGCCCCCGCCGGCCCGTGCGATCGGGAAGGACAGCCCATCGGCCAGCGCCGTCACGGCAGCCTCGACCTCGGCCAGACGGGCACGATAGGCCGCCAGAACGGAAGGCGGCGCGGACACGGGCGGTGCGTCGGCCACCTCCCCCCGCCAGTAGGCCAACCAGGCTTCGGCATCGAGCCGGGTGGCCGGGGCCGGCGTGCCTGCCGCCATCTCGCCGGTCGCCGCAGCCAGGCGCTCAGCGCAGGCCCGCCCCAGGGGGTGCAGGGTCTGTTCGATCAGGTCACGGGTCTGCGCGACACAGTCGGCATCCTGCCGGCGTGCCCGCCAGGCGGCAAACGCCTCGCGCGCCGGCGGCAAGCCGACGGCAACCGGCCAGTCGAGCAGCAGTCGCCACAGGTGCTCATGCAGCACCTCGCGCCACAGGGCTTCCTGCTCCGGCGGGCGCGGCGTCTCGCCGAGCGCCGCATTGACGGCTGCCTGTGCCGCCGCCCGCTGGGCATGCGAGCACAGGGTAAACAGGTAGGGCACCGTCTTGATGACGACGTCCGGCAACTGGCCGATGAACAGGCGTGCCACGGAGGGCCGCTGCAGGTCGACCGTGAGGTCGTCGATCTGCCCATCGGCCCAACGGGCGCTGACGCGCAACTGGCCTGCCGTGGTCATGCCGCCACCATCGCAGGGAAGGCTGGGGTTTGCATGGGCGCGAAGCTTAGGCCTGTCGGGCGCCACTGTCGAGACATGCGTGCGGCGCAGCAAGGCCGCGGCAGGCATGGCGAAACTGAGGCGCGGGCCGGCGTCGTTATTTCCGGACGCCACCTCGCCCCAACGGGCAAGTGCGCAGATTTGATGCCCATCAGCATCGGCCCGCAAAATTCATCTTAGAATCAATAAGAGGAGGAGGCTGTGCCCAAAATAGTCGAGCTGATCACCCGCCGCAGCGACCGCGTGACACCCGCCACCCGGCTTCGGGAAGTCGCCGCGCACATGCTGGCGGCAGGCATCTCGTCGGTCATCGTCGTCGATGATGACGGAAGGGCGCTCGGCATCATCACCGAACGCGACATCCTGCGCCTCGTGCAGCGCCGCGCCTCCCCCGAGCAGCAAGCCAGGGAGGCGATGAGCAGCCCGGTGCACTCCGTACCGGCCGACACCGACTTCCGCCAGGCCTATCGCGAGGCCGCCCGGCGCGGGCTGCGGCGCATCGTGGTCGTCGACCCCGACGAGCAGCCGCTGGGCATCGTCAATGAATCCGACTTTCGCACCTACCTCGGCCCCGATTTTTTCATGCACCTGAACGCGGTCGACGCGCTGATGGAGCACACCTTCCCCCGCCTGCCGGGAGACGCCGGGCTCGACGAAGCTGTCCAAGCGATGGCCGCCGTGCGGGGCAGTTGCGCGGTCGTGGTCGATGGCCCGTACCCCTGTGGGGTCGTGACCGAGCACGATGTCGTCCGCTTCTTCCTGAGCGGCGAGCAGAACCCGCCGCTGAACCGGGTCATGAGCCAGCCGGCCATCACCATCGCCGATGATCGCCCGCTGGCCGAGGCTGCCCGGCTGATGCTGAGGCATCGCATCCGCCACCTGCCGGTGGTCGACGCTGCCGGGCAACTGGTCGGCCTGCTCTCCGAACACGCCCTGATGAGCCCGCTCAAACTCGACCTGCTCGACCGGATGATCAACGAGCGGCAATCCCTTGCCGAATCGCGCGATCAGCTGCGGGACGACGCCGCCCGCCAGGCCCGCTACCAGCGCGCCCTGCTCGACAACGTCCCGTTCCCGATCTGGCTGAAGGACACCGAATCGCGACTCCTGACGGCCAATCAGGCGATGGCCGACATCGCCGGCCTGGCCGTCGAGGCACTGATCGGCAAATCCGACCGCGACATCTGGCCCGCCGAACTGGCCGAGCGTTTCCGCGCCGAAGACCGGCGGGGGATGGAGAGCCGCCGTACCCGGGTCATTACCGAACCCGTTGTCGTGGACGACCACCCCGTCTGGCACGAAACCTACAAGGCCCCCGTCGTCGACGAGGATGGCACACTGCTCGGCACGGTCGGCTTCTCCCAGGACGTCTCGCACCGCCTGCGCGCCACCGACGCCATGCGCCTGCGCAACACCGCCCTCGCGGCACTGATTGGCGGCCAGCCGCTGGCCGAGGTGCTGGACCTGATCGCCCGCTCTTTCGAAGCCGAGATGCCCGGCTGGCGCTGCGCCGTCCTGCTCGCCGACGACAGCGGCCAGCATCTGCATCCGGGCGCCGCCCCCAGCCTGCCACCGGGATACAAGCAGGCGGTGGACGGGTTGGCCATCGCCCCCGACACCGCTTCCTCCGGCGCCGCCGCCGCCCTGCGCCAGCGGGTCGTCGTCAGCAATGTCTTCGAACACCCGAACTGGGTCGATTATCGTGAACTGGCTCGCCAAAACGACTTTTCGGCCTGCTGGTCGGAACCGGTCCTCGGCTCGCGCGGCCAGCTGCTCGGCACTTTCACCGCCTACTATCGGACCCCGGCGCAGCCGCACGACAATGATCTCGACCTCGTCACCCAGGCCGCCCGCCTCACCGCACTGGTCATCGAACACCAGCACAGCGCACAGGACCTGACCAACAGCCTGCGGACCTTCCGCGGCATTTTCGACCGTATCGGCGAGGCCCTCTTCATCCTCGGCGCCGACCATCGCTTCCTGTTCGCCAACACCAGCGCCGAGCAGCTGTTCGGCCTGCCGCGCGAGCGCTTGATCGGGCAAAGCCACGACCTCTTCCTGCTCCCCGGCCAGTGCGACCCGGCATCCGTGGATCGGCACATCGGCCAGGCCCTCGCCGGCACGCCACAAACCCTCGAAATCCTGGTACGCGACGCCGCCGAACAGGTCTTCCCGGTCGAAATCCGGTTGCACGACGCCGACTATTTCGGCCAGCCGGTGCTGATTGCCTCCGCGATCCAGATCGCCGAGCGCCGGAATGCCGCCCTGCGGCTTGAGATCGAACACGACCTGGCACAATGCCTGGCAGCCGATGCCGACCGGGAGGCGCTGCTGGCCGCCCTGCTCAAGGCCACGCTGCGCTTTCCCGAACTGGATGCCGGCGCGCTCTACCGGCGCCAGACCGACGGCAGCTATACCCTGTTCGCGGCACGGGGGCTGTCCACCGAATTCATCAACCAGGCCCGCTTGTTCCCGGCCGGCAGCACCTTCGCCCAACAGGCTGACCGCGACCAGCCGCTGTACCTGGCGCTGACCGGCGACGGGATGCCGGACAACCCGCCGCTCGATGCCGCCACGCTGCACGCCGAGGGCTTGCGTTGCCTGATGCTCCTCCCCGTCCGCCTCGGTGCCCGGAGCGCGCTCTGCCTGCTTCTCGCCGGCCGCCAGAGTGCGCGACTCGCGCCATCGACCCAACAGACGCTGGAAGCACTGGGCAGCTATTTCGGCCAGACCCTGCAACGCCTTGAGCACCAGGAGGAAACCCGCCGCCTGCAGCAGAACCTGAGCGGCATTTTCGACACGCTGACCGATTTCATTTTCGTCCTCGATCTCGACAACCACATCCTGCACTACAACCGTGCCGTAGCCGAAACACTGGGCTACGGCAGCGTCGCGCTGCGCCGTCAGCCGATTCTCGCCGTCCATCCCGAGAACCTGCGCGATATCGCCGAACGCAGCCTGGCCGATGTCATCGCCGGCCGCAGCGTCAGCTGCCCGCTGCCCATGCTGCGCGCCGACGGCACCGAAATCCCGGTGGAAACCCGGATCGCCAGCGGCTATTGGGACGGCAAGCCGGCGCTGATCGCCATCGCCCAGGACATCCGTGAACGGCTGATCGCCGAGGAACGGCAACGCCTGGCCGCCAGCGTTTTCGACAACGCCCATGAAGGGATCATGATCACCGATCCGGCCGGGCACATCGTCGAAGTCAACAGCACCTTCACCGAACTCACCGGCTACACGCGCGAAGAAGCCCTCGGCCAGACTCCCGACCTCCTCAAGTCCGGCCATCATGAACCGGCCTTCTATCACGAGATGTGGCAGAAAATCGCCGAAGACGGGTTCTGGCGGGGCGAAATCTGGAACCGCAAGAAAACCGGCGAAATTTTCGTCGAGCAACTGACCATTTCGACCGTACGCAACCCGCGGGGCATCATCACGCATTACGTCGCCATCTTCAGCGACATCACGCTGATCAAGCAGCATCAGCAACGCCTCGAGCACCTCGCCCATTTCGATGCCCTGACCCAGTTGCCCAACCGCATGCTGCTGGGCGACCGCCTGCAACAGGCCAAGGCGCAGGCCGAGCGCAACAGCCGGATGCTGGCAGTCTGCTACCTCGACCTCGACAATTTCAAACCGATCAATGACGAGTTTGGCCATGCCGTCGGCGACTACCTGCTGATCGACGTGGCCCAGCGCCTGAAGACCTGCGTCCGGGGCGGCGACACGGTGGCTCGCCTGGGCGGCGACGAGTTCGTGCTGCTCATCGGCAACCTGGCCAATCTGGCCGAATGCGACCACGCCATGGCCCGCGTCGTCAAAGCCATTGCCCAGCCTTTCCGGGTCTCACAGCGTCTGGTCAACGTATCGGCCAGTATCGGTGTCACCCTCTACCCGAACGACAGCGCCGACTCCGACACCCTGCTGCGCCATGCCGACCAGGCAATGTACGCCGCCAAGCAGGCCGGCCGTAACCGCTACCACCTGTTCGACCCGGAGAGCGATCGGCGTGCCCGGGCCCGGCGCGACGAACTGCGCCGCATTCGCGCCGGTCTGGCGACGGGCGAATTCCGTCTCCACTATCAACCCAAGGTGGATATGCGCAAAGGGGTGGTGATCGGTGCCGAAGCACTGATCCGCTGGCAGCATCCGGAACGCGGCCTGCTCCTGCCGCGCGACTTCCTGCCGGTGGTCGAGGATTCGGAGGCAGCCATCGAACTCGGCGAGTGGGTCATCACCGAAACCTTGCGCCAGATCGACACCTGGCAACGCGAGCACGGGCTGAAACTGGCAGTGAGCATCAACATCGCCGGCAACCACCTGCAGCACCCCGGCTTCTCCCGGCGGCTTGGCGAGTTGATGGCGCGCTTCCCGGCCGTTTCGCCCGGCCAGATCGAGCTCGAAGTACTCGAAACCGCCGCTCTGGAAGATGTCGGCACGACCGCCGCGCTGTTTGCCGAATGCCGCAACCTCGGCGTCAGCTTCGCACTCGACGATTTCGGCACCGGGTATTCGTCCCTCACCTATTTCCGCCGCCTGCCGGCCGACCTGCTCAAGATCGACCAGTCCTTCGTCCGCGACATGCTCGACAATCCGGACGACCTGGCCATCGTCGAAGGCGTCATCGGCCTGACCCAGGCCTTCCGCCGGGCCGTCATCGCCGAAGGCGTCGAAACGGTCGAACACGGCCTGGTCCTCCTCCTGCTCGGCTGCGACATGGCCCAGGGCTACGGCATCGCCCGCCCCATGCCGCCGGAAGCCCTGCCCGACTGGATCACCCATTTCCAGCCCGATGAACTCTGGAACCTGGCCACCGCCTTCAACTGGTCGCGCGACGACCTGCCGATGCTGATCGCCGAAGTCGACCACAAACGCTGGCTGCGCGCCTTGTACGCCTGCCTGGATGACACCAGCGGCAGCACCGAACCGCCCCCCCTCGATCCGCATGCCTGCCGCTTCGCGCAATGGCTCAACGGCGCCGACAGCCGGCGCTATGGCGGCATCCCGGCCAGCCGCGAGATTCCCGCGCTACATGCCCGGGTGCATGACATTGGCCACCGTCTGGTTGCCCGGCACCAGGCCGGCGACCGGGCCAGCGTGGCGACGCTGCGCGAGGAATTGCGACAAGCCAGCGAACAACTGGCCGCCGCAATCCAGACCATCCAGACCGAAACCCTGATGGGCGCTCAGCGAATCAGGCGATAAGCCGGCGAATCGAGCTGCTGCACGGCGGTCAGCAAGGCATCGATGGCCTTGGGACGGACGAAGCCGGAGCGCCAGGCGAGCGCCACGCGGCGGGCCGGCACCGGTTCGCTGAACGGAATGACACTGATCATGTCGTTGCTGTACGGGTGCTGCAGGGCGCCGTCCGGCAGCACCGAAACCCCCAGGCCGGAAGCCACCATGCACCGGATGGTGCCAATCGAATGACCAAGCCGCACATCGGTATCCGGACTGCTCACTTCCGGGCAGGCGCCCAGCACCTGATCGCGGAAGCAGTTGCCGGCCTTGAGCAGCAGCACCTCGTCACCGGCCACCTCCTCCGGTGCGATGCACGCCTTCTTTTCCCAGGGGTGGCCCCGCGGCACGACCACCTTGAAGGACTCGTCGTAGAGCGCCCGGGTCAGCACGCCCGGCACATCGAAGGGGAGCGCGACGATCACGACATCCACCTCGTTGTCACGCAGCATGTCCGCCAGATTGGCCGTCATGTTTTCCTCGATGGCCAGCGGCATGTGGGGAGCGACCCGCTTCAGGGCATGGATCAGGCGGGGCAACAGGTAGGGGCCGATGGTGTGGATGACCCCCAGGCGCAACGGGCCATCCAGCTGGTCACGCCCCTGCATCGCCACCTGGCGGACCTTTTCCGCCTCGCGCAAGGCCTGCCGAGCCTGCTCAACCACCCGCGCACCGACTGCGCTCGGCGAGACGAACCCCTTGCCACGTTCGAACAACTGCACGCCCAGCTCATCCTCGAGGCGCGCGATGGCAACGCTGAGCGTCGGCTGACTGACCGAACAGGACTCGGCTGCCCGGCTGAAATTCCCCTCCTGGGCGAGGGCCACGATGTAGCGCAATTCCGTCAAGGTCACTTCTGCTCTCCTGCAACGAGGTCAATGCCCCCATGATCTATAGGGAAAACCTATGGCAGCTATTATAAAAACCCATAAAAATCATTGATTTATATCAATAATACAACGATCCGTGCGCTGACAATGGGCAGACCGTTTGTTCAATCGAGGGAGAATGATAATGAAACGCAGCATTATTTCAGCAGCACTCATCATCACCACCGGCGGCCTGGCCGCCCAGGCCATTCACGCCGCCAGCCAGGAACCGATCCAGCCGATCCAGCCGGCCAAGGTCACCAACCCGGCCCTGGTCGAACTGGGCAAGAAACTCTACTTCGACCCGCGCCTCTCCAAGTCCGGCTTCATCTCCTGCAACTCCTGCCACAACCTGTCGATGGGCGGCACCGACAACATCCCGACCTCGATCGGCGACAAATGGCAGCAGGGACCGATCAACGCCCCGACCGTGCTGAACTCCAGCCTCAACCTCGCCCAGTTCTGGGACGGCCGTGCCGCCGATCTCAAGGAGCAGGCCGGCGGCCCGATCGCCAACCCCGGTGAAATGGCCTTCTCGCACACCCTGGCGGTCGATGTGCTGCAATCCATCCCGGGCTACGTCGCCGAGTTCAAGAAGGCCTTTGGTTCCGACAAGGTCGATATCGAGAAAGTCACCAAGGCCATCGCCGCTTTCGAGGAAACCCTGGTCACCCCGAATTCCCGCTTCGACAAGTGGCTGAAGGGCGACAAGAAAGCACTGACCAAAACCGAACGGGAAGGCTACCAACTGTTCAAGGACAGTGGCTGCGTCGCCTGTCACAATGGTCCGGCCGTCGGCGGCAACTCCTTCCAGAAGATGGGCCTGGTCGAGCCGTACCAGGCTGCCAGCCCGGCCGAAGGCCGCTCTGCTGTGACCGGCAAGGATGCCGACCGCTTCAACTTCAAGGTACCGACCCTGCGCAACGTCGAACTGACTTATCCGTACTTCCACGACGGCGCCGCCAACACCCTGAAGGAAGCCGTGGACATCATGGGCCGCCTGCAACTGGGCAAGAAGTTCACCGATGACGAAAACGCCAAGATCGTCGCCTTCCTGAAAACCCTGACCGGCGACCAGCCGAACTTCAAGCTGCCGATCCTGCCGCCCTCATCCGACGCCACGCCGCGTCCGACCCCCTTCGAGAAGAAGTAGGCAGCCGGCTACGACCGACGGGGGCTGCGGCCCCCGTTTTTGCCGGTCTCTTTTTGTTTGATGATCATCAATCTGCCGGTACACTTGCGCGTCCATAATTCTCGACTGATTTAATTCGGTTTTCCCCTGATGCTCGAAGCTGACAATCTGGAATGCGTGCGCGGCGAGCGCCGCCTGTTCGCAGGCCTCGGCTTCAGGCTGGAAGCGGGGGAACTGCTCTACCTGCAGGGGCGCAACGGTGCCGGCAAGACCAGCCTGCTGCGCATGATCATCGGCCTCTTGCCGCCGGAGTCCGGCGAAATCCGTTGGCAGGGCCAGTCGATCCGCCGCAACAGCGAGGACTTCCGCGCCGACCTCTGCTACCTCGGCCATCTCAATGCCATCAAGGAAGAGCTGACACCGCTCGAGAACCTGCTCGCCTCGGCCCGGCTGGCCGACGAAACCCTGTCCGAAGACGATGCCCTGGATGCGCTGGAACAGGTCGGCCTCGCCGGCCGCGAGGACCTCGCCTGCAAATACCTGTCGCAGGGCCAGAAGCGCCGCGTCGCGCTGGCCCGCCTGGTCAAGGAGCGGCGCCCGCTCTGGGTGCTCGACGAACCCTTCGTCGCCCTCGACGTGGCTGCCGTCGACTGGCTGGCCGGTATCATCTCGGGCCACCTGCAGCGCGGCGGGTTGGCCGTGATGACCACCCATCAGCTGGTCGCCATTCCGGCCGGCACGGTGCGCGAACTGAAGCTGAGCTGAGGCCGCGATGCTGAAAATCCTCTTCGCCGTCATCGGCCGCGACCTCAAGCTGGCCATGCGCCGTCAGGCCGACATCGTTTCGGCGCTGTTTTTTTTCATCATCGTCGTCAGCCTCTTTCCGCTCGGCATCGGCCCGGAGCCGGACCTGCTGCGCAAACTGGCGCCCGGCGTGCTGTGGGTCGCCGCCCTGCTCGCCACCATGCTGTCGCTGCCCCGCCTGTTCGCCGACGATCACCGCGACGGCACGCTCGAACAACTGGCGCTCGCCCCCCACCCGCTCGGCCTGGTGGTGACCGGAAAGGTGATCGCGCACTGGCTGGTGTCCGGCCTGCCGCTGGCGCTGATCGCACCGGTGCTGGGCGTGCAGTTCGATCTGACCGGCGATGGCCTGTTCGTCCTGACCGCCGCCATCCTGCTCGGCACCCCGGCCCTGTCCGGCATTGGCGCCATCGGGGCGGCGCTCACCCTCGGCCTGCGGGGCGGTGGGGTGCTGCTCTCACTGCTCGTTCTGCCTTTGTATATCCCGGTGCTAATATTCGGCGCTGGCGCGGTTGACGCGACGGTGTCCGGGCTCGGGGGGGAAGGACACCTGTCCCTGCTGGCCGCCATGACTTTCGCTGCACTCGGCTTCGCCCCCTGGGCATCGGCCGCCGCCTTGAAGATCGCCCTCGAATGAAAGACCGCTTCAACCTCTACCGATTTGCGTCGCCCGCCACCTTCTACCCGCTGGCCGGCACGCTGATTCCCTACTTTGCGGCCATCGCCGTCCTCTTCGGCATCGCCGGCCTCTATGTCGGCATGCTGGTCGCGCCGACCGATTTCCAGCAAGGCGAGGGCTACCGCATCATCTTCATCCACGTCCCGGCCTCCTGGATGTCGATGTTCATCTATCTGGTGATGGCCTTCTGGGCCGCCATCGGCCTCGCCTTCAATACCCGCCTGTCCGGCATGATGGCGCAGGCGCTGGCGCCGACCGGTGCCCTGATGGCCTTCCTGTCCTTGTGGACCGGCGCCCTGTGGGGCAAGCCGATGTGGGGCACCTGGTGGGTGTGGGACGCCCGCCTGACTTCGGAACTGATCCTGCTCTTCCTGTACATCGGCTACATGGCGCTGACCGCCGCCATCGACGACCCGCGCCGGGCCGACAAGGCCGGCGGCCTGTTGCTGCTGGTCGGCGTGGTCAACATCCCGATCATCTATTTCTCGGTCAAGTGGTGGAACACCCTGCACCAGGGCTCCAGTGTCAACCTCACCAAATCGTCGATGGCCACCACCATGCTCTACGGCATGCTACTGATGGCCCTGTGCTTCTGGATGTATGCCATCGCCGTCGCCCTGATGCGGGTGCGCACCATCATGCTCGAACGCGAGCGCAACACCGACTGGGTCAAGGCCGAACTGGCAGGAGACGGGCAATGATCTACTGGAACAGCTTCGCCGACTTCCTCCATATGGGCGGCTACGGTTTCTACGTCTGGGGATCCTTCGGCGTTACCGCCCTGATCATGACCCTGGAACCGATCCTCGTCGCCCGCAATCGAAAGACCACCATCGCCCGTCTGAAGCGCCAGCTTCGCGCAGAAAGCAGGACCCCCACCGAATGAAGACCCGTCACAAGAAACTCGCCCTGATCGGCGGCGCCCTGGCCCTCATCGGCATCATCGCCGCCCTTGTCCTCAACGCACTGAACAGCAACATCGCGCTCTACATCACCCCGACGGAGGTCGCTGCCGGCAAGGCGCCGCAAGGCAAGCTGTTCCGCATCGGTGGACTGGTCAAGGAAGGCAGCATCCAGCGGCAGGCCGACGGCGTGACGATCAGCTTCGTCATCACCGACACCGCCCAAGACATCCCGGTCGCCTACAAGGGCATCCTTCCCGACCTGTTCAAGGAAGGCAAGGGCGCCGTCGCGCAGGGCAAGCTGAATGAAGCCGGCACCTTCGTCGCAACGGAAGTGCTGGCCAAGCACGACGAAAACTACATGCCGCCGGAAGCCGCCAAGGCAGTCAGCGACGCCCAGGCCGGCATGGGCGCCACCCGGCACGTTTCGCCCTCGTCGGCCGAAGCCGCTAAACAAGGTAACTGAGCATGATTCCCGAACTCGGCCATTTCGCCCTCATTCTTGCCGCGCTGGTTGCGCTGATCCTCGGCACCCTGCCGATGATCGGCGCCCACACCAACCGCCAGCCCTGGATCGCCGTTGCCCGCCCGGCCGCCACCGCACTGGCGATGCTGGTCACCTTCTCCTTTGCCTGCCTGACCCAGGCCTTCGTCGCCAACGATTTCTCGGTGGTATACGTCGCCCAACATTCCAACTCGCTGCTGCCCATCGAATACCGGATCGCCGGGGTCTGGGGCGGCCATGAAGGCTCGCTGCTGCTGTGGATTCTGATGCTGACCTGGTGGGCCTTCCTGGTCGCGGCTTTCTCGCGCGAACTGCCCGACGCGATGGTCGCCCGCGTGCTCGCCACGCTCGGCCTGGTCGGCTTCGGCTTCCTGCTCTTCATCCTGCTCACCTCCAACCCCTTCGAGCGCCTGTTGCCGGGTGCCGCCGAGGGACGCGACCTCAACCCGCTGCTCCAGGACCCCGGCCTGGTCATTCACCCACCGCTGCTTTACATGGGCTATGTCGGTTTCTCGGTCGCCTACGCCTTCGCCATCGCCGCCCTGCTGTCGGGCAAGCTCGACGCGGCCTGGGCCCGCTGGTCGCGGCCGTGGACCATGGCCGCCTGGATTTTCCTGACACTCGGCATCGCCATGGGCTCGTGGTGGGCGTATTACGAACTGGGCTGGGGCGGCTGGTGGTTCTGGGATCCGGTCGAAAACGCGTCGTTCATGCCCTGGCTGGTCGGCACCGCCTTGATCCACTCGCTGGCCGTCACCGAAAAGCGCGGCAGCTTCAAGAACTGGACGGTATTGCTCGCCATCTCCGCTTTCTCGCTGTCGCTGCTCGGCACCTTCCTGGTCCGCTCCGGCGTACTGACTTCGGTGCACGCCTTCGCGACCGATCCGCGGCGCGGCATCTTCATCCTGATCTTCCTGGTTGCCGTGATCGGCGCCTCGCTGACGCTGTTCGCGGCCCGCGCCCCCAAGGTCGGCCTGGGCGGCCGTTTCGGGCTGATCTCACGCGAATCGCTGCTGCTGACCAACAACGTCCTGCTGGTCGTCGCCTGCGCCACCGTGCTGCTCGGCACGCTCTATCCGTTGCTGATCGACGCGTTGGGCGTCGGCAAGATTTCGGTCGGCCCGCCGTACTTCAACGCCGTCTTCGTGCCGGTGATGACCCCCATCCTCTTCCTGATCGGCGTCGGCCCCTTCGCCCGCTGGAAGGAAGCCTCCATCCCGGACATTGCCAGGGCTGTCAAATGGGCCCTCGCCGTCGGCGCCCTCGTCGCCATCGCCTTGCCGCTGCTGTACGGTCAGTGGCATGCCATGACCGCCCTCGGCCTCTTTTTCGCCGCCTGGATCGCCGTCACGGCCCTGCTCAACTTCATCGAGCGGGTACAACACACACGGGCCGGCCGCGGTTTCCTGGCCACGGCCGCCAGCCAGCCACGCAGCTTCGTCGGCATGCACCTGGCGCACATCGGGGTCGCCGTTTTCGTGGTCGGCGTCACGATGGTCGGCAGCTATCAGGATGAAAAGGACGTCAAGATGGCCCCCGGCGACTCGGTCGACGTCGCCGGCTACCATTTCACCTTCAACGGGGTAAAAGCGGTGGAAGGGCCGAACTACGTCGCGGCGCAGGGCGATTTCGACCTGTCGGTCAACGGCCGCTTCATCCGCAAGATGAATCCGGAGAAACGCAACTACCACTCCTCGGCCATGCCGATGACCGAAGCCGCCATCGACGCCGGCCTGCTGCGCGACGTCTATGTCTCGCTTGGCGAGCCGATCGATCGCGACAAGCCGGAAGGCGAATGGGCCGTCCGTGTGTATTACAAGCCATTTGTCGACTGGATCTGGGGCGGTTGTATCGTGATGTCGCTCGGTGGCCTGATCGCCATGCTCGACCGCCGCTACCGTGTCAAGGCACGTGCTGCCGCCCATCTCCCTGCAGGAACCCAAGAAGCATGAACCGTTATTACTGGATCCTCGGCGCTTTCGCCGCCCTCGTCGCCCTGCTCGCCGTCGGGCTGAACCTCAACCCGCGCGAGGTCCCCTCCCCGCTGGTCGGCAAGCCCGCCCCGGCCTTCACGCTCGCCCAGTTGGCCGAGCCCGACAAGACCCTGTCGCCCAAGGACCTGCAGGGCAAGGTCTGGCTGCTCAACGTCTGGTCCTCGTGGTGTGTCTCCTGTCGCCAGGAACACCCGGTCCTCGTCGAGTTTTCCCAAAAGGTGGACGTACCGCTCATCGGCCTCAACTACAAGGAAGTAAGGGGCGACGGCGGCTTCGACATGAGCAAGATGTCGGCCGAAGACGAGAAAAAGCTGGCCTGGGAGCGCGCCCGAAGCTGGCTTTCCCAGCACGGCAACCCGTACCGGCTGACCGTGATGGACCTCGATGGCCGCGTCGGCATCGACTATGGCGTCTATGGCGTGCCGGAAACCTACGTCATCGACAAGGCCGGCATCATCCGCCTGAAACACACCGGCCCGATCACGCCGGACATCCTCGGCAAGAAGATCATGCCGCTGCTCGCGGAGCTGAACCGATGAAGCGCCGGCTCGCCGGCCTGCTGCTCGGCATGGCCCTGCATTCCCCCGCGCTGTTCGCTTCGAGCACCACCGAAGCCGCGATCGCCGCCGACCCGGTCACCGAAAAACGCTTGCAGAAGCTGTCGGAAGAGTTGCGCTGCCTGGTCTGCCAGAACCAGAACATCGCCGATTCCAACGCCGAGCTGGCGCAGGACCTGCGCCGCGAGGTCCGGACCATGATCAAGGACGGTAAGAGCGACAAGGAAATCATCGATTTCATGGTGACCCGCTACGGCGATTTCGTGCTTTACCGGCCGCCGGTACAGGGCAATACGCTGTTGCTCTGGGGGGGGCCGCTCGTTCTGCTGATCGGCGGCCTCATCGCACTGATCCGCTACCAGCGCCGCCGCGCCGAACGCGTCGCCGCCGAGGACAAACCCCTCTCGGCCGAAGAAGCCAGCCGCGCCGAAGCGCTGCTCAAGGAACTCGACAACCAATGACCCAGTTTTCCATTTTCGCCGTCCTGCTCGTTCTGGCCACCGCGGCTTTTATCCTGCCCCCCCTCTGGCGCGGCCTGCGCGCCCCCAAGGAACGGGCCGACCGCAAGACGGCCAACCTCGCCATTTTCCGTGACCAGCTGGCCGAGCTGGAGCGCGAAAAGGCAGAAGGTTCGCTGGCCGAGGCCGATTTCGAACAAGCCCGTCGCGAATTGCAACGCCGCCTGCTGGAAGAGGTCGAACCCGCGGCCGAAGAAGCCTCCCCGGCATCACATGCCCCGACCCGCAAGACCGCCGTCGCGATCCTGCTGGCGCTCCCCATCCTCGGCGTACTCGGCTATGTCGCCCTCGGTAATCCGCGCGCCCTCGATCCGCAGCAGACGGCGGCCCCGCCACAAATGACGCAGGAGCAGATCGAGCAAATGGTCGCCAAGCTGGCCGAACGCATGAAAGCCAATCCGGACGACCCCAAGGGCTGGCTGATGCTGGCCCGTTCATACAAGTCGATGGGACGCTATGCCGAGGCGGTCGAGGCTTTCAGCCACGCCGAGACGGTCATCGACAGCGAACCCGACCTGCTCGCCGCCTATGCCGAAACCATTGCCATGGCCGAAGGCAAGGGTCTCGCCGGCAAACCGACCCGCTTGATCGAGAAAGCCCTGAAGCTGGATCCCAAGCATGCCCACAGCCTGTTCCTGGCCGGCGCGGCAGCCATGGATCGCGGCGATGCCAAGCAGGGCATCGCCTACTGGGAAGCCCTGTTGCCGCAAGTCGAACCCGGCTCGGAAATCGACCAGATGCTGCGCAGCGGCATCGAGAAGATGAAGGCCGCCCGGTAAGGACAGGCGCGTGGTCGATCACTCCCGCCGCGCCTTTTTTCGTGGCCGGCCGCGACCGCGGGTGGAGAAACGGCCACCCTGGGCCTTGCCCGAAACCGATTTCATCGCGCACTGCACACGCTGCGACGCGTGCCTGGCGGCCTGCCCGACCCGCATTCTGAAAACCGGTGATGGCGGTTATCCGACGGTCGACTTCACGGCCGGCGAATGCACCTTTTGTGCAGCCTGCGTCACGGCCTGCCAGCCCGGGGCCTTGCACCGGGCAACAGCGCAGCAGCCCTGGCCCTACAAGGCCGCCATCGGCGAGGACTGCCTGCCGCGCCAGGGTATCGAATGCCGCGTCTGTGGCGATTTCTGCGACCCGCGTGCCATCCGCTTTCCGCCCCGCCTGGGCGGTAGCCCGCTGCCGGAAATCGATCCGGAAACCTGCACCGGCTGCGGCGCCTGCGTCGCCCCCTGTCCGACTGCCGCAATCGCAATCACGCCTCCGGTAACGGCGTAGACGACGTCAGGGGCGGCGGCGTAAAGCCGAGCGCGACCATTTCGGCTTCCAGCTTGATACGCAGGATTAGCAAGCCCTGCAGTGATTCACGGGCCTTGTCCTCGGCCCAGGTATCGTGATGCTGGTTCAGACAGGCTTCGATTTCATGCCGATTCGCCAGATTCACCCCACAGATCGCCGCGTAGCGATGAATTTCCTTGTCCAGATCGCGCAATTCACGATCATAATGTTCGAATCCGCTCATTTTTCGGCCACCCCGGAGATTGTTTCCATGCAATGGTTAACGCTGCCCGAGCCCCGTAGCGACGTCAAGCCGGCCTTCCATGACCTGCCTTCGGCCAAAGCCTGGTTGGCCATCCAGCCGCAAACCCAGCCGCTGCACATGCTCCAGGCGATTGGCGGCCAGATCGAAGCGCTCGAAGGGGCGACGCTTTCCCCCGGACTGACCCTCGAACTCCTCAACCTGCTGCGCTCGGCCGCACTCCCCGGCCACACGGCCATTGAACCCCGCTACGTCCGGAAGCCGCTCCCCCTGCCGCCTGAGGACGAACGCACCTTCGAACTGGCGCAGACGCTGTGGCAGCGTCTAGGCGTCGCCTATTTGCGCCTGCTGCCCCATTTTCCACCAGCCGGCCAATGCCTGCCCTTGCACCGTGCCGCCACCGCCCTCCGGATGGCTCAGTATTGCCACTTCCAGGCAGCCCGCGATTGCCCGGCGGTGCTCGACCAGCTGCTGTTCGCGATCCTCGCCCAGGCGGAAGAAAGCGCCGTCCTGACCCAGCCGATCGGGGATCCGGATTTCCGGAATTTTGGCGAGTCCCATATTGGCGGCCACCTGGCTTGGGCCTTCCTGCTCCGCCTGGCCAACCCCTATCGCCTGTCGGCCGCCCAGCTCGCCGTCGCCAACCGGGCGATCAGCCGCTGGCGGGAACTGGCCGTCTTCCAGCACGCGCCGGAGGACGATCCCCGCGCCCACTCCCTCGATCTCTCCCCGCTGTTCGGCGGCCCGCTGCCGCCCGGCATGCCGCGCTGGCTCGAAATCCGCAAGGTCGTGCGCAAGATCGACCAGCGCATACTGGCCCTGCAGGCCGGCGAGAGTCCGGAATCGCTCAAGCTGGGCCGCGAGTTGTCCGGCAGTGCCTGCATCCGCCTGCTGCACGACCTCGAATCCAGCCTGGAAAGCCACGTCGAGACGCCATCGACCGAAATCGGCGAGATCGAACTCGCCTTCGGTCCCGAACACTGCTTCAACGTGCTGACCGGCGAAGCGCTCAACCCCGGCAGCGGGCTCGATACCGGCAGTGCCTCGCTGGCGCACCAGCGCGTCGCCCTGTTCGGTTTCGACCGGGCGTCGACCCTGCCGACCAGCGTCAAGAAACTGAACGTCCCGAGCGAAACCTGGACACGGGTGGATGGCAAGGCTGTACGGCGGGCGGATGCCGAAGGCGCCCCCTGAAGCTGGATCCCAAGCATGCCCACAGCCTGTTCCTGGCCGG
>OFCW01000195.1_pt1 | contig 21828 bp, 17 predicted proteins | sample 1520951 | NCBI WGS metagenome assembly OFCW01 (sample SAMEA4349680, study PRJEB24078) | microbial mat metagenome | biome: Terrestrial Biome; feature: Habitat; material: Microbial Mat | place: India | collected 2012-06-12 | depth 10 m | reverse complement strand
TCACGTTCCAGAACTACTTCCGCATGTACGGCAAGCTGGCCGGCATGACCGGCACCGCGGACACTGAAGCCTACGAATTCCAGGAAATCTACGGCCTGGAAACGGTCGTGATTCCGCCGAACCGCCCGAGCCAGCGTAAGGACCGTCAGGACCAGGTGTACAAGACCGCGCAGGAGAAGTACAACGCAGTGGTGATGGACATCAAGGACTGCTACGAGCGCGGCCAGCCGGTGCTGGTGGGCACCACTTCGATCGAGAACTCCGAGCTGCTGTCGCGGATCCTGACCAAGAACAACCTGCCGCACAACGTGCTGAATGCCAAGCAGCACGCGCGCGAAGCGGAAATCGTCGCGCAGGCGGGCCGGCCGAAGATGATCACGATCGCGACCAATATGGCGGGCCGCGGCACCGACATCGTCTTGGGCGGCAATGTCGAAAAGCAGATCCAGCTGATCGAAGCCGATCCCGGCCTGCCCGACGAGGAAAAGCAGGCGCGCGCGAAGAAGCTGCGCGATGAATGGCAGTCGCTGCACGACCATGTGGTGTCGGTCGGCGGCCTGCACATCATCGGCACCGAGCGCCACGAGTCGCGCCGCGTCGACAACCAGCTGCGCGGGCGCGCCGGCCGCCAGGGCGACCCGGGCTCGTCGCGCTTCTACCTGTCGCTGGACGATCCGCTGCTGCGCATCTTCGCCGGCGACCGCGTGCGCGCGATCATGGACCGTCTGAAGATGCCGGAGGGCGAGCCGATCGAAGCCGGCATCGTCACCCGCTCGATCGAATCCGCGCAGCGCAAGGTCGAGGGCCGCAACTTCGATATCCGCAAGCAACTGCTCGAATACGACGATGTCGCCAACGATCAGCGCAAGGTGATCTACCAGCAGCGCAACGAGTTGCTCGAATCGGTGGATATTTCCGAACTGGTCGCGTCGCTGCGCCACGGCGTGTTCACCGAGCTGTTCCATGCCCACGTGCCGCCGGAGTCGGTCGAGGAGCAATGGGATATCAAGGGGCTGGAGGCGACGCTTGCCAACGAGTGGCAGCTCGACGTGCCGCTGACGAAGATGCTCGAAGCCGAGCCCAATCTGACGGCCGACGATCTGCTCGAACGCGTGCTGAAGGCGGCCGATGATGCGTACAACGCCAAGGTCGACATCATCGGCAAGACCGCGTTTGCCGGTTTCGAGCGCAGTGTCATGCTGCAGAGCATAGACACGCACTGGCGCGAGCACCTGGCCGCGCTGGACCACCTGCGCCAGGGGATTCACCTGCGCGGCTATGCGCAGAAGAACCCGAAGCAGGAATACAAGCGCGAGGCGTTCGAGCTGTTCGGCCAGATGCTGGAACTGATCAAGAACGAAGTGGTGCGCATCGTGATGACCGTGCGCATCCAGTCGCGTGAAGAGATCGACGCCGCCGAGGAGCAGCTGGCGCATGCGCATGTGGAGAACGTGCATTACGAGCATGCGGATTTCAATCCGAATGCGGCGCCGGAAGAGCTGCTGGCGCCGACCGCGCATCCCGAGGATGCGCGCCAGCAGCCGGTGGTCAACGCGGTGCCGAAGGTCGGCCGCAACGATCCTTGTCCTTGCGGCAGCGGCAAGAAGTACAAGCAGTGCCACGGCAAGTTGGCATAGTCCACCGCCAAGACAGGTGGCGGAAAAGGGGCGGGGCGAACCCGCCCCTTTTTATTTGCGCGATCCGTTTTCGCGGTAGGTTTACAATATCGGTCTTTCTTTTTCTTATCCGGGCAACATACGCTTATGGCCGTCAATCTCCCTCTTCCTGTCGCCGCCGACCTGAAACCGGTTGCCGGCATCGAACTTGGTCATGCCGAAGCCGGCGTGCGCAAAGCCAACCGCAAGGACCTGCTGGTCATGAAGCTCGCGCCCACGGCATCCGTGGCGGGCGTATTTACCACCAACCGCTTCTGCGCCGCGCCGGTGCAGGTGTGCAAGGCGCACCTGGAAGGCCTGCGCATGTCCGGCGCGCCGATTCGCGCGCTGGTGGTCAACACCGGTAACGCCAATGCGGGAACGGGGGATGCGGGCCTGGCCGATGCCAATGCGACCTGCGTGGCCCTGGCCGATCTGCTGGCATGCGACCCGTCGCAGATCCTGCCGTTTTCCACCGGCGTGATCCTGGAGCCGCTGCCGGTCGACAAGATCAAGGCCGGCCTGCCGCAGGCGATTGCGAACCTGAAGGCGGACAACTGGTACAACGCCGCCGAATCCATCATGACCACCGACACCCAGCCGAAAGCGGCGTCGCGCACCGTGACCATCAACGGCGTGACCGTCACGCTGACCGGCATCAGCAAGGGCGCCGGCATGATCAAGCCGAACATGGCCACCATGCTCGGTTTCGTCGCAACCGACGCCAAGGTCGCGCAGCCGGTGCTGGAGCACATGGTGAAGGAGGTGGCCGACAAGTCGTTCAACTGCATCACGATCGACGGCGACACCTCCACCAACGATTCCTTCATGCTGATCGCCACCGGCGCGTCGCCGCTCGAAGTCGGCAGCATCGATTCGCCCGAATATACGGCGCTGTGCGCGGCGGTCACCGCGCTGTCGCAGCAGCTGGCGCAGATGATCGTGCGCGACGGCGAGGGCGCGACCAAGTTCATCACCATCGCGGTGGAAGACGGTGCAAGCGTCGAGGAATGCCGCAAGATCGCCTACGCGATCGGCCATTCGCCGCTGGTCAAGACCGCCTTCTACGCATCGGACCCGAATCTCGGCCGCATCCTTGCCGCGATCGGCTATGCGGGCGTGGACGACCTGGACGTGAGCAAGCTGAACCTGTACCTGGACGACGTCTGGGTGGCCAAGAACGGCGGGCGCAATCCCGACTACAAGGAAGAGGACGGCCAGCGCGTGATGAAGCAGAGCGAAATCACGATCCGCGTGAAGCTTGCGCGCGGCAATGCGAGCGCGACGATCTGGACCTGCGATTTCTCGCATGAGTACGTGAGCATCAACGCCGACTACCGTTCCTGACATGGCCCAGCTCGAACAGTTTCTCGACCGCGCGGAGGCGCTGCTGGCGCGCCTGGAGGCGATCCTGCCGCACGCCAGCCCGCCACTCGACTGGAACGTCAGCCCGGCTTTCCGCTGGCGCAAGCAGGGCGGAAAGGGCGGGCGTGGCTACCTGCAGCCGGTTGCCCACGTCTCCCGCATTGCATTGTCCGATCTGCACAATATCGAGCCGCAAAAGCAGCAGATCGAGCAGAACACGCGGCAGTTCGTGCGGGGCCGGCCGGCCAACAATGTGCTGCTGACCGGCGCGCGCGGCACCGGCAAGTCGTCGCTGATCAAGGCTTGCCTGAACCAGTTCGCGGACCAGGGCCTGCGCCTGATCGAAGTCGACAAGGACGACCTGTGCGACCTGCCGGACATCGTCGATCTGGTCGCGCGGCGGCCGGAGCGCTTCATCATCTTCTGCGACGATCTGTCGTTCGAGGAAGGCGAAGGCGGCTACAAGGCGCTCAAGGTGGCGCTGGATGGCAGCATTTCCGCGCAGTCGGACAACGTGCTGATTTATGCGACCTCCAACCGCCGCCACCTGATGCCAGAGCGCATGTCCGACAATGCGAGCTATGTGCATACCGAGGATGGCGACCTGCATCCGGGCGAGACGGTGGAGGAAAAGATTTCGCTGTCCGAGCGTTTCGGCCTGTGGGTGTCGTTCTATTCGTTCAAGCAGGACGAATACCTCGATATCGTTGCGCACTGGCTGCGGCATTTCGGCTGCGATGAACGGCAGATCGAGGTGTCGCGGGCCGATGCCTTGCGCTGGGCGCTGCAGCGCGGTTCCCGCTCCGGGCGCGTGGCATGGCAGTTTGCCAAGGATTACGCCGGCCGGAGCAAAGAATAAGTCCTGTCTAATTGCATGTCAGTTCCAGCCAGCTCTCCGATCGATGTCGCGGTCGGCATCCTGATGAAACCCAATGGCGATGTGTTGCTCGCCCAGCGCCCGGCGGGGAAGCCTTATGCCGGTTATTGGGAGTTTCCAGGTGGGAAGGTCGAGCCCGACGAAGCTATTCTCGATGCGCTCAAGCGCGAGTTCGTGGAGGAACTGGGCGTGACGATCCTCTCCGCCGAGCCGTGGTGCGGCGTCGAATATGTGTATCCGCACGCGCATGTGCGGCTGCATTTCTACATCAGCCGGGAATGGCGCGGCGAGCCGCAAAGCCTGGAGGGGCAGGCGTTCGCCTGGCAGGGCAGCGTCGGCGTCGAGCCGCTGCTGCCGGCGACCATTCCGCTGATCGAATGGCTGGACAGGATGCGCTACCAGCGCTGAAGCACGGCCATCCTCCTTGCGGCTGTATCGAATTGAATACAGTGTATTGAATTCGATACGGCATTCCTGTTCCTTGTTTTACAAGGGATTTTTCCGCAAAACGAATGCAGTCTAGGCTGCTTGTACATTTTTGTGTACAGCAGGTTTGGGCGCTGTACGCTTCGCTATGCGCCTAAGTCCTTGAATTTTCTGAAATATCCGGTTTGGCATGCATGTTGCTGAAGCGGAGCTACAGATCATTGTGAGGATTGCCATGAAAATCATCGTTTTGGGCGGCGGCGTGATTGGAACCACATCGGCGTACTATCTGGCGCAGGCCGGGCATGAAGTGACGGTGCTCGACCGTCAACCCGGCGCGGGTTTGGAAACGAGTTATGCCAATGCCGGCGAAGTCTCGCCGGGGTACTCGGCGCCATGGGCGGCGCCCGGTATCCCGCTCAAGGCGATCAAGTGGCTGATGATGCGTTACAGCCCGCTGGTGATTCGTCCCCGCGCCGATCCGGAAATGTGGCGCTGGCTGTTCCAGATGCTCACGAACTGCACCGCCGCGCGCTACGAGGTGAACAAGGGGCGCATGGTGCGCCTGGCCGAGTACAGCCGCGATTGCCTGATGGCGTTGCGTGCGACGACCGGTATCAGCTATGACGAGCGCACCCAGGGCACCCTGCAGCTGTTCCGCACCCAAAAGCAGCTCGATGCCGCGGCCAGCGACATCGCCGTGCTGGAGCGTTACGGCGTGCCGTACGAGCTGCTCGATCCGGCCGGATGCATCCGGGTCGAGTCGGCGCTGGCCAAGGTGCGCGAAAAATTCGTCGGCGCCTTGCGCCTGCCCGGCGACGAAACCGGCGACTGCTTCAAGTTCACGCAGCAGCTCGCGGCGATGGCCGAGCGGGCCGGCGTCAGGTTCAAATACGGCGTATCGATCCGGCGTCTGGTGTCCGACGGCCGCAAGATTCGCACCGTGCAGACTGCCGAAGGCGAATTCAAGGCCGACGGCTTCGTGCTGGCGCTGGGCAGCTACTCGCCGCTGCTGTTGCGCGAGATCGGCATTCGCATTCCGGTGTATCCGGTCAAAGGGTATTCGATCACGGTACCGATAGTGGACGCCGACGGGGCGCCCGAATCGACCGTGATGGACGAGACCTACAAGGTCGCGATTACCCGCCTCGGCGACCGCATCCGCGTCGGCGGTACCGCCGAAATCGCCGGCTACGACCTCGCATTGCGCAACGCGCGGCGTGCGACGCTGGAGCATTCGGTGACGGACCTGTTCCCGCGCGGCGGCGACGTGGGTCAGGCCGAGTTCTGGACCGGCTTGCGCCCGATGACGCCGGACGGCACGCCGGTCCTCGGGCCGACGCCGTATCGCAATCTGTTCCTGAACACCGGCCACGGCACCCTCGGCTGGACCATGGCCTGCGGCTCCGGCCGGCTGCTGGCCGATCTGGTGAGCGGCAGGCGGCCAGAAATCGATACGGAGGGCCTGTTCATGGACCGCTACGGCAAGGCCAATCGCCCGATCCTCGTTCCGCGCGAAGCGCGCGCATAAACGGCCCCGCTATTGTCGCGCGGGCGCGCCGCAGGTAAAGTCGCAATCACCGGAGGCCTGCGGGCCTCCATTCAGGCAGCGTACGCTCCAACAATAGCCCCCATGCGGATAGACGTTCAGTTCGCCGACCGTGTCGGCATCGCTCATGAAATCCTGGCCGTGCTGGCGCGCCGGAATATCAATGTGGTCGCGGTCGAGGTCGATTCGTCCGACGTGTTCATCGATATCCCGGAGCTGGACGACGGCGCGCTGCCGCTCCTGCGCGCGGATTTCCTGCGCATCGCCGGCGTCAAGGATGTGGTGACGGTCGACGTGCTGCCGGGCGCCCGCCGCCGGCTGCATCTCGATGCGCTGCTGGCGGCCATGGCCGACCCGGTGATGGCGGTCGACGCGGCCGGCAGGATCGTCATTGCGAATGCGGCCGCGGCCAGCGTGGCCGACATGAGCGAGAGCGAATTGCAGGGGAAGGCGCTGCAGGAGTTGTTCGGCGATCCTGGCGTGCAGGCGGAGTTGCTGGAGAGCGGATTTCGCGCGCCCGACCGGGAAGTGCGCCTGCACGGGCAGCCGTTCCTGATGGAGGTGACGCCGGTTTCCGAGCCGCTCGATTCGCGCCTGGGACAGACGGTCGGCGGCGTGATCACGCTGCATACGCCGCGCCGCCTGGGCGGACGGATTCATGCGCTGCAGCATGCGGCCGGCGGCTTCGATGCCATTATCGGCGAGTCGGAACCGATACGGGCGCTGAAGGCGCGGGCGGCGCGTGTGGCGGCGGTCGATGCGCCGCTGCTGATCGCGGGCGAAACCGGCACCGGCAAGGAACTGGTTGCGCAGGCCTGCCATCACGCCAGTCCGCGCAGCGACGCTCCCTTTCTCGCCCTGAACTGCGCGGCACTGCCGGAAAGCCTGGCGGAAAGTGAATTGTTTGGCTATGCATCGGGCGCATTCACCGGCGCCCAGCGCGGCGGCAAGCCCGGCCTGATCGAAATGGCCGAGGGCGGCACGGTCTTCCTCGACGAAATCGGCGAGATGTCGCAATACCTGCAGGCCAAGCTGCTGCGCTTTCTGAACGACGGCAAGTTCCGCCGCGTCGGCAGCGACCGCGAGATCAAGGTGAACGTGCGCATCATCAGCGCGACGCACCGCAATCTGCGCAAGATGGTGGCCGAAGGCGCATTCAGGGAAGACTTGTTCTATCGCCTCAACGTGCTGCACCTGGAGGTGCCGTCGCTGCGCGAGCGGCCAGACGACATCCTGCTGCTGGCGCGCCATTTCATCGAGCGCGCCTGTGCGCAGGCGCAAAAGCCGATCTGCCGCCTGAGCGCGGAGGCCTGCGCGGCGCTGGTCGCCAACCATTGGCCGGGCAATGTGCGGCAATTGCAGAACGTGGTGTTTCGCGCGATTACGATGACGGACAAGCGCGTTCTCGACGCGACAGACCTGGATCTGGCCGAAGGCAGCATGCTGGCGCCGGATGCCGGGCAGTCCCATGAAACGGACGACTGGGATCAAGCGGTGGCGGCGTTCGAGCGCGCGCTGCTGGCGCGGCTTTATCCGCAATATCCGTCCAGCCGCAAGCTCGCGGCCCGCCTGAAGACCTCGCATTCGATGATCGCCAACAAGCTGCGCAAGTACGGCATTCCTGGCGGCGAGCGGTAGCGGCTAGGAGCGATAGCGGCTAGTGCTCGTCTTCCAGGTCCTTCGGGGGATTGACGGCCGGGATGGAGTATTTTTCTTCCGCCCACGCGCCGAGATCGATCTGCTTGCAGCGCTCGGAACAGAACGGGCGGTACTTGTTCTTTTCGGTCCATTCGACCTTCTTGCCGCATGTCGGGCAATCGACGATGGTCGCCATGATGCACACCCTTAGAAATTGCAGAGAGTCAGCTCGAAAGGAACATCGTTTTCGTAGGACTTCGGTTTCATGTCGCCGTCCTGCGAAGTGAAGCGTACCCACAGCATATACTTGTTGGCCGACATTTCGGGAATCGCGCCCAGCGATTCGTCGATGGTCAGCCGCAGCATCTGATAGACCTTACCTTGCAGCATTTGCTGGTAGCTGCCGTTCTGGGCAATGGTCTTGGCGGTGCGGCCGGATTCGCGCAGCAGGCGCAAGACGAGGTTGATTGCATCGAACAGCGGCGCCAGCGGCGCGAACCAGTTCGTAATATCGTGGAAGCGCTGCTGCGGCGAACGGTGCTGCCAGGCATAGTAGGAAGGCAGGTCGAACTCGCAGGCACCGCCCGGAATGATGGTGCGTCCGCGTATGCTCATCAGCCATTCATTGTCGCGCACATTCTGTCCGGTCTTGCCCTGCGCCGCCATCAGCGCGCTGCTGGCGCGGTCCAGTTCGGCCAGCACGGCATCGAGCCGTTCCGGCAACACATTCGGGTTCGAGCGAAAGCCGAGCAGCGTCTGTTTCTGCCGTTCCAGTTCCTGCAGCAGGTCCGATTTCAGGTCGGCGCGGCCGGCCACTTCCAGCATTTCGAAGATGGTCGACAGCGCCACATGGTGCTGCAGGGGATGCTGCTGGTGCAGGAAAAAGGTGAACTTCTCGTACAGGTCTTCCAGCCGCAGCAAAGTGCGAATACGCTCGTTGAAAGGGTATTCGTAAGTGATCAAAGTGGCGTCCCTTGCTCTAAAGATTGGACTGGAAATGAATTACGTGATTCTGACCGAAGCCATGAAAAATTACAAATAGTGAGAGTCGATCCATTGGTGATGCCGGCTCGAAATTCTGTCTTGAAAATCCTGTTATCGGCTCCCTGCTGTAGCCATCGAAACATACCGGGCATGCAGCCGGTCGACCTGCGGCACCAGGGCGAGCGCATCGCCGTCATTGTCGATCACGTCGTCGGCGGCTGCCAGCCGCTCTTGGCGTGTCGCCTGCGCCGCCATGATCGCGCGCACCTGGGCCTCCGGCAAGCCGCTGCGGCTCATGACGCGCCTGACTTGCGTCTGTTCCTGGCAATCGACCACCAGCACGCGCGATACCCGTTGCTTCCAGGATGGGCCGGATTCCACCAGCAGCGGCACCACGAACATCAGGTACGCGCCCTGCGCCTGCCGGGCGGCGCGCTCCACCTCGATGCGGATCAACGGATGCAGGATGGCTTCCAGGCGTCCCTTGGCCGCCGGTTCGGAAAAGACATGGGCGCGCATCCGGGCCCGGTCCATGGCGCCGTCTGCCGTCAGGAAGGCGGCGCCGAACTGCGCCCGGATCGCGGCGATCGCAGCGCCGCCGGGGGCGGTCAGCCGATGTGCGATCAGGTCGGTATCGATGATGGCCGCGCCGCGCGCAGCAAACATGTCGGCCACCGTCGTCTTGCCGCTGCCTATGCCCCCGGTTATGCCGACCGAGAATCTGAACGAGGAAGCGTCCGTCATGTTAGATCGCAAATCCGAGATAAGCTTCCACGATGGTGCGGCCGTAGAACAAGGCGATCAGGCCGGCCGCGGCAAGGTAGGGGCCGAAGGGGATCGGCGTGTCGCGGCCATGCCGCGCGAACAGGATCAGCGAAATGCCGACCAGCGCGCCGACCAGCGACGACAGCAGGATGATCACCGGCAGCATCTTCCAGCCCAGCCACGCGCCCAGCGCCGCCAGCAGCTTGAAATCGCCATAACCCATGCCTTCCTTGCCGGTGGTGAGCTTGAACAGCCAGTACACGCTCCACAGGCTGAGATAGCCGGCGACCGCGCCGATCACCGCCTCGGCAAGCGGCACGAAGGCGCCGTTCAGGTTGACCAGCAGCCCGCACCACAGCAGCGGCAGCGTCAGGTCGTCCGGCAGCAGCTGGGTGTCGAGATCGATGCAGGTCATGGCGATCAACAGGTAGGCAAACACCAGCGTCGCCAGGCCCGCCAGGCCGCTGCCGAAACGCCAGATCAGAAAGGCGGACAGCGCACCGGTCAGCAGTTCAACGAGCGGATAGCGGATCGAGATCGGCGCCTTGCATTCGATACATTTACCGCGCAGGAAAAGGTAACTGAATACCGGGATGTTTTCGAGCGCCGTGATCCGGTGCCCGCAATGCGGGCAGGCCGAGCGCGGCACCATCAGGTTGTAGCGGTCGGTGTGCGGCAAGGGTTTGCCGCTTTCCTGCGCTACATAATTGTCCGATTCGCGCTGCATCATCCGCGGCAGGCGATGGATCACGACGTTCAGGAAGCTGCCGACCAGCAGGCCGAAAATGCCGGCGACCACCGTGGGCAAAACGCTATGCGCGGGCGCGAACAGGAGCAGGTCGAGCATGTCAGCGCGCTCCGCGACGGCCAATGCGATCGGCAATCTGCCCGGCGCAGCGCTCGTATAACCGGTACCGCATATTTTCAGCTATCCGTTAATTTACTTAAAGAAACATCATATCCGCCAAGCCCGGATTGCGCAAACCGGCCGGCATGAAAGCGCATGCGTATTGACGGCTCGGGCCGGGGACATGTTTCAAGAAGCGCAGGAATACTGCGGGGCTTGTTAAAACGCCAACTGATAGGCGTAGTTGCCGGGCTTGAGCGTGTCGAACACGATGGCGGCCCGGTAGTCGTCGATCTTCTGCACGGACGGGCCCGGCAGGCCGATCTTCATCGGCTGTACCGTCGGCAGCGTCCCTTTCTGCGGCAGCATGACGATGGCGCTGGCGCCGGACAGCGGGGCTTTGCCGGTGATCGTGATGAAGAATTCGAGGCGCTTGCCGGCACGGTTGGACGACAGCTTGAAGCGTTCCCGGTCGCGCCACCAATCCGCCACCTGGCCGGCCGAGGCCAGCCACATCTGGCTGCGGTACTGTTTCACATGATCGAGGAACGCCGGCATCGCGCTGGCCAAAGTGCCTTGCGGCCAGAAATTCTGGCTGTGCACGCTTAGCAAGCCGAGCGCGCCATTGTCGAGCGCCAGGTTGAAGTCGTCGATCAGCGCGGTCGTGACTTGCGCCGCCATCATGTTGGGACCGGACAGGTTGATGTCGTCGCGCTGGGTGCGCGGCAGCACGACCAGCGCATCCGCCGTCTCCACCCCTTTCAGCTTGGCCAGCAGCGGCAGCCGGGCGTCCGAGCGGGACGGGTCGGCCGCATGGTGGCGGATGCCGAACTTCTGCAGCAGCTGTTCGGTCGTCTCGTCGTAGCCTTCGAGCGGTGCGCGAAAGCCGGTCAGGCCGCTGATATCGGGAATGACGGTCGACATTTCGGTGCGCATGATCTGCATGCGCTGCTCCTGCAGCTTCGCCGGCTGGCCCTTGAAACTGTCGTGCACGTCGGCGTGGTAGCCGATTTCGAACTGGCGGGCGAGTTGAGACATGACTTCCGGATAGCGGCGGCCGACCGAGGTCAGCACGTAAAACGTGGCGCGATAGTCGATGGCCCGCATCATGTCGGCGAACACCAGCGCATTCGGAAAGCCTTCTTCGGTATCCATTTCCATGATCTGCGCGGCGCGCTTGCCGTTCGGCCAGGCCGCGCGGACGATGGCCGGGTCGCGCTGCAGCCACTGCAGGGTGTCGTCGATCACGTCATACATCAGTTGCGGATGGGATTCCCAGGCCGATTCGGCGAACGCGAAGTAGGCCGACCGGCTGACGCCCGTTTCCGCATAGAGGATGGCGCCTTCGTCGCGCCGTTCGGGATCGGTGATGCGCGACCAGTTCATGAAGCGGGCGGCGGTCATCTCGCCCTTGGCGCGCAGCAGGGTTTCCGCAGTCCTGGTCAGGCCGATGCGCTGGCCGGCGGGCAGTTGATGGGAGACCGGCGATTCGCCGTTGACGATCAGATGGCCGATTTCCGCGTTTGCCGGGATTTCGCCGACCATCTTGACGCCCAGCGACTCCAGGAATTGCCATCCCGCCCATTCCCCCTTGCCGTTCCTGGAGCCGCTGGCCCAGGTCGCCAGCAGCGCCCCGCCGCGGGAGCGGAAGGACTGGATTTCGGCGCGTTCTTCGTCGGACAGCGCCAGCGCCGACGGCACGACCAGCACGCCACCCCTGTAGTCGCGCAACTGCGCCGGCTCCTTCAGCTCCTTGTAGTCGAGCTTCCTGTTCGCGAAATAATTCCGCCAGGGCGAGAGCAGCATCTCGTAATTGCCGCCGATCTGCGTGTAGTACGCCTTGCTGGCCGGGGAGGCATACAGCATCACGTTCTTGCTGGCCGAAGGCGAAAAGCCGAAGGCGCCGTGCATCGTGATCACCGGCACGCGCCAGCCGAGCGACTGCATCAGCGTCACGTAGACCAGCACCGGCACGCCCAGGCCCAGCACGATCAGCGCCGGCATGTAGACGCCGATGCGCCGGAAGATGGAGACTTGGGCGCGGCGGTCGGCGGAAGGGGAGTTCATGGGGAAAGTGGCGAGCGCGCTCATTTTTCATCCGCCATCGATTCCGCCAGTGAAGGCGGCAGATAGCGCGTCAGGAAAACCGGCTCGGCCGATTCGTCGCCCGCCGTCTCGCCGGGCTTTTTCGCCTTCGGCCTGCGCTTGTCGCGCAGCTTGAACGCGGCATAGGCGCCGACGCCGACCACCATGGTGCCGATCGTGGTCACCAGGATCACTGTTGCCAGAATGGAGATGAGGTCCATGTCAGAGTTTTCCTTCCCGATCCAGTTTGCCCCAGGTCATCGTATGGCCGCGCCATTCCTCGATAGTCGCCAGCACTTTCGAGACGTCGATGATATTGATGTAAAACAGCCGGAACATGACGGCATAAAAAATCAATGAGGGATCTTCTTCCTCGATCACGATGCAATAGGCGGCGGCGACCAGGTCGAGGATGGTCAGCTGCAGCCACCAGAAAAACAGCAGGGTGGCCAGGCCGTAGCGGAGCCCGACGTAGCCGAAGAACACATTGCCGAGTATCGTGGAGAATGGCCACATGATACCTTCGAACAACATGTACCAGAGGATGAAGCAGTTGATGCCGGCCTTGCGCGGTTGCCATAGCGCAGCGCTGTGCTTGGCGGTTGCCTGCAGGATGCCGCGCGTCCAGCGGTAGCGCTGCTTGAGCAGGTCGAGCAGGCGGCTCGGCGTCTCGACCCAGGCCACCGCGGTCGGCTCGTAGGCGACATGCCAGCCGCGCATCAGCAGCTTGAGCGTCAGGTCGCAGTCTTCGGCGAAGGTGTCGTGGTCGTAGCCGCCGACCTGCTGCAGCACGGTCTTGCGGAACATGCCGAGCGGGCCGGGAATGATGTTTACCGAGCGCATGAAGCTTTGCGCCTTGCGCGCCATCGCCAGGCCTTCCACGTATTCCAGCGCCTGGATCCGGGTCCAGATGTTCTCGCGGTTGATGACCTTGACGTTGCCCGCCACCGCGCCGATCTTCGGGTTTTCGAAATGCCGGATGCAGGCGCGCAGCGTATTGCCGGACAGCTTGGTGTCGCCGTCCATGTTGAGGATGAAGTCGCCGCGCGCGGCGGCCATGCCGGTGTTGAGCGCCTCGGCCTTGCCGCCGTTGCGCTTGGTGATCACGCGCACCGGAATCGCCGTCTGTTCGCGCGAGACCGCCAGCGCCTTTTCGTAGGTGTCGTCGGTCGAACCGTCGTCGATCACGAGCACTTCGTAATTCGGGTAATCGAGCAGCAGCAGCGAACGGATCGCGGCCTCGATCACCGGGCCCTCGTTATAGGCGGGCACCACCAGCGTGATCATCGGCAGCGAGCTCTCGTCGCGGTAGTCGGCTTCCGGTTCCCGGCGCCTGGCATACAGGCCCTCCAGATGATCCATGAACGAGTACAGGATCAGCACGGCGTAGCGCAGCACCAGCAGCAGCAGGAAGAACAGCAGGTAGGCCGTGAGAATCGCGAGGACGTAGTTCTCCAGCAGGATGCTGAACGAGCCTTTGGACTGGCGCACCGAATCGTAGCTGAAGGCCAGCACCAGGCCGACCGCGCCTACCACGAGCGCGGCGATCGCATGGCGATAGAACCTCCTGACTACCAAAGCTTTTCCAGGCTGACGTTGGCCGATTTCGCGCGGTAGGCGACGTTGTTGCGCTGGCTCGCCATGCTCCACAGGTTGAAGCCGACGCCGACGTCGTCGGCGATCCAGCGCTTGCCGCCGGCCGACAGGCTCCAGCTGGTGCCGGCGTCGCCGTACAGGCGCAGCCCGGCCTGCGCCGAGGAGTAGAAGCTCCAGTCCGCCGCGCCCCATTCGGCCAGCGCGCCGCCGTACAGCGAGCCGAAGCCATCCTGCGGCGACCAGTAGTTCGGCGTGTTGAATTTCGCGCGCCGCATTTCGGCCCCGACGAAGGGCTTGATATGGTTGCCCAGCGGCCGCCAGCTGCTCGCCAGGCGCGCATCGGCCGCAACGATCGCATTGCCGTCGGAAATGTCGTAATAGTCGAGCCGCTCGCTCAGCGTGCCGAAGCCGAATCCCTGCGATGCGTTCAGGCCCAGGTGGGTCGCCCGCAGGCCGGCCTGCAACGCGTTCGGATTGGTGGCGATCCGGCCCCAGTTGACGCGGCCGAGCTCGGCCACGGCGTCGTTGTCGCCGAGGCGCACCCGCACGCTGCCGTACAGCGTCTGGCCGGCATGGTTGGCCGTGCCGAGTTCGACGCTCGGCTTCAGGGGCAGGCTCGGCGCCTGGTAGCGCAGCGTCAGGTCCTGCTGGCGCGCCTCGATGCCGGGCTGGCTGTCGCGCACGCCGCTGGTCTCGATCTCGTAGCTGTCGGCGAGGTTGGCGTCGCGCCAGCGATGGTTGACCGTCGCCATCTGCCGCCGGACATCGGACGAATCCTTCAGCGCGCCGAAGCTGACGGTGGTGCGCGGCCGCAGCTCGCGCCGCGCCAGGCGCAAGCCTTCTTGCGCGTCGGCATTGCCCGGCTCGCGCGCCAGCACCGCCCGGTACAGCGGCAGCGCCTGGTCGTCCCGGCCGCGCCAGCGCAGCGCATTGGCCATGCCGATGCTGGCCTCGCTCGCGTATTTTCCGCCGAGCAGGCCCTGGTAGACCGCAATCGCTTCCTGCAGCCGGCCGGTCCAGGCCAGGCTGTTCGCAATGACGAGCCGCAGTTCCTCGTCCGGCTTTTCCTGCGCCAGCAGCGCCAGGCCTTCGCTGCCGGCCTCCTGGTATTTTCCCGCCGCGCCGAGTTCGGCGACGCGCCGGGCGGCGGGGCTGCGGCCATCGTCGCCGCCCGGCATCGCGCCGATGTCGGGAACGGGCGCCTTGCCGGGTTCCGGCGCGGCGAGTTGAAACTGCGGCAGCTGGTTCAGCGCGATGCCCGGCGCGGCCGGCTGCCGCAGCGCCTGCAGCCGTTCGGCGGCCGCTTTCGCATACGAGGTGCCTTCCAGCGCTTCGAATTGCGCCTTCGCCTCGTCGATGCGGCCGGCACGTTGCAGGCTGTCGGCAACCATGAAGCGCAGCTTGTGGTTCCACGGTTGTGCCAGCAGCTCGGCAAGCCCGCGCGAAGCCGCGCTTTCATAGCGGCCGTTCCTGTACAGCTCGGCGGCCGATGTCTCTCCCGCGGCCGTGGCCGGGATGGCGGCGAGCGCGCCGGCGATGTACAGCGCGCCGCATGCGGTGCGCGTTGCGGCCGCAAGGGCGGGAATGAGGGTGGCGGGTTTCATGTGCATTGCGGGGCTGGGCGTGCGGCTGGCGGCGCTGCGAAGGCCTATGGTTTGGAGGGGCCGGCCGCTTGCGCTTCCTGCAGAATGCCGGCGGCGGTCGAGCTGCGTACCGCGCGCGGATACGTCTTTCTGGCGAAAGCGATGTCCTTGCCCGCGCTGTCGTAGCTGAAGCGCGCGGCGTCGCCGGCCGGGCGCAGCACTTCCCTGACCGGCACGCTTGCGCTTGCGGCCGTTGCGCCGGCCGGGCGCGGCACGGGCCGCAGCGGCGGCAGGCCGGCAGGGGACGGGCGGGTATAGGTATCGAGCACCGGCGGCGCATCGGCCGCCGCGTCCGTGGCGTCGGGAATCGGTGCCGCGTCCCCCTGCGGCGCCGGGCCTGCGACCAGATGGGAGAGATGGGAGTAATCCGGTAGCTCTCCTTGCGCGACATGCGCGAGGTGGGCCAGTTCCGGCTGGATGTCTTCGCGGCGCACCGAAAAACGCACATCCTGCAGCGCTTCCTCAAGCGGCATGCCGAGAATGCGCGGCAGCGTGGCCAGCAAGACCGGCTGCGGACAGGCATTCAGGAACAGGTAGCAGTATTCCAGGTCGGCGCATAGCAGGTCGCCGGCGCGCAGTATCTGCGCGGTGGCGATGATGTCGCCCATCGTCTTGCCGGCGGCCGGCCGGCCGATCACCAGCGCATACGGGATGGACAGCGTCTCGGCGCGATCCAGGATGCCTTCGACTTCCCGTATGAAGCGGGCCGGCGGCAGATAGCCGCGCGAGCGCGTCCCCAGCACGCTGGACAGCGCCGCCTCGAAGTTGATGTTGACGTCGCGGCTGAAGATCTGTCCGTTGAGCGATTCGAGCAGCAGCGGCAGGCGGCTGGCGGCGACATCGCGGTGCACCACCAGGTTCACGCCCAGCCGCAGCAGCAGGGCCTCGTTCTGGTAGCGCAGCGACGCGCCCTTTTCCTGCACCACGATGCGGGCGCGGCGGCCGAGGCCGAGGCGCAGCGTATGCACCGCTTCGGCCAGCTGCCGGATGTGAGTGTCGCGGTAGAAGGTCAGGATCAGGGTCGCCGCACGCGTCCCCTGGGTGGCGTGCAACATGCCGACCAGGGTGTCGACGCGCTGCCAGATGCCGGGCATCTGCTGCGCCAGGCTGCCCAGGTCCGGGTCCATGTAGAAGAAGCGCGGCGCCTCGTCCCCGTCCTCCGGCGCCGGTTCGGGCAAGGCTTCGCCCGAGCCGTGGACCGCCATGGCGGCGGGGGCGGCAAGCGCCGACGCCTCGTAATAGCCGCTGTCGAGCGTGCGCAGATGATAGGTCCTGGCGGCGATCGCGCCTTCCGGCGATTGCCAGTAGTCGAAGGTCAGTTCCAGGCCGTTCCTGTCGCCGCCCAGGTGGGTGATGCCGGTCAGGTTGTCCATCAGCGCGTTGATCGTCGCCGCATTGGCCGCGGCGCTGCGCGTGAAGACGAGCAGGCCCGTCATCTGCCGCTGTTCGAACCAGCGGCGCAGAATTTCGACCTGGTCGAGCGCGAGCGAGACATCGTGCAGCGCCAGCAGTTCGTCGGCCTGGTCGAACAGCATGTAGCTGCGCTCGGGAACCTCGAAGCGTTCGAGTTCGCGCACGAAACGCTCGGCGCCGAAGCGGAACATCTTTTTCTGGAATTCGGCCTGCGTCTGGAATACGTTGAGGCGATTGGCGGCGATCAGCGATGCGGCGTTGAAACCGCCGAGCGGCTCGACCCGTTCGAGGAACATCTCCGGCGCCGCGGGCGTCACGACCGAGCACGCCATGCCGTGATCGAGCGCCGACCGGAGGCTGCCGGCCAGGAGGGGAAAGCGCGCGGGCGGCGTCTCCGCGATCAGGGCATAAAGCCCGCCGCCGATCATGCTGTCGGCCAGATCCGGCAAGCCGCGCACGCCGAGGTGGACCGCCGGCCTTCCGGCTGCCGGACTGAAAGCGTCGTTCATATTCTTTTGCCTGAAAAGATCGGCACTGGAGACTTTCCTAATTTCAAGTAAAATTCTACTCCAATTGAGATAAATCAACGCTATTAAATTGGATTTGCCGCGTTTTTGTTCTTTTTTTGGTGCTTTTTGGGTGCTTTTGAGCACCTTTTTTTATAGCTAATCCGGAAACACCGCGCCGAATGTCGCGCTGAACTGGTACACCGTGCATAGAAGAAATTTATTAAACGTGAGGCAAGCTTTTCAAGTGCGCTGGCTTGCCAATGCGTGTCTATGCATGGTCGCCCTGCTGCTGGCAGGATGCGCATTCGACCGGATGTTTGCGGCGCCGCCGGAATTGACGGCGCCAGTTCCCCAGCGGAATGAACCCCTCCTGGCGGGCGTCACGCCGGCGCACAAGCCGGCGCCGGAACCGCCGCTGCTGTTGTCGGCCCCGACTGCGTCCGCCGCTGCGTCCCCGTCCGTTGCGCCGCTGGTGCTGCTGTACGCTTCGCCAGTCACGCAAGCCTATTTCGCCCGCGCTGGCATCGATGACAAGAGCGCGGTGCAGGCCTGGGAACATTTTCTGCGCAAGTACAAGATCCCGTTCATGACGACCGCTTCGGTTGAGGCGCTCGAACGCAGCGCCGCTCCCGTGCTGCTGCTGCCGTCGGCGGTCGCGCTGTCGGAGCGGGAGATGCAGGCGGTGGTCGCATTCAGGGCCAATGGCGGCGGCGTGCTGTCGACCTGGCAGACCGGCGTGTTCAATGAAAAAGGGGAGGCGCGCGGCTATGCCTTCATGGAAAGCGCGCTCGACGTCAAGGTCGCCGGCAGCACGGAAGCGGACGAGAACGACAGTTTCCTCATTCCCTCCGGCGACAATCCCGTATCCCATTACCTGCCGGCCGGATTGCGCGTGTGGACCGAGCGCGTCAAGGGCTGGTATCCGCTGCGGCTGGCCGGACAACACACCGCGGCGCGCATCATGGACTGGTCGCGCAGTGCCCCGGAGGGCAAGGTCACGGGCGGGATCGTGTTCGGCGAGCGCGGCGCGCCGGCGCAGAAAGCCTCGCGCGCGGTGGCATTCGGCTTTCCGGAACGGCTGTGGACATCGGCCGATGCAAAGGCGATCGAGTCGCTCGCGCACAATGCATTGACCTGGCTGCTGCGCATCCCCGACGCCTATCTCGCCGCATGGCCGCACCCGTACGGCAGCGCGACGGTGCTGGCGATCGACCTGGCCGACACGCCGGGCGACACCGACCTCGACACCGCCAGGCTGGTCGGCGACCTCGGCGGCAAGGCGAGCTTTTTCGTCCTGTCGGAACATGCGGCCGGCTCGGCCGACCTGCTCAAGAAAATTCCCGCGCAGGGGCATGAACTCGGCCATCTCGGCGACCGCTTCGACGGATTCAAGAATCAGCCGCCGGCGGTGCAGGTCAAGCGCATCGACACAATGCTGGCCGAGATGAAAGCGGCCGGCCTGGACTTCGCGTCGGCCGGATTTCATCCGCCGATGGAATCCCACGACCAGGCGACCGAGCGCGCGCTGCAGGAGCGCGGATTCGACTACGTGATCGGCGGCATGGACGCTTCCGAGGCGCGCCTGCCGACGCCGTCGTCCGGCGCTGCGGCCGGTGGCGCGCCCGGTCCGCTGCTGATCCTGCCGCGCACCCAGAACGGGCCGGAAGACTGGCTGGCGGAGGGGGATGCCGCCGCCGGCATGAAAAACTTCTTCCAGGAGTCCGATATCGCCGAACGGATGGGCGGCTTGTCCATCCTGCGCATCCCGGGAGTAACCATGCTCACCGGCCCGCAACTGGCCGAGATCGGCGCCTGGCTCAAGCAAAGGCGGGAGCGCATGTGGCTGGCGAGCGCCGCGCAGGTGGCCGGCTGGTGGCGCGCGCGCGAAGCGATCGAGGCCAGCGTCGATACCGGCGTCGCGCCGCCGCTGCTGACCGTCAGGATCGCGGCCGGCGCGAAGCTGCCGCGTGCGGCGGCGGTATGGGTGAATCTGCCGGAAGCGGGCAGCAGGCTGCGGCTGGCCGCCGACGGCGGCACCCGCTTGCTGCCCCGGACCGGCCAGGTCGATGCATGGCGCGACGCGGTCGTGCTCGACGGCCTGCCGCCCGGCGAATATCGCTGGCAACTGTTTTTCGACCGCGCGGCGACGCGCTAATCCAGAGAAGGAGCGACATGACCCGAATGTTTTCAGCCGCCGTCCTGCGCGCCGCAGGCGCAGCCGCGATTTTCTGCATCGGCGCCGCGGCGTTCGCCCAGTCCACCGGACTGCTGTATGACCCGGAGCCGCCCGCCGATTCCGCCTATGTACGGGTGGCGCTGGCGACCCGCGACGGCGCGGTGGATGTCGACGTCGACGGCCGGCCGCGCATCCGCAGGCTGGCGGCGGGCGAGGCGAGCGAGTACCTGGTGCTGGCTGCCGGCAAGCATGCGATCGCGCTGCACCCGGCGGGCAAACCGAACGTCCTGCTGACGACGACGCTGGACGTGGTCAAGGGCAGGGCGATGACGGTCGCATTTTCCGCGTTGCGCGCCGATTCCAGCCCGGTCGTGTTCGAGGACAAGGCCAACGGCAACAAGCTCAAGGCGCTGCTCGCGGTCTATCACCTGGACCCGGCCGCCGGGCCGCTCGATGTGCTCACGGCGGACGGCAGCACCAGGGTGTTTTCCGGCGTGGCGCCGGGCGCGTCGGCTTCCATTCAGGTCAATCCGGTTGCAGTGGAACTGATGGCGGCGAAAGCGGGCGACAAGGCGGCGCTGGCGCGCACCTCGCTGACCATGGCGCCCGGCGGCACCTACAGCGTGCTGCTGGTGCCAGGCGCCGGCGGCAAGCTCGCCGCGCGCGCGGTACAGAACAAGATCGAGCGCTACACCGGAAAGTGACCCCCTATCCCGAAACCATCTGCTGAAGAGAGCGTGCATGAAACCATCCCGTATCCACCCATTGCTGCAGGCGGCCATGCTGGCCGGCGCATTCTGCGGCGCGGCGCAGGCGGCCGAGCCGGCGCCCGGCATCGTCGGCAAGGACGACTGGCTGTTCTATCGCTACGAGCTGTCGGACGCGTCCGACCTGCCTGCGATCGAGACGTCGGTCGGCCTGATTCGGCGTTTCAACAAGGTGCTCGCCGCCAACGGCATCACCATGGCCGTCACCATGGTGCCGCTGAAGATGCGCATCTATTCGGAGCACCTGCCGGACGACATCAAGCTCAACGACACCATGCGCGGCAATTACGAGCGCATCAGCGGCGAGATGCGCGCCGGGCAGCTGCAGGTCATCGACCTCAACAAGGCTTTCCTCAACAGCCCGAAACGCACCGGCGACATTCCCCTGTTCTTCCGCCTCGACACCCACTGGGCGCCGCCCGGCGCGCAACTCGCGGCCGAAACCGTGAAGGCGGAAATCGACGCCAACCCGGCCTTGAAGAAGGTGTACGACGCCATCCCCGCAGAAAACTTCAAGATGGTGGTCGGCCGCCGCAAGCTGAATTCGAAGGCGCGCGACCTGGTCGAACAGTTGCCCAAGCCGGCGCCGGCCTTCGCGCCCGAGCAGGTCATTCCGTTCGAAGTCAGCCGCGCCGCGCCGCCCAAGGCCGACTTGCTGGGCAATCAGGAAGTCCCGGCGATCACCCTGGTCGGCAGCAGCTATTCGCATGCATGGACCGGTTTTCCCGATGCGCTGCGTTATGCGCTGCAGCGCGACATCCTGAGCATTTCGGTCGGCGCCGACCAGGGTTCGTGGGTGGGCATGGAAAGCTACCTGCGCGACGACGCGTTCCAGACCAGGCCGCCGAAGCTGCTGCTGTGGGAAATGCCCGAGCGCGACATGCGCGCGCCGCCGAACTACAAGTTCCGCGACGCCCGCTACCAGGTCGACGACACCGAATGGCTGCTGCGCGCCTCGGCCTGGGTGCAGGCGAGCTGCAAGCCGTCGGCGGTGTCCGCCAGGCTTGCCCCGGCGGGGCTGGCCGCCAATGCGGCGAACCTGAAAGGCGAGGGTCTGGCCAGCGGCGCCACCGGCGATGCCGATTTCGTCGAGATCACGTTCGACAAGCCGATCGACAAGCTGGATTACCTGTCGGCGCGCGTGACCGATGCCGGTTCCAAGACGGTGACGCTGGAGGCGTCCGGCGCCGGCGCGGCGACGCGCCGCTTCACCGTCGCCGTGCCGGGCGACGACAACGCGCATGCATTCAAGCTGCCGCTGCCGTCGAACGGCGCCGGCTACACCAAGGTGCGCCTATTCCCTGGCAAGAGCAACAGCTTCGCGCTGCAGAACCTGCAGGTGTGCAGGCAGCCCGAGGATCTGTTGAAGTAAAGGCGCCGCGGGGCGCCGCGGCGTGCATGTCCGCGCATGGCGTTCCCTCCCCCTGCCAGGGGGAGGGCGCCCGACATGGGGGCGCGCACTGCAAATCCGTCCGCGCTAGCCCGGATATTTCATCACCGCATCGAAACACGCGCAGTTGAAGCGCCGATGGC
>OFCW01000194.1_pt1 | contig 21861 bp, 22 predicted proteins | sample 1520951 | NCBI WGS metagenome assembly OFCW01 (sample SAMEA4349680, study PRJEB24078) | microbial mat metagenome | biome: Terrestrial Biome; feature: Habitat; material: Microbial Mat | place: India | collected 2012-06-12 | depth 10 m | reverse complement strand
CTGCCCGACGTGCGGCATCCACCCGTATGCCGAGGGCAAGATGCCCGATGGCACACCGACGATCGCGGTCAACATCCGCTGCCTGGAAGACATCGACCTGGACAGCGTGCCCGTCAAGCACTTCGACGGCCGTTCGATGTAGCCCCCGCGCGCTTAACCGGCGCGCAGCTTGAACAGGCCCACCGTGCGCGCCAGGCTGTGCGCCTGTTCGTTGAGCATTGAGGAGGCGGCCGTCGACTGTTCCACCAGCGCCGCGTTCTGCTGCGTGGCCTGATCCATCTCGGCAACGCTGCGGTCGATCTGGCTGATGCCGGCGCTCTGCTCGTGCATCGCGCCGTCGATCTCGCCGATGATGTGGGCGACGCGCTCGATGCCCTGCACGATCTCCTGCATCGTCGCGCCCGCGGCCTGCACGCGCTCGGCGCCGGTCTTCACACTGGCTTCCGATGCCTGGATCAGGTCCTTGATCTCGCGCGCGGCGGTGGCGCTGCGCTGGGCAAGCGTGCGCACCTCGCCGGCCACCACGGCAAAGCCCCGGCCGTTGTCGCCAGCGCGGGCCGCCTCGACGGCGGCATTGAGCGCGAGGATGTTGGTCTGGAACGCGATGCTGTCGATCACGCCGATGATCTCGGTGATGCGCGCCGACGACTTGGCGATCTCGTCCATCGTGCTGACCGCGCTGGAGACCACCTCGCCGCCGCGCGTGGCGGCCTGGCTGGCGTCGCTCGCCAGGCGCGTGGCCTGCATCGCGGCGTCGGCCGAGCTCTTCACGCTCGTCGTCAGCTCGGTCAGCGCCGCTGAGGTTTGCTGCAGGTTGCTGGCCGACGCTTCCGTGCGGCTGGACAGGTCGCGGTTGCCCATCTCGATCTCGCCGGTGGCCGACTTCATGTTCTCGACGCTGGCGCGCACTTCCAGCAGCACCGCGCCGATCTTGTCGATGAAAGTGTTGAACGACGCGCTGATCTGCGCGACTTCATCGTTGCCGACCACAGGCAGGCGGTGCGTGAGGTCGCCGCCGCCCGCGCCGATGGTGTCCATTGCATCGCGCACCTGCGACAGCCGGCGGAACGACTGCGACGTGAAGAACGCGGCGATGCCCACGGCCGCCAGCGTCAGCAGCACCATGGCCACGGCCAGCGCCTTGACGACATTGCGCAGGCCGGCGGTGGCCTCGGCCTTGTCCAGCGCGATCACCAGATACCAGTCGGTGCCCTGCACGGCCTGCGCCTTGAGCAGCTTGGCCGCGCCGGCCAGCTCCACTTCCAGCGGCGACGTGGCCTTGGCCAGGTTCGCCAGCGTCTCCGCCGTGAGCGATGCCGCCACGTCGGTGGCCGGCTTGAGCATCAGCTTGGCGTCGGGGTGTGCGATGACCTGGCCGTCCTTGGCCACCACAAACGCCAGGCTCGATGGCGTCGGATGCACCGCGGCCACGACTTCGCGCACGCCGTCGAGGGGCACGGCGCCCGAGAGCGCGCCGGCCGTCTCGCCGTTCTTCACGAGGGGCGCCGCAAACGACACGTACGGCACGCCGGTCGACACGTCGCCATACGGCTTGGTGACGAGCAGCTTGCCGGCTGCAATGGCCTGCTTGTACCAGGGGCGGCCGGTGGGGTCGTAGTCCTTGGGCGTGGTGCTGCTGGTGGAGATGAACGACTTGTCGGTCCAGCCGATCGTGATGATCGGGAAACCGTTGGCGTTGCCCATCTGCTTGCCGAAGCCCTGCGGGTCGCCGTGCTCGATGACCTCGGCGGTGGCCTTGACGGCCTGCGCCTTGGCCGCGACCCATTTGTCGATGGCCAGCGTGTTGCCGCTGGCGATGGCGGCGAGGTTCTGGTCGATGCTCTCCATCGTGTTGCTGCGCACGATGGAATACGTGGCGGCGCCGGACAGGGCCAATGCGCCGATCACGGTAGCCGACGAGATGATGAGAATGCGGGTGCGAAGGGAGGAGATCATGATGCTTCCGGATGGAACGTCCTGCATGAATCTGTCTGCGTACGGTGCGACCGTAGCGCCCTTCAGGATCACTGCCGGCTGTCGGGGGCCACTGAGCAAGCTACGGCAGCCCCGCCGCGAACTTGAGGCGCGGCCGTCCGCCCATGCGAGGGGGCTGCCGACCGGCTTCGGGCCCGGCCCGGTGCGTCACCTGCGGATCAGGCCAGGCGCAGCGTTTGCGCAAGGTGCCCGTACACCGTCGCGATGCGCCGCAAATGGCGCGACTCCGGATGCGTCAGCAGCCACAGCTCGGACGGGTTGGCGTCGGGCAGGTCGCGCAGCAGGACCAGGTCGCTGCGCACCCGCGCCGTGAGCACGGGCAGGATGCCGACGCCCATGCCCGCGGCCACCATCTCGGCCACGACCTGCAGGCTGTTGACGGAATACGTGGGCACCACCTTCGGAAAATGCCGCTTGCGCCAGCCCACCGAAGGGTGTTCGGGGATCGCCTCGTCAATGGCGATCCACGGCGTGCGGCCGGCCTCGACGTCGGCATAGGTCAGGCCGCTCGTCCGACCCGCGTACAGCGCCACGCGAAGGGTGCCGAGGTGCTTGCCGACCAGGTGCTGCGGCGGGCGCCGCGTGGCGCGCACGGCGATATCCGCATCGCGGCGGGTGAGGCTCGCCAGCTCGTTGCCCGCGTGCAGGTCGTAGCCGAGGTTCGGATGCTGCGCCTGCAGCGCCTTGAGCGCCGGCGCGACGAGCCCCACGAGGATGGTGTCGGTGGTGGTGATGCGCACCGTGCCCGAGACCTCTTCTGGCGCGGCATGGACGACGGCGCGGGCCGCCTCGAGGGCCGATTCCACCTGCTCCGCCTGCTCGGCCAGCAGCAGCGCCAGTTCGCCCGCCAGGTAACCGGTGCGCGAGCGGGCAAACAGCGCCTGGCCCAGTCCGCGCTCGATGCGCTGCAACGACCGGAACACCGTCGACGCGTCCACCCCGAGCCGCTCGCCCGCGGCCGCCAGGGTGCCGGCGCGCGCCAGCGCCAGGACGATCTCGAGATCCGCGGCGCTCAGGCGGTATTGCGTTTGTGCAAGCATGGTTTTCTGTCCCGCCTATTTCATTGGCATCTACGCAATCCTACAGTGTTGCCAGCGCCGTTGCCGCCGCCCGGTGGTCACGGGTTCTCAACACGCAATCAAGACGGATCTCTCATGAAGCTCTACTACGCCGCCGGCACCTGCTCGCTGGCCGTACACATCGCCCTGCGTGAAGTGGGCGCAAAGTTCGACCTGACCGCAGTGGACCTCGCCAAGCACCTCACCGCCGACGGGACGGATTTCTATACGATCTCGCCGCGCGGCTACGTGCCGCTGCTGGAGTTCTCCGACGGCTCGCGCCACACCGAAGCCGCCGCCCTGCTCCAATACGTGGCCGACCTCGATCCCGCGCATGCCTTGATCGGCAAGGCCGGCAGCGCCCATCGCCTGGCGGTGATCGAATGGCTGACCTTTATCAGCTCCGAGCTGCACAAGGGTTTCGGCCCGCTGTGGCACAAGGAGACGCCCGAGGCAACGCGCCAGAGCACCAAGGACAAGCTCGCCAAGCACTTTGCCGAGCTCGACGCCCGCCTGGCCAAGCAGCCGTATCTGGCCGAGACCTACAGCGTGGCCGACGCCTACGCCTTCACGGTGCTGAACTGGAGTAACTTCCTCGCGCTGCCGATGACGGCCTATCCGAACGTGCAGGCCTACATGGCCCGCGTGAGCGCGCGGCCCGCCGTGCACGAAGCGATGAAGGCCGAAGGGCTGGTGAAGTGAGGCGGCGCAGCTCAGTCGCCTGAGCGCTCGACGAGGTTGGGCGGGGCAGGCTGCACCGTACGCGGCTGCAGCAGCAGGTGCAGCCCCAGCCCGATCGCCGCGCCGGCGCACTCGGCCATGACAAAGCCCGGAACACTTGCCGGCGCGATGCCCGCAAAGCTGTTGCTGAACATGCGCCCGAATGCCGCCGCCGGGTTGGCAAACGACGTCGAGGCCGTGAACCAGTACGCCGCGCCAATGTACGCGGCCACGAGGGACGATGCCCTGCCCGACGGCGCGCGCAGGACCACGAGCAGCAGGCCGGCGGTCGCCACCGCCTCGGCCATCCACTGCCCTGACCCGCTGCGCAACCGGGTGGAAAACTGCAGCAGCGTCATGTCGAACATGGCCTGCGCGAGCCACGCTCCCAGCACGGCGCCGACAAACTGCGCGGCCATGTAGGGCGCCAGCGCCGCACGCGGCATCTCGCCACGCAAGGCCAGCGCCGCGCTCACCACCGGATTGAAATGCGCGCCGCTGATCGGCCCGAACAGTTCGATCAGCACGTACAGACCGCAGACCGTGGCCGCCGTATTGGCGAGCAGCGCCACTGCCGCGTTGCCGCCGGCAAGCCGCTCGGCCATGATGCCCGAGCCAATGACGATGGCCAGCAGCAACGCCGTTCCCATCGATTCGGCCAGCAGCCGGGTACGCAGGTCCGCCATGGCGTTCAGGTCTGCGCGATGCGCTCGAGCGCGGTCTGAAGCTCGGCGTTGCTCAGCGTGTCAAGCGGCAACGCCAGCAACTGCAGCATGCGGTAGCCGATCGCTTGGCGTGTCAGCTCGAAGGCCTGGCGCTTGTCCGCGTCGCCGCCCGGGGCGTTGGACGGGTCGGCATAGCGCCAATGGACCTTGACGGGGCTGCCCGGCCAATACGGACACGCCTCGGCCGCCGCGCTGTCACACACGGTGATGACGATGCGCATGTGCGGTGCACCGTCTGCCGCGAAGGCATCCCAACTCTTGCTGTGGTAGCCGGCCACGTCGACGCCGGCATTGGCGAGCGCTTCCACGGCAAACGGGTTCAGGCGGCCGCTTGGCGCACTGCCTGCGCTGTAGGCACGCACATCCCTGGAGAGCCTGCGTGCCCAGTGGTTCAGCATGCCTTCGGCCAGCACGCTGCGCGCGGAGTTGTGCGTACACAGGATCAGGACATTCGTCGGCATACGTCAGGCAAGCGCATCAACATTGGCAGGAAACGGCGCTGACATCGAGGCACCGCGCGCCCTGGCAGCAGTTTTCAGTGAGAAAGCCGAGCAGCCCGTTCATGTGCGCGAATGCGGCCCGATAGATCAGGTGGCGGCCGTTCCGCTCCTGGGTTACGAGCTGCGCACTCATGAGCTCCTTGAGGTGGAACGACAGCGTCGCGCCGGGCACGTCCAGCTGTTCTGCGAGGGCGCCCGGCGTGAGGCCCGCGGGTCCGGCCGCCACGAGCATGCGAAACACACGCAGCCGCACGGTGTGCGCGAGCGCGGCCAAGGAACGGATGACGAGGGTTTCTTCCATATTTCCAATATATTGGAAACATTCCGGGCAGACAATCGCTTCCAGACCCGACTTCCCGTGCCGAACGTTTGCGGAACGCCTTACAACACACGGCGCGGCGAGGCCAGACGCGAACGGCTTCGCATGCCGTCCTGTCATCAATGCGTCGCTACAATCGCAAGCTTTGCTCTCCTCCGCCGGTTGCGGCGCTTTCCATGTTCAAGCACATTGTTTTCGCCCTGGCTGTTGCAGCCGCGGGCTTGCCGGTGGTCGCGGGCGCGCAGGTGCGCGGTGCAGGGTCGACGGCCGCCGCACCGGTCTATCGCGTGTGGTCGACGGGGTATGCGGCGGCGTCCGGCGTCACGCTCAGCTATGACGCGGTGGGTTCCGGCGAAGGCTTGAAGCGCATTCGCGCCGGCGACGTCGACTTCGGCGCGTCAGACGTGCCGCTTTCCGCGGCGGAGGCATCCAAGGCCGGCCTGGTCTGCGTGCCGTCGGTGGTCACGGGCGCGGTTCCCTTTGTGAACGTGCCCGGTGTGCCGCGCGGCCAGTTGAAGCTGACGGGCGAGCTGCTCGCCCAGATCTTCCTCGGCAAGGTCGAGACGTGGGATGCACCGGAGCTGCGTGCGCTGAATCCAGGCATGACGCTGCCCAAGCTGAAAATCCACCCCGTCGTGCGCGCCGATGGCTCCGGCACCACATACCACTTCACCGATTACCTGAGCGCGGTCAGCCCCGAGTGGAAGGCCACGTACGGCGCCAGGTCGACGGTCAGCTGGCCGGCAGGCTTCACCGCCGCCAAGGGCAGCACGGACGTGGTCAAGGCCGTGCAGGCGACGCCGGGAGCGATCGGGTATGTCGACTACAACTACGTCGTCGACAACGACCTGAACGGCGTGCAGCTGCGCAATGCGGCGGGACGCTTCGTGAGCGCGCAGGTCAGCGGCTTCCGTGAGGCCGTGCTGCAAAGCGCGTGGAACCGCAAGGGCGATTTCACCGCGCCGCTGGTCAATCTGCCCGGCGCGGAAACGTGGCCGATCACCATGGGCACGTTCATCATCGTGCCGGCGGTGAGCCGCTCAGGCACACGCACGCTGGCGGCCTTGAAGTTTCTGACGTGGGGTTACTTCCACGGGGACGAGCTGGCCGCGCGCGCGAAGTTCGTACCGTTGCCCGAGCGGGTGCAGGCGAGCGCCTATCGTGAGCTGTCGCGGGTGACGGACGCATCGGGCACTCCCATCGGCCTGCAGAGCATGCCGGCAAACTGGGGCAAATAGGCTGCCGAGGCAGTGTCGGCGTGACGCCGCCGCACCATCTTGACGCGAGTCGGCCGGCGCACTGAAAGCTTTGCAACAGGGCTGGATTGTTCCGGCGCGTTTCCTATAGTGGTCACTCGCCGCACAGGCCAGCCAGCACGGGAAGCAGACATGGGTACCGCCATTGCAGACCAGGATGAGCAGATCGACAAGATCGCGCAGGACACCGGCGCGCCGGCCGACCTTGTCCGCGTGCAGTACATGGAGACATTGCGCACATTGGCCGCCGATGCGCGGGTGCACGACTACCTCTCGTTGTTCGTCACGCGCCGCGTGATGGCGGCGTTCCGGCCGCGCCGCACGCCGGGCTAGCGCGCGCTCATTCCTCGCTGATCATCCCGACAAAGGCATGCGCCGCGCGGCGCATCCATTCGCGCGCCCGTTCGGCCTCGGGCTGGATGCGCGCAAAGCCGTGCGTCATGCCGGAGGCTTCAATGGTGATGACCTGCGCGCCGTGCTGCACGAGGTGGTCGGCGTACTGCAGGCCGTCATCACGCAGCACATCGTGCGCGGCCACGATGACGACCGTGTCGGGCGGCGTGTGCTGCGGCGGCTGCGCCATGGGGAAGATGCGCGCATCCTGCTCGGCGAGTGGCTTGGCCAGCTGCTGTGCACCGATGAACTGCGTCCAGTACCAGCGCATTTCGTCGCGCGTGAGGCCAGGGCCTTGTGCGAACGCGTTGTAGCTCTCGCTGCCGAAAGCGGGCGTGGTGACCGGGTAGACGAGAAACTGCGCGTTCACGAGGCCCGGCCGGACCATGACATGCACGGCCTCCGCAGCCTGCGCGGCAAGATGCCCGCCCGCGCTGTCGCCACCCACGGCCAGGAAGCCCGGATCGAAGCCAAGCCGCAAGCGCTGTTCGGCCAGATACGCCAACGCATCGCGCGCGTCGTCTGCGGGGGCGGGAAACGGGTGCTCCGGCGCCAGGCGGTAATCGACGCTGACGACTGCACAGCCGGTGTCCTGCGCAAGCAGCGCTGCCAGCATGCGATGCGTCGTACGCGCCGACCCGACCACCCAGCCGCCACCGTGGAACCACACCAGCAGGCGCGGCCGCGCCACGCGCCTGGGGCGGAACACGACGGCATCGAGCGTGCGGCCCGCAAGCGGCAGGCTCAGGTCGGACACCTCCACACCGTCGGGCACGGGCCGATCCGACAGCTGCGCAATCGCTTCGAATTGCGCGCGGCGCGCGGCGGCATCTTCCGGTGCCGGCAAGGCGCCGAATCGTTCGGCAACGCGTTGGTAGAACTGCAGGATCTGCGGATCGACGGCCATGGCATGAGTCGGTTTCAATGACCGCCGAAGTGTAGCGCGACCGCCTCCCCTGCCGCGATACGCCGGCAAGCGGAATGACGCCCCCAGCGTCGGCACGCGCGCGCCCTGCGCCTGGATCTGCCGATGGAAAGACTGACCACTTCGTAGAAGGCGGCGCGCCGTCAGCCGCGCTGCCCGATGCCGAGCCGCCAGTGCTCGATCTTGGTACAGCGGTCCTGCACGGCCGGAATGCCCGCGGCGCGCGCCACGGCCATGGCCTCGTCGTTGACGATGCCCAGCTGCACCCAGATGCCGCCCACGCCCAGTGCCACCGCCTCCTGCACCACCGGCAAGACTTGTTCCGCGCGACGGAAGATGTCGACCAGGTCGATGCGTTGTCCCGCCGCGGCCAGCGTGGTCGCGGCTTCCGTCAGCGTGGCATGGCACGGCTCACCGAGGACATCCTCGCCCGCATGCTGCGGATTGACCGGCACGATGCGATAGCCGGCCTGCTGCAGATAGCGCGCCACGTCGTAGCTCGGCCGCGTGGGGCGCGGCGACAGTCCGACCACCGCGATGGTCTTGCCGGACAGCAGCCGGCGCATGGTGGCCTGTTCGTCTGCGTAGGAAGGTTGGGTGGACATGGTCGGCAATGCAGTCAGGTGGTCGGCCGCCTGCATGCGGCCCCAAGGTCGGGAAGCCGCACGACGGCGCGGAACGCACCCCGCGCGTACGGCCCCACTTCGTATGGCCCGTAATGCACGACGATGCGCTCGCCTTGCAGCGTAAACGGAAACGTGGCGTTGCGCAGGTCCTTCTCCTTGAGCGCGCCGCGTGGCGCCTCGGGTGCGCCTTCGCGCTTGAGGGACTCGACAATCTGCGTGTTGAAGGCTTGCAGGCAGGCGGGCGTCGGGTTCAGCACGTCGGCCAGCACAACGGGCTGGAAGCCTTCCGGACCACGCCGCCAGTTGCCGGCCGAGAAGCCGTAGTTGCCGTGCGCCCCGCCGCTGTAGGCCCACACCATGCGCAGCAGGCTCACGGTGTCACCCACGCCGACGACGCTGATGCGGACAACGCACTCGGTGTCGTACTGGTCGCAGCGGCGCAGGCGCAGCGATTGTACGAGCGCATCGACCGCCGCGTCGCCGGTGACCGGGTAGCGCTCCGTGAGCTTCGCCTGACCGGACGTCGTCGTCGCTTCGAGATACTGCGCGACGCGCTTGAGTGCAAAGGGCCGACTGCGGCCGCCGTCGCTCCAGTTGCCCGTGGCGGTGGTGCCGTCGGCCGACAGCGCGCCCGACAGCATGCCGCCCTCGCGCACGACGGACTGGCCGGACGCGTCCAGCCCCTCGGCGCGCTCGCGCCACACGAAGCGGCGCTCGGGTGCATTGCGGCCCTCGATCGTCCACAGCGCGCGGCCGTCCGGACGGTCGTCGTACGCTTCGCCGGTGAGCGTGTCGGCGGCCTCCTTGTCTTTGTCCTGTCCGCCGCCTGACCGGTCGTAGACGCTGAGCCAGATGTTCCACGCGGAGCTGTCGGCGCCCTTCTCGACCATGCCCTGCCAGAACGTGCCGACGTGGCGCTCGCGCTGCTCTGTCGATTTTGCAAGAGGGGCGATTGGCGCAGAAGCAACGGATGGGGCGGCGGAGGGCGCACTGGGCGTCGCCCCAGGCGGCGTCGGCACCTTATCCGCGCCGGCATGTGCCGCGCCGGTGGCGCCGAGTGCCGCCATCAAGGTAACAAAAACGCCCGCTGCCTCGCGCTTGCGCGCCCGTTGGCGCGCACTTTCTTCTTGCATGCTTCCCCTCCGATGAGCCGGCACGACCGACCGCTCGCGTGCTGCGGGCCGGCGGTTCTTCAAGCCCGGCGCGCGATACGGCAAAACGGTGGGACTGGGCAGGTGCTGTCGGCGTTCCGTCAGCGTTGTGCTCGAGCGCATCCTACGTCACATCCCGCCACTTTTGCAGCGCTTGCATTCGATTGCAATCCGACACACTTTGTTACGTCCCCTGGCGGGTTCGTCGCACACAATGCGTTCGCACCCCGGCGGTTTGTGTCCAACGGTTGTGCCCCGCCGGCGCACCGTGGCGCACACAAGTGCACGACGCACACCACGGTGCAAGGTTACCCCTCCCTTTCGAATTGACCCCTCGAAAGGATTTCCCGTCCGCGCGGCGCTCCCCGGCCCGCGCGCTTTTTTTTGCCTGTGCAATTCGCGGGCCTGCCCCCTTCCCTCGCCGACCTTCATGCCGTGCACGTGGGCGATACACGCGCTTACAAAGGCAAGTCGGCCCTTGCCCGCCCGCCGCGTTAAATGAAGACGTACACGCGGCCGCGGCCGCCCACTGGAAGCGAGGGCTCATCATGTCCAAGGTTTTGCGTCGTTCCTCATACGCCGGCACGCGGCTGCCGCAGGTGCTGCGCGCCGTTGGCGTGGCCGCAGTGCTGCTGGTGTGCGGCGCGCAGGCCGCCATGGCGGCGGATCCGGCTGCGCGCGTCGCGCGGCTGTCGGACTTCTCCGGCGCGGTGAGCTTCGCACCGGCCGGCTCCGACGACTGGGCCGGGGCGACGCTCAACCGTCCGTTTACCAGCGGCGACCGGCTGTGGTCCGACCAAGGCAGCCGCAGCGAGCTCCACGTGGGTTCCACGGCGCTGCGGCTCGGACAGAACACCGGCGCCACGCTCGTCGACCTGGACGACCACAACACCCAGGTCAAGCTGACGCAGGGCGCGCTGTCGGTGCGCGTACGCGCGTTGCCGCCCGACCAGACCGTCGAGATCGATACGCCCAACCTCGCCTTTACGCCGCAAGCGCCGGGCGAGTACCGCCTCGATGTCGCGCCCGATGGCTCCAGCACCACCGTCACCGTCTGGCGAGGACAGGGCACAGCCTATGGCGACGACCGTTCGCTCCCACTGTCGGCCGGTCAGCAGATCCGGTTTGCCGGCACCGACCTCGCGCAGGCCGGCGGCACCGACAACCCTGGCCGCGATGCCTTCGACCGATGGGCCGAATCGCGCGATGCCCGCGAGGACGCGTCGGTCTCGGCGCGCTACGTTGGCCGCGAAATGACCGGCTACGAAGCCCTCGACGACTATGGCACGTGGCGTGAAGAAGCCGGCTACGGTGCCGTATGGGTGCCGCGCGCGGTGCCGGCCGGCTGGGCGCCGTACCGCACCGGACACTGGGCATGGATCGCGCCGTGGGGCTGGACATGGGTCGACGATGCGCCCTGGGGTTTTGCCCCGTTCCACTATGGCCGCTGGGCCTACGTCGGTACCACATGGTGCTGGGTGCCGGGGCCTGTGGTGCCGCGGCCGGTGTATGCGCCGGCGCTCGTCGGCTTTGTCGGCGGCGGGGGCGGTGGTGGCGTGAGCTGGGGCATCCACATCTCGCTCGGATCCCCGGGTGTGGCGTGGTTCCCGCTCGCCCCGGGCGAGGCCTATCGCCCGGTCTACGCGGCCAGCCCGACCTATGTGACGAATATCAACCGCACGGTGGTGGTCAACAACATCACCGTCAACAAGACGATCATCCACAACAACGTGACGCGCATCACCAACGTGAACCGCGTCAGTTACGTCAACGCCAACAACCCCGCTGCGCTGACCGCCGTGCCCGCCAAGTCGTTCGTCAACGGGCAGCCCGTCAACGGCGCGATGGCGAACCTGCGCCCCGAGCAGATGCGTGCACAGCTGGCACATGCCCAGTTCGTCTCGGCCCCCGCGCTGGCGCCCGTACGCGCGAGCCTGGTGGGAGCAGCGGCCAATGCGGGCCCGCGGGCGCAACCGCCGGCACAGGTGTTCGCGAAGCAGGCGATCGCCGTGCGCGCGCCCAATACGCCCGCGGGTGGGCATGACGCGCTGGCCGAGCGCTTCCGCTCGCAAGGCGGTACGTTGCCCGGTGCCGGCCCCGCGTGGACGGGCGGCAATACCGACGTGCGCGCCACGCGCCTGCATGGCCAGCCCAACGCGAAGATGCCGCCGGCCCCCCTTGTCGCGCAGGCAGCGGGCCTGCGCCTCACGCATGCCGCACCCGCCGCACCGGCCCGCCCCGACGGCGAACCAGGCCGTGCGCCGCAGGAACATGCGCCCGCGCGCCTGGGTCTGCTCGATATGCCGAACGCCAATGCGCCGCATCCACAGAACGGTCCGCGCGATGCGCGCGCCGAGCCGGGTCCGCAGGGCTTCATGTCCGCAAGCCCGACCGGCCGGCCGGGTCCGGCGCCCGGGACCGCCGCGCCGCAGATGCCCGCCCCGGCGGGCATGACGACACGTCCGCCACGGCATGAGGGGCCCAACGGTCCGGAAGACGCGCATCACACGTCCGAATCACGCCCGCCGGCCGCGCACGTCACGGCCCCGACACCGCACGCGCGGCTCGGAAACCCGCCGCCGGAGCGCTTGAACGGCAACGCAACCGCGCAGATGCACGAACGCCCCCACGTTGCGCCGCCACAGAGCCGCACGTTCCACGCGCCGGACCAGCAGCGCGCACCGGAAGTCCACGCCGAAGCGCCCCATCGCACGCCGCCCCCGCAAGCAGCCGAAATCCGCGCACCGCAGCCGCGCGCGCCCGAGTTTCGCCCGCCGCAACCGCCGCAGGAGGCGCATCACAACGCCCAGCCGCATCCGCAAGGCAACCACGGCGAGGGGCACCGGGAGACCGAACACCGCTGAGCCCGCGGCGCGCAAAAAAAAAAGCAGCCCAACCGGGCTGCTTTCTTCATCCGGACCGGCCGAAGACGGCCGGCTCGACACTGCCTTAGCGCTTGCGGCGCAGGCGCGCGATCGCTGCCAGCTGCGCAGCGGCCACGGCAAGTTCGCTTTGTGCACGCGCGAGGTCCAGATCGCTGCTCTGATTCTGCAACGCCTCTTCGGCCGCGCGCTTCGCTTCGTTCGCCTTGGCTTCGTCCAGGTCGTGGCCGCGGATTGCGGTGTCGGCCAGCACGGTCACCTTCTTCGGCTGCACTTCGAGAATGCCACCGGCAACGAACACGAACTCTTCGCCGCCGTCGTCCTTCTCGATGCGCACGGCGCCCGGCTTGATGCGCGTGATCAGCGGCGTGTGGCCCGGCAGAATGCCCAGCTCGCCGGCTTCCCCGGGCAGTGCCACGAACTTGGCATTGCCCGAGAAGATCTCCTGCTCGGCGCTGACGACGTCTACATGAATGGTTGCCATCTCGATTCCTTTGCTCAGAAAAGCCGCTTCCTAAACAGATGTCAGGAAGCCAGTACTGGCCTTGGCGCGTGCACAAGGCCAGACCTCGCGCTTACTGGAGCTTCTTGGCCTTTTCGAAGGCTTCGTCGATCGAGCCGACCATGTAGAACGCCTGTTCCGGCAGGTGATCGCACTCGCCGTCCACCAGCATCTTGAAGCCGCGGATGGTTTCCTTCAGCGGCACGTACTTGCCCGGCGAACCCGTGAACACTTCGGCCACGTGGAACGGCTGCGACAGGAAACGCTGGATCTTACGCGCGCGGTTCACGGCGAGCTTGTCTTCCGGCGACAGTTCGTCCATGCCCAGAATCGCGATGATGTCGCGCAGTTCCTTGTAGCGCTGCAGCGTCTGCTGCACGCGGCGTGCGACGTCATAGTGCTCCTGGCCGACCACTTGCGGGTCGAGCTGGCGCGAGGTCGAGTCGAGCGGATCGACTGCGGGGTAGATACCCAGCGCGGCGATGTCACGCGACAGCACGACGGTCGAGTCCAGGTGCAGGAAGGTCGTTGCCGGCGACGGGTCGGTCAAGTCATCGGCAGGCACGTACACGGCCTGGATCGACGTGATCGAGCCGGTCTTGGTCGACGTGATACGTTCCTGCAGCTTGCCCATTTCTTCAGCCAGCGTCGGCTGGTAGCCCACGGCGGAAGGCATACGGCCCAGCAGTGCCGACACTTCCGTACCGGCCAGCGTGTAGCGGTAGATGTTGTCGACGAAGAACAGGATGTCACGGCCTTCGTCGCGGAAGCGCTCGGCCATCGTCAGGCCGGTCAGCGCCACGCGCAGACGGTTGCCCGGCGGCTCGTTCATCTGGCCGAACACCATGGCGACCTTGTCGAGCACGTTGGAGTCCTTCATCTCGTGGTAGAAGTCGTTGCCCTCACGGGTACGCTCGCCCACGCCAGCAAACACCGACAAGCCCGAGTGCTGCTTGGCGATGTTGTTGATCAGCTCCATCATGTTCACGGTCTTGCCGACGCCGGCGCCACCGAACAGACCCACCTTACCGCCCTTGGCGAACGGGCAGACCAGGTCGATCACCTTGATGCCGGTTTCCAGCAGGTCCACCGACGGCGACAGTTCGTCGAACTTCGGGGCCTTCTGGTGGATCGAGCGGCGCTCGTCCGATGCGATCGGGCCGGCTTCGTCGATCGGGCGACCCAGCACGTCCATGATGCGGCCCAGCGTGCCGTGACCGACCGGCACCGAGATCGGTGCGCCGGTGTTGACCACGCGCATGCCGCGGCGCAGGCCGTCGGACGAACCCATGGCGATGGTACGCACCACGCCGTCGCCCAGCTGTTGTTCCACTTCGAAGGTCAGGCCCTTCTCGGCAAACGACTTCTCGTCGCTGTCTTCCAGCACGAGCGCGTCGTAGATCTTCGGCATCTTGTCGCGCGGGAACTGAATGTCCACCACGGGCCCGATGCACTGCACGATACTTCCGCTTTCGATACTCATGTGTATCTCCAATAACTCAATTTTTTGCCGTGGGCATTAGACCGCCGCCGCGCCGCCGACGATCTCGGACAGTTCCTTCGTGATCGCGGCCTGACGGGTCTTGTTGTAGACCAGCTGCAGCTCGCCGATGACGTTCTTGGCGTTGTCCGACGCCGCCTTCATCGCCACCATCCGGGCCGATTGCTCGGACGCCATGTTCTCGGCCACCGCCTGGTACACCAGCGCCTCGACGTAGCGGATGAGCAGCTCGTCGACGACCGTCTGGGCATCCGGCTCGTAGATGTAATCCCACGAGTAGGCCTGCTTCTCGGCGTCGCTCTGCGACAGCTTGTCGGCCGTCAGGGGCAGCAGCTGCTCGACCACCGGCTCCTGCTTCATCGTGTTGATGAAGCGGGTGTACGCGAGGTACACGGCGTCGATCTCGCCGGCGGCGAATGCATCGAGCTGGACCTTGATCGCACCGATCAGCTTTTCCAGATGCGGCGTATCGCCCAGGTGCACGACGTTCGACACGACCTTCGCGCCGACACGGCCCAGGAATTGCATGCCCTTGGTGCCGATGGCGGTCGCCTGCGTCTCGACGCCCTTGTTCTGCAGATCACGCAGCTGGTTGGTGACGGCACGCAGCACGTTGGTGTTCAAGCCACCGCACAGGCCCTTGTCCGTCGTCACCACGATCAGGCCGGCGCGCTTGACGTCGCGCGTGACCATGAAGGGGTGCTGGTACTCCGGATTGGCCTGTGCCATGTGCGCGGCCACGTTGCGAATCTTCTCGGCGTACGGGCGGGCAGCACGCATCCGCTCCTGCGCCTTGCGCATCTTGGATGCGGCGACCATCTCCATCGCCTTGGTGATCTTGCGCGTGTTTTGCACGCTCTTGATCTTGGTGCGGATCTCTTTTGTTCCGGCCATTGCTTCCTCTCCGTTCAAAGCTGGCTGCGCAGGCTACGCGCAGCCAGTTCCGGGACGCGGTTAGAACGCGGCGGACTTCTTGAAATCCTCGATCGCGGCACGCAGCGCGGCCTCATCGTCCTTCGACAGATCCTTCGTGTCTTCGATACGGTTGATGAGGTCGGCGTACTTCGTCTTCAGATGGTCGTGCAGGCCCTTTTCGAAACCCAGGATGTCCTTCACGTCCACGTTGTCGAGGAAGCCGTTGTTGGCGGCGTACAGCGACGCGGCCAGCTGCCACACCTGCAGCGGCTGGTATTGCGGCTGCTTGAGCAGTTCGGTCACGCGGCGGCCACGCTCAAGCTGCTTGCGGGTCGCATCGTCCAGGTCGGAAGCGAACTGCGCGAACGCAGCCAGTTCACGGTACTGGGCCAGGTCGGTACGGATACCGCCGGACAGCTTCTTGATGACCTTCGTCTGGGCGGCGCCACCCACACGCGACACCGAGATACCGGCGTTGATTGCGGGGCGGATGCCGGCGTTGAACAGATCGGTTTCCAGGAAGATCTGGCCGTCGGTAATCGAGATCACGTTGGTCGGAACGAACGCGGACACGTCGCCGGCCTGCGTTTCGATCACGGGCAGCGCGGTCAGCGAACCGGTCTTGCCCTTGACTTCACCGTTGGTGATCTTCTCGATGTGCTCGGCGTTCACACGGGCGGCACGCTCAAGCAGACGCGAGTGCAGGTAAAACACGTCACCCGGGTAGGCTTCACGGCCGGGCGGGCGGCGCAGCAGCAGCGAAATCTGGCGATACGCCCAAGCCTGCTTGGTCAGATCGTCATAGACGATCAGGGCGTCTTCACCGCGGTCGCGGAAGTACTCGCCCATCGTGCAGCCGGCGTAGGCCGACAGGTACTGCATCGCAGCGGAGTCCGAAGCCGCAGCCGCGACCACGATCGTGTATTCCAGCGCGCCGTGCTCTTCAAGCTTGCGCACCACGTTGGCGATCGTCGAAGCCTTCTGGCCGATTGCCACGTACACGCAGAAGATGCCCTTGCCCTTCTGGTTGATGATGGCGTCGACTGCAACAGCCGTCTTGCCGGTCTGGCGGTCGCCAATGATCAGCTCACGCTGGCCACGGCCGATCGGCACCATCGAGTCGATCGACTTCAGGCCGGTCTGCACCGGCTGGCTCACCGACTGACGTGCGATCACGCCCGGCGCGACCTTCTCGATCACGTCGGTCTGCTTGGCGTTGATCGGGCCCTTGCCGTCGATCGGCTGACCCAGCGCGTTCACCACGCGGCCGAGCAGTTCACGGCCGACCGGCACTTCCAGAATGCGGCCCGTGCACTTGACTTCGTCGCCTTCGGAAATGTGCTCGTACTCACCCAGGATCACGGCGCCGACGGAGTCGCGCTCGAGGTTCAGCGCGAGGCCGAACGTGTTGCCCGGGAATTCCAGCATTTCGCCTTGCATCACGCCCGACAGGCCATGAATGCGGCAGATACCGTCCGTCACGGAGATGACCGTGCCGGTGTTCTTTGCGTCAGCGCCAGCCTTCAAGCCCTCGATACGGGTCTTGATGATGTCGCTGATCTCGGAGGGGTTCAGTTGCATCGAATGCTCCTAATTCTTCAATCTGTCCGCGGGCGATCTCATCGGCGCCACGCGGATCAGCATTACGCGGCGGTCAGCGCAGACTGCATCTGCGCCAGGCGCGCGCGCACCGAGGTGTCGAGCACTTCGTCGCCCACCTGCACGCGCACGCCGCCGATCAACGACGGATCGACCTTCACGTGTGCCTGCAGCTTCTTGCCGAACTTGCGTTCGAGCGTGGCGACCAGTTCGGTCAGGGGCGCACCCTCGAGCGGGAACGCACTGGTGATCTCGACGTCGGCGGCGCCTTCGCTGGCATTCCGCAGCACATGGAATTGCGCGGCAATTTCCGGCAGCAGCGACAGACGCTTGTTGGCGACCAGCAGACCAACGAGTTCCTTCGCCTCATGCGATACCGGAGATTTCAGCGCCGACAGGAAGATCCCCGCCACATCGGCTTTGGAGAGCTTCGGATCATCGGCGACTGCCTTCATGTCGGGCACGGAAGCGACTTGCCCCATTTCCGACACGAGCTCAGACCATGCACCCAGATTGCCGGCCTTCGCCACGCGGAACAGCGCCTCTGCGTACGGACGGGCAACGGTTGCGAGTTCTGCCATGATTACAGCTCAGCCTTGAGTTGATTGAGCAGATCGGCGTGGACCTGCGCATTGACTTCACGCTTGAGGATCTGCTCGGCGCCCTTGACGGCCAGCACAGCGACCTGGTCACGCAGCGATTCACGCGCGCGCACGGTCTGCTGCTCGGCTTCCGCCTTGGCTTGCGCGATGATGCGCGCGGCTTCGGCTTGAGCGTTCTGCTTGATCTCTTCAGCGGCCATCTGCGCACGCTTTTCGGCGTCCGCGATGCGCTGCGCGCCTTCATTGCGCGCTTCGGCCAGTGCCTGCTCGACCCGCTTGTTGGCCAGCTCCAGCTCGGCCTTGCCCTTATCGGCAGCGGCCAGGCCATCGGCAATTTTCTTCGCGCGTTCGTCGAGCGCCTTCACCAGGGGCGGCCAAATGAATTTGGCGACAACCCACCACAGGATGAAGAACACGACCATCTGCGCGACGAGTGTGGCGTTCAGGTTCATGGTGTGTTCCTTTCGGTATTGTGACTACGGATCAATGCACGAAGCGGCGAGGGCTGCGCGTTGCGCCATCCCAGGCCGCCTCCGGCATCATGCAGACCGAAAAGAATTACTTGATGACCGACAGCAGCGGGTTGGCGAACGCGAACAGCATGGCCACGCCAACGCCGATCAGGAATGCCGCGTCGATCAGGCCAGCCAGCAGGAACATCTTGGTTTGCAGCGGGTTCATCAGCTCAGGCTGACGTGCGCAGGCTTCGATGTACTTGCCACCCATCAGTGCGATGCCGAGGCAGGCGCCGATGGCACCCAGGCCGATGATGATGCCGATACCGATGGCGGTCAGACCTTGGATGTTGGCGAGAAATGCTTGCATGATGACTCCCTTTTACGTGAAAGACTAAGAACTGAGGAACTTGAAAAAACCAAACGGAACCGGAGAACCTGAACCGCTACTTAGTGATGGTCATGTGCCTGGCCGATGTACACCAGCGTCAGCATCATGAAAATGAACGCCTGCAGCAGAACGATCAGGATGTGGAAGATCGCCCAGACTGCACCGGCCACCACGTGACCCACGAAACCCAGCGCCGAGAAGTCGGCACCGAACGTCCAGATCGAGCCGAGCAGCGCGATCAGCAGGAACACCAGTTCGCCCGCGTACATGTTGCCGAACAACCGCATGCCCAGCGACACAGCCTTGGCGAGGAATTCGATGATGTTAAGGATCAGGTTGAACGGCGCAAGGTACCACTTGGCGCCGAACGGAGCGGAGAACAGCTCGTGCGCGAAGCCGCCCGCGCCCTTGATCTTGAAGCTGTAGTAGATCATCAGGATCAGCACGGCGAACGACATGCCGAAGGTGCCGTTCAGGTCGGCCGTGGCCACTGCGCGATGGTGCGGCACGTGCAGGCCGAAGCTGCCGAGCAGATGGTTGACGCCCGTGACCCAATCCACCGGGACGAGGTCAACCGCGTTCATCAGCGTGACCCACACGAAGACCATCAGCGCCAGCGGAGCAATCCAGGAACGATCGCCGTGGATGATGCCCTTGGCCTGGTCGTCGACCATCTCGACGACGAGTTCGACAAACGCCTGGAAGCGGCCGGGAACGCCCGAAGTGACACGGCGTGCGGCGATGCCCAGGAAGATCAGGCCGATCGCGCCCATCAACACGGACCAGAACATCGTGTCCCAGTTGATGACGGAGAAGTCGACCACCGACGCCTGCTTGCCGCCGATGCTGTTGAAATTCTGCAAATGCTCCGCGATATACGCGGAAGGCGTGAGAGCGTGCTCGGCGGCGTGGCCGGCGGCTTCTGCGACTTCAGTTGCCATGATGACTCAGTCCAATATTGCGAAACATTCTTCGTGATCCGTTCCAGTTCGCGCCCGATGCTCGACGGGTTGCCCCGGAGATCGCGGACTGCACGCGGCTGAAACGCGCCACCTTATTCGTTCGGAGTGTCAGGGCAATGAACCCGGGCTTCTCCTGCCACAGGTTCCTGCCGTGTTCTGACATGTTCCGTGTGCCCGCCGCATGGCCGCAGGCTTGGGTCCGTCGTCGCGGTCAGCGCAGTGCCAGACCGACCCAGTACATCTTCAGCGCCAGGATCAGGGTGATCAGCAGGGGCACCCAGTGCAGTCCCTTGAACACCACCACCACGACCACCAGCAGCGCGATGGTGCCGAGCACCTTAATCGCTTCGCCCACGACGAGGCGGGCAATGGATTCAAAACCCCTGGCCGTCGACAGCCGCATCGCGAACCACGCCGAAGGCACGACGCACACGCCGCCACCCAGCAGGGCCGACAGCGCGGCTTCGCCGGCTGACGCAGACCCCGTGCCTGCAAACCAGCTGCCGATATACCAACCGAGCGCACACAGCAGTGTGATGGCCACCTGGCCGAGCACGATGGAAAAAGGCGTGATGCGCGAAGCCTGCAGGGCGCGCTCGCCGAACAGGGCGACCGCTTCGTCATGCGACAGCACATGCACTGGCGGCTCCGCCTCACCTGCATCGTCCCAGTCGTCGCGCTTCGGATCCTGCGCCGACGATGGTCGGGCGGCTTCCAACGAAGCGTAAGAATGGGGCCGTTGCCGCTCGCTTGGCTGCATGGAAGAATGGTGTCTCATCATGCCGCACCGCTTTGGGTCAGGCGGATTTAAAACCGCACGATTCTACGGGACATGGCATTCGCCAGTCAACGCGCAAGCGTGCGCTCGTGCGGGCGCCTTCGACAGCACCCTGCGCCGGTCTGTTCCGCGCGCTGCGCGCAATGCCGTGCTGCGGCCGGGACCCGAATCCACCTGAGCACACCGCGATCCCGGCGATTCCATGATGGTGTCGACGCGACGCAGCGTCGATGATCCCGGAGGTAATTGCACCGCTACGGTGCGCGCCGCTGCCCGCAAACGGCGCGGCGGCGCGGTCCACCGACCCTGCGTCAAACTGTCGCAGTTGCGCGGTGGTTGCCGGTCAGGCCGTCGCTTCGTCGCCGCCGCCGGGACGCAGGCGCTCGAGCAGGCCATCGAACTCCTCCAGACTGCCGAACTGCACAGTCAACTGACCGCGGCCCTTGGCGGCCAACTTGATCTGCACGCTCAGGCCGAGCAGATCGGCCAGTTCTTCTTCCAGCCGCGCAACGTCGCGGCCGTTCTGATGACCGCCCTTCTGCTTGAGCGATTTGAGTTCGAACGGCTTGAGGGTCGACGCGACCAGCTTTTCCGTCTCGCGCACCGACAGGCGCTTGTTGACGATCTGGTTGGCCAGGGTGATTTGCGAGGCGCCATCGACGGCGAGCAGTGCACGGGCGTGGCCCATGTCGAGGTCGCCAGCCATCAGCATGGTCTGCACGGGCTGCGCCAGGTTCAGCAGGCGCAGCAGGTTCGACACCGCGCTGCGCGAACGCCCGACGGACTCGGCGGCCTGTTCGTGCGTGAACTGGAACTCGCGCACGAGGCGCGCAATGCCCTGGGCCTCTTCCAGCGGGTTGAGGTCTTCACGCTGGATGTTCTCGATCAGCGCCATGGCGGCGGCGGATTCGTCCGGCACCTCCTTCACGAGCACCGGCACTTCGGTCAGCCCGGCCAGGCGCGAGGCTCGGAAGCGGCGCTCGCCGGCGATGATCTCGTACTTCTGCTGCGGCCCGTCGGATTCGACCTTGCGCACCAGGATCGGCTGCATCAGGCCTTGCGCCCGAATGCTCGCGGCCAGCTCCTGCAGCGCGCCTTCGTCCATGCGCGTGCGCGGCTGGTATTTGCCCGGCTGCAGCTGGTCGAGCCTGAGCACCGTGGGCGCACCTTCCTGCTTGGCCGTCTCGACAATCTCGGCGGGACTGCCCAGCAGCGCTTCGAGGCCGCGGCCCAATCCCTTTTTCTTCATCGTGCTCATGTGGTTCCTCTTGCGCGTCTTGTGCCTCAGGCCGGCAGTTCGGCCAGGTGGCGCACTCGGGCGATCATCTCGGCGCCGAAATCCAGGTAAGCCTTGGCGCCCTTTGACGCTGGGTCGAACGCAACGCCGGGCATGCCGTACGACGGCGCCTCGGCCAGGCGCACGTTGCGCGGGATCACCGTCTTGAAAACCTTGTCGCCAAAGTGCGACTCCAGCTGCGCCGACACCTGCTGCTGCAGCGTCACGCGCGGGTCGAACATCACGCGCAGCAGGCCGATCACCTTGAGATCGCGGTTCAGGTTCGCATGCACCTGCTTGATGGTGTTGACCAGGTCGGACAGCCCCTCG
>OFCW01000193.1_pt1 | contig 22270 bp, 18 predicted proteins | sample 1520951 | NCBI WGS metagenome assembly OFCW01 (sample SAMEA4349680, study PRJEB24078) | microbial mat metagenome | biome: Terrestrial Biome; feature: Habitat; material: Microbial Mat | place: India | collected 2012-06-12 | depth 10 m | reverse complement strand
GTGGACGTGCGCGACGGTGGCGGCAACACGCCAGCCGCCGCCGATGGGCTTGCGGGTCAATCTTCGGCAAACGACGCGCGAGGCCTATCGCCTGCGTCTGCTGGCGGCCGGCATCGAAGCGCGACCGGTCGGCGAAGCCGGCCTGGCCCTGGCCCGGCCGGTAGCGGTCGAGGCCTTGCCAGATTTTGCCCGGGGCGCCGTTTCGGTGCAGGACCCCGGCGCGCAGCGGGCCGCCGAGTTGCTGGCGCCATCGGCCGGCAGTCGGGTGCTCGATGCCTGCGCGGCGCCGGGCGGCAAGACGGCGCATCTGCTGGAGCGGGGCGAGATCGATTTGTTGGCGCTGGACCTGAAGGCGGCGCGTTGCCGGCGCGTCGAGGAAAACCTGGCCCGCCTGCAGTTGCGGGCCGAGGTCAGGGTGGCCGATTGCACCAGGCTCGCGGCCTGGTGGGATGGCCGTCCGTTCGATGCGGTGCTGGCCGATGTGCCGTGCACGGCGAGCGGTGTCGTGCGCCGCAATCCGGACGCCAAGTGGCTGCGCCGCGAGGCGGATATTGCCAGCTTTGCGGCGGCGCAGGGGCGCATCCTCGATGCCCTGTGGCAGGTCCTTCGTCCCGGCGGTAAACTCCTTTATGCGACCTGCTCGGTCTTCCCGGCCGAAAACGGCGGGCAGATCGCCCGTTTCATCGAACGCCAGCCGCAGGCCCGTCCGTGTCACGAGGAACAGCTCTTACCGACTGCCGAACATGATGGCTTCTTTTACTGCCTGCTCGAGAAGCGCGCCTGAGCGCCGGCTGGCCGAGTGGCTGCGGCACTGGCTGCTGGCCTTCCTCGTCCTGCCTTGCCTCGCCTGGGGGGCGGAAATCGAGGTGACGAATCCGCAGTTGCAACCGGCCGATGACGGCTACGTGCTGTCGGCCGATTTCAGGTTCGACCTCAACCCGCGCCTGGAAGAAGCGGTGACCAAGGGGGTTGTGCTGCATTTCGTCGCCGATTTTGAATTGACCCGCAAGCGCTGGTACTGGCTGGATGAAAAGCTGGCGGCGCGCAGCCAGACCTACCGTCTGTCTTACCACGCGCTGACCCGCCAGTACCGGCTGTCCACCGGCGGGCTGCACCAGTCCTTCACGACCCTCGGCGAGGCGGTGCAGGTGCTTTCCCGCCTGCGCAACTGGCTGGTCATCGAGCGCGGCGATAAGGCCGTCAAGCCGGGCGAGAGCTACGACGCCGCCGTCCGCCTGCGTCTCGACGTGACGCAGTTGCCGCGGCCCTTCCAGATCACGGCGCTCGGCAACAAGGACTGGAGCCTGTCCTCCGACTGGAAATCGTGGCCGGTCGACCTGGCGCCCTTGCCGGCAGCGGAGGCCAAGTGAAGCGTTTCGTCGCAGCCGGGGGGGCTTTCGCGGCGGCAGTCGGCGGCATCCTGTGGTTCCTGCTGCTGATGTCCACGGCGGCGGATACCGTGCTGTTTTCGCGCAACTATCCGCTGCTCGTCGCGCTCAACGTCGTGCTGGCGCTGGCCATGCTTGCCCTGGTTGGCTGGCAGCTGCGTACCCTGTGGCGCGACTACCAGGCCCAGGTCTTCGGCGCCCGGCTCAAGCTGCGCCTGATGCTGATGTTCGGGGTCATCGCCGTGCTGCCGGGGGCGCTGGTCTATGGCGTTTCGGTGCAGTTCGTCACCCGTTCGATCGAGAGCTGGTTCGATGTCCGTGTCGAGAAGGCGCTCGAATCTGGCCTGCAGCTCGGCCGTTCGGCCCTCGACTCCCTGCTGGCCGACCTGGGCGAGAAGGGGCGTAGCATGGCCAGTGAATTGTCGGACATCCAGGAGGCCTCGCGCCGTTCGGCGCTGCTGCGCTTGCGGGAGGAAAAGGGGGTCCAGACGGCGGCGCTGTTCTCGGTCGGCGGCCAGTTGTTGTCGAGCGCGACCGGCGAGCTCGCCAACCTGATGCCCGATCTGCCCGATCAGGCGCAGCTCAAGGCGGCGCGCAACAGCCGCTCGATCGGCAGCGTCGAAGGCGATGGCGGCAAGCTCTACCTGCGCGTGCTGGTCCCGGTGCCGGCCCGCGACATGTTCGAGGAGCCGCGCATCCTGCAACTGACGCAGCCGGTTCCGGCCGCGCTGGCGGACGATGCCGAAGCCGTGCAGGGCGTCTATCGCGATTACCAGGAGTTGCAGCTGGCGCGCAAGGGCCTGACCCGCATCTATGCCCTCACCCTGACCCTGACCGTCCTCGTTGCCTTGTTCAGTGCCTTTGCGCTGGCCTACCTGATGGCCCGCCGCCTCGCCGCGCCGCTCTACATTCTGGCCGAGGGGACGCAGGCCGTGGCGCAGGGCGACTTTTCGCCGCGCCAGGCGATATACAGCGGCGACGAACTGGGCGTCCTGACCCAGTCCTTCAACCGCATGACCCGCCAGCTCGACGAGGCACGGCGCGACACCGAGCGGCACCGGGCGGAAGTCGAATCGGCCCGCGGCTATCTCGAATCGATCCTGGCCAACCTGTCTACCGGCGTGCTGGTTTTTGACCGCCGCTTTGTGCTGCGCACGGTGAATGAGGGCGCGCTGACCATTTTGAGCGACGATTTCGAAGGACTGGTCAGCGTTGCAGTCGATCAATGGCCGCGCCAGCAGGCTCTCGGGGCCTTCATTCGCGAACAGTTCGCGGCGACCGAGGAAAACGAGTGGCAGGCCCAGCTCGAACTGGAACGCCCGAACGGCATGCCGCAGGTGCTGCTGTTGCGCGGCTCGCGCCTGCCGGAAAGCAGCGGGGGAGGCGATATCGTGGTGTTCGACGACGTCACCCGGCTGATCGCTGCCCAGCGCAGTGCCGCCTGGGGCGAGGTGGCGCGCCGTCTGGCGCACGAGATCAAGAATCCGCTGACACCGATCCAGCTTTCCGCCGAACGCCTGCAGCTCAAGCTGGCCGACAAGCTGGCCCAGGGCGATGCCGAGATGCTGGCGCGCGGCACGCAGACCATCATCAATCAGGTGCAGGCGATGAAGCGCATGGTCGATGATTTCCGCGATTACGCCCGCCTGCCGACGCCGGTGGTTGCACCGCTCGACCTGAACGAGTTGATCCGCGAAGTCCTCGGCCTGTACGAAAGTTCCTCGGCGGCCATCGACACCGAGCTGGCTGCCGACCTCGGTCCGGTTCTCGGCGACGCGACGCAGTTGCGGCAGATCATCCACAACCTGCTGCGCAACGCCGAGGACGCCCTGGAGGGGCGTGCCGACGGCCGGATCCTCATCCGCACCGGCGGCGGGCGGCGCCATGCCTGGATGACGATCGCCGACAACGGCCCGGGATTTCCGGTCGACCTGCTACCGCGCATCTTCGAACCCTATGTCACCACCAAGGCCCGTGGTACCGGCCTTGGCCTGCCCATCGTCAAGAAGATTGTCGAGGAACACCAGGGCAGCATCGAAATCAGCAATGCACCGGAGGGCGGCGCAAGGATCGACATCCGTCTGCCCCTGGTGAAAGAGGAGGAAGCCAAAAATGGCCATCATTCTGGTCGTTGACGACGAAGTCGGTATCCGCGAACTGCTGTCGGAAATCCTGATCGACGAGGGTTACGACGTGCGGCTGGCGGAAAACGCCACGGCCGCGCGGCAGGTGCGCAATGAGCTGCGCCCGGACCTGGTCCTGCTCGACATCTGGATGCCGGATACGGACGGCATTTCACTGCTCAAGGAGTGGCACGCCGCCGGTCACCTGAACATGCCGGTGGTCATGATGTCCGGCCACGGCACCATCGATACGGCGGTCGAGGCGACGCGTTTTGGCGCCTTCGATTTCCTCGAGAAGCCGATCGCCCTGCAGAAACTGCTGTCCACCGTGCAGAAGGCCCTCAAGCACGACAAGCCGCCGGTTCGCCCGGCGCTGACACTGGAGGCCTTCTCGCGCTCGGCCTTCGTCAAGGAATTCAAGCGCCGTCTGGAGCAGGCCGCGGCCAAGGCGTCCGTGCTGCTGATCAAGGGCGCCAATGGCGGCATGGCCGAAATCTGCGCCCGCACGCTGCAGCCGCCGCGCGCGCCTTGGCTCGACCTGTCGGAGGTGAGCAGCGCGCTGACCCAGGAGATGCTCGAGAAGATCAGCGGCGGCATCCTGTTCGTGCCCGATCTCGGCGTGCTCGGCAAGATGCAGCAGATGAACCTGGCCTTCGCCGTCGACCGGCTGGAGAAGCTGAACCTGCAATTGGTCGCGGCCACCGTCGTCCCCCTTTCGACCCTCGCCGAGGCGGGGTGGGACAGCAAGCTGCTCGCCCGCCTGGGAGAAGTCTGGGTGGCGATGCCGTCGCTCGCCGGCCACGGTGACGAGCTGCCGGAGATCGCCGGCCTGCTGCTCGGCAATTTTGTCGCACGGGGCGAGGTGCCGCTGCGCCATTTCTCGACCGCTGCCCTCAATACGCTGCGCTCGCTGCCCTGGAAGCGCCAGCCGGAATCGAGCTGGAGCGACCTGTATGCGCTCGTCCGCAATCTGGCCCTGACGTCGCTGGACGAAGAAATCAGTGCCGATGACGTGCTGCGCGTGATGCCGCAGGAGGCCGTCGACCGGCCCGAAACGCTCTCCCTGCTGCCGCTTTTCGACCAGCCCTTGCGCGAGGCGCGGGATGCATTCGAGAAGATGTATTTTGAGCATCACCTGCGACGCGAAGGCGGCAACATGACCAAGCTGGCCGAACGCTCCGGCCTGGAGCGGACGCACCTGTATCGCAAACTGAAACAATTGGACGTCAAGCTCGGCAAGCGGGGCGAGGAATAAGCCGGGCCGTGCCCGGCACCGGCGGGGGAAGGCCGGGTGGACGATGGGAGGAGGGGGCATGAAAGTCATCATTCTCGGGGCCGGCCAGGTCGGCGCCAGCGTGGCCGAGGGACTGGTCTCGGAAGAGAACGACATCACTGTGGTCGATAGCGACGGGGCGCGCCTGATGCGCCTGCAGGACAAATTCGACCTGCGCGCCGTGGTCGGCAATGCCGCGACACCCAGCATCCTGCGCCAGGCCGGGGCGGAGGATGCCGACATGATCATCGCCGTGACGCAGAGCGACCAGACCAACCTGGTCGCCTGCAAACTGGCGCAAAGCGTTTTCAACGTACCGACCCGCATCGCCCGGCTACGGTCGCGTGATTTTCTCGAAGACGAGAGCCTGCTGTCGGCAGACAATTTCGCGGTTGATTTCGCCCTCTGTCCGGAACAGGTCATTACCGACTACATCCGTCGCCTGATCGAGTTTCCGGAGGCCCTGCAGGTACTCAATTTCGCCAAGGGGCGGGTCGCCCTGGTGGCCGTGCGCGCCTACGAAGGCGGGATGCTGGTCGGCAAGGCGATCAAGGCGATGCGCGAGCATCTGCCGCCTGACATGGATGCCCGGATCGCCGCCATCTTCCGTCAGGACCAGCCGGTCTTCCCGGAGGGCGACACGATCATCGAGGCGGGCGACGAAGTCTTCCTGCTCGCTGCGGCCGAGCATATCCGGCCGGTGCTGCGCCAGTTGCGGCGGATGATGACGCCGGTCGAGCGGATCATGATTGCCGGGGGCGGCAACATCGGGCTGCGTCTGGCGAAGACGCTGGAGGAGCGCTACGAGATCAAGCTCATCGAAGGGCGCCAGGAGCGCGCCGAGTTCATCGCCAACGAACTGGACAATACGCTCGTCCTCCACGGCGATGCGACCGACGAGGAACTGCTGGAGCAGGAAAACATCGGCGAGATGGACCTCTTTCTCGCGGTGACCAATGACGACGAAGACAACATCATGGCCGGCAGCCTGGCCAAGCGGCTGGGCTGCAAGCGCGTCGTGGCGCTGATCAATCGCCGGGCCTATGCCGACATGATCGAAGGCGGCCCGATCGACATCGGCATCTCGCCGGCCCAGGTTTCGATCGGCACCTTGCTGGCCCATGTCCGGCAGGGTGATGTCGCCGAAGTGCATTCGCTGCGCCGGGGCGCGGCCGAGGCGCTGGAGCTGGTGGCGCACGGCGATGCCAAGACGTCGAAGATCGTCGGCAAACGCATCGGCGAGATCGACTGGCCGCATGGCGTGACGGTCGCCGCCCTGGTCCGCCATTTCGACCAGGCCGTGGTGATCGGCCACACCGATGACTGGACGGCGATCACGCGCCACGGCGAGGTGGTCATTGCCCACCACGATACGGTGATCCAGGCCGGGGACCACGTGATTGTCTTCTGCATGCGCAAAAAGCTGGTCAAGAAGGTCGAGCAGCTGTTCCAGGTCGGCTTTCATTTCCTGTAAGGGGCAGCCATGACACGTTTCGCCCCGGTTTATCGCGCGCTGGGCATGGTCATCATGCTGTTCGGCCTGACCATGCTGGCGCCGTTGATCCTGTCCTACATCGTCGATGACGGCGCGCAGGCGGCCTATGACGAGGCATTCGGCTTGACCATGCTGAGCGGCCTCTTCCTGTGGTATCGCTTCCGGCGCTGCAAACAGGAACTGACGGTGCGCGACGGCTTTCTGATGGTGGTGCTGGTGTGGACCGTGCTGCCGGCCTTTGCCGCCATTCCGCTGATGATCCAGCTCGGTCTCAGCCACACTGACGCCTATTTCGAGACGGTATCCGGCCTGACCACCACGGGGTCGACCGTGCTCTCCAACATCGATAGCCTGCCGATGTCGATCAACCTGTGGCGGCACCAGCTGGTCTGGATCGGCGGCATGGGCCTGATCGTGCTTGCCATCGCCATCCTGCCCTTGCTCGGCATTGGCGGTCGGCAGATGTTCAAGGCCGAGACGCCGGGGCCGATGAAGGACTCGAAAATGACCCCGCGCATCGCCGAGACGGCGAAGGGACTGTGGCTGGTTTATGTGGGCGTTTCGGCGGCCTGCATCGTCGGTTATCGTTGGGCCGGCATGACCTGGTTCGATGCCGTTTGCCACGGTTTCTCGACCATGGGGCTCGGCGGATTTTCGACGCATGACGCCAGCTTCGGCTATTTCGATTCGCCGGCCATCGAAGGGGTGGCCATTCTCTTCATGTTTATTGCCGGCATGAACTTCGGCACCTTGTTCCTTGCCGTCAGCGGGCGCTCGCTACGCCCCTACCTGCTCGATCCGGAGGCCGGATGGTTTGTCGGTGTCTGTGTCGTCAGCATTTTCATCGTCGCGGTCTATATCTGGAAGGACGACATGTATGCCGATCTCGATACCGCGGTGCGCCATAGCGCCTTCAATGTCTTGTCGATTGCCACGACGACCGGCTACGCCAGTGTTGACTTTGCCCAGTGGCCGATTTTTGCGCCGCTGTGGATGCTCTTTTTGTCCAGTTTCGCGACCAGTGCCGGGTCAACCGGTGGCGGGATCAAGATGATGCGCGCCCTGTTGCTGTACAAGCAGGTCTATCGCGAATTGCTGCGCGCCATGCATCCGAATGCCGTGTACAACATCCGGATCAGCGGCCAGGTCGCACCCCAGCCCATCCTGTTTGCCGTGCTTTCCTTCGGCTTCATGTACATGGTCTGCATCGTGTCGCTGACCCTGATTCTGGCCTTCACCGGGCTCGATATCGTGACGGCCTTTACGGCCATCGTGGCCAGCGTGAACAACACCGGGCCGGGGCTGGGCCTGGTTGGTCCGTCGACCACCTACGCCGTGCTGGAGGATTTCCAGACCTGGATCTGCATTTTCGCCATGCTGCTCGGCCGCCTCGAAATCTTCACGCTGCTCGTCGTGCTGACCCCGGCCTTCTGGCGCAAATAGGCCCTATCGCCTTTTCCTGATCCAGCGCAAGTGACCGCGAGGGGGGAAAGTCGGATAATGCCGGTTTCCCGAATTTTCAGGCGGAGCCCGACGTGACCCGACCCAAGAACGATACTTTCCTGCGCGCCTTGTTGAAGGAGCCGACCGAATACACGCCGCTCTGGCTGATGCGCCAGGCCGGCCGCTATCTGCCGGAGTACTGCGAAACCCGCAAGCGGGCCGGCAATTTCCTGAACCTGTGCAAAACCCCCTCGCTGGCCTGCGAAGTCACGCTGCAGCCGCTGGCCCGTTACGACCTCGACGCGGCCATCCTGTTTTCCGACATCCTGACCGTGCCGGATGCCATGGGCCTCGGCCTCTATTTCGCCGAAGGCGAGGGCCCGCGTTTCGAGCGCCCGCTGCGCGAGGAATGGGCGATCAACAACCTGACCGCGCCGGATCCCTACGAGCACCTCGGCTATGTGATGGACGCCGTGTCCGAAATCCGCCGGGCACTGGACAACTCCGTGCCGCTGATCGGATTTTCCGGCAGCCCCTACACGCTGGCCTGCTACATGGTCGAGGGCCAGGGGTCGAGCGATTTCCGCCATATCAAGGGCATGCTCTACAACCGCCCCGATCTGCTGCACCGTATCCTGTCGGTGACCGCCGATGCCGTGACCCGCTACCTGAATGCCCAGATCGACTGTGGCGCCCAGGCGGTGATGATCTTCGACACCTGGGGCGGTTCGCTGTCCAACGCCGCCTACGAAACCTTTTCGCTGCAGTACATGCAGCGCATCGTCGCCGGCCTGAAAAAGGAAAGGGACGGCCAGCGCATTCCGAGCATCGTGTTCACCAAGAACGGCGGCTTGTGGCTGGAGAAGATCGCCGCCATCGGCTGCGATGCCGTTGGCCTGGACTGGACCGTCGACATCGGCGAAGCCCGCCGGCGCGTGGGCGACAAGGTAGCGCTGCAGGGCAACCTGGATCCCAACGTGCTGTTTGCAGCGCCGGAAATCGTTGCTGCCGAGGCGAAGAAGGTGCTCGACAGCTTCGGGGCAGGCAATACCGGCCATGTCTTCAATCTCGGCCACGGCATTTCCCAGTTCACGCCGCCCGAAAGCGTCACGGCGTTGGTCGAGACCGTGCACGCCCACAGCCGCCTATTACGTAAGTGATATCCATAAGGGGCTGGCAAAGCTTGACTTATGCACAGAGTTTTGCCAGTTACCCGAAAAATCACGGCAAAAGGCCTTGACAGGATTGTGATTATTTAACTTCATGATTTTATTGGGTTTTGCGCTTTGCCCAATATTTCGGCAGAGTAACAAACTCCTTACCGGACCGTGACTTAGCGGCAGGGCCCCGAAGTAATTCACAAAGTTATCCACAGTTTTTGTGGACAACTGCCCAGGCCGTCCATCGTGAATCGAACCAGCCTGTATTTTCGGAGAAATGACGGCTTCGGCCGCTGAGTCCATGCCCGTCCTGCGTGTTGCCCTCGATTTGCCCCTGCACCGCCTGTTCGATTATGTCGCGGCGGCGGCTAGCGAACAGGATGTCGGCTTGCGCGTCCGGGTGCCGTTCGGGCGAGGTGAAAAACTGGGCGTCATCGTCGAGGTGGCAAGCGACAGCGACCGGCCGCTCGAACAACTCAAGCCGGCTGGCGACATCCTGCGCGACCTGCCGCCCTTGCCTGACGATTTCTTCCGGCTTTGCCGGTTTGCCAGCGCTTACTACCAGGCGGCGCTCGGCGAAGTGATCCTGCAGGCCTTGCCGGGCGGCCTCAAGCGCCTCGATCCGCCGGACCGGCGTAACACTCGCGCCGGCAAGCCACCGGCGCCGATCGCGCCGCCGCAGCTGACCGCAGAGCAGGCGAGGGCGGTCGAGGCGATCGATCCGGCCGCCGGATTCACCGCCTGCCTGCTGCATGGCGTGACGGGTAGCGGCAAGACCGAGGTTTATCTGCGCCTGATCGACAAGGCGCTGACGCTCGGCAAGCAGGTTCTGTTGTTGGTGCCGGAAATCAACCTGACGCCACAGCTCGAAGGCCGGGTCCGCGCCCGCTTTCCCGAGGCCGGCGTCGTGTCGCTGCACAGCGAACTGGCCGAGGCAGCCCGCGAGCGCCACTGGCGGGCTGCCTTTTCCGGGCAGGCGAACATCGTGCTCGGCACGCGGCTGGCCGTTTTTACGCCCATGCCGCGCCTCGGGCTGATCGTGGTCGATGAGGAACACGATCCTTCCTTCAAGCAGCAGGACGGCATGCGCTATTCGGCGCGCGATGTGGCGGTTTTCCGGGCTCACCAACTGAACATTCCGGTCTTGCTGGGGTCGGCGACGCCATCGCTCGAATCCTGGGCCAATGCCCAGGGAAAACGCTACCGGCTGCTCAGCCTGCATGAACGGGCCAATCCCGAGGCGACGCTGCCAGCGGTCAAGATTCTCGATACGCGGCGCGTGGCGCTCAGGGAAGGCGTCAGCGAGCCGCTGATCGCCGCCATCCGGACGCGCCTGGAGCGCGGTGAGCAGAGCCTGGTCTTCCTGAATCGGCGGGGTTATGCGCCGGTGCTGGCCTGCCCGGCCTGCGGCTGGGTATCGCGCTGCAAGCGCTGTGCCGCCAACCTGGTGCTGCACCTCGCCGACCGTCGCCTGCGCTGTCATCACTGCGGCTTCGAGCATGGCATTCCCAGGGCCTGCCCGACCTGCGGCAACCAGGACATCCACCCGTTTGGCCGTGGCACGCAGCGTCTGGAAAGCTGGTTGCAGGAGCAATTCCCGGATGCCCGCATCCTGCGCGTCGACCGCGACGCCGTGAAAAGCCGCCGGCAGTGGGAAGCCGTCCTCGAACGCATCCATGGCGGCGAGGCCGACATTCTGGTCGGCACGCAAATGCTGGCCAAGGGGCACGACTTCCCCAAGCTGACCCTGGTCGGCATCCTCGGCGCCGATTCGGCGCTGTTCGCCGCCGACTGCCGCGCCCCGGAGCGTCTCTTTGCCCAGCTGATGCAGGTTGCCGGCCGGGCCGGGCGGGCGGAACGGAAAGGCGAGGTGCTGATTCAGACACAATATCCCGACCACCCGCTGTTTGCCGCTGTCGTTGCCCATGATTACGCCGGCTTTGCCGCCGGCCAGCTCAAGGAGCGCGAGCAGGCCGGTTTTCCGCCGTATGCCTTTCAGGCCATGCTGCGGGCCGAAGCGCCGCAGATGGCCGACGCTATTGCCTTCCTGAAAGCCGCTGCGGCGCTGCCCGAGGTTGCCGCGCACGGCAACGTCCTGATCTACGATCCGGTCCCGATGCGCATGGCGCGCCTGGCCAATCTGGAGCGCGGCCAGTTGCTGGTGGAATCGCCGTCGCGCCCCGCCTTGCAAGCTTTCCTGCCGGTGTGGCGGGAGGCCATCGCGGGGCTCAAGGCGTCCGCCAGGCTGCGCTGGCACCTCGAGGTTGATCCCCTGGAATTCTGAATCCGGCACGGCGCTTGCCCGTTCACCGGGATGACGATCAAAACGGCGGGAGCAACGCGAATCCGGCGGTATCAGGTTCGGCGGGCGGACAGCAGCAACCAGGCGAGGGCCATCGCCTGACCGCCGAGAAGGACCAGGAAGGCACTGCGGTAGGCGGCATCGCTGGCCCAGCCTGCGGCCTGCAGGGCGTCGACCAGGCCGCCGATACCCCATTGCAGGCCGAAGGCGCCGGTGAAGACGAGCAGGTTGAGCGCGGTATTGGCGCGCCCCGACAGTTTGGTGGGGAAGGACTGGGCGACCAGCGTATAGGCGATGTTGGACAGGGAGAAGCAGGCGCCGAGCACCGGCCACAGCAGCCCGCCTGCCTGGCCGGGCTGCAGGCTGATCAGCGCGAAGGCGGCGAGAGCGAGGGTCATGGCGCCGCGATAGACCTGGTCGAGCCGGATGCCGCGATGCACCAGGCGCGTGGCGAAGAAACCCATGAACAGGAAGCCGCCCAGCATCGCCGCGCTGATCCAGGTCAGCCGCCCGGCGATGGCGGCTGCGTTCATGCCTTCCTGCACGTTCATCCAGCGTGAGGCCCAGAGACCCTGGACGGCCATGAAGCCGCCGGTCATCCAGAAGCCCATCGGGGCGTAACGCCAGAAATGGCGGCTGGAAAACACCTGGCGGACGCCGGCCAGCTGGGTCTGCCAGCCGTCAGGCCGGCCCTCGCCGGTACTGTCCGGCACGCGCTGCCAGATCAGTGCAGCGACGAGGAGGGTGGCGACGGCCAGGCCGAGCGCGATGATCCGCCAGCTGGTGAAGCCGATGGCGATTTCGAGCGGCTTGGCGGCAGCCAGCGCGCCGAGACCCCCGGAGGCCATCACCCAGCCGGTCAGCGAGGCTTGCCGTTCGGGCGGGAACCATAGCGTGAAGGCCTTCAGCGAGGCCATCAGGCAGGCTGAAACGCCGAGGCCGATCAGGGCGCGGCCAAGGGCCAGGCCGCCCAGGGTGTCGGACAGCGCAAAGAGCGCTACCCCGGCGCCGGCCAGCAAAAGCAGTGTGGATTCGACCCGGCGCGGACCGTAGCGGTCGAGCAGCATGCCGAGCGGTAGCTGGGCAGCGCCGAAGGCGAGGAAGTAGGTGCTGGTCAACAGCCCGAGCGCATTGTCGGGCAGCCCCAGTTCGCGGGCGATGACCGGGCCGATGACCGCATTGAGCGTGCGGAACAGGTAAGACAGGAAATAGCCGGCGGCAAAGGGCAGGAAGAGTCTGAGCCAGGCGCTGTCGGGCCGGATGGTGTTCACAGGGTGTCCGGTTTCACGTGGAACGCGACGATCGGCGGCGTCTGGTCCGGGTGGGTGCGCAGCCAGTTCAGGCGGTCGACGATCTTTCGTTGCCAGGGGGCGGCGATGCCAGGTGAAGCGGCAAGCCGCTCCAGATCGGCCAGCGGCGGCCGGTGGGCCTGCCAGAGCTGCATCGCTTCGGCCAGGGTATAGGCCTGCGGATCGCTCGTTTCGCAATCGAGCGTATCGCCGGGCTGGACGACACCGGGGGTCAGGACGCGCCAGTACCAGCCGGTGATACGCTCTTCGGCGATGAAGCGGGCCATGCCGTCGCAGCCGTAGCGTTCGTCGATCTTCCAGCACGGGTTGCGGGGCTGGCTGATTTGCAGGCGGGCCGTGCCGAGGCGCCAGATGTCGCCGAGCCGGACGTCGTTCTCGTCGAGATCCGGCGTCGACAGGTTTTCACCGTTGCTGCCGGGGAGCAGCCGCCCGGCCACTGCGGGAAAACGGGCCGCCAACCGGGTGTAGTGGCGGGCCGGGTAGAGATGCACCGCCTTGTCCGGGCCGCCATGCACCCGGCGGTCGGCCTGCTGGTCGCCGATAAACCCTTCCGGTCCGAGTTCGAGCGGACCCCGGGCCGCTTGTTTGTAGATGCCAGTCGGCCGGCCGGATTCAGGGAGCGGCCGGATGCCGCCGATAAAGAGGGAGATGTGCGCCATGGTCGGCACGATTGTGCCATTGCGGGCAACGCTTGGGGGCGCTGCGGCTCAGTCCCAGAGCCAGGCCGCGCCCCGCACGCCGGACGAATCGCCATAGGCCGGCGGCAGAAAGCGGGTGACGAGGCGGTCGGAAAACACGTGCGGCGCGCAACGGGCCGGCAGGTTGCGATAGAGCCGTGCCAGGTTGGAGAGGCCGCCGCCCAGCACGATGACCTGCGGGTCAAGGATGTTGATGACACCGGCCAGGGCGCGGCCGAGGCGTTCCTCGTAGCGCTGCAGTGTCGCTTCGCAGGCGGCATCGCCCTGCGCGGCGCCTTGCGCGATGTGCCGTGCATCCCGCTGCTCACCGGTGTGGCGGGCATGGTCGGCGGCCAGTCCGGGACCGGACAGATAGGTTTCGATGCAGCCCAGCCGTCCGCAATAGCAAGGCGGGGCGGGCAGGTCGTCCGGCTGCAGGGCGGGCAGCGGGTTGTGACCCCATTCGCCGGCAATCGCATTGGCGCCGGTCAGCACGTGTCGGCGCATGACGATGCCACCGCCGACGCCGGTGCCGAGGATGACGCCGAAGACGGTTTCGGCATCCCGGCCGCTGCCGTCGATGGCTTCCGACAGCGCGAAGCAGTTGGCATCATTCGCCAGCCTGACCTTCCGCCGGAGCAGGGCCTCCAGGTCGGCGCGCAGCGGCTGGCCGATCAGGCAAGTCGAGTTGGCGTTCTTGATCCGGCCGCCGGGCTGCGATTCTGCACCAGGGATGCCGATGCCGACGCTGCCGCGCCGGCCGAGTTCGCGCTCAGCCGTGGCAACCAGCCCGGCCACCGCCTGCAGCGTCGCCCGGTAGTCGCCCTGCGGTGTGGCGACCCGCCGGCGCAGCAATTCCGCGCCATCGCCGTCGAGCGCGATGATCTCGATTTTGGTGCCGCCAAGGTCAATGCCCAGACGCATCAGACGCGGACGGCGATGCCCTTGACGTTACCGTAGGTGGTGGTCAGGGTGCGCAGCACGCTGGTGCCGGCTTCGAGCAGCAGCATGAAGAGATTGCGTTCGGAATAGAGGCAGACCGGCTGGCGGATGCCGTACTTTTCGCGCAGGGCCGGTGCCAGTTTGGCGAAGCGCCGTTCGACGGGCTGCTCGGCATCGGCATAGTCTTGGCCGAGTTCGGAGTGCAGGCCGAGGACCGAAAGATAGAGCTTGCCGCCGATGCGCAGCCGCTGCTTGAGGCCCTGGATCACGTCGCGGGCATCGGGGTAGCGCAGGCCGCACACACCGCGCCGGATGTAAATGAGGTCGAAGGGTTCACCGGGCAGTTCGGCCGGCAGGGTCTGCAGCGTCGTCGGCAGGTAGGCGATCTGTTCGCGACGCCCGGAGGCGAGGATTCGGCCCTCGATTTCCCGGGCGAATTCGGGAAGGTCGGCGATCAGCACATCGGCCCCGAGGGCGGCGAACTTGGGGGCCGTCTCGCAGCGTTTGTCGGAAATGACCAGGACCGAAACGCGGTGGTCGATACGCTGCCGCTTGACGCATTCCTCCAGCGCGTAGCGCTCCAGCTCATCCCCCCCGGTTTCCAGGGGATTGGCGGTAAGATGTGTCGTCATGTCCATTGTTTTGTCTCCCTGCGCTTCATTGTGCATGAAGCCCGCCCGGGGTGACAACGGAAAAGCCAGGGAGGAGGGGAATGACGATGCTGGTCCGCTTTGTCTCCAGTGAAACCGGAGAAGTGCTGATGTATGCCGATGTGGCGCGGGTGTTGCTGCAGGCCATGGGCAAGGAAACCACTGCCCGCGGTGCTTTCGTGCCGGAGCAAATGCTGCCGGCGGCGCAGGCCCTGCGCGATGCGGTGCTGCGTTCCGAAGCCGAACAACCGCCGGCCGAGGAGGAAGACGAAGAAGAAGGCAAAAAGAAGGAGGTGGTGGTCGGCCTGCGGCAGCGCGCCTGGCCGCTGATCGACATGCTCGAGCGGACGGCCCGCAGCGGCCCGAAGGCTCATATCATCTGGGAAGCGGCTGCCGATTTCTGAGCACTGGCCGGCGGTGGGTCAAGTGCGGTCGAGGTCGAAGCCGCGGGCGATGCTGTCCATGATGCGGTTCAGTTCCTGCGCGAATTCGGCGAAAAACTGTTCGCGCGCGGCATCGCCCTCGCGCAGGGCCGTTTCCAGTTGCTGGGCTGCTTCCTGCAGCTGCCGGGCGCCGATCGTGCCGGCGAGCCCCTTGGTGCTATGGGTGCGGCGCTCCGCATCGGGCAGGTCGCCGCTGTCGATGGCGGCGCGGATCCGCTGCGTTTCATCCACGAAACGGGCGTGGAAGTCGCGCAAAACCTTTTCGTAAAGCTCCGGCTTGTTCATCATGCGCCGCAGGCCGGCGGCCTGATCGATTCCCGGGAGGTCAGGCAAGCTGTGCGACATGCTGGGCTGGCGACGGGGCCGTTCAGAACAGCTCGATGTCGTCGCTCTTTTCCTTCATCTCGGCCATGAATTTGTCGACCGCCTCCTGAACCGGCACACCCTGCATTACGGCGTCGAACATGGCGATTTCCTCGCGGGTCGAATACTTGGCCTTGATCCTTTGTTGCAGATCGACCCATTCCTTCGGGTTGAACAGGCGATGCGGATCGGCGACGAGGTCGCTCAGGTCGCCCAGGCTGAGGCCGACGTGTGCCAGGCGCTGAACCAGCTTGTCGTAGAACTGGAAGGCAATGATGGCCTGGTGGACCATGCCGGAGACGTGGTCGGAGACACCGGTCAGACTCTGCTTGGCTGCACCGACTTCGCCGTCGTCGGGCAGCGTCTGGACGGTGTCGGAGATCAGCCGCATGTAACCGGCCATGGACGTGAAGGAGTTGGTGAGCACCTCGACCGAGGCGTTGCTGTCCTTCATGGCCGATTCGATCTGCACGGCAGCCAGTTCGAGCATCAGTACCGTTTCCCGAACCTGGCTCCAGTTGAGATCCGGCATGTGGGCAGTGGTGCCGCGTGGCCGGCTGGTCTCTTGCATCATGGGTCCCCCCTCCTCAAGCGGCAAAACTATAGCGCAATTCAGCGCTTGCGTTCCATCACCACATAATGCTTGCGTACGGCTTCCAGCACTTCGAAGGTACCGGTGAAGCCGGCCGGGATGACGCAGGCATCGCCGGGGCCGAATTCGGCGGCTTCGCCGTCGTGGTCGGTAATCCGGAGTCGCCCTTCGATGACGCAGAAGAATTCGTCCTTGCCGACCGGGAAGGCGATATGCCAGGCGCCCGGCTCACAGGCCCAGATGCCGGCCGAAAGGTCGCCGCTGGCCGTCCGGAAATGTTCCCAGGTCGTGCGTTGCGGATTGCCGGCGAGCAGTCGGTCAGGACGCGGGCGGTCGAAGACGGGAGTCGGTTGGCGGGCGGAGAAAACGGTCAGTTTGGGCATGTCATTTCTTCAGGCGTTGATCGGCGTCCTGCCGCGAACGTGCGCCATCGGCCTCGCAGGTGGGCGGCGCAGGCGCCGTCGGGCAGGGACAGGCCGCCATCTTAAATTCCCCGGATAATTCGGGGAATGAAATTCGGTGTATTTCTCGCTGTACTCATGTTGGTTCTGTCGGCGCATTCTCCGGCGGCGCCGCTGGTGGCTGTCGATGTCGGTCATGGCATGCAGGATGGCGGTGCAATCAGCGCCCGGGGCCGTTCCGAATTCGCGTTCAATCGGGAATTCGCCGGCCGCCTGGCCGACTCCCTGCGCCAGCGCGACCTGGCGGTCCGGGAGATCAACTTTGATGGCCGCATCGGCAGCCTGACGGCCCGACCGGAAGCGGCGGCCGGTAGCGATTTCTTCATTTCGATCCACCACGATTCGATTGGCGAAGCCTGGTTGTTGCCGTGGGTATGGGCAGGACAGCCGCAGACGCACACCGAGGTCAAGCGCGGCTATGGCCTGTTCGTCTCGGCCCGGAATCCTGACCTGGCGACCAGCCTGCGCTGCGCATCGGCCATCGGTGCCCTGCTGCGCCGGGCCGGCTTCGAGCCCTCGCCCTGGCATGCCCGCACGCATGGGGCGGCCGATGCACAAAACGGCGTGTGGTATTACGACAACCTCGTTGTGCTGTACCGGACGACGGTACCGGCCGTGCTTTTCGAAGCCGGGGTGATCAAGCACAAGGAAGAGGAACTGGCGCTGCGCGATCCCGAGCGCCAGGCCCGCATGGCCGATGCCCTGGCGACGGGCATCGCAGCGTGCCTGTTCGTGCGGTCGCCGCCCGAGGCAACCGGGGAAGCCTCTGCCGCCCCTCACACCGGTCACTGAGACGGTTACAGGAAAATCGGCTCCGGGGTCAGGCGGATGCCGAAGCGGGCCTGCACGTCGGCCTGAACGGCCGCCATGGTGCGCAGGACATCCTGACCGGTCGCGCCGCCCCGGTTGACCAGGACCAATGCCTGCTTTTCGTACATGCCGACCGGACCGAGCGCCTTGCCCTTCCAGCCGGCCTGCTCGATCAGCCAGCCGGCGGCCAGTTTGACGCGGCCGTCGGCTTGCGGGTAGGCCGGTAGTGCCGGGTGGGCGGCCTTGAGTGCTGCGGCTTGTTCGGCGGACACGATCGGGTTGTGAAAGAAGCTGCCGGCGTTCGGCGTTACGGCCGGGTCGGGCAGCTTGCGCTGGCGCACGGCGATGACGGCGTCGGCGATGTCTCGTGGCGTGGGGGCGGCAATCTGGCGGGTGGCCAGTTCCTGCGCGAGGTCGGCATAGCGGCAGTTGGGCTGCCAGGCTTTGGGCAGGCGAAAGGTGACGGCGGTGATGGCGAGGCGGCCGTCCAGATGCCAGCCTTCCTGCTTGAACAGGCTGTCGCGGTAGGCGAAGCGGCAGTCGCTGCCATTGAGCTGGCAAACCGCCTGTTTCGTGAAGTCCCAGGCCGTGACGCGGGCGATCCGCTCACCGGCTTCCAGGCCGTAGGCGCCGATGTTCTGGATGGGCGCCGCGCCGACCGTACCGGGGATCAGCGCCAGGTTTTCCAGACCCGGCCAACCTTGGGCGAGGGTCCATTGCACGAAATCATGCCAGTTTTCGCCGGCGCCTGCCTCGACATACCAGGCCGTGTCATCCTCGCCGGCCAGGCGGCGGCCGGCAATGGCCATATGCAGCACCAGCCGGTCCACATCGCCGGTCAGCACCAGATTGCTGCCCCCGCCAAGCACGAAGCGTCGCTCGCCGGCGAGGTCCGGATCGGCCAGCTGGCCGGCGTCGGTAACGCGCAGGTATCGGGCGGCCCGGCCGGGCAGGGCGAGGGTGTTGCAGGGGCCGAGATCGACCGCCGTGCGGCAAGGTCCGCTCACGCCTGTGCCTTCTGTTTGTCCGGGTCCGAAGGATCGTGGATCTCGTCGACCTCGATGCCCCAGTCGCCCCAGGTATACCAGTCGTCGCCGAGCATTTCGGCCGGGTGCTGCGTGCGGCCGGAACCGTTGCCGCATTGCAGGTCGGTGGCTGCGCAATATTTGTCGCAGCCCCAGCAGATGCGCTCGGGATGTTTGGGGTGCAGGGGAAAACGCTTGGCCATGGCGGTCGGCGACGATTGGACCTGCGTTAGAGCAGTGGCGCCAACCAGCGTTCCGCTTCGCTGAGCGCCATGCCCTTGCGCCCTGCCCAGGCTTCGAGCTGGTCGCGTCCGATCCGGGGAATGGCGAAATAGCTGGCCGCCGGATGGCCGATGTAGAAGCCGGATACCGCGGCGGCCGGCGTCATGGCGCAGGATTCGGTGAGGCCCATGCCGATGGCCGGGGCGTCGAGCAGGGCGAAGAGGTCGCGCTTGGCGGTGTGGTCCGGGCAGGCCGGGTAGCCGGGGGCGGGACGGATGCCCTGGTATTGCTCGGCGATCAGGCCATCGTTGTCGAGATTTTCGCCAGCGGCGTAGCCCCAGAACTCGGTACGCACCTTCCTGTGCAGCCATTCGGCGGCGGCTTCGGCCAGGCGGTCGGCCAGGGCCTTGAGCATGATCGCCGAATAATCGTCGTGGGCGGCTTCGAAGCGGGCGACATGCTCGTCGATGCCCAGGCCGGCGGTCACCGCGAAGGCGCCGGCGTAATCGTTTTCGCCGACGAAATCGGCCAGCGCCGTGTTGAAGCGGCCCGGCGGCTGCTTGATCTGCTGGCGCAGGCCGACCCAGCGGGCGGCTTCGGTCGTCCGGCTTTCGTCGGTGTAGAAAATGATGTCCTCGTTGTCGCCGCGAGCCGGGTAGAGGCCGAAGACGGCGCGGGCAGTCAGCCATTGTTCGGCGACGATCCGGGCCAGCATGGCCTGCGCGTCGTGGAACAACTGGCGGGCGGTTTCGCCGACCGTTTCATTGGCCAGGATGGCCGGGTAGCGGCCCGCCAGGTCCCAGCTCTGGAAGAAGGGCGACCAGTCGATGTAGGGCACCAGATCGACGAGCGGAATGTCCAGCGTCTGGCGGCCGGGCTGGGCCGGTTTGACCGGGGTGTAGGCTTCGTTCCACGTGAAACGGTTGGCCCGAGCGTCGTCCAGCGAAACCAGCGTGGCGCCCTTGCGGCCGGCGTGTTCGGCGCGCACGGTTTCGTATTCGGCAGCGATTTCGGCAACGTAGCCGGCCTTTTGTTCCACGGAGAGCAGCTTGGTGGCGACGCCGACGGCGCGCGAGGCGTCCGGTACATAGACCACCGGGCTGTCGGTGTTGGTGGCGATCTTGATCGCGGTGTGCGCGCGGCTGGTCGTCGCGCCGCCGATCAGCAGCGGCTGGGTCAGGCCCTGGCGTTTCATTTCGGCGGCGACGTGGGCCATTTCTTCCAGCGAGGGGGTGATCAGGCCGGACAGGCCGATGATGTCCACCTTGTGTTCGCGGGCCGCGTGCAGGATGTTCTCGCACGGCACCATGACGCCGAGGTCGATCACATCGTAGCCGTTGCAGCCGAGCACGACGCCGACGATGTTTTTGCCGATGTCGTGCACGTCGCCCTTGACCGTGGCCATCAGGATCTTGCCCTTGGAGCCGATGCCCGAACGGGCCTTTTCGGCTTCGATGTAAGGGACCAGATGGGCGACCGCCTGTTTCATGACGCGGGCCGATTTGACGACCTGTGGCAGGAACATCTTGCCGGCGCCGAAGAGGTCGCCGACGTGGTTCATGCCGGCCATCAGCGGGCCTTCGATGACGGCGAGCGGCGGTTTGCCTTCGGCGGCCAGCTTGGCACGCACTTCCTCGGTGTCGGCGACGACGAAATCGGTGATGCCCTTGATCAGTGCGTGTTCCAGGCGCTTTTCGACCGGCTGCTCGCGCCAGGAGAGGTCAGGGCCGGCGTCTTTGGCCTTGCCTTCCTTGACCGTCTGCGCGAACTCGACCAGGGCCTCGCCGGCGCCCGGGTGTCGGTTCAAGACCACGTCCTCCACCTTGGCGCGCAGTTCGGGTTCCAGGTCGTCGTACACGCCGAGCATGCCGGCGTTGACGATGCCCATGGTCATGCCGGCCTGGATGGCGTGGTACAGGAAGACGGTGTGGATCGCCTCGCGCACCGGGTCGTTGCCGCGGAAGCTGAACGAGACGTTGGAAACGCCGCCGGAAATGTGGGCGTGCGGCAGGTTCTGCTTGATCCAGCGCACCGACTCGATGAAATCGACGGCGTAGTTGTCGTGCTCGGGAATGCCGGTGGCGATGGCGAAGATGTTGGGGTCGAAGATGATGTCTTCGGCGGGGAATCCCATGCCGGTTAGCAGTGCGTAGGCGCGGCCGCAGATCTCGATCTTGCGCGCGTAGGTGTCGGCCTGGCCCTTCTCGTCGAAGGCCATGACGATCACCGCGGCGCCGTAGCGGCGGGCGAGCTTGGCCTGTTCGAGGAATCTGGCTTCGCCTTCCTTCATCGAGATCGAATTGACGATGCCCTTGCCCTGGATGCACTTGAGGCCGGCCTCGATGACTTCCCACTTGGAGGAGTCGATCATGATCGGCACGCGCGAAATGTCCGGTTCCGAAGCGATCAGCTTGAGAAACTTGTCCATGGCGGCGATCGAGTCGAGCATCGCCTCGTCCATGTTGATGTCGATGACCTGGGCGCCGTTTTCCACCTGCTGGCGGGCGACGGCCAGCGCGTCGTCGAAGCGCCCTTCGAGGATCATGCGGGCGAAGGCGCGCGAGCCGGTGACGTTGGTGCGCTCGCCGACGTTCACGAACAGGGCATCCTTGCCGCAGTTGAAGGGCTCCAGCCCCGAGAGGCGCAGCGCCGGTTCGATTTTGGGGCAAATTCTCGGGTTCACCGCAGCCACGCGTTGAGCGATGGCGGCGATATGTTCCGGCGAGGTGCCGCAGCAACCGCCGACGATATTGACGATGCCGGCCTTCGCCCAGCTCTCGATCTCGTCGGCCAGCATGTCGGCCGTCTCGTCGTAGCCGCCAAAGGCGTTGGGCAGGCCGGCATTCGGGTGGGCCGAGACGTAGCAGTCGCAGACGCGCGACAGTTCCTCGACGTACTGGCGCAACTCCTTGGCGCCCAGGGCGCAGTTGAGGCCGAAGGAGAGTGGCTGGATGTGGCGCAGCGAGTTCCAGAAAGCTTCCGCCGTCTGGCCGGAGAGCGTGCGGCCGGAGGCGTCGGTGATCGTGCCGGAAATCATCACCGGCCAGCGGCGGCCGGCGACGTCGAAGAACTGCTCGATGGCGAACAGCGCGGCCTTGGCGTTCAGCGTATCGAAGACGGTTTCGACCAGCAGGATGTCGGCGCCGCCTTCGGTCAGGCCGCGGATGGCTTCGCGATAATCGGCGACCAGCTCGTCGAAGCTGATGTTGCGGTAGCCGGGATCGTTCACGTCCGGCGAGATCGATGCGGTACGGCTGGTCGGGCCGAGCACGCCGGCGACGAAGCGCGGCTTGGCCGGATTGGCGGCGGTGAATTCGTCGCACAGGCGGCGGGCCAGCGCGGCACCTTCGAAATTCAGCTCGTAGACGATGGCTTCGAGCTTGTAGTCGGCCTGCGACACGGCGGTCGAGTTGAAGGTGCAGGTTTCCAGGATGTCGGCGCCGGCTTCCAGGTACTCGCGGTGGATGCCGCCGATGATGTCCGGGCGGGTCAGCACCAGCAGGTCGTTGTTGCCTTTCAGGTCATGCGGGTGGTCGGCAAAACGCGTGCCGCGGTAATCGGCCTCTTTTTGCCGATGTCGTGCACGTCGCC
>OFCW01000191.1_pt1 | contig 22508 bp, 25 predicted proteins | sample 1520951 | NCBI WGS metagenome assembly OFCW01 (sample SAMEA4349680, study PRJEB24078) | microbial mat metagenome | biome: Terrestrial Biome; feature: Habitat; material: Microbial Mat | place: India | collected 2012-06-12 | depth 10 m | reverse complement strand
TCAAACGAACCATAGATGGTCACAGCGGATTGCGCCTGAGCAGCACCTGCGAATGCGCCCAGAACTGCCAGTGCGAGAAGCGATTTTTTCATTAATTAATCTCCAAGGGTTGGCGTGCTAAAATTTTTTTGCTTGCACTCAGCAAGGCCACTAGTGGTAACGTCCTTGCCGACACTTCCAAACCAGATAGTCAAGAAGCTAATAGCGATTTCATCAAAACTGCGCATATTGAGCAAAGAGAATTTTGCTTTTCTGCATGTTTACCAGCGATTGTGTGGCTAGGCAGCAACAGGTGGTCTAGAGAAAATGATCTAGAGCAATAAATTTGCTGTGAAAAAGGCAATGATTCCGCTGTTCATGGCGAATGCGCCGAGGTTGGGGCGAGTTTCTCGGGATTGTGCGGTCCATACGCACATCGATGTCTAATAAGCATCAGGAAAAGGACAGGACAATGACGCGCTTCGATGCACTGATTGGTGATTTTGACAAGGCGCTGCGTGTAGTGGCCGGTGTGGCTTCGGCATCGCGCGCAAGTCCGGCGGCGCATGCCGCGGATCAGATGCTGACGGATGCCGAGAAACGGCATAGCGCCGGACTGATGCGGGTGAATCACGTCGGAGAAGTTTGTGCGCAGGCCTTGTATGACTCGCAGGGACGGTTCGCGTCGAATGAATCCCTAAAGCAACAGTTCAATCAGGCGGGGCGGGAAGAGGAGGATCACCTGGCCTGGACCGCAGAGCGATTGCGGGAACTGGGCTCACATACCAGTCTGTTGAATCCATTCTGGTATGCGGGGGCCTATCTTTTGGGCACGATTGCCGCGCGAACGGGCGATGCGCATAGCCTGGGGTTTGTGGTCGAAACGGAACGCCAGGTGGAAGCGCATCTGGCCAGTCATCTCGACCGGTTGCCGCCGCAGGATGAAAAATCGCGCGCCATTGTCGAGCAGATGCGCGTCGACGAGATTGCGCATGGGGCGAAAGCGCAGGAACTGGGGTCGGCCGAGACGCCATTTCTGGTGCGCAAAGCGATGCAGGCAATGGCGAAAATCATGACCACGACGGCGTACTACCTCTGAGCGGCAGTGCGCTTCATCGCAAAGGGCAGCCACTTCTGGCGTGGCTGGGTGTGGCAACGCCGATTAACGCGTTAACGGCCGGCCGAACTTAACCGCCGTGATAGGGGTCATTCGGATCGAATGGTTGCATGGAATGCGGCTTGTTCATATCAGAACCGCTTGCCCCGCCCGTGCCGCTGGTGCCGCTTGCGCCCATATGCGAGCAGCTTGCCAATAACAACACGCCGATGAGGATGGAGAGAAGTTTCATTGCAGGCCTCTATTGGTTTTGTTTGGGAAAGCGACTCCATATAGAAGCGCTCGTATCAACCAATATAGGCGTCGGATGCGGATATCAAACGTCTTGCCACGACCAGTGCATTGAATATTGAGATATCTCAAAATGCGCCAAGAAATATTGTTCAAGCCAATCTTTTCTTGACCTCGATTTAATCCGCGCTGCAATGTAGGGGCCCCGCCAAGCGGGGCAGAAAGAACCTTCGCCTGCTTGGGCACATATCAGCCGCAATGAGAATCGGCCAGGTCGTCCACGATTTCAAAGGAGTGCGTCAGTTCCGCCGTCTTTTCCATCATGATCGAAGCGGAGCAGTATTTTTCATGCGACAGCTTGATCGCGCGCTCCACCATATTGGGCTTGAGGTTTCTGCCGCGCACGGTGAAGTGGAAATGAATCTTCGTAAACACCTTTGGATCCTTCCCGGCCCGTTCGGCCTTGAGGGCGACATCGCAGCCGCGCACGTCCTGCTGGCTTTTCCGCAGGATCAAAACCACATCGTAGGCGGTGCAGCCGCCGGTGCCGGCCAGAACGAGTTCCATCGGGCGGGGGGCGAGATCGCGTCCGCCGCCTTCGGGGGCGCCATCCATTGCGACCGCGTGTCCCGATCCCGTTTCAGCCAAAAAAGTCATTCCGGACAAACCAGTCCAGCGTACTGTGCATTCCATTGATTTCTCGATTCGTTCAGAAGAGCGGGTATTTTAACTGGTTTGAAATTACCGGAACTGCCGGGCGGATATTGGCCTCAAAGGTGGGGTGTGATGCAGCTGACTTGGCGGGAATTCATATTGTGAATAAAAAGCCACAATATGAAATTGCGTTAACCGCTTGATTTTAATAGTATTTTTATGAAAATCAGGCGTGCCGCGGACGGAGAGAAGCCGATTTATCTTGCATTGCACAATAAATTCGCCTATACTTTAATTGCTGGTTGTTAATGCTGACAGAGCGATAGCAACCAACCCATTGTCTCCTCCACCCTCCTCCTTTGGTGTGGATTTAAACCCGGGGCTTAACCGCTTCGGGTTTTTTTTCGTCTGTGCAAATTGACGCCAAGTCTTTGAAAAGGCTATACTTTCAAGCTTTCCGTTCGCTCAGGAAAAGATAACAAGGTCGAGTCCGCTGATGTAGGGGGCGGAACCGCCAGCGAATTTGAGCGTTTATTTACTTAGGACATCATCATGAAGACCTTTTCCGCGAAAACCCATGAGGTTCAGCGTGAGTGGTTCGTGATTGACGCGACGGACAAAGTCCTCGGCCGTGTTGCCAGCGAAGTGGCACGCCGACTGCGCGGCAAGCACAAGCCCGAATTCACCCCGCACGTCGACACGGGCGACTACATCATCGTCGTCAACGCAGGCAAGCTGCGCGTAACCGGCACCAAGGATCTGAACAAGATCTACTACCGCCACTCGACCTATCCGGGCGGTATCTACGAAACCAATTTCCGGAAGATGCAGGAGCGTTTCCCGGGCCGTGCGCTGGAAAAGGCGGTCAAGGGCATGCTGCCCAAGGGGCCGCTCGGCTACGCGATGATCAAGAAGCTGAAAGTGTATGCCGATGGCACCCATCCGCACACCGCCCAGCAACCCAAGGCACTCGAAATCTAAGGAGCGGACATGATCGGTAACTACAATTACGGAACTGGCCGCCGCAAGAGTGCAGTGGCTCGCGTATTCATCAAGGCTGGCACCGGCAACATCGTCGTCAACGGCAAGCCGGCAGCTGAGTATTTTTCGCGCGAAACCGGCCTGATGGTGATCCGTCAGCCGCTGGAACTGACCGGTAACACCGAGCGCTTCGACATCATGGTCAACGTGCACGGCGGCGGCGAATCCGGCCAGGCAGGTGCGGTTCGCCACGGCATCACCCGTGCGCTGATCGACTACGATGCGGGCCTGAAGTCGGAGCTGTCGAAGGCTGGCTTCGTCACCCGTGACGCACGTGAAGTCGAGCGTAAGAAGGTTGGCCTGCGCAAGGCACGCCGCGCCAAGCAGTTCTCCAAGCGCTAAGAAACAGCCGCTTGGGCGGCTTTTTCTCCAGGTTCTTGCTGCAAAGCCGCCGGTTTATTCCGGTGGCTTTTTTGCTTTTCAGCGAGGCCTTTGTTGACTGCTAAAATTCGCGGTTGGAGCGATATCTAATTTTTATTTGAGGATTTGCGCGTCATTTCACGTTTTCGGGCGGCGTTTGCCTTTGAATTTGTTTGAAGAAATGGCTCCATTGCGCCAATCCTTGGCAAGGAAAAAACATGATCAAAGTCGGTATTGTCGGCGGTACGGGGTACACGGGCGTGGAACTGCTGCGCCTGCTGGCCGCTCATCCTCAAGTGCAACTTACCGCGATCACATCGCGCAAGGAAGACGGCATGCCGGTCGCCGACATGTTTCCTTCGCTGCGCGGACATGTATCGCTGGCGTTTTCCACGCCGGAGAAGGCCAAGCTGAGCGAATGCGACGTGGTGTTTTTTGCGACCCCGCACGGGGTGGCGATGGCGCAGGCACGCGAGCTGCTGGCCGCCGGCGTGAAGGTCATCGACCTGGCCGCCGATTTCCGCCTGAAGGACACCGCCGAATTCGAAAAATGGTACGGCATGCCGCATGCCTGTCCGGACATCCTCGGGGAAGCGGTCTACGGTCTACCGGAAGTCAACCGCGCAGCGATCCGGAGCGCGCGCGTCATCGGCCTGCCGGGCTGCTATCCGACTTCGATGCAATTGGGCTTTGCGCCGCTGCTGGCGCAAGGCAAGCCGCTGGTCAATGAATCGATGCTGATCGCCGACTGCAAGTCCGGCGTGTCGGGGGCCGGCCGCAAGGCGGAAGTGCACACGCTGCTGGCGGAAGCCGCCGACAATTTCAAGGCGTATGGCGTGAAAGGCCATCGTCATTTGCCCGAAACGGTGCAGGGCTTGCAGGCAATTGCCGGGCGTAAAGTTGGCCTGACTTTCGTGCCCCACCTGGTGCCGATGATCCGCGGCATTCATTCGACCTTGTATGCAAACATCCTGCCGGAAGCGCGCGACACCGATTTCCAGGCGTTGTATGAAAACTACTTCGAAGGCGAGAAATTCGTCGATGTGATGCCGGCCGGCAGCCATCCGGAAACGCGTTCGGTGCGCGCATCGAACAAGCTGCGTATTGCCGTGCATCGTCCGGGCGGCGGCGACCTGCTGGTGATCCTGGTGGTCGAGGACAACCTGGTCAAGGGCGCGGCGGGGCAGGGCGTGCAATGCATGAATATCATGTTCGGCCTTGATGAAACGATGGGATTGATGCACATTCCGGTATTGCCCTAAGGAACTGCATTCCGGCTTGCCTATGTCGCACACCACATCCCCCTTCAACTCGATGAAATTCCGGCTGTGGCGCCGCCGCATGTCGGTCTCGTCGCCAAGAATGACCATCAAGTCGCAGTTGCCTTGGCCGATGCGTCTGCTGTTCGTGGCTGCCGTCGGTTTGGCGGGAGCGGCGGCGATGTGGGGCTACGACGCGGGATTGAGCCTGCCGAGTGCGCGCCCGGAAAACCTCCGGGAGCAGCTTGCCCGCTACAAGGAGCAGGTCGAGAAGCTGACCGCCGAGCGTGACCAGTATTCGACGACAGTCAATTCGGCGGAAAGCCAGCTCAATATCGAACGCTCGGCGCAAAAGCAGCTTGCCGCGCAGGTGAGGTCGCTGGAAGCGGAAAACAACCGCCTCAAGGAAGACCTGGCTTTTTTTGAAAGCCTGCTGCCGAATGCAACCGGCGCGCTGGGGGTATCGATCCGGCGCTTGAAGATCGATCAGGTCGCGCCGAACCAGATCCGGTATCGCTTGTTAATCATGCAAGGCGGCAAGGGCGAGCGCGAATTTGTCGGCAACCTGCAGCTTGCCGTGACAACTCTGCAAGGCGGCAAAAGTGCTATGATGACTTTTCCAGATGGGAATCCAGCCGAGCAGGACAAATACAAGCTCAGCTTCAAGCATTACCAGCGTGTGGAAGGGGTGCTCACCCTGCCGGACGGCGCTGTGACCAAACTGGTCCAGGCACGCGTGCTCGAAAAAGGCCAGATCCGGGCACAACAATCCGCGAATTTGTGAAGGAGGGCCATCATGTTAGGCCGCAAAACCAAAGGTACCATTGACAGTCTCATCGGCATTTCGACCAACATCGAAGGAAACGTGAACTTCAAGGGCGGCTTGCGCATCGACGGCACGATCAAGGGCAATGTCATCGCCGATTCCAGCGAGCCGAGCATGCTGGTCATTTCGGAACATGCGAAGGTGGAAGGGGAAGTGCGCGTCGCGCATCTGGTGGTCAACGGCGAAATCGTCGGGCCGGTATATTCGTCCGAACTGCTTGAATTACAGCCGAGAGCCCGCATAACTGGAGATGTGTATTACAAGGCGCTGGAAATGCACGGCGGCGCGCTGGTCGCCGGCAAGCTGACGCATGACCAGGTCGGCGAGCCCGTGCTCAAATTGGCGCTGTCGAATACGTGATCTTCGCCAAACGTATATAATGGATGTATGTTTGCTTCGCAGGAGTCTTTAATGAATGCCGTCACCGAAATGCCCGATCCGATCGTCTTTACCGACAGCGCCGCAGCGAAAGTTGCCGAGTTGATCGCGGAAGAAGGCAATCCCGACCTGAAACTGCGTGTGTTCGTGCAAGGCGGAGGCTGCTCGGGCTTCCAGTACGGATTCACCTTCGATGAAATCGTCAACGAAGACGACACGACAATGACCAAGAACGGCGTCCAGCTGTTGATCGACTCGATGAGCTACCAGTATCTGGTCGGCGCCGAGATCGATTACAAGGATGATCTGGAAGGCGCCCAGTTCGTGATCAAGAATCCGAACGCAACGACGACTTGCGGTTGCGGTTCGTCGTTCGCCGCCTGACCGGCGCTCTGTCCGCCAAAAGCGCAGGAAAGCCCTGCGCTTTTTTGTTTCTTGCGCTTCTTTGCGTTAGATCAATTTACTTTAAGGCAATATCCATGCAATCATCCTCCGGTTAAAAATTTCCCGGAAGGATGATGTCATGCCCCGCCGCCAAGCGCTGCCAATCCTGGTTCTCTCCATGCTTTTCGCCGGGCATAGCGCTTGGGCCGCCAATCCTGCAAGCGGCAAGGAAGAGCACAAGGCAGCGGTGGAAATGGAAATTTGCTCGGCCAACAGCGCCAGCGAGCGTACCCGACCGCTGTTGAACGAGGCGAAAGCCGTTTATTTTGTGAACTTGCGCGACGGTGACAAGCTCACCTCGCCGTTTCGCATCGCATTCGGTCTGGTCGGGATGGGCATTGCGCCCGCTGGCGTGAACGTCGAAAACACCGGCCACCACCATTTGCTGATCGATCAGAAGCTGACCAACGACATGTTGATCAAGCCTATCCCTTTTACCGAGAAGTATCGTCATTTCGGCAAAGGCGAAACCGAGGCGATGCTGGATCTACCGGTGGGCAAACACACCTTGCGCTTGTTGTTTGCCAACGCGTATCACCAGCCCTATTACGTATCAAGCAAGGAAATCATGATCGAAGTCGTGTCGAAAAACGGCTTTGCAAAGCCGTAAACGCGCCACTGCCCGCCGCTGTGCCTTATGCGGGATAGAGCGCGCCGAGGATGCGCAAGCCTCTGGCGCCGGTGACGGCGGGGAGATTGCCTGGCTTGCGCTTGACATGGCGATGCGCGAGCCAGGCAAAAGCAAGCGCTTCCACATGATTGGGCGATACGCCCAGCGCCTGCGTCGAGTACACGCCTGCCGGATGCCCGCGGCTTGCCAGCGCCTGCTGCAGCCGCCGCAGCAGGTGGCTGTTGTAGGCGCCGCCGCCGCACACATAGACCGCCGTTGCGCTGGCGGCATGATTGGCGATGGCGTCGGCCAGCGTTATGGCGGTGAATTCCGTCAGCGTCGCTTGCACATCCTGGGCGGCGGCATCGGCAAAGCCATCCAGCTTTTGATCCAGCCATGCCAAGTGGAACAGGTCGCGCCCGGTGCTCTTGGGCGGGTGTTGCTTTAGGAAGGCTTCGTCGAGCAGGTCTTGCAGCAATGCCGGAATCACGCGGCCGCCGGCAGCCCAGGCGCCATCGGCATCATAGGTCTTGCCCAGATGACGGGCGATCCATGCATCTATCAGCACATTGCCCGGACCGGTGTCGAATCCGATCACGTCTTTCCCGTGATCCAGCACGCTGATATTGCTGATGCCGCCGATATTGGCGACCACGCGCGTTTCGGCAGAGGTGCCGAACATCGCCTGATGAAATGCCGGAACCAGCGGCGCGCCCTGGCCGCCGGCGGCAATGTCGCGGCTGCGAAAGTCGGCCACGACGTCGATGCCGGCGAGTTCGGCCAGCAGGGCGGGGTTGTTGATTTGGCGCGTATAGCCCAGTTCGGGCCGGTGGCGAACGGTCTGGCCGTGCGCGCCGATGGCGGCGACGCTGTCCGGGGCGACGCCGGGTTGTGCCAGCAGGCGGGCAACGCATTCGGCATAGTGGCGTGCGAGCTGATTCGCCGCCACCGCTTCGCGGTGAATTTCGTTGTCGGCCGGCGTCTGCAGTGCCATCAGATCTTCGCGCAGCGCAGCGGAGAAAGGCAGGTAAGCGGTGGCAAGGGTGCGGATCGGCGCACCGCTGCCGTCGTCAGGGAATTGCGCCAGTACGCCGTCGACGCCGTCCAGGCTGGTGCCGGACATTAAACCAATGAAGAGCTGGGACATAGTTACCGTGCAGGAAAGGCTTCGGCGGCGCCGATGGATAAAGAAGCGGGGCGCATCGCAATGCGCCCCGGTCTGGATGTCTTCGCCGATTGTACAAGCCCCGGAACGGTTTGGAACCGATTACTTGGACGCCAGTTTGAGCTTGATGCCTTCTTCCTGAGGATTCAAGAGCGCAAAGCGATGGCGCATTTCGTTGGCAACGGCACGGAAGCGCTGCAATTCCGCGCCGGCCAGCGGCTGGGCGTTCGGAATGTCGACGGTCATCGGGTCGCGTGGCTGGTTGTTGACGCGGAACTCGTAATGCAGGTGCGGCCCGGTTGCCCAGCCGGTCGCACCGACATAGCCGATCACGTCGCCCTGATTGACCTTCACGCCCTTCTTCAGGCCGTTCGCAAAGCGGCTCATATGCGCGTAGGCGGTCGAATAGTTGCCCCAGTGCTTGATCACGACGACGTTGCCGTATCCGTTTTGGCGGCCGACGAAATCGACGGTGCCGTCGCCCGATGCGCGAATCGGGGTGCCGCTCGCGGCGGCGAAATCGACGCCCTGATGCTGTTTCCATTGCCCCGAAATCGGATGCACGCGCATCGAGAAGCCGGAGGAAATGCGCGAAAACTCAAGCGGCGACTTGAGAAAGGCCTTCTTCAGCGACTTGCCGTCGAACGAGTAGTAGCCGCCGCCTTGCCTGCTGTTGGGTTCGTCGAACCAGACGGCCTGATAGGTATTGCCGGCATTGATGAATTCGCCGGCCAGCACGCGTCCGGCGCGGACATATTCGCCGTTTTGCCAGAACGTCTCGTAGACCACGTGGAAACGATCGCCGCGGCGCAGATCGGACGCGAAATCGATATTGGTCGCGAACATGTCGACAAGCTGGTTGGCGATCGCATCCGGGATTTGCGCGGCGTCGGTGGCGGCATACAGCGAGGACTTGATTTCGCCGGAATGCATCTCGATGCGGCGCTCCAGGGCGGCTGGCGCTTCGGTGGCGGTGAAGCGGTCGCCGTTGCGGGCGATCACGAGATTCCTGACCGGGTTGCCGCCACCGTCGACCAGCGTGGTGGACAGGCGCAGCAGCGTGCCGTCGTGGGCGGTTTGTGTCTGGATCAGGCGGCCCGCTTTCAGTTGCAGCACGTTGCGCGCGATGCGGTCGGATTTGATGAATGCGGCGGCGGCCTCGTCGTTGACGCCCAGGCGGGACAGGAGCGCCGCTAGGGTGTCGCCGGAACGGACCCGTTCTTCACGCACAAAGTACTGGTCGTCGGCCTGCAGCTTGGCGACCTGTTCCGACAGATCGGGGAGGGACAGTTCCTGGGTGACCGACTTGACGGGAAGATCGGCCGGGTCCGGCGCCATCGGCGCCACGCCCGCCGCGCCGAATGCGCATGCGGCCAGGAACAGGGCTGTCGAGGAAATGATGCGCGCCTTGCGCGACGATCCGAAAAGCTGCTTGATGCTCGAGCTCAGGCTCAGGATTTTGTCTGTAGGGAGCATGCAATAAGTTAGAATCTGCTGTTTTGACGGACGTCGCTGTCATCGAACTGCGGTTGGGGCCGGTCTGCGGCCGGAAGCTGCGTTTTCAGACAGCGCCGTGGAGCGGGTGCGATGTTCTGTCGGCTTCACCCGGGCGCAGGTGCCTGCCGTGGAATCTTTGGCAGCACTTCTTGTTCGAATCCCGAGCCGTGATTGCCGTGCACACGCTCCAATTTTCACCTGCTATTGCTGCTTTTGTTGTTGCATTGCAAGGTTGAAAATAAGCAGCGATTATACCAAACACATGGTATGGATTTTTAACTGGCGCATCTTAATTTTTCTCAGCTCATGGACGTCTCCCAGCAATTGCAAAACAACAATACAGCGCAGCCTGACACCGCTTTGCCCGTATCGGATGCGGTGCGGGAAGCCTTGGCCATTACCAAGCGCGGCATCGATGAACTCTTGATCGAATCCGATTTCGTGCAGAAACTGGTTCGCTCGGAAAAGACCGGCAAGCCGTTGCGCATCAAGCTCGGACTGGACCCGACCGCCCCGGATTTGCATCTCGGGCATACGGTCGTGCTGAACAAAATGCGCCAATTGCAAAATTTGGGCCACACCGTGATCTTTCTGATCGGCGATTTCACCTCGATGATCGGCGACCCGTCCGGCCGCAATATCACCCGCCCGCCGCTGACGCGCGAGCAGATCGAGGAAAACGCGAAAACCTATTTTGCGCAGGCCAGCCTGGTGCTCGACCCGACGCGTACCGAGATCCGCTACAACTCGGAATGGTGCGACCCGCTCGGCGCGCGCGGCATGATCCAGCTCGCCGCCAAGTACACCGTGGCGCGCATCCTGGAGCGCGAGGATTTCACCAAGCGCCTGAAGGCCGGCACGCCGATTTCGGTGCACGAACTGCTGTATCCGCTGATGCAGGGCTACGACTCGGTGGCGCTGCAGTCCGATCTCGAACTGGGCGGCACCGACCAGAAGTTCAACCTGCTGGTGGGGCGCGAGCTGCAGAAGGACTACGGCCAGGAGCCGCAGTGCATCCTGACCATGCCGCTGCTGGAAGGGCTGGATGGCGTGGAAAAGATGTCCAAGTCCAAGGGCAATTACGTCGGCATCACCGAGCCGGCCAACACCATGTTCGGCAAGCTGATGAGCATTTCCGACACCATGATGTGGCGTTACTACGACCTGCTGTCGTTCCGCTCGGTGGCCGAGATCGAGCAGTTCAAGCGCGAGGTCGAGGCCGGCCGCAATCCGCGCGACATCAAGGTGCTGCTGGCGCAGGAGATCGTCGAGCGCTTCCATTCGCGCCAGGCGGCACAAGACGCGCTGGCCGATTTCAACAACCGCGCCAAGGGCGGCATTCCCGACGATATTCCGGAAGTGAGCCTGGCGGGCGCGCCGATCGGCATCGGCCAGCTGCTCAAGCAGGCGAACCTGTGCGCGTCGACTTCGGAAGCGTTGCGCATGGTCGAGCAGGGCGGCGTACGCATCGACGGCACGACCATCAGCGACAAGGCGCTGAAGGTCGAGGCCGGCACCTTCGTGCTGCAGGTCGGCAAGCGCAAGTTCGCGCGCGTGACGCTGTCCTGATGATCGCGCTGCTCCAACGCGTGACGCGCGCCAGCGTGGCCGTCGCCGGCGCGACGGTCGGCGCGATCGACGCCGGCCTGATGGTGCTGCTGTGCGCCGAGCGCAACGACACGGAAAAGGAGGCCGATGCGCTCCTGGCCAAGCTGCTTGCCTATCGCGTGTTTGCCGATGACGCCGGCAAGATGAACCGCAGCGTGGCCGATATAGGCGGCGCTTTGCTCCTGGTGCCGCAGTTTACGCTGGCGGCCGACACCCGCTCCGGCACGCGGCCTTCGTTCACGCCGGCGGCCGCGCCGGAAGACGGCAAGCGCCTGTTCGACTATTTCGTCGCCAGGGCGCGCGAACGGCATGCCGTGGTCGAGACCGGCCAGTTCGGCGCGCACATGCAGGTGTCATTGACGAATGACGGGCCGGTGACGTTCTGGCTGCAGATCAAGGCCGGGAATTGAGCGTTGCGGTATGCTCGGCGCGTCGCAAACAGATCCGTAACCAGTCAAGGAGGCCACGATGAAACTATGGAGCGAGTCGTTCAAGGACGGCGAAGCCATTCCCGGTGAATATGCTTTCTGCGTGATCGATCCGGCATCGCATGTCGCGCTGTCGTCCAATAAAAATCCGCATCTCGCCTGGAGCGATCTGCCGGCCGGCACCAGATCGCTGGCGCTGATCTGCCATGACCGCGACGTGCCCTCGCGCGGCGACGACGTGAACCAGGAAGGCAAGACCGTGCCCGCCGATCTGCCGCGTGTCGACTTTTTCCACTGGACGCTGATCGATCTGCCGGCCGACATGCAGGCGATCGCGGCGGGCCAGTACAGCAGCGAAGTAACACCGCGCGGCAAAAGCGGCCCGGCAATCGGCGGCGGCCGGCCGGGGCGGCACGGCATCAACGATTACACCGGCTGGTTTGCCGGCGACGCCACCATGGCGGGCGACTACTACGGCTATGACGGTCCGTGCCCGCCGTGGAACGATTCGATTCAGCACCACTATGTGTTCACGCTGTTTGCGCTGGATATCGAGCGCGTGCCGGTCGAAGGCAAATTCACCGGCCAGCAGGTGCGCGACGCGATCCGCGGTCATGTGCTCGATGAAGCGAGCATCGTCGGCACCTATACCCTGAACCCCGCGCTGACCAAGGTCAGCCGATAAACTAAGGAGTCCGAGTGACAGAAGTCTTATTGATCCGCCACGGCGAAACCGCGTGGAATGCCGTGAAACGGCTGCAAGGCCATCTCGATGTTCCGCTCAATGCCGCCGGCGAACGACAGGCTGCGGCACTCGGACGCGCGCTGCTGGACGAACCGCTGGATGCGATCATTGCCAGCGATTTGCAGCGCGCCTATCAAACCGCGCAGGCGCTTGCCGCGCCGCGCGGCATGCCGGTGCAGGTCGATCCCGGCCTGCGCGAGCGCTGCTACGGCGCGTTCGAAGGCATGATGTATGCCGAAATCGGCCAGCGCTACCCGGAAGCCTATGCGGCCTGGCAGGCGCGCGATATCGATGCGCGGTTTCCGCCTGGCGTGCATGTGGCGGAAACCCTGCGCGAATTTTCCCAGCGCGTGATGCAAACCATTACCCGTATCGTGGAGCAGGGCCGCTATCGCAAGGTCGCGCTCGTGACGCACGGCGGCGTGCTGGAATGCGCATACCGGGCGGCCCAAGGGATGGGTTTTGCGCATCCGCGTGACTTCGACATTTTCAATGCCAGCATCAATCGCCTGCGCTGGAACGGCAGCGGATTGCAACTGTTGCAGTGGGGCGACATTGCTCATCTGCAAAATCTCGACGAACTCGCGCTCGATGAAATCGACCGATAGTAGTTTGTAGAATTTATAAACCTACAATGCGGAATTTGTGGTTTTGACAGCCTGGGCATGTTGCAATGAATTCTTTCAATGCAATTTGATGGAAGCGGCGGAGGGGATAAAATAGCGGTTTGTCCCGCGCCATCTCTTTCCTGTGAAAATCGGCCCGTATTCGCTCCATAACAATGTTTTCGTCGCCCCGATGGCCGGGGTGACGGACCGGCCTTTCCGGCAGTTATGCAAGCAATTGGGGGCCGGCTACGCAGTGTCGGAGATGGCGGCGTCCGACCCGCGCCTGTGGGCCAGCGAAAAGACCGCGCGGCGCATCAATCACGACGGCGAAATGGAGCCGAAGGCGGTGCAGATCGCCGGCGCCGACCCGCAGATTCTCGCGACTTGCGCCCAATTCAATGTCGAGCGCGGCGCGCAGATCATCGACATCAACATGGGCTGCCCGGTCAAGAAGGTGTGCAACAGCTGGTGCGGTTCGGCGTTGTTGCAGAACGAGAAACTGGTCGGCGAGATACTCGACGCCGTGGTGCGCGCGGTCGATGTCCCGGTCACCTTGAAGTTTCGCACCGGCTGGAACCGCCAAAACAAGAATGCGCTGACCATTGCGCGCATGGCCGAGGCCAGCGGTATCGCGATGTTGACCTTGCATGGACGCACGCGCGCCGACGGCTACGGCGGCGAGGCGGAATACGAGACGATCGCGGCGGTCAAGGCGGCGGTGTCGATTCCGGTGGTGGCCAACGGCGACATCACGTCGCCGGAAAAGGCGAAACAAGTGCTGGCAGCCACCGGCGCCGACGCGGTCATGATCGGCCGCGCCGCGCAGGGGCGGCCGTGGATCTTCCGTGAAATCGATCATTTCCTGCGCACTGGCGAATACCTGCCGGCACCGACGGTGGCGGAAGTGCGCGCCCTGATGAACGAGCATTTGCTGGCGCATTACGCGTTCTACGGCGAGTACATGGGCTTGCGCACCGCACGCAAGCATATCGGCTGGTATGTGCGGGATTTGCCCGACGGCGAGGAATTCCGCCAGCGCATGAACCTGCTGGAAAGCTGTGAGGAGCAGCTCGCTGCGGTCGACGCTTTCTTCGAATCGCAGCTGGCGTTCGGCGAACGGTTACAATACGGTCGGCCGGCGCTCGGTATTACTGCAGAAAAGCTGGCCGCTTGATTCATATAAAAAATACAACGCACTGCAATGAGCAAAGACAATATCCAGGACGTCGTCAGGAAAAGCCTTGAGAAATACTTCAAGGACTTGGGCGAGCAGCAGCCGTCGAACGTCTATGAAATGGTGGTCTTTACTGTTGAAAAGCCGATCCTCGAAGTGGTGATGGCGCGCGCCGCCGGCAACCAGTCGCTCGCGGCCGAAATGCTGGGAATTAACCGCAATACCTTGCGCAAGAAGTTGCAGCAGCACGGGTTGCTGTGATTGATAACGCAAAAACAGTGCAGTAGCAGCCCAGCCTTGGCCGGCGCACCGTTTTTTCGTTATTCATTACTTTTTGCCTGTTCATCATGATCAAACAAGCTCTCATTTCCGTTTCCGACAAAACGGGTGTGCTCGATTTTGCCAAGGCCCTGTCCGCGCTGGGCGTCAACATCCTGTCCACCGGCGGGACCGCCAAGCTGCTGGCCGACAACGGCGTCAAGGTGACCGAGGTGGCCGATTACACCGGTTTCCCGGAAATGCTGGACGGCCGCGTGAAGACGCTGCACCCGAAGGTGCACGGCGGCATCCTGGCGCGCCGGGATCTGCCGGAGCATGTCGCGGCGCTGGCAAAGCACGGCATCCCGACCATCGACATGGTGGTGGTGAACCTGTATCCGTTCCAGCAGACGGTGGCGCAAGACCAGTGCACGCTGGAAGACGCGATCGAGAACATCGACATCGGCGGCCCGACCATGCTGCGCTCGTCGGCCAAGAACCACAAGGATGTGGTGGTGATTTGCGATCCGGCCGATTACGCCCGCGTGCTGGACGAGATGAAGGCGAACAACGGCGAAGTCGGTTATGACACCAAGTTTGCGCTGGCCAAGAAAGTGTTCGCGCATACCGCGCAATATGACGGCGCGATCACCAATTACCTGACGTCGCTGGGCGAGGACAAGCAGCATGCGACGCGCAGCGCCTATCCGCAGACGCTGAACCTGCATTTCGAAAAAGTGCAGGAAATGCGCTACGGCGAAAACCCGCACCAGTCGGCGGCGTTCTATCGCGACCTCGCACCGGTGGCCGGTTCGCTGGCGAATTACAAGCAGTTGCAGGGCAAGGAGCTGTCCTACAACAACATCGCCGACGCCGATGCGGCCTGGGAGTGCGTGAAGACGTTCGACGCCTCTGCCAACAGCGCCGCCTGCGTGATCATCAAGCATGCGAATCCGTGCGGCGTGGCGATCGGCGCGACCCCCTTGGAAGCGTATACCAAGGCATTCCAGACCGATCCGACCTCCGCCTTCGGCGGCATCATCGCGTTCAACCGCGAACTCGATGGCAAGGCGGCCGAGGCGGTGGCCAAGCAATTTGTCGAGGTGCTGATTGCGCCGTCGTTTACCCCGGAAGCGAAGCAGATTTTTGCTGCCAAGCAGAATGTGCGTCTGCTGGAAATCCCGCTGGCGCATGCGGTCAATGCCTATGACTTCAAGCGCGTCGGCGGCGGTCTGCTGCTGCAATCGCCGGATGCAAAGAATGTCACCGTGGCAGAACTGAAGGTGGTGACCAAGAAGCAGCCGACGCCGCAGCAATTGCAGGACATGATGTTCGCGTGGCGTGTCGCCAAGTTCGTCAAGTCGAATGCGATCGTGTTCTGCGCCAATGGGATGACGCTGGGCGTAGGCGCCGGCCAGATGAGCCGCGTCGATTCGGCGCGCATCGCCTCGATCAAGGCGCAGAATGCCGGTTTGTCGCTGGCGGGTTCGGCCGTGGCTTCGGATGCGTTCTTCCCGTTCCGCGACGGCCTCGATGTGGTGGTCGATGCGGGCGCGACCTGCGTGATTCATCCGGGCGGATCGATGCGCGATCAGGAAGTGATCGATGCGGCCGACGAGCGCGGGGTGGTAATGCTGTTTACCGGCACGCGCCACTTCCGTCATTAATGACGTAATATCGTCATCCCCGATCCTGCGGGGATGACTCCTTCAATGAAAATTCTCGGCATCGACCCCGGACTGCGTACCACCGGATTTGGCGTGATCACCAAGCAGGGCAACAAGCTCAGCTATGTGGCGTCAGGCACCATCAAGACGCCCGATGCCGACCTGCCGCAGCGACTGAAAACCATCCTGGCCGGGGTTTCCGAAATCATCCGCACGTATTCGCCCGATTGCGCGGCGATCGAAAAGGTCTTCGTCAACGTCAACCCGCAATCGACGCTGCTGCTCGGCCAGGCGCGCGGCGCGGCGATTTGCGCGCTCGTCAGCGCCGACCTGTCGGTCGCGGAATACACGGCGCTGCAGATCAAGCAGGCAGTCACCGGCCATGGCCGGGCAGCCAAGCAGCAGATCCAGGACATGGTGCAGCGCCTGTTGATGTTGTCCGGCACGCCGAGCACCGACGCAGCCGATGCGCTGGGCGTGGCGATTTGCCATGCGCACAGCGGCGAGGCGCTGACGACCTTGGGTGGCCTGGCGCCGGCGCTGACGCGAAAGGGCTTGCGTGTGCGGCGCGGCCGTCTGATCGGCTGAATCGGCTGGCCCCGCCTGTTAAAAGTGTTTTTCTGCCTTGCGCGCGGCGATCTCGAAACGGTTATGCCAGTAGGCGTCGCGTCCGCGAATGCCGGCCCATGCACTGGAAGCCAGGTATGCGAACGGAAAGACGATGCCCCAGCGCTGCGCCTGCCGCACATGCGCGAGCTCGTGCATCAGTACGCGCGCGGATAGTCCCTGCTGCTCGGCGATGATGATGTGACCGAGCGCCATGGCAGCCATGGCGCCGAATGGATGATGGCTTAGCAGGATGTCCGCTAAGGGGCCGCGCACCAGCAGCGCCACGGTGCGGCCGCGTATCAGCTGCGCATGACCGCGCCAGGCAAAAACCGGCAACGCGACCAGTAGCCCGACTATGCTCAGCGGCAATGCCCAGAGTATGCCAAGAAGCGTGCCAATCCAGAATATCGGCTTCTGCAGATGGCTGTGACGGAAAAGCTGGCGCAGTCGGGAGCGCATGCGCAGGCTGGACGGAGCAGGTGTGCGCTGCCCGGCTGGCGCGCTGCTGCCGTGGAGGCTTGTTTGCTCCGATCTACCGCGCTCCGGTTTGTCACGATCCGGCCTGTCGCGCCCCGATCTATCGCGCCCCGATCTGAAACCGCTTCTTAGATTGTCGTTCATCGGAAAAAATCCTTGCCGGGCAGGCAGATTTGCATGTGGACATCGTATCTCGCCAAGCGCAATTACTTGGCCTAGCCATGCCGTTCCACCATGGGACTGGCCTGCAATGTCCTGTATGATTCAAGTAACGTTCTAAAGTTTTTTCACCATGATAGGTCGTCTGTCCGGAATACTCCTTGAGAAAAATCCTCCGCAATTGCTGGTCGATTGCAATGGCGTCGGCTATGAAGTCGATGTTCCCATGAGCACCTTTTACAACCTCCCCGGCATGGGGGAAAAAGTTGTGCTGCTCACGCATCTGACGGTGCGCGAAGATGCGCATCTGCTGTATGGATTTGGCACCGCCGAAGAGCGCAATGTGTTCAAGCAGCTGATCAAGATTTCCGGTATCGGCGCGCGCACCGCATTATCGATCTTGTCCGGCATGTCGGTCGCCGATCTATCGCAGGCGATCACCTTGCAGGAGGCGGGCCGGCTCACCAGAATTCCGGGCATCGGCAAGAAGACCGCCGAGCGCCTGTTGCTGGAACTGAAAGGCAAGCTTGGCGCCGATCTGGGCGCAGCGGGCGGCATCGCGCACCCCGATGCGACGTCCGACATCCTGAACGCCTTGCTGGCACTGGGGTATTCCGACAAGGAAGCAGCGCTTGCGCTGAAACAGGTGCCGGCCGGCTCCGGCGTATCGGAGGGCATCAAGCTGGCGCTGAAGGCCTTGTCCAAGGCGTAAGAGGCATCCATGAGCATCCAGACCGACAATTTCACCGAACAGCGGATCATCTCCGCCACGCCGGCTTCGAGCAATGAAGAGGCGATCGAGCGCGCGTTGCGCCCGAAGCAGCTTGACGAATATGTCGGGCAGGAAAAGATCCATAGCCAGCTGGAAATCTTCATCACCGCTGCGCGCCAGCGGCGTGAGGCGCTGGACCATACCCTGCTGTTCGGACCGCCCGGATTGGGCAAGACCACGCTGGCGCACATCATCGCCCGCGAGATGGGCGTGAACCTGCGGCAGACTTCCGGTCCGGTGCTGGAACGCGCCGGCGACTTGGCGGCGCTGCTGACCAACCTGGAGCCGAACGATGTCCTGTTCATCGACGAAATCCATCGCCTGTCGCCGGTGGTCGAGGAAATCCTGTATCCGGCGCTGGAGGACTACCAGATCGACATCATGATCGGCGAAGGGCCGGCCGCGCGCTCGGTGCGGCTCGACCTGCAGCCGTTTACGCTGGTCGGCGCCACCACGCGCGCCGGCATGCTGACCAATCCGCTGCGCGACCGTTTCGGCATCGTGGCGCGGCTCGAGTTCTATACGCCGCAGGAACTGGCCAGGATCGTCACGCGCAGCGCATCGCTGCTCAATGCGGCGATCGTCGACGAAGGCGCGCTGGAAATCGCCAAGCGCAGCCGCGGCACGCCGCGTATCGCCAACCGCCTGCTGCGCCGCGTGCGCGACTATGCGGAGGTCAAGGGCACCGGAACCATTACCAAGGAAATGGCCGATGCGGCATTGAAGATGCTCGATGTCGACCCGGTCGGTTTCGACGTCATGGACCGCAAGCTGCTGGAAGCGGTCTTGTTCAAATTCAGCGGCGGGCCGGTCGGGCTCGACAATCTGGCGGCCGCGATCGGCGAGGAGCGCGACACCATCGAGGATGTATTGGAACCCTATCTGATCCAGCAAGGCTTCCTGCAGCGTACGCCGCGCGGGCGCATCGCCACGCCCACCGCCTACGCGCATTTCGGCGTCACGGCGCCGCGCACCGGCTTGTCCGGAGACTTGTGGGAACAGCAGTAAAGGGCGCCGCCGGCGGAGCAGGCAGCAACGCCGGATCAAAAAGTTAAATTTCTGACATCAGTAGAAATACGGTGGCGGCGGCAAGCCTTTACCTAAGTCTTTAGCAATCTGTGAACGCCGACTTATAATTGCTTGCTTAAGCACGGTCGCACTTTTTCTTGTTGTGAAAACGTAAATCCGTGGCATGCCAATCTCCGTAAAGTACGGACTGGCTCCGGAAACTGTTGCGTCCTACATCCAATCCATTCATTCCCGTCGAGTCCCGCCATGCTCATGTCTACGCAGGCTAATCGCTATGCGCTTCAGCTACTCGATGCTCGCGCCCAGGCAGAGATGATGCCGCCGCTGTCCGGCCAATCGCCGTTGACGATTACGGACAGCTACGACATCGCGAAGAGCATCATGGACATTCGTATTGCGCAAGGCGAAACGCTCATCGGGCGCAAGATCGGATTTACCAATCGCAAGATCTGGTCCAAATACGGCGTGGCCGAACCGATCCGTTCGCCGATCTGGACCCCGCTGTTCGATACGACGGTGCGCTTTACCGACGATAACCGCGGCCTTCAGAGCCTGTTCGGCGCAGTACAGCCGCGCCTCGGACCGGAACTGGTGTTCAAGCTGAGCCAGGCGCCGGCACCGGACGCAAGCATCGAGCAATTGGCGGACTGCATCGAATGGATGGCGCATGCGTTCGAAATTGTGGCGTGCCCATTCCCGGAGTGGAAGTTCGAGATCACCGATGCGATCGCCGCCTTCGGCTTGCATGGCTCCTTGATCGTCGGCGAGCCGCGCGTGCTGTCTGCGGCAAGCCGCCGCAATCTCGGTGAAGTGCTGGCCAATGCCAGCCTGTCGCTGTCGTGCGGAGACGAGCTGCGTTACGCCGGCTTCGGCAGCGACGTGCTGGGCAGCCCCTTGCATGCTTTATGGCATTTGCATCAATTGCTCAAGATGCAGACACAGTTCCCGATGTTGGGGGCCGGAGAGATCGTTACCACCGGCACCTGGGCCGATGTCTGCCCGATCAAACCGGGGGAAACCTGGACTTCGGCATTTTCCGGCGTGAGTTTGCCGGGGCTGACCATTTCGTTCGTATAGCGCGTTCGTATAGTTCGTATAGGTTCACATAGCGACCGCATTCATTTTCGCCGCGGCGTTGAGGCGGTTCTTTTCCGCGATCCAGAAATAAAAAAAGGCGCCGACGGCGCCTTTTTTATCGTGAGTACGGTGAGTACGATTACTCCACGCGTTCCCAGGTCTGGGTACGGCCCAGCGCCGGAATGCCGATGTAGCCGCGCACGTCCAGCTTCTTGCCGCCGCCGACCACGGACATCTTGCTCTTGTAGGACTTGCCGTTCTTCGGGTCGACGATCTGGCCGCCGTTGTATTCGTTGCCGTCCTTCTTCATGCCGGTCAGGATGGTCATGCCGACGATCGGACGGTCTTTCAACGGGCCTTCGCACTTATCGCATTTCGGGTTCGGATCTTCGCCCGGCTCGCGGAACAGCTTTTCAATCGTGCCGCGCAGTTCGCCGTTGACTTCGGTGATGCGGATCAGCGACTTCGGTTTGCCCGATTCGTCGTCGATGGTCTTCCACACGCCGACCGGCGAATTATCCTGTGCCCAAGCGGCGAGCGAGCTGAGCGAGAGCGTGACCGCTCCAAAAGTCAGGGCTAATCGTTTTGAAATCATGGTTTTTTCCTTGTCTCCAGGGGTCATATAGCCTGCCGATCAGAACGATCGTGCAGAAAAAAAGAAAGATCAAATCGTGGTCCGTCAGTGCTTGTCGCTTTGCTCGTCACAAATGACATTGTGACGAACCACGAGTTTTGCGTGTTTGTCTATTATTTTTTTTGCAATATATCAAATTGCTCACGCAGTTTGTTGAGTGTGGCTCCGAAGGTCAACAAACGATCTTTCTCTTGTGTAACTACATGCGCCGGAGCACGGGCAACGAAGCTCTCGTTGCTGAGCTTGGCGTTCGCTTTCGCGATTTCGTTTTCGATGCGGGCGATTTCCTTCGACAGGCGCTCGCGCTCGGCGGCGATGTCGATTTCGACTTTCAGCATCAGCTTGGCGTTACCGACGATCGACACCGGTGCGGGCGACGCCGGCAGCGCTTCGACAACCTGCACTTCGGACAGCTTTGCCAGCGCCTGCAGATACGGCGCGAACGATTGCATCTGCGTCTTGTCGCCGGCGGAAGCTTCGATGATCAGCGGCACGCGCTGCGCCGGCGACAACTGCATTTCGCCGCGCAGGTTGCGGCAGGCATCGGTCATCGCCTTCAGCTGTGCGACCCATGCCTCGGCATTTTCATCGAGCTTTTCCAGGTTCGGCACCGGGTACGGCTGCAGCATGATCGATTCGCCGGCCGGATTCATTGCGCGCCCGGTCAGCGGCGCCACCGTCTGCCACAGCTGTTCGGTGATGAACGGGATGATCGGATGCGCCAGGCGCAGCACGGTTTCCAGCACGCGCAGCAGCGTGCGGCGGGTGGCGCGCTGCTGCGCCTCGGTGCCGTTCTGGATTTGCACTTTCGCAATTTCCAGGTACCAGTCGCAGTACTCGTCCCACACGAACTTGTAGATCGCGGACGCGATATTGTCGAAGCGGTAGTCGGCAAATCCCTTCTCGACTTCGGCTTCGGTGCGCTGCAAGAGCGACACGATCCAGCGGTCGGCTTGCGAGAAGTCGCGCCCTTCCGGACCGCAGGTGGAAGCATCGAAACCGCAGTCCTTGCCTTCGGTATTCATCAGCACGAAGCGGGTCGCATTCCACAGCTTGTTGCAGAAGTTGCGATAGCCTTCGCAGCGGTTCAGGTCGAAGTTGATGTTGCGGCCGAGCGAGGCGTAGCTCGCCATCGTGAAGCGCAATGCGTCGGTGCCGAATGCCGGAATCCCGTTCGGGAATTCGCGGCGGGTGGCTTTCGCGATGCTTTCCGCCTGCTTTGGGTTCATCAGGCCGGTGGTGCGCTTGGCGACCAGCGATTCGACGTCGATGCCGTCGATCAGGTCGATCGGGTCGAGCGTGTTGCCTTTCGACTTGGACATCTTCTGGCCGGACGCATCGCGCACCAGGCCGTGCACGTACACCTTCTCGAACGGCACGCGGCCGGTGAAATGGGTGGTCATCATCACCATGCGCGCCACCCAGAAGAAGATGATATCGAAACCGGTGACCAGCACCGAGGACGGCAGGAACATCTGGTAGTCCGGGGTCTCCTGCGGCCAGCCGAGCGTGGAGAACGGCACCAGCGCGGATGAGAACCAGGTGTCGAGCACGTCTTCGTCACGCCTGATGGCGCGGCCGCCGGCCTGCCTTTGCGCGTCTTCTTCGGTGCGCGCGACGTAGATGTTGCCTTCGTCGTCATACCAGGCCGGAATCTGGTGGCCCCACCACAGCTGGCGCGAGATGCACCAGTCCTGGATGT
>OFCW01000190.1_pt1 | contig 22680 bp, 25 predicted proteins | sample 1520951 | NCBI WGS metagenome assembly OFCW01 (sample SAMEA4349680, study PRJEB24078) | microbial mat metagenome | biome: Terrestrial Biome; feature: Habitat; material: Microbial Mat | place: India | collected 2012-06-12 | depth 10 m | reverse complement strand
ACCAGGGACCTACGGATTAACAGTCCGGCGCTCTACCGACTGAGCTATCGGGGAACAGAGACGCGCATTATAGGAGTAGAATTCCCCTCCGTCAAGTCGTTTGACCCTGCTCAACAACAATAAAAGCCGATATATGGACGCCAATCTCATTTATGCCAAAACCCCGATCGGGGACGAGGCGGTCAGGCAAAGCACCCGCGTCGTGCAACGTAATCTACGCATGGTGTTGGTTCAGGTCGACGGCAAGATGAGCGTTGAGGAGTTGTCGAACAAAATCGGCAACCCGCGCCTGGTGCAAGCTGCATTGCGTGAACTGGAGGAGGGAGGCTACATCGCTCCCGCCCTTGTCGCTGCATCGGTCTGGGCGGAAGCCCGGAAGGCCGCCCAGGCAGCCGGTCAAAGCGATGCCACGGAGCCGCTGTCGGAGTTTTCCGTATTCGGGCCGAGAAGCGGGTTGGGTGGGGATTCCCGCATGTCGGCCAGCGCTGCCAGTGCGGCCAGCAACTTTTCTTCCTTTGGCAAGCCGATTTTGCCGACCCGGAACGGGACACCGAATAGCCCATTCAGGCCCGCCGTGACGCCGCCGGATCTGTCCGCCCCGCAGGCTCAGGGCGGGGAGCGCACGTCGTCCGCGATTGCATTGCGGCGAATGGCCTGGGGTCTGGTGGCTGGGCTGGTACTTGCCATCGCTACGCTGGTTCTCTATCCCTACGACCGATTCAAGCCGGCCATCGAGGCGGCAGCCTCGGATTTTGCCGGGGTTCCGGTCCGGGTCGGGCAGGTCGACATGGCCTTTTTTCCGGTGCCGCATTTGCGGCTCCGCAACCTGCGCATGGGTCAGGCAGGAGAGGGCAGTGTCGCCGAAGTCAGGGTTGGTTCCCCGTGGGCCCTGCTGGGGGCTGCACCGTTCACCGTGGAGCACATCCATGTCCGCGGGGCGCGCTTGTCGAGCCGGCAAGTCGTTTCGTTGCCGTTTTTCCGGCCCGAAGCGGCCAAACCGGCTGTGCTGACCGTTGGCAAAGTGCAGATCGAGCATTCGGGAATCGTGCTGGCCGAGGGGGTTGGCTTGCAGGATGGATTCGGTGAGTTGAGCTTCCGGCCCGATGCGCGCCTGGAAAGGGCGAGTTTGGAGAGTGCCGATCGCAGCTTGCGGATCGAGGCGCAGCCCGGTCCGCTCGGCATTGCCTTGAACATCGAGGGGCGGGCCTGGCAGCCTATCGGCGCGAGCGCCACCTTTGCTTCGTTGCAGGCAAAAGGCGTGCTGCAAGCCGACAAACTGTTGATCCAGAACATTGACACCACTTTTTTGGGCGGGATTCTGCGGGGCAACTGGTTGCTCGACTGGCATGGCGGGCTGGCCATGGCGGGCGATGCCAGTTTGAGCCGGATCGATGCGCGCAAGCTCGCGGCAGCCTTCGCGCCGAGTCTGAGGCTGGAAGGGGAACTCAGTGGCACGCTCCGCGTGCGCTCCACAGGTGCGGATTGGGCCGTCTTGTGGCGGAATGTTGAGGCCGTGCTGGATGCCGAGGTGACCCGCGGGGCGGTGCATGGCGTTGATCTGGGCGAAGCGGCCCGGCGCAACGGCATCTCCGAAGTACGTGCCGGGACCACTAAATTCGACCGTCTGCGCGCGACGGTCAATGTCACGCCCAATCAGGTCATCTCAAAAGACCTGCGCCTGGAGGCTGGCATGATGACAGCATCCGGGCAGTTCGTCGCCCGGGCTGACGGTCAGGTTGATGGCAATATGACTGTGGCCTTGCAGACCTCGGTGTCGTCCCTGCGGGTTCCGGTTCAGATTTACGGCGCCTTGCCGGATCTGACGGCGATCGGCCGGAAGTAGGGCAAAGGGAGGCAGGGCGGGGCGCCCGGTTCGATCAGTCCGTTAATTGGCTGCCGCAGATGGGGCGCGCGTCGTCCAGATGTGCGATCAGGCGATGAGCAGCTTCGTTCAGGTCGGGAAGTAACAGGTCCGCAGAGTCGCCCAGTCCGTTGTTGCTCAAGTCGATGATTTCGTTGGCCAGGGCATGGAAATGCCGGTCAGCCGCAAGCAGTGCGGCCAGGATGCTGTTGTTGCCTTCGGCCACCTGACGCGTCAGTTCAAGTTCCAGTGTGCAGCCGCGGTGCTCCGACAGGGGCATGTCGGCATAGGCGCCGCCGGCAAAGGCGTTCAGGAACTGGCGCCGCCATTGGTTGTGCAAGCGTATGGCGCGGTCGATGTCGATACGCTTCATGCGTCGATTCTCCGGGTGGTATTCGGCCGCAGGCAGAAGCCTGTGGCTGGTTCAGAGTATCAATTATGCCGCAGCGCCGCCCTTGGACAAATGGGAGTTAGCGACAATTGCCGGTAAAACACGGGGGGCGAGAAAGCGGTCGCGTTGTTCTTCGCTGAAAAAAACGAGCCTGATGGCGGCCATTCTGCAGAATGGCCGGGCATCCTCGTCGGTGAGCGCTACCATCCACCCCGCCACCACCGAGCAGGCTGCTGTTGGCGGCGTTAACGATGGCATCCACCGCTTGGGGGATGGGGCGGTGAGGCTGTTCATTATGGCAGCGCGATTCGTTGCTTGCGACGCCAGCAGGCGGGTAGTTGCAGCGTGTCCAAATCGATGTGACGCTCGGCAAATATGGCCTTGGCGCGTGCCAGGCGGGCGTTTTCCTCGGCAGAAATGCCCGCCAGCAGTTCAAACAGTTTCTGAATGCGTTCCATGATCAGGGCCTCCGTTGGCGATGTGCGCGTGCTGTATGGATGAACAGGTGTTTGCTCGGAGCGAAGATTAATCAATAACTGTATAAATGTACAGTATTCGTGTTTTTCCTGTTGATTGGTAGCCTTCGCCTGTCCAGTTTTCCGGGGGCAATCATGTCCACAGACAAAGCTTGTTCATTGCCCAGTGCCGGTACGATCGTTGTCTATCGCGGTCGGAGCAGCAAATCCGAGCGCAATGTGCGGGTATTGGCTGAGGCGTCGGGCGGTCGCATGGTGGTCGAGGCAATTGGCCGGCAAGGCGTGCCGGTGCGCCTGACCATCAAGCAGGAAAACCTGCGCCCGTTACAGCCCGGCCTGTTCGATTAATCCGCCTTCCTTTCTTGGTGGTCAGGCGGTTTCGCTGGTTTTCGGGCAAGCAGGGCGAGGACAAAACTACGGTATCATTGTCGGTTTTGGGCAAGGTCATCTTGCCCTCCTGAACGCATTCGAAGGATTTTTCTGCTCATGTTCGACGCAGTCCGCAACAACAAACGCATCGTCCAGGTGTTCCTTGCGCTGATCACCCTGCCGTTCGCCTTTTTTGGCGTCGATTCCTACATGCGCAATTCCGGTACGGGCGGCGATGTCGCCACCATCGGCGACATGAAAATTACCCAGCAACAGTTTCAGCAAACGCTGCGTGAGCAGCAGGAGCGTTTGCGCACTCAGCTGGGGGCTCAGTTTGATCCTAAATTGCTGGACAATCCGGAGGCCCGCAAGGCCATTCTCGACGATCTGATCAATCAGCGCTTGCTCCTCGTCGAGGCTGCCAAGAACCGCATGTTTGCCAGCGATGACGCGGTGCGCCGGGCGATTGCGGGCGTCGATGCCTTCAAGGTGGACGGCAAGTTCTCGAATGAACGCTATGAAGCCGCCTTGCGCGCCCAGGGCATGTCGCCGCAGGGTTTCGAGGCGCAACTGCGCCAGGATCTGACCTTGCAGCAATTGGCCGGTGCGATCGGGCAGTCCGGCATTGTTTCCCGTACGGTCGCCGATCGCCTGCTCGCCCTGCAGAGCGAAAAACGCGAAGTGGCCGAGTATCGCCTCAGCCTCGACAGTTATCTCGACAAGGTCAAGCTGTCGGATGGCGCCGCCCGGAAGTTCTATGACGAAAACAGCACCCAATTCCAGACGCCGGAACAGGCACGAGCGGAGTATGTCGTGCTGTCGATGGAAACCATTGCGGCCCAGCTTTCCGTCAGTGAGGCGGAGATCAAGGCAGCCTACGAGAGTCACAAGGATCGCTATGCGCAAGCGGAAGAGCGTCGCGCCAGCCATATCCTGATTGCTTCGGAAAAGTTGGGTAAGGACAAGGCAAAGGCCAAGGCCGAGGAATTGCTCGCCGAAATCCGCAAGACGCCGGCCGCGTTCGCAGATCTCGCCAGGAAATATTCCGACGACCCGGGGTCGGCCGCCAAGGGGGGGGATCTCGGCTATTTCGCCCGCGGCATGATGGTCAAGCCCTTCGAGGAGAGCGCTTTTGGTCTCAAGGACGGGGAGGTCTCCGACGTCGTTGAATCCGACTTCGGTTTCCATATCATCAAGCTGACCGGTATTCATGCGGCCAAGCAAAAGCCGCTGGCCGAGGTCAAGGACGAAATCGAAGCCGAGCTGAAAAAGACGGCAGCCTCCCGCAAGTTTGCCGAAGCAGCGGAAGCCTTCAGCAACATGGTTTACGAACAGGCAGACAGCCTGGCCCCGGTGGCCGAGAAATTCAAGCTGCCCATCAAGCAGTCCGACTGGCTGGGGCGCCAGCCCGTCCCGGCCAGTGGCGTGCTGGGCCATGAAAAGATCCTGGCTGCCTTGTTCTCCGCGGATTCGATCCAGAACAGGCGCAACACCGAGGCGGTGGAGGTCGCGCCCAATACCCTGGTGGCGGCTCGCATCCTCGACTACAAGGCCGCTGCCTTGCAGCCGTTCGAGGGGGTCAAGGCGAGCATCGAAAGCCTGTTGAAGCGCAAGGAAGCGCTGGCCCTGGCTGCCCGCGATGGTGCCGAGCGTCTGGAGATGCTGAAGAAGGGCGAAGACAAGCTGGCCTGGGGGGCGGTCAAGACGGTATCGCGAATGGATGCGCGAGGCATTCCGCCCCAGGCTGCACAGGTGGTTTTCCGCATGGATGCCGGCAAACTGCCGGCTTATGCCGGCGTTGAACTGCCGGGGGAAGGCTATGCCCTGCTCAAGCTGGGCAAGGTGCTTCCGGGAGAGGGGATGGCCGATGCCGTGCGCCAGGGTATGCTTCAGCAACTGGGAGCACTTTTGTCCAAGGAAGAGGTTCAGGCTTACCTGTCAGCCCTGCGTGCCCGTTACAAGGTTGAGGTCAACCAGGTCGCGCTGGAAGCCAAGGACAAGTAACGGCTTGTCAAAAACAAGAAAAGCGGGGATTCCCCGCTTTTTTTGTGTCCGTAAACCGGAACCCGGCTTGGCTAACCCTGCTGCCGGGCCGTGATCAGAGCAGCCAGGGTTCTGATCGAGCGCAGGTGCTGGCGTGCAGTTTCGTCGCCGGCCTCGATGGTGAGGCCATACCGTTTCTTGAGGCCGAGGACCAATTCCAGGGCGTCGATCGAGTCCAGTCCAAGACCTTCGTCGGCAAATAACGGCATATCGTCGCCGATGTCGTCTGGGGCCATGTCTTCCAGATTCATTACATCGATGATGAAAGCCTTTAGTTCCTCGTGCAGTGGGTTCATGCGGTTTCTCGGTAGCCTGCGGGATCGCGCAGCGTGGCGCGCAGATAGGGGGGAATTATAGGCGGATGGCGCCTTGCCGGGTCGCTGGGTTTGGTCAATAGCTGACAAATTCACTCGAGTATTTTAGAATTATCCCTCTTTCAAATGGGGAGATCGGGTTTCATGTTCCGGGAACTGCGTGAGGACATTCGTTCTGTATTCGACCGCGATCCGGCGGCACGCTCGTTCTGGGAGGTGCTGACCTGTTATCCCGGCATCCATGCGCTGATCATGCATCGTCTGGCGCATTGGCTGTGGAGTCATCGCCTGCGCTGGATGGGCCGTTTCACGGCGCATTTGTCGCGCATGTTGACCGGCATCGAGATTCACCCCGGTGCAACCATCGGGCGACGCTTTTTCATTGATCACGGCATGGGAGTGGTGATCGGCGAGACGGCAGTCATCGGTGACGACGTCACGCTGTATCACGGTGTGACCTTGGGGGGAACGTCGTGGAACAAGGGCAAGCGCCATCCGACGCTGGAAAACGGGGTGGTTGTTGGTGCTGGCGCCAAGGTGCTCGGTCCGATAACCATCTCGGCCGGCGCCAAGGTCGGTTCGAATGCGGTGGTTACCAAGCCGGTGCCCGCCGGTGCGACGGCGGTGGGTAATCCGGCGCGGATCATCGACAACACCGAGCAGGGGCGCCAGCGTCAGGCACAGGCGGAAAAAATGGGTTTTTCTGCCTATGCCGTCGGGCGTGATCAGGATGATCCGCTGGCCAAGGCGATTCATGGTCTGCTCGATCATGCTGCCGAGACCGATCGGCGTCTGGCCTCCCTGCTCAGGGCGCTCGAAGCCCAGGGGGTCCAGTGCGACCGCGAGGTGCAACAGGCTGACGATTTTGATCCTCAATACCTGAGCAAAATAGTTGACTAATTTTGTCTGGCTTGATTATAGTTGACCTGAATACTAGGTTATTTCAGGAGTTCGAGAAATGCGTTTGACGACCAAGGGGCGGTTTGCCGTGACGGCCATGATGGATTTGGCCTTGCGCGGTGAAGATGGGCCGGTGGCACTGGCCAGCATCAGCGAACGCCAGAAGATTTCCCTGTCCTATCTTGAACAGTTGTTTGGCAAGTTGCGGCGCCACAAGCTGGTGGACAGCGTGCGCGGCCCGGGGGGCGGTTATTGCATCGCCCGGCCGCTCGAGGAGGTGCGGGTGGCCGACATCATTCGCGCCGTCGACGAGCAACTTGACGCCACCCAGTGTGGCGGACGGGAAAACTGCCACGACGAGCATCGCTGCATGACGCATGATTTGTGGACGACGCTTAACAGCAAGATGTATGAATACCTTTCTTCGGTCACCATGGCCGAACTGGTACGGCGCGAACGGGGCAAGCGCGAGGGCATGGCGGTAATCGAGGATCAGCGTCGCCTGGGGCCCCAGCCGCGCGCCCGGGGGCGTGACAAGGTGCCGGCAACCTTCTGATTGCAAGCCATGTTCCGTCCTGTCTATCTCGATCACAATGCCACGACGCCGCTCGATCCGGCGGTCTTGGCGGCCATGTTGCCCTGGCTGGAAAGCCGGTTCGGCAATGCATCGAGCCGTCATGAATACGGTCGGCAGGCCCGGCAGGCGATTGACGAGGCGAGGCAAAGGGTGGCGGCGGCGGTTAACGCGCATCCGACCGAAGTGGTTTTCACCAGCGGCGGCTCCGAGACGAATAACCTGTTCATCAAGGGGGCGGCTGCTTGCCTGAAACCGGGGGTGATCGGGGTTAGTGCGGTCGAGCACCCCTGCGTTCTGAAACCCGCCAACCAGCTGGCGGGGCAGGGGTGGCAGGTGCGGCAGCTGGCGGTTGATGGCAAAGGGCAGATCGATGCGTCTGACTATGCTGCCGCCTTGGCGCTCCGGCCGAAGCTGCTCTCGATCATGCTGGCCAATAACGAAACCGGTGTGCTGCAGGATGTTGCCGCGCTGGCGGAGGCTGCCCGTGGTCGGGGAGCCTGGTTCCATACGGATGCCGTCCAGGGGTTGGGCAAGGTGACGATCGATTTTCGCGCGCTGAATGCTGCGGGCGTCCATGCGATGACGCTGTCGGCGCACAAGGCTTATGGCCCCAAGGGAGCGGCGGCGCTGATCGTCGACAAGCGCGTCGAACTCCAGCCGCTGATTGCCGGTGGCGGGCACGAGCGCGGCCTGCGCTCCGGCACCGAGAATGTCGCGGCAATTGTCGGATTTGGTGTTGCCGCGGAACTTGCGGCCCGGCGCGTTGCCGAAGAGGCGCTCCGTGTGCGTGTCTTGCAGGAAAGGCTGGAGGCGGGGCTGGTCGCCCTGGGGGGCCAGGTATTTGCACACGGTGTGAATCGTCTGCCCAACACCAGCTACTTCGCCTTTCCCGATATCGATGGGGAAACTCTGGTTGGCAAACTGGATCGCGAGGGCTTTGCAGTGGCCAGCGGGGCAGCGTGCTCAAGTGCCAGTCCGGAACCGTCGCACGTCTTGCGGGCGATGGGGGTGGCACCGGAATTTGCCCGGGGCGCAGTGCGGGTCAGCCTGGGCGCCAGCAACCATGAAAGCGAGATTGACCAATTCATCAACGCCTTGCGGGCCACGGTCGGACGCCTGCAGGGACTGACAGCACTGGCTGTCTGAACAACCCGACTTAGCGAGAATGACGATGAAACTCCCTATCTATCTGGATTACTCGGCAACCACCCCGGTCGACCCGCGTGTCGCGGAAAAAATGATTCCTTACCTGGTCGAGAAATTCGGCAACCCGGCGTCGCGCTCGCACTGCTTTGGCTGGGAAGCCGATGCAGCCGTTGAGGCGGCCCGCGAACAGGTCGCCGCGCTGGTCAATGCCGACCCCAAGGAAATCATCTGGACTTCTGGCGCCACCGAATCCAACAACCTCGCCATCAAGGGCGCCGCGCATTTCTACGCCGGAACCAAGGGTAAGCACATCATCACGGTCAAGACCGAGCACAAGGCGGTGCTCGATACCGTGCGCGAAATGGAACGCCAGGGTTTCGAGGCGACCTATCTCGATGTCCAGGAAAACGGCCTGCTCGATCTGGAAGCGTTCAAGGCCGCGATTCGCCCGGATACGGTGCTGGCCTCCGTGATGTTCGTCAATAACGAAGTCGGGGTCATCCAGCCGATTGCCGAGCTGGGCGAGATTTGCCGTGAAAAGGGCATCGTTTTCCATGTCGATGCCGCGCAGGCGACGGGCAAGGTTGATATCGACCTGCAACAGCTCAAGGTCGACCTGATGAGCTTCTCGGCCCACAAGACTTATGGCCCGAAAGGTATCGGTGCGTTGTATGTGCGCCGCAAGCCGCGCATCCGCCTTGAGGCGCAGATGCATGGTGGCGGCCATGAGCGCGGCTTCCGTTCCGGTACGCTGGCCACGCACCAGATCGTCGGCATGGGGGAGGCCTTCCGTCTGGCCAAGGAAGAAATGGCTGAAGAGAACAAGCGGATCCGCGCCTTGCGCGACAAGTTGCTCAAGGGTTTGCAGGATATCGAGGCGACCTACGTTAATGGCGATCTGACGCATCGCGTGGCGCACAATCTCAATATCAGTTTTGCCTATGTCGAAGGCGAGTCGATGATCATGGCGATCAAGGATCTGGCCGTGTCGTCCGGCTCGGCTTGTACGTCGGCCAGCCTGGAGCCGTCCTATGTGTTGCGCGCCTTGGGGCGTGACGACGAACTGGCGCATAGTTCGATTCGTTTTTCTATTGGCCGCTTTACGACAGAAGAAGAAATTGACTATGCAATCAAATTGTTGCATGCGAAAGTTGGCAAATTGCGCGAACTTTCGCCGCTGTGGGAAATGGTGCAGGAAGGGATTGATTTGAGCACGGTTCAATGGGCTGCCCATTGATTGGATGGGTACGGGGCGTCAGCGATTACGGAGTGTTGGCTGACGGCTCCCAACCAGCGGCTAACACCTGATTTTAGGAGAAACAACATGAGCTATAGCGTCAAAGTCATTGATCATTATGAAAATCCGCGTAACGTCGGTTCCTTCGGCAAGGAGGAAGAGGGGGTCGGAACCGGCATGGTCGGTGCGCCGGCCTGCGGTGACGTAATGAAACTGCAGATCAAGGTGAACAAGTCCGGTGTGATCGAGGATGCCAAGTTCAAGACCTATGGCTGCGGGTCGGCCATCGCCTCGTCTTCCCTGGTGACCGAGTGGGTCAAGGGCAAGACGGTCGATCAGGCGCTGGCCATCAAGAACACCGAAATTGCCGAGGAATTGGCCTTGCCGCCGGTTAAAATCCATTGTTCGATTCTTGCCGAGGATGCCATCAAGGCGGCTGTGGCGGATTACAAGAAGAAGCACGGAGAGTAAGCATGGCAGTCACCTTGAGCGACAAGGCGGCGAAACACGTCGTCAATTTCCTGAACAAGCGGGGCAAGGGTATCGGCCTGCGCCTTGGCGTGCGCACCAGCGGCTGTTCCGGCATGGCGTACAAGCTGGAATTTGTCGATGAGGTGAATCCGGACGATCAGGTTTTCGAGAGCAACGGCGTCAAGGTGTTCATCGATGCCAAGAGCCTGCCCTATCTCGACGGCATGGAACTGGATTACGCGCGCGAGGGGTTGAACGAAGGGTTCAAATTTAACAATCCCAACGTCAAGGATCAGTGCGGCTGCGGCGAGTCGTTCAACGTCTGATGGATTTCAAGGCTGACCATTTCGCCCTCTTCGGCATCAAGCCGACGTTCCGGCTGGACCTGTCGGATCTGGATTCCCGTTATCGCGACATACAGGCGCAGGTTCATCCGGACCGCTTCGCCCATGCCGGGGAAGCGGAGCGCCGCCTGTCGATGCAGTGGGCCACCCATGCCAACGAGGCCTATCAGACCCTGAAAAAGCCCTTGGAGCGTGCCAAATACCTGCTCCATCTGGCCGGTCATGACATTCAGGCCGAGAGCAACACGGCGATGCCGCCCGATTTCCTGATGGCGCAGATGGAGTGGCGCGAGGCGGTCATGGAGGCGCGCGATGGCGGCGATCACCATGAACTGGAGCACCTGCACAATCGCTTGCGCAACGACATTGCGGCGCGCTACGAGGAACTCGGGCAATTGCTCGATGATCAGGCGGATTTTGCCCTGGCGACGGATCGTGTGCGTCGTCTCATGTTCCTGGAAAAACTTTTGCACGAAATCGATGACGCGCTGGCGTCGCTGGAAGAATAAAAAATGGCTTTGTTTCAAATCGCCGAGCCGGGTGAATCGGCGGCACCGCACGAGCACAAGCTCGCCATCGGCATCGACCTCGGTACGACCAACTCCTTGGTCGCCACCGTCCGCAGCGGCTTGGCCGTCTGTCTGAACGACGAGCAGGGCCGCGCATTGCTGCCGTCGGTGGTGCGCTATCACGCCGATGGCAGTACCGAAGTCGGCTACGAAGCGCAGAAAAACCAGGCGACCGATCCGAAGAACACCATCGTGTCCGTCAAGCGCTTCATGGGGCGGGGCATCAAGGATATCGCCCATATCGAATCGATGCCTTACGACTTCGTCGAAGCAACCGGCATGGTCAAACTGAAAACCCATGCCGGCATCAAGAGTCCGGTCGAAACCTCGGCCGAGATCCTGAAGGCGCTCAAGGCTCGGGCCGAGGCAGCCCTGGGCGGCGATCTGGTCGGCGCCGTCATCACCGTGCCGGCCTATTTCGACGATGCGCAGCGCCAGGCAACCAAGGATGCCGCCCGTTTGGCCGGCCTGAACGTCCTCCGCCTGCTCAACGAGCCGACGGCGGCTGCCATCGCCTACGGGCTCGATAACGCCGCAGAAGGCGTTTATGCGGTGTATGACCTGGGTGGGGGTACGTTCGACATTTCCATCCTGAAACTGACCAAAGGCGTTTTCGAGGTGATGGCCACCGGGGGTGATTCCGCACTGGGCGGCGACGATTTCGACCATCGCATCTATTGCTGGGTGATTGAGCAGGCTGCCCCGCAGCCGCTGTCGCCAGAGGACTCCCGTCGGCTGATGATGCGTTGCCGCGAAGCCAAGGAATTCCTGACCAACAACCCGGAAGCGCCGATCTCACTGCGTTTGGCCAGTGGCGAAATGATTGACGTCAAGCTGGACGTCGCGACCTTCGCCAGCATCACGCAAACCCTCGTTTCCAAGACGCTGCAACCCGTCAAAAAGGCCTTGCGCGATGCCGGTTTGCGGCCGGAAGACATCAAGGGGGTCGTCATGGTCGGTGGCGCAACGCGCATGCCTCAGGTGCAGAAGGCAGTCGGCGATTTCTTCCGCCAGGAGCCGCTGACCAACCTCGACCCAGACAAGGTGGTGGCCTTGGGGGCGGCGACTCAGGCCAATTTGCTGGCGGGCAACAAGACGGGCAAGGACGACTGGCTGCTGCTCGATGTCATTCCCCTGTCCCTGGGCCTCGAAACAATGGGCGGCCTGGTTGAAAAGGTCATTCCGCGCAATTCGACCATCCCCACCGCACGGGCCCAGGAATTCACGACGTTCAAGGACGGCCAGACGGCAATGGCCATTCATGTCGTGCAGGGCGAGCGCGAAATGGTGGTCGATTGCCGCTCGCTGGCCCGCTTCGAATTGCGTGGCATTCCCCCCATGGTGGCCGGCGCGGCACGCATTCGGGTCACGTTCCAGGTCGACGCCGATGGTTTGTTGTCGGTGACGGCGCGCGAGCAGACCACCGGCGTCGAATCGAGCATCACGGTCAAGCCATCCTACGGTCTTTCAGATGACGAGATCGCCGGCATGCTGAAGGACTCCATGGCGCACGCCAAGGAAGATGCCGCCGCCCGTGCCCTGAAGGAATCCCAGGTCGAGGCCGAGCGCATGATCGAGGCAACCGAGGCGGCGCTCGCCGAGGATGCCCATCTGCTGAGCGCAGAAGAAATTGCCAAAATCCGGGCGACTATCGCCAAATTGCGCGAAACAGCCGCCGGCGATAACCGGCGACAGATCAATATCGCGATGGACGATCTCGGTTACGAAACCCAGGCTTTTGCCCATCGGCGCATGGACCAGAGCATCAGGAAGGTCCTGTCGGGCCGCAAGGTCGATGACATCAAGGTTGGCGAGGAAGGAGAACAAGCATGACGCAAATCATCGTGCTGCCACATGTTGAGTTGTGCCCGGAGGGGGCTGTGATCGAAGCAGAGGCCGGCAAGTCGATCTGCGAAAACCTGTTGGCCAACGACATCGAGCTCGATCATGCTTGCGAGATGTCCTGCGCCTGCACCACCTGCCACGTCATTGTGCGCGAGGGCTTCGATTCCCTGGAGCCGGCCGAGGATGCCGAGGAGGACCTGCTCGACAAGGCCTGGGGACTGGAGCCGAACTCCCGCCTCGGCTGTCAGGCCATCGTCGGCAGCACGCCGCTGACCGTTGAAATCCCCAAGTACAGCATCAACATGGCGAAGGAGGGCCACCGCAAATGAAATGGACCGACATCAACGACATCGCCATCGAATTGGCCGATGCCCATCCCGATAAGGATCCGCTGACCGTCAATTTCGTCGACCTGCGCGATTGGGTGATGGCATTGCCCGACTTCAACGACGATCCAAAGCACTGCGGCGAAAAGATCCTCGAAGCTATCCAGCAGGCCTGGATTGACGAGGTTGCCTGAATCCCTCGTCGGTGATCGCTCCGACTCCAACCAGACAGTCGCTCAGTCGAGCAACTGACCGGGCTTGAATTCGCGGTCCGGGAACAGGGGTTGTCTTTTGGGCGGCCGGGGCTCGGGCCAGCCGTTGCGGGCGGCCCACAGGCGGATGTTGGGGATGATCCCCGGCGCTTCGCCGTTTGGACACTCGTGCAGGCAGACCCAGACATCGCCATGTTTGCCGATCACCGGCTTGGGCGGCGTGTCGAAACGGCCCCAGCCGGTCACCGGACGGATGTAGGTGGTTTTGTCGCGGCCGTAGGACGTGACATCGATGTAGGGAATCTGCGGGTTTTGCAGGTAGTAGCCCCATTCGCGGCAGCCGAAGTTACCCACCCGGTCCAGGTGATCTGCGGCATAACCTTTCTTGTAACGCCGATCCTCGTCATCCATGGAGCAGATGGCCGGAACGTAGTCGAATTCGGCGTCGCTGCGGCCGGTGTACCACCGGCCGATCCGAAACTGAATGTCCTGCGGGCCGTCGCCGCTGGCCAGGATCAGGCGGCGGATGCGGTTGAGCCGTCCGGCAAGCTGGTGCGGCCAGTCGTACGCCGAGGTCACTTCGCCCTGCTCGTTGAAGTTGATTAGGATGGCGCCGATGGCCTTGTCTTCAGCGAAATCTTGTTCCGGATCGGTGGGGATGGAGACCGACAGCGGGAAAGCGATATCAGGGTCGTGTTCTCGAGTTGCCTGGTATTTTTCGATCTGATCTCTGCTGAATTTTTTTGTCAGCAAATAGTCATGGGGGCTTTTGACTATCAGCACATACCGGAACTCCCACGGTCGTTCGATCCAGGTCCGGCTGCCCGGTTTTTCCGGTTCCGCCATGGCCGGGACGGCCAGGCAGCCGAGCAACACGGCCAGCAGGCCGTTCCGTATCGATTGGGCGAGGGAGGTCATGGCTTAGCGAATCTTCGGTTCGTGCACGGTGATGTGCAGGTGGTGGGCGTGGAGTTTCTCGTTTGTCGTTTTCTGCTCGTTGGGTATCGCCGGAATCTTGTCCTGCGTGTCTTTATCCATGAACCAGGGATCGTAGAGCTGCTTGACATGCGGGCACTGGCTCAACACGGTACGGTAGCCCTTGACCTTGGCGGGTTCGTTCTTGTCGCGTTCTTCGTTCCACTCTCGATTGGAAGCATCCATTTTGGCATTGGCAGTTCTCGATTTCTCTGTCGCCTCCGCGATCTCCCGCTCCAGTTCCATTTCCCGGATCGGGTTGGCCTTGTTGGGCTGGGTTTTCTTGAGAGCGAGCAATGCCTTTTTCTCATCTCGCAACTTCTTCAACGCGGCATCGGCCTTCGCGGCCTCCTTTTCCGCCGCTTCCTTCTCCTGGAACCGCTTCTTCTCTTCCTCGCTAACGTTGTCGTCGGCATCCTTGGTCGGTGTCTTGCCGCGCAGTTCCTCGCGGTTGAGCCGGACCGCGTCGAGGTAGTTGACATCCAGGCCAAGGCCGGCGCGATGGGCGACCGAGCCTTCCATCGGCCGCCAGGTGGACGTCAGGGCCAGCTTTTCCACGCCCGCAGCGAAGGCCGATTCGATCAGGGCGACGAAGCCCAGCGGGTGAACGCGGGGCAGGCCGTCGGTGAAGAGATCGAAGCTTTGAATGTTCATCAGCGCATTGTTGTCGGCGCCCGCGCCGATGGTGATCTGGCAGGTCTTTGCCGGCTGCCCGTCTTTCGCCGGCAGCGTGATCGTGTTGGTTGAACGGGTCTTGTCAAGTGAGCCGTCATAATACTTTAGCACGGCCGCCTTGATCTCGGGCGCCGTCTGCGCCGGGATCAGGGCCCCGGCTTCCGCCGTGGTGTATTTGTGCGACACCTTGAGCCAGATGTCGCCGGTCAGCGGCGCCGTGTAGTCGTCCGGCTGGCCGGGCTGGGCGGCCTTGGTCTTGAGCACGGGGGTGTCGGCGTCGGCATGCTTGCCCTTTTTCTCGATGATATGCACGACGACATCGTTATCTGTGGGCGTAATGGCATACACCGGTTGCGTCCGGTAATCCGGGTGGGCATCGCTGTTCAGGTAGAGCGTGACCTGCTGGCCGGCATCGACCGTGACGGTGATCTCTCCCTTTTTGCCGGTGATGGGCAGCGCCTTGGCCCGGTATTTTTCTGCCACCTTGCCGTCGATGGCCACGGCGTGCGGCATGTTCAGGTCGGCCGACGAGACGGTGGTGTCGAGTATGTAAGTAACTTTGCGTTTGCCTTTGGCCGTCGCCACGGTGGGCGTGACCTTGCCGGCTTGCGTCTGGCTCTGGGCGGCAACGGGATTTCGCGCATTCATCTCAGCAGCCTCCATCCAGACCGTCGTCGGCAACCCCGGCATCGGCCACGGGCAGCGGTTCCCAGTAGAGCTTTGCCGATTGGGGGTCGGCGGTCATGACCGGCACGGTCAGCCCGGCCTCGTCGGTGACGCCGCGGATGATCGAGCCATCGCCGAGTTCGATGCGGTACGGCAGGTTGGCGAGGACCTGGCCGCTGTCTTCGTCGACCGCCTTGAACTGCTCCCGGAACATCTTCACCCGCGAATCCGGCAACGTTTCCCGCTGCGCTCCCCCGCTCCCTGGCCCCATAAACGCGTGACCACTTCCCTTGACCGAGAACATCCCCGGGCATGCGAAGGTGATGTTCTGCCCATCGAGAGTGATGGACGACTGCCCGGCCTGCAGCACGATTTTCTCCTTGGCCAGGATGTGGATTTCGTCGTTGGAACTGGTCACTGTGATGGACTGATCGGCCAGGATTTCCATCTGGTCGGTATGGGCCTGGAGGGTGTGGCTTCCGGCCTGGGCGATGCTTTTGATACCGCCGGAATGACTGAACCAACTGGCGCCTTCACCGACGGCGGCGGAGAAGGTATGAGCGCTGGCGACATGGCAGTCCTGTTGTACCGTGGCATGCAGGCTGGCTCCGGCGAAGAGCAGGGTGGAGGCGGGGGAAGAAAAGCCGATGTCGGCCGGGGCCTCATTGACGATGCAGGGCTGGCTGAAGCGCTCGGTCGGCTCGCCCAATGTGCGGCTGCCCGGCCGGGCTTTCCGGGCTTCCTGTCCACCGACGCTGCCGGTGAATTGGCCCTCCTGTTGGGGGTCGATCGACCGGATGAAGCGCTCCAGTGCCGCGTTCGCTTTGAGTGGCAATGCGGCATGGGTCTGCGCAGCCCCGGACAAGGCTTTTGCGGTTTCCCGGGCCCCCTTCAGTTGCGCGACCGTCTCGGCCACGTCCATTTGCGTGCTTTGCCCGCCGGGGCGAGGCATTGCGGAAATCAGGATGCCCTCGCCGGCGCGGATGGCCAGCCAGCCATCGGTTCGCAGCTCGAAGCCACTGCCGCGCCAAGCTCCCCGGGTTGCCGATTCGGGGGCCTGATGGATCAAGTGCCCCAGGCCCAATTGGCTTGCATTCTCACTGCTTGCCAGACGGGAGCGTAGCTGGCCGGGTGCATCGTCGATCAACCACTGGTTGAATCCCGCGGCATGGTTATGGCTCATCCAGCCGGAAATCACGCCGGGATGATTGGCGCTCGCTTCATGCCCGGCCGCGAAAGGGGGCAAGTCAGATCCGTTATAAACCTGGCCGATGATGATCGGGCGATCGATATCGCCATCCAGAAAATCCACCAGCACCTCGGTACCGATGCGCGGCAGGAAATGCCCGCCCCAATCCGGCCCAGCCAGCCACTCCGCGACACGGACCCAGGTGCCGGATTGATCGTTGCCGGGGGCATTGCCTGTCTTGCCGGCCGTCCGTCCGGCCGGGCCGGTTTCGGACAAGCCACCGGCCAGGGGAGAGGCACCGCGCTGCCAGGGGAACTGGATGCGGATCCGGTGATCCCGATCCGTGGTCAGCGCCTGGTCGGCCAGTCCAACGACGTGCGCTATCTGCGCTCGTGCCACGGGTTTGGGCAGGGCTTGGGCGACGACAGGCTGGGCGGCCGGCTGCGCCAGACAGGTATTACGGTACGTTCCGCGCTCGACAGTGGTCGACGCCAGCAGATCGGCGGCCTCGCTTCCCAGGTTGTTGGCGGCTGCATGGTTGACGGCCAGTATCTTGAAACAGGCGTCGTCTCCGGCATACGAGCCATGTTGCTGCAGCGAAACCACGGTTCCTTCAGCCAGCGAGCGTACCGTGCTCTCGCCGGTAAAGCGTCGATAGGTTGACTCGACGGCTGCCAGGGCGAGATCGGTGCGCAAGCCGGCTGCTTCGCCATTCTCGAAGCGATAGGGGCGGGATGCGTCATGGATCTCCAGTCGCGGCAATTCCCCATTCGGCAGGGCGCTCTCTGCCTGGGCACCGGTGGCGACCAGGGTTTTGTAGTCCCAACCGGCGAGCGAGACGGCATTGGACTGAACCTGGCGGAATTCCTGCCAGGCCTGGACCGTATCGCTTGCCTCGGTAGCATCGCGGCGATGGAAACGCAACGCGGCTTGCCGCCCGGCCGGCCATGTGCTGTCACGGTCGATCAGGATCAACTGATGGCGGGCATGCGTCTTGTCGTCGCCGGCACAGGCCGATTGATCATGCTCGAAACGGAAGGAGAGCCCTTCCTCGGCCAGCAGGCGGCGAAGGAAATCAAAGTCGGTTTCCCGGTATTGCGTGGCGATGCTATGGGTGCGCAGGCGCTGAGTGACCTCGCTTGACCAGTGTGCCTCGGGGTAATCCGCGAGGATCTGGGCTGCAATCTCGATCGCTGTCTTGTCCTGAAACAGGTAGCAGTCGCGGCGCTGGGCGAGGAAGGCCAGGAAGGACTCCATGATCAGCCGATAGCGGGCCAGGCCGCCGTCGGCACCCAGTTGCATGGCTTGCGTCACGTAACCATGCCAAGCGCGCCGGCTGCCGTCAGCTTGAAGCAGGCGCAGGGTGACTTCTTCACCAAGCAGGGTGTTGAGGTCGAAATGCGCATTGGTCGAGATGCAATCGATTTCAAAGCGGAACGATTCGGATACCGCCTCGCGACCGCTGAAACGTTCGACGAGCAGGGCGGCGTCGGGTAGCGCTGTCTTGAGTTCGATCAGGCGGGCGTGCTGGTTGAACAGCGTGTCGAGCAGGGTGTGCTGCATGGCCGGTCGGTCAGGGCAGGGTGATGGTCAGGGTCGGCGCGCGCGGTGCCAGCTGAACGATATTCTGAAAGGGCGACAGGGTTTGCTCGACCGCCTTGCTGCTATGCCAATCCAGCCCGACGTAGGCGATCAGGCCGAACAGGGCAAGGAGCGAGCCGATGATCCACAAGGGAATATCGCGCTTGATGGCATTGGAGATGCTGTCCGGTGCCGACCAGTGGGGCGCAAAGAGGGCCGGCTTGCCCTTGATATGGGCGATTTGCTCACCGAGTTGCTGGGTGAGGTATTTCAGTTTTTCCGGCCCCTCCAGCAGATAGCGTCCCTTGAAACCGACCAGCAGGCACATGTGGAAGACTTCCAGCGCGTTGATACGGCTGGCGCCCCCGTTTCGCGCCGTTTCGAGCCTGTCGAAGAAATGCTCGCCTGCCAGTTGGTCACCGAACAAAAGCAGTTGCAAGGGGCGGCGCTCCCAGTTGTCCCGGATGTTCATTTGCGAGGAGAGTACGGCTTCATCGATCGCGGCACAGAAAGCGTACTTCGCATCGAAAATATCCTCGGCGCCGAAGCGGCTCTTGTGGGCTGCCCGCTCGAATTGCTCAAGGAACTTCTGGACATGGCGGGAAAACTCCTCGGAGTCCTTCGGCACACAGCGCTGCTTGAGCAGGATGAGCATATAAAAGCCGTCATAAAGGAGGTCGACCAGACTTCTCGCCGGACGATCGGCAGTCGATTCTTCGGGGCGGTTGCCCGGGGCAACCGAAAAAAGGCTGGGGGCGGTAGTCATGGAGTGACAGCGATCAATTCAAGAGTGAGGTCCCGGTAGCTTTCGGGGGCGTAGATCATGACGGATTTGGCCTTGAGCATCCGCTCGTAAAGCGGGCCATGAGCGTCAAGGGAGAAATAGAGGGCACCCGGGCGGACCGGAATGGCAGCCGGGACTTGCTGGGCATGTGTCAATCGGACGCCAGACATGGCGGACAAGACGAGTTTTTCGACATCATCGGGAGCGCCGAGCTTGATGCGCAGCGGAATCGATTCGATGATTTCCGATTGCGGATGGGCTGCGCTGACCGACAGGTAGAATGCCGTATCGCCATCGATTTTTTCGGAATCCAGGTGACCCGTGTAGAAAGCCGGCTTCGGCTGGGCCAGGTTGATGGCGAAGAAGCGGGTCGAAATCACCGTATCGAGCAGGTCGCGCAGAATCTGGTCGATGCGCGAGAAGCAGGGGCCTGGGTGCAGATGGTCGTAGCCGGGCAGGTCGTTCAGCGTGTAGCTCTTGGAAAAGGTCATCAATCCGCCGGCCAGTCGCAACAGTTCCTGAAACAGGCGTTCCGGGGAGGTGTCCGGATTGCGGAACAGGTGGGTCAGCGTAGCGCAGGCGGCGCTGACGGTATGCAGCAGCCAGAATGACGCAATGTCGCCGGAGCGGAATTCGATGATGTTTTTCGACGGCTCGCGGTGAAAGCCGTACAGCGCCTCGACCTTGGCGAGGAGGGCATCGATTTGCCGGCGCAGCAGGGCATAGAGACCGGGCGCGCTGCGCAGGCTGAGCGAGGGGGGCATGAAGGAGGGATCGCATTCGAAGCTGTTGCTCGAGGTGCGCCTGATCCGCGCCAACGGCATGCACAGGAACGCCTCCCGGTTGTCGTTTTCCGATTTGAGGTGTGCGATCTGACTGAGTGTCGCGATATCCGCTTCTGCCGCATCGGTATGCAGGTCGGTTGCGGCCCGCTGGACGATCAGATAGCGAGCCTGGCCCGAGTCGCCAATATGCGGGGTGCTATTGCCGCCATGAACGTTCAGATGGTTCAGCGCCAGATGGAAGGTGCTCGTCCCGCCTTCGCCAATCGCTGCTTCCAGCGGAAGCGGGGCTGGAAGCTGATCGACATCCGGGGCCGAGAAGAAATCGCCATTCGGCAAGATCGCCGTAATGCGATTGAAACGCAGAATTCCGTTTTTCAGTGATTCGACATCGAGATCAAGGTCGCGGACGCCCCAGGCAAAGGGATTGGCGCTCAAGAGGGTGCGTTTGAACTGGTTATCGATGTAGGCGTCCTGGTACTGGAAATGCTGCGGGCGCAGGAAAAGCCCTTCGCCCCAGAGTATTTTGGCGTTGTTCATCATGAGAATCCGACTAGGAACTGCATTGGACACCGACCATGGAACGGACGGTCTCCGGCGTGATATCCGTGACGAGCGATCCCTTGCTCGCATTGAAGGCGCAGGCGTGGGCGCCAATGATGATGCCGTTGTCGAGCGATAGCTTGTTGTCGAAAGCCAGCTTCCAACGGTTCTGGTATGGGGCGCGGAACATTCCGACGACACCGATGCTAGCGGCATCACCGGGTACTTTCAGGGTGATGTCATAGGATTTTCCGGGTAAAAGGACGATTTCCCGCGCTGCAATGAGCTCCTCCCCAAGCGCCTCCTTTTCTGTCTCGGCCGAGGTGATCTGTGGGTAGGTCATACCCTTGAACTTCTCATTGGCGCGGAGCACGTAGATTTTCGTGACCAGTGAGAGTGGTTTGCCACTGGCCGACAGGTTCAGTTGCTCTCCGGCATGGATCTTGATGTTCATGTCCCGGCTGATCTTGCTTGGGTCGCCTTCTTTCCTCGTGACGCCGGTTGCCTCGAGAACCAGACTGACTGCCGAACCGGCCAGTTGCAGCGCAGAGAAAGGGGCGCAGCCGGCAAGCAGAAGCGGAAATCCGACGGCGAACGCGAAGCCGCTTTTCAGGAAGGCAGGAATGCTTCGAGCGGAGGTCATGGTCTTGGGAGAGGGGGGGCAAGCTGTCGAACAGACCCATATTATGCCAACGGGTTGATCATTCCAGAAGCATTAATGTACTATTTCGATTGGTAGTAATCAAACGAAATGGCATTTTTACATCCTTTGGCATGGTAAGGAGAAAGCATGTATTCCTTGAGGCAGCTCTCGATGGTTGTCTTTGCAGGTGCGATGTTGTCGATCGCCGGCTGCGCATCGAACAGTAAACCCGCTGTGCCGGAGGACTTCTCGGCCGCAATGGCCCAGTCCAGTGCCAGTGCCGACTCCCTGCTGGAAAAAGGAAATCGCGAGGAGGCTGTCAAGCTTCTGGGTGATTTCGCTAAAAAATATCCCGAACGCAAGGATCCTTGGGTGCGTTTGGCAAAGATCCATTTCGACGGCGAAAACTATGCCCAAGCCATCGTCGCTGCCGAGGAGGCATTGCAGCGTGACCGAACCGACCGCACCGCCAAGAGCATTCGGGCGGTTGGCGGGTTGCGTGTGGCAGCCCAGTCGCTGGCTGATCTGAAAGGTGACGTCGAGTTGAAGGGGGATGCTCGTTCCGACGCGGTCAGCCTGGCCAGGGTCATGCGCGAAACCTTGGGCGAGGAGGTGCTGGTGCCGCCGGAAGATAAGAAAAAGAAGCCGGTTCAGCCGGTACGTGCCAAGCCTGTGGCACCTGTCCAGCCGCCGCTCCAGCCCCCGGCCGGGCAAAAGCCGCAAGCGGTTGCTGGTGGCAATCCGTTCGGCGCGCTCAGGTAATGCGCAATTTTTGAAAGACGGCAGCGCCAGTCTTGACGGCGCCGCGTCATCCAACCCGTTATTGATCCGGAGGTAGTTGTGGCCAAAAAGGAAAGTGTGCAGAAGCGCTTGCAGAAAATTCGTCCGCCGCGCGTTCAGCTGACATATGACGTTGAAATCGGCGATGCCATCGAGGTGAAGGAGTTGCCATTCGTGGTGGGCGTACTTGGCGATTTCGCAGGACAGTCGAAGCAGGAGCAGGGCAAGGTGCGAGATCGTAAGTTCGTCAATATCGACATGGATAATTTCGATGATGTGATGGAAGGGATGGCGCCCCGGGCGGCATTTCGTGTCAAGAACCGCCTGACCGCCGATGGCGGCGAACTGGGAGTCGATCTCGAATTCAAGCGTTTCGAGGATTTCCGTCCGGAATCGGTCGTTCAGCAGGTCGAGCCGTTGCGCAAGCTACAGGAGGCGCGTTCGAAGCTGGCCGACTTGCGCAACAAACTGGCCGGCAACGAGAAGCTGGAAGACTTGCTGAACGATGTACTGGCCAGCACGGAGCAATTGCAGCGCCTGAGCGGCAAGAAGGCGCCGGGAGAAGTGCAATGAGCCTGCAAACCGTTTCCCCGGCCAGCGCGCCAGGCTTTCAGGAATCCGGCCTGCTTGACCGGATCATTACCGAGAGCCGTGTCGCTCAATCCGAACAGGAAAAAAACCGGGCCCGTGACATCATCAGCGAACTGGTCAGCCAGGTCCTGGAGGGCGAGGTCGTCGTTTCCGAAAATTTGGCCGCCTCGCTCGATGCCCGTGTTGCTGAACTGGATCGTCTGATTTCCGAGCAGTTGAGCGAAGTCATGCATGCGCCGGAGTTTCAGGCGCTGGAGAGTGCCTGGACCGGCTTGCATTATCTTTGCAAGCAGACCTCGACCGGTGCCCAGCAGAAGATCAAACTGTTCAATGCTGCCAAGCGCGACCTGATCAAAGATTTGTTGTTCATCATGAGAATCCGACTAGGAA
>OFCW01000188.1_pt1 | contig 22816 bp, 18 predicted proteins | sample 1520951 | NCBI WGS metagenome assembly OFCW01 (sample SAMEA4349680, study PRJEB24078) | microbial mat metagenome | biome: Terrestrial Biome; feature: Habitat; material: Microbial Mat | place: India | collected 2012-06-12 | depth 10 m | reverse complement strand
TCAATATTCCCCGCCTGCAGCGCATTCAACTCAATAAACGCCCGACGCGGCTCCACATCATCACCCATCAGCGTGGTGAAGATCTGGTCCGCCGCAATCGCATCCTCGATCTGCACCTTCAAGAGGCGGCGCACGGCCGGGTCCATCGTGGTTTCCCACAGCTGTTCCGGATTCATTTCGCCCAGACCTTTGTAGCGCTGCTTGGATACACCGCGCTCGGCTTCGTCGCGCAGCCAGTTCATCGCTTCGTGGAAGTCGCGGATCGCGAATTCCTTGGCCTTGTCGCCCTGGCCGCGGCGCACCATCGCGCCGGCGCCGATTAAGCCCTTGAAGGTGGCGGCGGCATTGGCCAGCACCTGGTAGTCGGGGCCGTGCACGAAGTCGGCGTCGATCGTGCTGATCTTCAGGTTGCCGAAATGGCGGCGCTGGATGGAGAGCAGGTGCTTGGCGGACAGCTCGTCGGACTTGACGACGACCTCCACCGACGGGTCGTTGATGGCCTTGGCCAGCGCCTGCGCGGAGCTTGCCGCATTCTCGGCGTTGTCGAGGTTGAGCGTGACGCCGTTCATGATGGCCGACAGCGCCGCTTCGTCCATCGCGCGCGACAGGCGCATGATGATGGCGTTGGCGGTGTTGTACTGGCGGACCAGTTCGGACAGCGCGTCGCCGACCACCGGATTGGCGCCTTCGGCCGGGATCAGGGCGGCGTCGTGCAGTGCGATCTGCATCATGTATTGCGCCTCCTCGACATCGTCCTTCAGGTAGCGCTCGTCCTTGCCGTGCTTGACCTTGTACAGCGGCGGCTGCGCGATGTACACGTGGCCGCGCTCGACCAGCTGCGGCATCTGGCGATACAGCAGGGTCAGCAGCAGCGTGCGGATGTGGGCGCCGTCGACGTCGGCGTCGGTCATGATGATGATGCGGTGGTAGCGCAGCTTGTCGATGTTGAATTCGTCGGCGCCGATGGAGGTGCCGAGCGTGGCGATCAGCGTGGTGATCTGCTCGGAGGACAGCATCTTTTCGAAGCGCGCCTTTTCGACGTTCAAGACTTTACCGCGCAGCGGCAGGATCGCCTGGAACTTGCGGTCGCGGCCCTGCTTGGCGGAGCCGCCCGCGGAGTCGCCCTCGACGATGTACAGCTCGCACAGCGCCGGGTCCTTCTCCTGGCAGTCGGCGAGCTTGGCGGACAGGCCCAGGCCGTCCATCACGCCCTTGCGGCGCGTCAGTTCGCGCGCCTTGCGCGCGGCTTCGCGCGCGCGGGCGGCTTCGACGATCTTGCCGCAGATGATCTTGGCGTCGTTCGGCTTTTCCATCAAAAAGTCCGTCAAGGTCTTGGCGACGATTTCCTCGACCGGGCCGCGCACTTCGGAAGACACCAGCTTGTCCTTGGTCTGCGAGCTGAACTTCGGCTCGGGCACTTTCACCGACAGCACGCAGGTGAGACCCTCGCGCATGTCGTCGCCGGAGACTTCGACCTTCGCTTTTTTCGCGAGCTCGTTTTCTTCGATGTACTTGTTGATCACGCGGGTCATCGCCGCGCGCAGGCCGGTCAAATGCGTGCCGCCGTCGCGCTGCGGGATGTTGTTGGTGAAGCACAGCACCTGCTCGTTGAAGGCGTCGTTCCACTGCATCGACACGTCCACGCCGATGGTGGTGCCCTGCTCGGAGACCTTCTCGCCGGTGGCCTGGAAGATGGTCGGGTGCAGCACGTTCTTGTTCTTGTTGATGTACTCGACGAAGCCGCGCGTGCCGCCTTCGAAGGCGAAATCTTCTTCCTTGCCGGTGCGCTGATCGGTCAGCTTGATGTGCACGCCGTTGTTGAGGAACGAGAGTTCGCGGATGCGCTTGGCGAGGATGTCGTAGTGGAATTCGACATGCGTGAAGATTTCCGGGTCGGCCCAGAAATGGACCTCGGTGCCGCGCTTGTCGGTTTCGCCGATGACCTTGATCGGCGACGTGGCGACGCCGTCGACCATCTCGATTTCGCGGTTCTGCGTCACGCCCCGGTTGAATTCCATCTGGTGGACCTTGCCGTCGCGGCGGATGGTCAGCAACAGCTTGGTGGACAGCGCGTTCACGCAGGACACGCCCACGCCGTGCAGGCCGCCGGAGACCTTGTACGAATTCTGGTCGAACTTGCCGCCGGCGTGCAGCTCGGTCATCACGATTTCGGCGGCCGAGCGCTTGGGATCGTGCTTGTCGTCCCACTTGATGCCGGTCGGGATGCCGCGGCCGTTATCGACCACCGAGATCGAGTTGTCGGCATGGATGGTGACGTGGATTTCGGAGCAGTAGCCGGCGAGCGCCTCGTCGATCGAGTTGTCGAGCACTTCGAATACCAGGTGGTGCAGGCCCGTGCCGTCCGAGGTGTCACCGATGTACATGCCGGGGCGCTTGCGCACCGCTTCCAGGCCTTCGAGGATCTGGATCGAGGATGCGCCGTACTGGCTTTGTTGCGGTTGCGTGTTTTCTTGAGGGATCGCGGACATGGCTGCCTTCTGATAAAACGAAATACGACTAAAGAGCGAGAGGCTTTTGCTGTTTATTCCCTCCCCCTTGCAGGGGGAGGGTTAGGGTGGGGGTAGCGTGGTTGAGCAAACGACTACGCTGATTCGACCTCACTACCCCCATCCCGACCTTCCCCCTGCAAGGGGGAAGGAGCTAGCCAGCTAAAATTTCAGATTCCAAAAATGCAGCAAAGGGGCGCGCCTCACCCACAGCGGCCCCCTTGCGAATAGCGTTAAAAAAATCGACCCAATGCGTCAATCAAATACGCATCGGCATCACGACGTACTTGAAGTCGGCGTTATCCGGTATCGTGATCAGCGCCGACGAATTGGCGTCGCCCAGCGCGATGTTCACGTTGTCGCACTTGAGGTTGTTCAGCACGTCGAGCAGGTACGAGACGTTGAAGCCGATGTCGATGGCGTCGCCACCGTAATCGATTTCGAGTTCCTCGACCGCTTCTTCCTGGTCGGCGTTGGTCGAGCTGATCTTCAGGCTGCCGGGGCTGATCACGCAGCGTACGCCCTTGAACTTATCGCTGGTCATGATCGCCGCGCGCTGCAAGGCGTGCAGCAGAGTCTGGCGGTCGATCGTGAAGTTGTTCTTGTAACCCTTCGGGATCACGCGCGTGTAGTCGGGGAACTTGCCTTCGACCAGCTTGGAAATCAGTTCGATGTCGGCAAACGTCAGCTTCACCTGGTTGGTCGCGATCTCCAGCTCGACCTTGTCGTCCAGGTCTTCCAGGAGGCGCTGCAGTTCCAGGATGGTCTTCCTGGGAATGATCACTTCCTGGCGCGCGAAATCCTGGTCGGTCTCGACCTGGCAGAACGCCAGACGGTGGCCGTCGGTGGCGACCGCGATCACGTTCTTGCCGTCGACGACGAGCAGCATGCCGTTCAGGTAGTAGCGGATGTCCTGCTGCGCCATCGAGAAGTGCACCATGTTGAACAGGTGCTTCAGCGTCTTCTGCGGCAGCGTGACTTTCGCGTTGAACTGTTCGGCTTGCGCCACCGTCGGGAATTCTTCCGCGGCCAGCGTCTGCAGCGCGAAGCGCGACTTGCCGGACTGGACTGTCATGCGCTTGTTGGCCAGGCTCAGCGTCACGTCGCCGAAATCGGGCAGCGCGCGCAGGATGTCGAGCAGCTTGCGCGCCGCGACCGTGGTGGCGGTGCTCTCGGGGCCGCTGCCGACGTCGGCGTGCGTGGTGATCTGCACTTCGATGTCGGTGGACAGGAACGACACCTTTTCGCCGTCCTTGCGAATGAGGATATTGGCCAGAATCGGCAGCGTGTGCCGACGCTCGACAATACCGCTCACGATCTGCAAAGGCCGGAGTAGCGTGTCTCGTTGGGTCTTAACCAATTGCATGCTTTTGTCCTTGTAGTAATAGTTGAGACGATGCCCGGATGCGGGGTGGCCGGGAAAAGGCATGTCTAAAAAAGGCAGACATTCACCGGTTTACCCAAACCTCTATTTTGACAGAAAAGGCCCCTTTCCAAGACAACTAAGTGCGGGTTTTGGCCTTGCTGCAACCATGGTAATAACCGGTTATTGCCCATTGGCAACACCGCCAAATCCGGGCGCTTTGCTCGTTTCCGGGCCGCCCGCCGGTTTTTGCTTAAAAATTAAGCACAGGCCGCCGTTCAGTTATCCACAAGCCCCTAGGCAGCGTCTCATCCCTTCAATGTTTGTTCCAGTACGTGCAGTTCGTGGTTGACTTCCGGGTTCTTGGAGCGGTCGGCGGCGATCTTGCGCACCGCGTGCAGCACGGTCGTATGGTCGCGGCCGCCGAACAATTCGCCGATTTCCGGCAGGCTCTTTTGCGTTAACTCCTTGGCAAGGTACATCGCGATCTGGCGCGGCCGGGCGATGTTGGCCGGGCGCTTCTTGGAGTACATGTCGGCGACCTTGATGTTGAAAAAGTCGGCGACCGTCTTCTGGATGTTCTCGACCGATATCTGCCTATTTTGGACCGAAAGCAGGTCTTTCAATGCTTCCTTGACAACATCGATCGTGATGTCCTTGCCGTGGAAACGCGAGTACGCGAGGATCTTGCGCAGCGCGCCTTCCAGTTCGCGCACGTTGGAGCGCAAATGTTTGGCGACGAAAAACGCGACGTCGTCGGACAGCGTGACGCCTTCCGTTGCCGCTTTTTTCAGCAGGATCGCGACCCGCATTTCCAGCTCCGGCGGCTCGACCGCGACCGTCAGGCCCGAGTCGAAACGGGAAATCAGGCGGTCGTCCATGCCGCTAATTTCCTTCGGATAGGTATCGCTGGTGATGATGATTTGTTTCTTCGCGGCAATCAGCGCCTCGAACGCATAGAAGAATTCTTCCTGCGTGCGGCTCTTGCCGGCGAAGAACTGGATATCGTCGATCAGCAGCATGTCCAGCGAGTGGTAGTAGCGCTTGAAGTCGTCGAAACCCTTGCGTTGGTAAGCGGTCACTACGTCGCGAACATACTGTTCCGCGTGGATGTAGCGGATGCGGACGTTCGGCTTTTCGCTCAGCAGCTGGTTGCCGATCGCGTGGATCAGGTGGGTTTTGCCGAGGCCCACGCCGCCGTACAGGAACAGCGGGTTGTAGGAAACGCCGGGATTGTTGGCGACCTGGATCGCCGCCGCGCGCGCCAGCTGGTTGGCCTTACCGGTGACGAAGCTCTCGAAGGTCAGCGCTTCGTTGATCTTGCTCTGGTCGCGCCGCGTCGTGATTTCCATTGCGATATCGACACGGTCATGCACTTCCGGCATGTCGACGAGGGGGCCGCTGTTGTTCACCGCTGCGGCGGCCGGCATCGGCGCCGGCTTTTTCGCGCCGGCGCGCGGGTCGAGCACGAACTGCACATCGATCGGCATCTGGAAGTGCTCCGACGCCAGGGCGGTGATGCGGCTGGCGAACTGGGTCTTGACCCAATCCAGCTTGAACCGGTTCGGCGCGGCGATCCGCAGCCGGCCATCCTCATAATCGAGCGGCACCAGCGGTTTAATCCATGCACTGTATTGCTGAGGCGTCAGTTCCTGCTCCAGCACAGCGGAACAGCTCTGCCAAAAATTTTCCATGAATTTCTTCTAGTGATTGGGTGCGTGGAAACGGAACAAGCTCCCTTGGCGTCCGCACAATCATTGCGCGGGCAGTCCGCTGTACACACGCATCAGGGCGCTTGACGGTCTGTACAGGGGAATGCCGGGCGGAGAGATCGGCACCAGGGGGTGTTCGCACGGGACGGCTATTCTAACGCCGGCCGAGCAAGTTATCCACAGGACTCGTCATTTTCCCCACACAAAAAAGTGCTTGCCAATGTGGATAATTTGGGCTTAGGGAACAGATTCCGAAAAGTATATTTACGCTTCAGCAATACCGCCGTGGAAGCGCGGCGACCATGCCCGCAAACCGCCCGAATCCCGTGTAAGTGATTGACAGACAAGCAGAAATCGGTGTCTAATTGCGGGTTCACTGCCTGTTGCGTTTTGCGCCTGCAAAACAAGAATGGGCTGACGTGATGATCCAACCCATTTTTGCTCAATAGCGAGAACAACATGAAACGTACTTACCAACCCTCCGTCGTCCGCCGCAAGCGCACCCACGGTTTCCGCGTGCGCATGGCAACCCGCGGTGGCCGCGCTGTGCTCAACGCACGCCGCGCCAAGGGCCGCAAGCGCCTGGCTGTCTAAGCCAAGCGCGGCACCCAACAGCTGCTGGCGTGAGCGAAGGCTATTCACGCGACCGGCGTATCGTAAAAACGGATGAGTTTTCATCCGTTTTTCGTTTGCGGCCCGTGCAGCGCAGCGCACATTTCGTGCTGTATGCGCGCCGCAACCAGTTGGAGCATGCCCGCCTGGGCATCGTCGCGGCCAAGCGCTACGCGCCGCGCGCCGTCACGCGCAACACGATCAAGCGCATCACGCGCGAATTGTTCCGCCAATCGGCCCTGCCGGCGATCGATTGCATCGTCCGCCTGTCCAAGCCAGTGAATTCCAAAGCCGAGCCGGCCACGAACGCCCGGCTCAAGTCACAACTGCGCAGCGAGCTGGCGCAACTGCTGCGCTCGCCAGCCCTTCGGGAAGAGCGTCAATGAAAACGCTTTTGCTGTTACTATTGCGCGCGTACAAGCTGGGCATCAGCCCTTTCCTCGGCCAGAATTGCCGCTTTTATCCGAGCTGCTCGGACTATGCCGCAGAAGCGATCCGCGAACATGGCGCGGCGGCGGGCGGACTGCTGGCGGCGAAGCGCTTGTGCAAATGCCATCCGTGGCATCCGGGCGGGCTCGATCCGGTTCCGCAGAAATCACCCGGCAAGCCGGCCGCGCCTGCCCGCCATCACCGCTGAATTCCAGACTACTTTCTAAGACATACACTTATGGATATCCAACGTACCGTTCTGTGGGTTGTATTCTCGTTGTCCCTGCTGCTGTTGTGGGACAACTGGATGCGCTATAACGGCCGGCAGTCGATGTTCTTCCCGACGCCGACGACGCAGCAGGCCAAGCCGGCGGCAAGCGGCGGCGCCAAGTCGGACGTGCCGCAGGCCAGCGTGCCCGATACCGCCGCGGCCCCGGCCGCCGTGCCCGGCGCCGCGCAGGCAGCCAGGGGCGAGACCATCACCATCACGACCGACGTGATCAAGGCGCAGATCGATACGCTGGGCGGCGAGCTGAAGTACCTGGAGCTGCTCAAGCACAAGGACACCGCCGATCCGGGCAAGAACGTGGTGCTGTTCGACGCCGCACAGAACCACGTCTATCTGGCGCAAAGCGGCCTGATCGGCGCGCAGGGCACGCCCTTCCCGACCCACAAGTCGCCCTTCGCCGCCAAGCCCGGCCCGCGTACGCTGGACGGCAACAACGAGCTGCGGCTGGTGCTGGAATCCGAAGAGGGCGGCGTCAAGCTGACCAAGACCTATGTGTTCAAGCGCAGCTCCTACATCATCGACATCCAGCACGCGGTGACCAACGGCAGCGGCGCGCCGGTCAATCCGTCGCTGTACGTGCAGCTGGTCCGCGACGGCAACAAGCCGGAAGGCGAATCGCGCTTCTACAGCACCTTCACCGGCCCGGCCGTCTACACCGAGGCGGAGAAATTCCAGAAGATCGATTTCAAGAAGATCGAAGAGGGCAAGGCGGAACACGCGAAGAAGGCCGACGGCGGCTGGATCGCCCTGGTGCAGCATTACTTCGTATCCGCGATCATCCCGCCGCAGAATACGCCGCGTGAAATCTTCACCAAGAAGCTCGACACCAACCTGTACGCGGTCGGCACCATCCTGCCGCTGGGCGCGATTGCGCCGGGCCAGACCAAGACCATGGACACCGTGCTGTATTCCGGCCCGGAAGAATCGGCCGTGCTGGAGCAGGTGGCGCCGGGCCTGGAGCTGGTGAAGGATTACGGCTGGCTGACCATCATCGCCAAGCCGATCTTCTGGCTGATGAACCAGATCCACAAGGTGCTGGGCAACTGGGGCTGGACCATCATCGCGCTGACGGTGCTGATCAAGCTCGCATTCTTCCCGCTGTCGGCAGCCAGCTACCGCAGCATGGCGAAGATGAAAACCGTGACGCCGAAGATGCAGGCGATCCGCGAGCGCTACAAGAGCGATCCGCAGAAGATGAACCAGGCGATGATGGAGCTGTACCGCACCGAGAAGATCAATCCGCTCGGCGGCTGCCTGCCGATCGTGGTGCAGATCCCGGTGTTCATCGCGCTGTACTGGGTGCTCTTGGCATCGGTCGAGATGCGCAACGCGCCGTGGCTGGGCTGGATCCACGACCTGGCCGCGCCCGACCCGTACTACATCCTGCCGATCGTGATGGCGGTGTCGATGTTCATCCAGACCAAGCTCAACCCGACGCCGCCGGACCCGGTGCAGGCCAAGGTGATGATGGTCATGCCGATCGTGTTCTCGGTGATGTTCTTCTTTTTCCCGGCCGGCCTGGTGCTGTACTGGGTGGTGAACAACGTGCTGTCGATCGCGCAGCAGTGGGTCATCACGCGCAAGATCGAAGGCGGCAGGCCGGCGTAATCCGCGCCCGCGCCGCTGACAAGCCCGCGCCTTGCGCGGGCTTTTTCTTTTTTCCGCCCGCGGGAGAGGGATGCCCGGCGTAGGGAACTCTTTGCTGCGCGCCCGATTTAAGAGATGAGGACCAGATGAGGACCGGCCGCGCTGCTGTGCTTCCGCCCGCTGTGGTAAAAAAACCATTCCGGCCGAATTCTTCGCCTCTCTTGATGCTTATGTGCAATATTTGCCGGAAGCGGCAGTTACAATCACTTACATGAACTACGATTCTTCCCCCATCGCGGCGATTGCGACCGCACCGGGGCGCGGCGGCATCGGCGTGGTGCGCGTCTCCGGCAAAGACTTGAGCGGCGTGATGCAGGCCGTGTGCGGCACCACGCAGCTGAAACCGCGCTATGCGACCTATTTGCCGTTCCTGAACGAGGACGGCAGCGCGATCGACCAGGGCATCGCGCTCTACTTCAAGGCGCCGCATTCGTACACCGGCGAGGATGTGCTGGAGTTGCAGGGCCACGGCGGGCCGATCGTGATGCAGATGCTGCTGCAGCGCTGCCTCGCCGCCGGCAAGGACATCGGCCTGCGCATGGCGCAGCCGGGCGAATTCACGCATCGCGCCTTTTTGAACGACAAGCTGGATCTGGCGCAGGCCGAAGCGGTGGCCGACCTGATCGAGGCCTCGACCGAGGCGGCGGCCAGGTCGGCCTCGCAGTCGCTGTCGGGCGTGTTCTCGAAGACCATCCACGACCTGGTCGACAAGGTGGTGCACCTGCGCATGCTGGTGGAAGCCACGCTCGACTTCCCGGAAGAGGAAATCGACTTCCTGGAGAAATCGGATGCGCGCGGCCAGCTCGCACGCATCCGCGCCGATCTCGACCGGATCTTCGCCGAGGCCGCGCAGGGCGCCTTGCTGCGCGACGGCCTGAACGTGGTGCTGGCGGGCCAGCCGAATGTGGGCAAGTCGTCGCTGCTCAATGCGCTGGCCGGGGCGGATGTGGCGATCGTCACGCCGATTGCCGGCACCACGCGCGACAAGGTGACCGAGACCATCCAGATGGAAGGCGTGCCGCTCAATATCATCGATACCGCCGGCATTCGCGACGCCGGCGACGAGGTCGAGCGTATCGGCATCGAGCGCACCTGGGGCGAAGTGCACAAGGCGGACGTGATCGTGCACCTGCTCGACGCCAGCCGCGGACCGACGCGCGGCGACGAGGAAATCGTCGAACGCCTGCCGCCGGACGTGCCGGTGCTGCGGGTGTGGAACAAGATCGACCTGTCGGGCCACAAGCCGGCGGTGGACCGCATGCCGGACGCGACCCACATCTACCTGTCGGCGGCGGAACGGATCGGCATCGACCTGTTGCGCAGCGAATTGCTGCGGGTGGCGGGCTGGCAGCAGACCGGCGAGTCGCGCTTCCTGGCGCGCGAGCGGCATCTGCTGGCATTGAAGGCGGCGCGCCATCACCTGGAGATGGCGGCGCAGCATGCGGAGAAGGACAGTCAGATCAACGATGCCGCGCTCGACCTGCTGGCCGAGGAGCTGCGGCTGGCGCAGGAGCGCTTGAACAGCATCACCGGCGAATTCACGTCGGACGATCTGCTCGGCGTGATCTTCAGCCGCTTCTGTATCGGGAAATAGGCGGCCACCGCTTACTTGTTATCGCCGTTGTTGGCGGAGCCGCCCCTGGCCGGAGCGGACTTGCCGCCGTCGCCGCTGCTTTGCGCGGCAGCCTGCTCATTGGCTTGCTTCTTTGCCTTGTGATGCCCGATGGCGCAGCCGGCGGCGGCGCCGGCGACACCATGTTTGCCCGCCACGTGGCCGGCCACGCCGCCGACTGCCGCGCCTTTCAGGCAGCCTTTTGCGCCGGCGGCTCCGGGCGCCAGCGCCAACGAGATCAGCACGGATAATGCGATAAGCCGGGCGTTCATATGCGCTCCTTTTCTTCTTTCGACATTGGCCACAGGCCGCAGATTCGCGGCCTATGTCACTTGGACCTTGCCGGCAAAAATAAGCTCCACGGGAAGTTGATACACCGGACTTAACGCTCGGTCGATTTTCTGGAAGGAGTCAGTCTGGATTTTCGGATGGCGGACTTGCGCGCCTCGACCACCGCCCGCAAGGCATGCGCCAGCATCTCCATGCGCTGCGGCGCCGACACGACCCTGGAAGTGACGCCATAGGCGCGGACTGCCTTCTCCAGATTGCGGAGCGCGCGCAGTTCCTCATGAAATTGTTCGTCAAGCATCGGTATTAGTCCCGGAAAGAATAAATCAGACGAGACCTAGACCATGATTCTGGGAAATTGTTCCTCTAGGGAAAGCTCCTCCGCATTTGCCGGGAGAGTTCCATTCAGGAACTGAGTTAAGTCAACCTCCGCTCCCATTAGAATGTTTTAATAAAAAAATAACTATCTGGAGCTTACGAAGGAGACAAGATGTTGCATGCGCTGATTTCTTTACTTGGCGTGCTCATTACCGGCACGATTGCGGCCACGTTCATTTTCGCGGTGATCAAGCTCGATCAGACCGACGAACTGCCCTGATGCGGTAAAGTGCCATGTGCAGGAGTGCCGGCCCTACCATGCGCCGGTACCTACCATGCATATGGGATGGGCGAGGCGCGGGTTCTTCGCTATAGTGAATCCCGTTTCCTCCTGTTCTTCGTGAATCGGACTGGTCCGCACTGCGCAAGCAGTGCGGTTTTTTTTCGTCCGTACGAGACCCGTACGAGACGGGCACGCGCGCTGTTTTTCAACAGGCTAGGCTTCGACCTCCGCCAGAAGGCGGTGCGCCAGCGCCTTGGCTTCTTCCAGCGCCTCTTCCGGGCTGTCCGACACGGCGTCGACCGTATGCTCGGCGTCGTCGCTGCCGGCGCCGCTTTCGCGGCTGATCATCACCACGCCACGGTATTTGCCGTCCGCCAGTTCCTGGATATCGGCCTGCGCCACCCAGTTCGCCTTGGTGTACTTCACGGCTGCCATAGAGCCTCCTGTCGAATTTCCCGATCAAGCCTGTTATGGACCGTGGAAACGGCAAGATGTTCGGCATGCGCAGGCGTGCCGTTGCCTTGACTTTCATCAAACGAAAAATTCTCTTATGAATCATGAGGATAAGCATGGTTATTCATGCTTATCCACAATCTTGACCACAGCAAATGTGGGTAAGACATGCGGGAAAGCCGGGCGACGGGAGAGTTATGCCTGGCCGGCCGGGGCGCCGGCTGCCGGCTGGGCGGCTTGCTGGACGGCCGGTTGCGCCGCAAGCTGCGTGCGCACCTTGGCGACGGCTTTTTCCACCGTGCGCAGCAGGGTTTCGGGATTGAAGGGCTTGACGATGTAGCCGCAGGCGCCATGCTCGATCGCTTCCATCACCGTGTCGCGATCCTTGTTGCCGGTCACCATCAGCACTTCGGTGTGCGGCGCCTGCGCCTTGATGCGCTTGAGCACTTCCAGGCCGCTCAGGTCGGGCATCACGATGTCGAGGCAGACGATGTTCGGCTGCAGCTTCTCGACCAGCGCCAGGCCGATCTGCCCTTTGCCAGCCTCGCCAACCACATGGTATTTGCTGGTGTTGAGGAGATGGCGCATCATCGAGCGGCTGATGTCGTTGTCGTCGATGATGAGGAAGGTAACGTCGGTCAGTCTGGACATGAGCGGCCCCTTGTGACTTTGCTCTCAGGCAATTATCTACTCATTTTTCTTCCTCGTCATCACTGAACTGTTTGGCAATATCGCGGAACGCTTCCTGGATTTCCAGGAATGCGTCGAGCACGTCCGGGTCGAAATGCGTGCCGCGGCCTTCCCTCATGATGCCGACCGCTTTCTCGTGGCTGAACGGCGGCTTGTAGATGCGCCGCGAGATCAGCGCGTCGTACACGTCGGCCACCGCCATCAAGCGCGCCGAGATCGGGATGGCGTCGCCCTTCAAGCCTTGCGGATAACCGCTGCCGTCCCATTTCTCCTGGTGCGAATAGGTGATCTCGCGCGCAAAGCGCAGGAACTCGTTGCTGGCGCCGAGGTATTTTTCCAGCGAGATGATGGCGTCGCGCCCGTACACGGTGTGCAGCTTCATGATCTCGAATTCGTCGGCGTCGAGCTTGCCCGGCTTGAGCAGGATGCGGTCCGGCACGCCGACTTTGCCGATGTCGTGCAGCGGCGCCGACTTGAACAGCAGGTCGATGTTTTCCGCGCTGAGTTCGTCGCAAAAGCGCGGGTGCGCGGAAAGCTGGCGCGCCAGCGCGGCGACGTAGTGCTGGGTGCGGCGGATGTGGTTGCCGGTTTCGTTGTCGCGCGTCTCGGCCAGCAGCGCCATCGCCAGGATGGTGGCGTCCTGCATCCGGACCAGTTCCTGGGTGCGCTCGGCGACCAGGTGTTCCAGGTGGCGGTTCTGGTCCTGCAGGCATTCGCGCACCTGCTTCAGGCTGATCTGGGTCGCCACGCGCGAACGCACGATGGCCGGGCTGATCGGCTTGGCGATGTAGTCGGCCGCGCCCAGGCTCAATCCCATCTCCTCGTCTTCCGGGCGGATCTTCGCGGTCAGGAAGATCACCGGGATGTCGGCGGTGGCGCGGTCGGCCTTCAGGCGCCGGCAGGTTTCGTAGCCGTCCAGCTCCGGCATCATGATGTCGAGCAGGATCAGGTCCGGGCGCGGCGCGGCGGCGGCGATCTGCAGCGCCTTCATGCCGTTGGTGGCGATCTTCAGCCGGTACCGGTCCTTCAGCAGCGCCGACAGCAGCGTGATGTTGTCGGGGGTGTCGTCGACGATCAGGATGACCGGCTTTTGTTCGGGACTGTTCATGTCGCGGTTCTTTCCTTACATGGTGTAGCCGGCGGCCTTGGCGCCGGCGGCCAGCGAGCGCAATGCCGCGTCGAAGTCGTACTGGCGGGTCGCGTGTTCGATTTCCTGCCAGGTGCCGTCGTCGAGCGCCGCGGCCAGCATGGCGCCGGCCTGCTGCAGCAGGTCGAGCGCTTCGCCGTCGCACTGCCGCAGCAGCAGCGCGAACCGGCTGATGAGCGCCTGCGCCTGGTCGCGGTCGACCGCGTCGTGCGCGGCCGGCCCGGCTTCGGCCGGCGCGCCCGTCTTGGGCAGGGCGGCGGCGATGGCGGCAAACAGGGCGCGCAAGGCGGCGTCCATTTCGTCGAGCAGCGGATCGAGTTCCGACAGCACGGCGCCGCCGCGGATGGCCGCTTCCACCCGCGCGGACAACTCCTGCACCTGCTGCGCGCCGAGCAGGCCGGCCACGCCCTTCAGGGTGTGCGCCATGCGCTCGGCCAGCACGCGGTCCTGCTCCAGCGTCTGGCGGATGCCCGCCACGGTGTCGCGCTGGCTTTCGCAGAAGCGCTCCAGCATCTCCAGGTAGAACGCGCGGTTGCCCAGCGTGCGCGACAAGCCGTCGGCCACGTCGATGCCCTCGATGACCAGATCCGGCTCCGGCGCCGTGCCTGCGCCGGCGGATGCGGTCTCTTCCTGCTGCACCACGTGCTGCGGGCACCAGCGGGCGATCGCGCGGTACAGTTCGGCCGGATTGATCGGCTTGGACAGGTGGTCGTTCATGCCGGCAGCAAAGCAGCGGTCGCGCTCCTCGACCATCGCATGCGCGGTCATCGCGATCACCGGCAGGTCGGCAAAGCGGGCGTCGGCGCGCAGCCGGCGCGTCGCTTCCAGGCCGTCCATTTCCGGCATCTGCACATCCATGAACACCATGCCGTAACGCCCGGGGCCGGCGGCCATGAGCTGTTCCAGCGCGATGCGGCCGTTGCCGGCGACATCGACCGCGATGCCGGCCAGCTGCATCAGTTCGCCGGCGATCTGCTGGTTGATTTCGTTGTCCTCGACCAGCAGGATCGTGAGGTTGTCGAAGCGCGGCGCGCTCTCGCCGTTTCTCGCCATTTCCATCTGCGCGCTCGGCACGAACAATTCCACCATGGTGTCGACCAGCACCGAGGCGCCCACCGGCTTCATCAGGAAGGCGTCGGCCTGCACGTTCTCCATGCGGTAGCGTTCCTCCTCGCGGCCGTGCGAGCTGAGCAGCACCATGCGCGGCGGCGCCACCAGCGTGTTGTCGCTCTTGACGGTATCGATCAGGTCGATGCCGTCGATGCCGGGCATGTAGAGGTCGGTAAACACCACGCCGTAGGGCCGCTCGGCGTCGGCCAGGTGGATCATTTCGAGCGCCTGCGCGCCGCCGGCGGCGAGGTCGACTTCCAGCGGCAGCGCCGCCAGGCTTTCGGCCAGCACCGCGCGCGCGCTCGGGTTGTCGTCCACCAGCAGCACGCGCATGCCGTGGATCGCCTGCGGCGCATGATGGCGCCGCTCCAGCGCTTCGGCCAGGCCGAACCAGGCGGTGAAGCGGATGGTGGTGCCCACGCCCGGCTCGCTGTCGAGCCAGATGGTGCCGCCCATCAGTTCCACCAGGCGCTTGGCGATCGACAGGCCCAGGCCGGTGCCGCCGTACTTGCGGGTGGTCGATTCGTCGGCCTGGGAAAAGGCGCGGAAGAGTTTCGAGGTCTGCTCGGGCGTCATGCCGATGCCGGTGTCGCTGACCGTGAACTGCAGCTGGATCTTGCCAGCGCTGGCGTCGACGCGGCGGCAGGCGACCGAGATCTCGCCGCGCTCGGTGAACTTGATGGCGTTGTTGATCAGGTTGATCAAGACCTGCCCGAGGCGCAGCGGGTCGCCGACCAGGCCGCGCGGAATATCGAGCGGGAAGCGGAACAGGTATTCCAGCCCCTTTTCATGCGCACGGGCGCCGGTGACGGTGGAGACATTGGACAGCACGTCGTCGAGGCTGAAATTGACGTGCTCCATGTTCAATTTGCCGGCCTCGATCTTGGAAAAGTCGAGGATGTCGTTGATGATGCCGAGCAGGGAAATGCCGGCGCTGCGGATCTTCTCGACATAGTCGCGCTGCTTCGGATTCAACGCGGTGCGCAGCGCCAGATGCGCCATGCCGATGATCGCGTTCATCGGCGTGCGGATTTCATGGCTCATGTTGGCCAAAAACATCGACTTGGCGCGCGTGGTTTCCTCCGCCTGGCGGCGCGCCAGCTCGGCTTCCTTCAGCTCGCTCTGGATCTGCAGCGTCTCCAGCCGGATGCGCTCGGCCACGCTGTGCTTCAGGCTGTCTTCCAGCAGCTTGCGCTCGGTGACGTCGGTCATGAAGGACAAGGTCGCGGGCGCGCCTTCCCATTCGATCATCACCGCCGACAGCTCGACCCAGGTCACGTCGCCGGAGTTGCGGTTGACGATGCGGAACTGGTAGTGCTGCTCGACCTGCTCGCCGTTCAGGCGGCGCCTGTGGTGGTCGGCCACCAGCGCGCGGTCGTCGGGATGGATGGCGGCGGTAAACGGGCTTTCGAACAGCTCCTGCTGCGAATAGCCGGTCAGCTCCGACAGGCGCGGATTGGCGAACACGATGCGGCCGTGCTGCACCACCAGGATGCATTCGGTGACGTTGTTGACCACCTGCCGGTAATGCTCTTCCGACTTGTTGAGGTCGGCTTCCAGCTGGCGGCGCTTGGTGATGTCCATCACCACCCAGACCGTGCCGCGCGACAGGTCGGTGCGGTTGACCGCGCGCCCGGACAGGTAGGCCCAGAACAGGCTGCCGTCCTCGCGCCGCATCGGCATTTCCACTTCAAAGGTGGCGCCGCGGCTGACCGCTTCGGCCACCGCGGCGCCGGTCTTCAGATACGCTTCGCGCGACGGATAGTACGGTTCGAGCGAGCGGCCGAACGGGTCGCCGCGCTCGACGCCGAAGATCTGGAACATCGCGCTGTTGGCCCAGTGCACGCGCCCGGCGGCATTGAGGAACACCATGCCGACGATCGAGTTTTCCAGGATGGTTTCGCGCTCAGCGAGCGTCTGCTTGAGCTGGTCTTCGAGCAGCTTGCGTTCGGTGATGTCGTTGATGAACGACAGCGCCGCCGGCCGGCCTTCCCATTCGATGGTCACGCTCGACACCTCGATCCAGGAGGTGTCGCCGCTGATGCGGTTGATGACGCGGAACACCGCGCGCGGGTCGACGTCTTCGCCGCGCATGCGGCGCAGATGGCGCTCGATCACAAAGGCCTTGTCGTCCGGATGCACGTCCATCAGCAGCGGGCGTCCGATCATTTCCTCCAGCCGATAGCCGGTCAGCTCCAGCGTGCGCCGGTTGGCGAACACGATCTTGCCGTCCTGGCTGACCAGGATGCCTTCGATCGCATTGTCGACCACCTGCCGGTGGTGCTCTTCCGACTTGATCAGCGCCTGCTGCTGGCGCATGCGTTCGGTCTGGTCGTACAGGAAGGCCAGCACCGCCGGCTGCCCTTCCCAGTCGATGCGCACCGCGCTCGATTCCACCCACAGGACCGTGCCGTCCTTGCACAGGATGCGGAACTGCGTATAGCGCTGCGGCTGGGTTTCGCCGGCCATGCAGCGCCGGTAGCTTTCATTGACGCTGGCCACGTCGTCCGGATGCACGGTGGCCGTGACCGGCATGCTCCTGAGCTCGTCGAGCGTATAGCCGGACAATTCGGCCGTGCGCGGATTGCCGTAGATGAGCGTATTGGCCTGCACCACCACGATCGCCTCGCTGACGTTTTCGACCACGTCGCGGTACAAGTCCTTCGAGCGGCGCAGCGCCATTTCCTGCGCCGCCTTGCGTTCGTCGATGTCGGTCACGGTAAGCACCACGCGGCGCGCGCCGGACGACAGCGTGACCGGCCTGAAGCTGACGATGGCGGTCAGGAACGTGCCGTCCTTGCGGCGGATGCGCCACTCGTCCGACACCTTGGGCGACTGCGCGAACAGCGCGGCGATGAAGCGCTCCGCGTACACCGCGACCTGGGGCGGCGCCGCCAGCGTCCACGGCGCGCCCAGCACCTCCTCCATGGCGTAGCCGGTCATCCGGCAGAATGCCTGGTTCACCTTGAAGAACCGGCCCTCTTCGTCGAAAAAGCAGATGCCCACGCCGGTCGCCTCGAAGGCAACGGACATCAGTTCGCCGTCGTCAAACGACGGGCTGGTCGGATAGCTGGTCATCGTCTGCCCCCGCCGCGCGTGATGGCGGCTCGCCTGCGTCGAGCCCGCCTTCTTGGTATTGATATTGGGAAACAATATCAGATTCGGCGCATGAAGGCACGGGGGAAGGCAGGGCGGCCGGATGAGGGCCTTGGGACGGCCACCGGCGCGGGCGGCGTGCCGCATTCGTGCCGCATTAAACAAGAAGAAAAGCGCCCGCCGATCGGGCGCGGCGCGCTATTGCGTCGTGAACGACCAGGAGCGGCTGACCGGGACGCCGTCGACCGTGCCGGTGAATTGCACGTCGTAGGTGGTGGCGCGGCTGAGGGGATCGAGCGGGATGATGGCGGCGGCCGACGGCGCGGCATGGGGATCGACGGCGACGTTCGGCGTCTTCGGGTTGGCCACGCCCACCAGCAGTTGCACCGGCAGGTTCTGGCCGCCGCGCGCGCGCACGGTGAAGCTGTCGACCACGACGTTGGAAACGATGTTGGCATGCACGCTGATCGGATAGCCGACTTCATTGCGGCCGGGGACCGGATCGGGCGACTCGTTATCGCTGAAGAAGTTGACCGGCACGCGCTGCTGGCCATTGAACGGATAGGTCACGACATTGCCGCTGCCGAGTCCGGCATCCAGCCCGATGGCCGCGAACTCGGTGGTGAAATAGGTGGCGCCGCCGGAAACGGTCGCCGCGCCGACACCGGCTTCCTTGAACATCGGCTCGAACACGAGGAGGCGGTGATAGATGGCCGCGATCAGGTCTTCCCCCGCCTTGAAGCCGGAAGTGCTGGAGGTGCTGGAGATCACTTCGCCATAGGCGTAGTTATCGCGCGGCAGGGTATAGCCGGCGGCATTGAGGCGGTCGGCGACCGTGACGCCGGTGAAGCCCGGATTGCCTTGCGTTTGTTCGTGCGTGATGACGTTATTGGCCTTCTGATAATTGGAGTGGCCGAGCGCGGCCGCATCGATCCTGGGATTGCGCGTCAAGGCGGCCAGTCCAAGCTGGCCGCGGCGGAAATTGAACCAGTTGAGGCCGTCGGTCGCGGTATCGCCCGTGGCCTGGGGGGCGCTTGGCTCACTGGTGGCGGCGGTCGCCGCCGCGGGCGACAGGGTGCTGGAATCGCTGGCGCCGCCGCCGCATGCGGCAAGAATGAGCGCGGTCAGGAATGTCGACAGTAGCAGACGCAGGGTTCGCCCCATTAAATCTTCCTCAAAAAATGGCGTTGCACATGCAACCATGGAAAGGGAATCTTCAAGTTTACCCAGATCACCGGCGTGATGAACCCGCAGTCCAGCGTTGCACATGCAACCATGGAAAGGGAATCTTCAAGTTAGATGGGTGCGTGGGCATTCGGTTGCAAAGCGCACAGAAAAATTGTGCGCAACTGAATAAACTGAACAAATCGGCATGGCAGCGGCGCGCCATGATCGTATCGATTGCGTCGATCAATCCGCGCCCCGCCCTGCAGGCATAGGCCGGCGCCATGCAGGGCAGAGATATCGCGCAGGGCGATTGCGTGTGTGCTGCTGTCCATCGCGCCGGTGCTCCTGCTCGACGAACCGCTGTCGAACCTCGATGCCAAGTTGCGCCAAGAGGCAGCAACAGCCGGCTGCCGGCTGCCGGCCAAGCTGCTTGGGCACGGCGGCGAGGCAATGCACGGCGGCGCTGGCGATGACGATCGGTCCATTGTTCCGTTTCGCGCGGCCGATAAAAGCCGAATAAGCCACTCGGGAATAGCGCCGAATTGGGATTTTCTTGATTGAAATCAAGTGAAAAGGGGTATTTCCTATACATACAATAGGGGTATAAGTTTCATGGAAACAACATGCAGCTCACCCAATACACGGACTATTCGCTGCGCGTCATGGCGTATCTCGCGCAGCTCGGCAGCCAAAGCACGATTTCCGAAATCACCAACTACTTCGGCGTGTCGCGCAATCACCTGGTCAAGGTGGTGCACAATCTGGCCAGGCACGGCCTGATCCGCAGCACGCGCGGCAAAGGCGGCGGCATCCAGCTGGCGCGCCCGGCCGACCAGATCTTCCTGGGCGAGATCGTGCGCATCACCGAACCGAATTTCGACCTGGTGGAATGCTTCGACCCGGGCGGCGACTGCTGCATCGTGAGCAAGCAGTGCGGCCTGAAGCATCCCCTGCTCGAGGCTTACCGCGCGTTCATGGCGGTGCTGGACCGCAGCACCCTGGCCGACGCGGTGCATTCCACCGCATGGAAACCGATCGACTTTCACCTGCAGCACGCCGCGGCGTAGCCGCCTCCCTTTCCCTTCCGCAGACGCTCCTTGCCCGCCATCCTTAAGTTATCCTTAAGGATGGCGGGCGATAAAACCCCCATATAAGCCCCCCATATAAGGCAAGGCGCGTCGCCATGCGCCGCCGCCGACTTCGACAAAGGAAGATGATGCGTCTACTGCTGGTGGAAGACGATGCGCTGCTCGGCAACGGCATCGAGGCCGGCTTGAGGCAGGCCGGCTTTACGGTCGACTGGGCCAGGGACGGGCGCGCCGCGCAACTGGCGCTGGAAACCACCGAATATGAGCTGGTGGTGCTCGACATCGGCCTGCCGCACCTGTCCGGCATGGAACTGCTGCAGCAGCTGCGGCGCCGCGGCAGCGACCTGCCGGTGCTGCTGCTGACTGCGCGCGACACCGTGCGCGACCGCGTGGCCGGTCTGGAGGCCGGCGCCGACGATTATCTGGTCAAGCCCTTCGACCTGGCCGAGCTGATCGCGCGCATCCGCGCGCTGCTGCGCCGCGCGCACGGGCGCAGCACCTCCGTCATCCGCTACGGCGAGCTGACGGTCGAGCCCGGCACCCAGAACGTTGTGCGCGGCGAGGAGCGCATCGCGCTGTCGCCGCGCGAGTGCGCGATCCTGGTCGACCTGCTGGAGCACCGCGGCACCGCGCTGTCGCGCGCGCGGCTGGAGGAAAGCCTGTACGGCTGGAACGAGGAAGTGGAGAGCAATGCGGTCGAGGTGCATGTCCACAACCTGCGCAAGAAGCTCGGCAACGACCTGATCAAGACCATCCGCGGCGTCGGCTACCTGATCCGCAAAGAGCCGTCATGAAGCGCCCGTCGATACGGCGCCGCCTGCTGGCGCTCCTGCTCGGCAGCCTGGCGCTGGTGTGGGCGGCGATGCTGGCGCTGGCCTATGTCGACATGCGCGAGGAAGTCGGCGAGCTGGCCGACGCGCACCTGGAGCAGAACGCGCGCACCCTGCTGCTGCTCGACTTGCACAAGCTGCAGCTGCTGGCCGACACGGGCGAAACGCATCATGACGACCACGGGCCCAGCCACCATTTCGACGACCGCGACGGCGACGACGACCACGCGCAGCACATCGACTTCCAGCTGTGGAGCCGCGACGGCGCCTTGCTCATGCGCGGGCCCGGCTCGCCCGCCGCCGCCTTCGACCCGCGCGACGGCTACGCCACGCAGCAGCTCGACGGCGGCGCCTGGCGCAGCTTTGCGCTGCACGATCCGCAGAGCGGTTACCAGGTGCGCGTGTTCGAGCCGATACGCATGCGCGCCGGCCTGCTGCACAAGCTCGCGCGACGCATGGCGCAGCTGCTGCTGCCGGCGCTGACGATCCTGGCGCTGCTGATCTGGATCGGCATCGGACGCGGATTGCAGCCGCTGACGGCGATGTCGCGCGCGATTGCCGCGCGCGGCGCCGACAACCTGCAGCCGCTCGCGCTCGAACGCATTCCGGCCGAAGCGCAGCCGCTGGTCGATTCATTGAACAATCTGCTGTCCCGGCTGTCTCAATCCATCGACAGGGAGCGCTCATTCACCGCCGATGCGGCACATGAACTGAGGACGCCGCTGGCGGCCATCCAGGTGCAGGCAGAAGTTGCACTGGCCGCGCAAGAGGAAGCACAACGCACCGCGGCGATCCGGCAAGTCATCGCCGGCGTTCACCGCACCACGCATCTCGTCCAGCAATTGCTGTTGCTGGCGCGCCTGGACCATGCCGATGCGGCAACCTCCCGGCCGGTCGACCTCGCCGCCGTGGCCACCGAAAGCGCCGCGCGTTATGCCGGCGAGGCCGAGCGCCGCGGCATCGAACTGGAGATGGCGACGCACGGCGCGTGCCTGCTGGCGGCCGATCCGACCGCGCTGTCGGTCATGATCGACAACCTGCTGGACAACGCGATCAAGTATGGCCGGGAAGGCGGACATGTGATGCTGCGCGTCGAACGCCGGCAGGCCGACGTGGTGGTGCGCGTGCAGGACGACGGCCCCGGCGTGGCGCCGGCCGAACGCGCGCGCCTGACCGACCGCTTCTACCGGATCAGCGGCAGCGGCGCGGAAGGCAGCGGGCTCGGCCTGTCGATCGTGGCGCGCATCGTGCAGCGGTACCGCGGCACGTTAGGCTTCGGAGAAGGATTGCAGGGCCGCGGGCTGGGCGTCAGTATTGCCTTTCCCGCCTGAGGCACTTTTTCCGCCTGCGGCAAATCCGGCAAGACGGGGGATTTGTCGCTTTGTCGCGGCGAATGGTTTACAGTTTGTCGGATGCCGCTTCACTGCGTTGCCGGCTTTACAGCCGGCATTTTTGTTGCAGCTTTCGCCTTTAGGATTGAATCGATTTACATGAAGCCTGTTGCCCCCGGCACCGTTATCTTTCACCGCCATCGCGGATATGGCGTCGTTACCTCGGTCAACCTGTTGACCGGCTGGATCTCGGCGCGCTTCGGCGATGAAGTGCGCACGCTCGACCTGAACCTGTCGCACGACGAATTGCAGCATGCGGACGGCGAGCCGATCCGCTTCCGGCGCGATGCCCCCGATCGCATGCCGCATGCGCGCCTGATGGCGATGGTGCGCGAGCTGCACCGCGCCGGCTATCAGCAGCTGTACCTGTACAGCTGGCCGAAACCCTCCGGCCTGCACTGGCGCTGGCATCTGTTCACCGGCCAGCGCAACTGGATCGAGCGCCCCTGGCGCGAAGGCTGGTATGGGTCGGGCGCCGATTACAACTTCAATCCGGTCATGGGCTGGGGCGATGCGCCGGGCGCCAGCGCCCAGGAACTGGCGCGCGCGCTGGCGCAATTCGACCCGCATGGCCTGGCGCAAGCGCTGCGGCGCGACGAGGACCACACCGCGTGGTTCGATGCCGTGTGCGAAGCGCTGCTGCCGAATTACGCCTACACGCTGGGCTGGGATGTGCGCGACGGCCCGGCGCCCGAGCATCTGCCCGTCATTGCGGTGCGGCGCGGCGTGCCGGCCTATGCCGGGCCGCCCTTGCCGTGGCCGCCGGGCTGGACGCGCCTGTGGA
>OFCW01000187.1_pt1 | contig 22868 bp, 16 predicted proteins | sample 1520951 | NCBI WGS metagenome assembly OFCW01 (sample SAMEA4349680, study PRJEB24078) | microbial mat metagenome | biome: Terrestrial Biome; feature: Habitat; material: Microbial Mat | place: India | collected 2012-06-12 | depth 10 m | reverse complement strand
GTCAAGAAGAACGCGATCATGATGATCGACTTCGCGCTGGAGGCCGAGCGCAGCCAGGGCATGAGCCCCGCGGACGCCATCTTCCACGCCTGCGTGCTGCGCTTCCGGCCGATCCTGATGACGACGATGGCCGCGCTGCTGGGCGCCCTGCCCCTGGCGCTGGGCCACGGCGACGGTGCGGAGTTGCGCACGCCGCTGGGCATCTCCATCGTGGGCGGGCTGCTGGTCAGCCAGATCCTCACGCTCTACACCACGCCGGTCGTCTACCTGGCGCTCGACCGGCTGCGCCTGCGCCGTGCCGGGCGCAGCAAGGACGCACCGTTGCCCGCACTGGATTCGCAAGGAAGCTGATATGAAAAGAGGCCACCAAGCCCTCCGCACCCCGTTGCTCGCGCTGGCCGCGTGCGCGCTTGTCTCTGCCTGCGCGGTGGGCCCCGACTACAAGCGCCCCGACGCGGAAGTCCCGCAGCAATACAAGGAAGCCGGCGACTGGAAGGTCGCCAGCCCCAACGACGCCATCGCGCGCGGCAAGTGGTGGGAGATCTTCAACGACCCGCAGCTGAATGCGCTGGAAGAACAGGTGGCCGCCGCCAACCAGAACATCCTCGTGGCCGAAGCGCAGTACCGGCAGGCCCAGGCGCTGGTGCAATCGGCGCGAGCCTCGTTCTTCCCAACGCTGGGCGCCAGCGCGTCGGCCACGCGCAGCCGCTCGGTGCGCACAACGGTGAACCCGGACGGCAGCCTGTCGACCGGCAACCCGAGCCTGCTGAACTCGCAGAGCCTGTCGCTGGACGCAAGCTGGGAGCTGGACCTGTGGGGCCGCATCCGCCGATCGGTGGAGTCCAACAGGGCCAGCGCCGAAGCGAGCGCAGGCGACCTGGCTTCTGCGCTGCTCTCGGCCCAGGCCACGCTTGCGCAGAATTATTTTCAATTGCGTGTCACGGATACCCAGAAGGCGGTGCTGCAACGCACGGTGGCCGACTACGAACGGTTCCTGAAGCTCACGCAAAACCAGTACGCCGTGGGCGTCGCGCAGCGCTCGGACGTGCTGACCGCGCAGACGCAACTGAAGCAGGCGCAGGCGCTGCTGCTCGATGCCGAGGTCACGCGCGCGCAGCTCGAGCACGCCATCGCCGTGCTGATCGGCAAGCCGCCCGCGGAGTTCTCGCTGGCGCCGACGACTGCGGCCACCGTGTACGACCTGCCCGCACTGCCTGACATTCCGCTGGAGATTCCGTCGGCCGTGCTGGAGCGCCGGCCCGACATTGCCGCGGCCGAGCGCCGCATGGCTGCGGCCAATGCGCAGATCGGCGTAGCCAAGGCCGCCTACTTCCCCACACTGACGCTGGGGGCATCTGCTGGGCTGGCCGCCAACACGCTGTCGCGCCTGGCCACGCTGCCGAGCCGCGTCTGGTCGATCGGGCCCTCGCTGGCGGCGACGCTGTTCGATGCGGGGGCGCGTTCGGCGGCCGTCGACAAGGCCGGCGCGGCCTACGACGCGGCTGTCGCGACGTATCGGCAAACCGTGCTGGGCGCCTTCCAGGACGTGGAGGACAACCTCGCCGCGCTGCGCTGGCAGGCCCGCGAGTTCGACGCCCAGGCCGATGCCGTCAAGGCGGCGCAGGAAGCCGCGCAGCTCGACCTGAACCGCTACCGCGCCGGCACGATCAGCTTCCTGGAGGTGATCACCGCGCAAGCCACGGCCTACAACGCCGAGCGCACGCTGCTCACGCTGCAAGGCAAGCGCTATTCGGCCGCGGTGCTGCTGGTCAAGGCGCTCGGCGGCGGCTGGCACGGCGAAGTGCCCGTGGTCGGCCAGGCGGCGATGCGGCCCGCTGCCTCGGCACCAGCCGCGCAGTAACGCGCTCCGTGTTCCCGGTGGCCGACGATATTTCGCCGCCGGCAATATCCCCTTGTGCGTAAGCACGCACGCAGTCCGATCGTTCCCCCTATAATCGTCGGAATTTGCTTCAGGCTGCCCTGATCGCGTGGGCATGCCGTGCGGGGCCGGGCGCGCAAATTGCTTCGCCCGGTGCCTTGCAGGTGTGTCGCCGTGCCATCCTGACCGTCTGTTTGCCTGCCGCCATGTCCGCCGCGCGCGTGGTTGGCCGACCCTGTTGCCTGGACCCACGCGCGCGGCTCAATTGATTTCTGGCGCTCTCTCTGATGATCCGATCCGCAATTTCCCGCCCCGCCAAGCTGCTGGCCGCCGCGCTCGGCGCCGCTACGCTCTTCGCCGCCGTGCCTGCCCAGGCCGACCCGTCCGTGCGCGTGATCTACGGCAAGGACAACCGCCACGGCATCGAGAAGTACGGCGTCGATATCGATTTCGACTCCGGTTTCCACTGGGGCAACCCGCAAGGCTGGTTCGTGAACCTGGACTGGGAGGTCGCGCTCGGCCAATGGCGCTCGACGCAGGGCACCAACCGCCAGAACCTGACCGAATTCGGCGTGACGCCGCTGTTCCGCATCGAAAAGCGCGGCAGCTCGTGGGTGCCGTTCGTGGAAGTGGGCATCGGCCCGCGCCTGCTGTCGCACACGCGCACGTCGGATGAGCACAACTTCAGCACGGCCTTCCAGTTCTCCGACATGATCGGCGTGGGCGTCGCCTTTGGCAGCAAGCAGCAGTTCCAGGTCGGCTATCGCTTCGAGCACCTGTCGAACGCCTCGATCAAGCGTCCGAACCCGGGGACGGACCTGAACGAGCTGTACCTGCGCTACACGTTCTGAACGGCTTCACCCCGAAGAAGACGGCCTGCCATTGCGGCGGGCCGTTTTGTTTTGCGCGCCGTGCTCAGCGCGCGCCGGCCTCGCCGTCGACATCGCGATCACGGCCGCGCTCGCGCGATCGCATGCCCATCAGCCGCTCGTAATTGAGCGAGGCATGAAAGCCGAAGCCATTGCCGCCCGCGCGCTTGACTTCGTACATGGCCGCATCGGCATTGCGGATCAGCGTCTGCGCGTCGCGGCCGTCTGCGGGGTACAGCGCCACACCGGCGCTCACGCCCATCGACAGCACGTGGCCCTCCACGCGAAACGGCGTCTGCAACTGCTCGATCAGGCGTTCAATCGTCTGCGTGACGTCCTGCCGCGTGGCGCAATGCGTCAGGATAGCCACGAATTCGTCGCCGCCCAGGCGCGCCACCGTATCCGACGCACGCAGGGCGCTGCGCAGGCGCATTGCCGTGGCCTTGAGCACGAGGTCTCCCACGGCGTGGCCGTATTCGTCGTTGACGGGCTTGAACCGGTCCAGGTCGATGAAGACCACGGCCACCTGGCTGCGTGCGCGGCGTGCGGCCTGGATGGCGACGAACAGCCGGTCGCGCAGCAGGCGCGCGTTGGGAAGGTCGGTCAGCGGGTCATGCAGCGCCAGATGGTGCGCCTGGTCGAGTGCGGCGCGCCGCTTGGTGACGTCGAGCAGCGTGCCGCTCACACGCGTGGCCACGCCGCGCGCATCGCGCTCGGTCACGCGGCCGCGCGCCGCCACCCAGATCCACTGGCCGTGGCGGGCCCGCATGCGCTGCTCGACTTCAAAACTGTCTGCATCGCCACGCAGGTGCCGGTAAATGCGGCGCACGCTCAGCACGGCGTCCTGCGGATGCACCATCGCAAACCATGCATCCGGATCGGTGGGAAGGTCGGCCGGCTCGTAGCCCAGCATGTCGGCGGTGCGGCGGTTGAACGAGACGTGTCGCGCGCGCGTGGACCAGTCGAACGTACCGAGCCCCGCGCCGTCGAGCACATAGGCAAGACGCTGCTCCGATGCCCGCAGCGCCTCCAGCGCCAGGCGCCGCGCCGTCACATCCTGAAGCTGCACGATGAGGTGGCTGCCGCCGCTCCCGGTGTCGGTGCGCGCCACGGCGAGATCGGCCTGCACCCAGACGGTGCTGCCGTCCTGGCGCACCAGGCGGGTTTCCATCGAAAGCGCCTCGCGCTCGCCCGCGAGCAGCGCCTGCACACCACGCCGCGTCCGCTCTGCATGGTCCGGATGGCAGAGGTCGAACAGCGCGCGCGAGCGCAGTGCCTGCGCTTCGTGGCCCGTCAGCGCGCACAGCGCACGATTGACGTCGAGGAAGCGACCCTCCGGCGCGCACAGGCCGATCCCTATCGGCGAATGTTCGATCGCAGCCTTGTACAAGTGGTGGTCCTCAAGCATGGCGATGCAGTTTCGCGAATGCGGCAGTCCAGGGAGCGACTGGCGTGATGGCCGTCCCGTCGCCGGGCTCCACGGTGCAATGGTTTGCGTGGGCTGGATGCGGCGGTGGTCGGCGGAGGTCCCCGTAACCGGTCTCGTAGTCTGCCGGGCCCGTTGACGGCTGGCGGTGGACAGACCTGTCGCGCGCAACCCATGCGCGCGAATCGAGGCGGACTATAGAAGCCGCGAGTTAACGGGGCAATCCCTTCCCGCGAGGGGCACAGATGCAGCATGCCCTCGAGTACAAGTCGACGCGAAGGAAACGCGCCCCGCGTCATCCCCGTCAGCGTTTTGTTGATGCCGATTGTCGGCAGGCGCCCGGCGGTCCCAGACGTGCGGCAACTGTACACCGCCGGCTCATCGGGCGGCAGCTAACCTTTCGGCTAGGTACGCAGACCCCCACGGTGGCAGCCGTTTGCCGCAGGCCGCGCCGCGCACACGGCTATGCGGATGTCTGCAGTTCGAAACAAGGCCACGGACGCTCCTCCGGACGCACGAAACGCTGCCACGACCGGCTGACTCCGTTACTATTCTTGAAAATCGCCTCGGGGGGCGAGTCCAACACGGCGAGCCGCGGCACCAACACGCGGTTGCAGGAGGTCGTATGGAATTGAGCTTCGTTGCCCCCGGCACGCAAACGCACCGCTATGCGCTCAAGCTGGCGGGTCTGCCCGAAAGCACCCCGCCCGTCGATCCGGCCTGGATCGACGATGCCCTGACCGCCGCCGTGCGCGTATTCGATGCACATCGCGTCCATTTTGCCGACGCCTATTTCGCCTACCGCACGCGTGATGCGGCGCAGCGTTCCCACCGAACCGAGCACGGCCCCGCGCGCAGGCGGGTCGGCGGAGACCTGCACGACGACACACCGCTGCTCGCGGATACGTTTGCGATCGCGCAACTGGCGGCGCTCGTCTCGCTGGAAGCGGCAGGCCTGGCCGATGTGATCGACGTGCATCTCGTGGTGGAGCGTTTGCCCGATGACGACGGGCCCGGTACGCCCGCGACCCGCATCGATGACGTCATGTTGGCCACCGGCAGCCCGGCGATCCGGCCGACGGCCCGCCGCCCCGCCAGCCAGCACTAGGCATCCGGCTGCCTGCCGCGCGCGCGCCGCGGCGCGATGACCGGCTGCGGCTCGGTTGGCGCACCCACCGCCGCCGCATCGCGGAAGGTCCAGTGCCGGTGCACAAGAAAATTGAAGATCGCGGTGATGGCGGAGGCGAAGACCTGCGCGATGAGGTAGTACAGGCCGAGCCCCAGCCCGATCGCCATGATGGTGGCGTTGCAGCCCAGCGCCAGGAACGCGACGATCCCAAAGCGCACCATGGCACCCATGTGGCCGCGCGTGCTGTTGAACACGGCCTGCCGGCTGATGAAGTAGTTCAATGTGGCGCCGAGCACGCTTCCCGTCACCGACGCCCGCCACGGCGAGACGCCTGCCTGCACGAGCCCGAAGAGCACCACGTAGTGGACCAATGTCGCGCCGAAGCCGATCACGACGTAGCGTGTGAACTGCTCCACCGCTGCCCAGAAATGCCGTCGATGGCCCATCGCCGCGCCAGCCCCATTCACGTTGGAATCGCCATTGTGCTCGATCATGAGGGCGCCGCCGCAACCCGCGTGCCATACCGGCCCCCGGCACCGCAAGTGCGCTTAAAGTTGTGCAAGATTTGGCCGTATAGACACGTGGGGCGCCGCGCTACCGCGGGCTCCACGCTGTCTTGCCATGCTCGAACTTCAACCTCTCGACATTCCGCTAGCGATTCCCCTGCCGTGGCCGATGCTGGACGCCGACGGACAGCTGCTCGTCCCGAAGGGAGACGTCATCCATTCGCCGGAAGAGATCGAGCTGCTCTTCACGCTGCATCGCCCGCATCGCCAGGCCGAGGGCGCGCCGGCGGCCGCGCCTGCATTTCCGAACACGGCGTTTCCGAACACGCTCTTCCCGGACATGGGCGGCGACACCGAGGCCGAGCGTACGGTCGCCATGGAACTGCTGGGACTGCGCCCCGGCGGCATGCTCACCGTGCGCCTCACGGCCGGCGCCGGCCACACCAAGGGCGCCGCACGCGTCATGGGTTACAGCCCTCAGCGCCACCTCCTGATCACCATGCCCACCGACAACGGCCGCACCGTCATGCCGGTCAAGGACGAGCTGGTGGAAATCCACGCGTTTTCGGGCGAAGGCATTGCGAGCTTCGAATGCACAGTGATGGCGGTATGCCGGATTCCGTTCGAGTACGTCGTGCTCTCGCCGCCGCGGCGCATCAAGAACCGCGCGTTGCGCAAATCGCTGCGCGTGCGCGCCAACGTGGTCGGCAAGATGCTCGTCAGCGGCGAGCCGCCGCGCATGATCCATATTTCCGACATCAGCACGACGGGCGCCTCGTTCCGTTCAGCGCACCGGTTGCACGTGAGTGGGGCGCCGGCGCGGCTGCGCTTCCGGGTGAAGACGCGTGACTATCACTCCGAGCTGGTGGCGGCCGCGCTCATCCGCAGCGAAAAGCCCGCAGACCTGCCCAATGTCTATCAATACGGCGTGGAGTTCATCGAGCTCGTCGCCGCGCAGAAGATGCTGCTGCAGTGCTTCATCTACGAGCAGTTGCTGTGGGGCGGCCAGCGCATGGTCTGAGCAAAGCGGCGCGATGTACACACGATTTGGATCAGCATTAAGCAACGTTAAAACGTTAAAAACACGCGTGAGGTTGGCGCGACAGCAGACGATGGACTGGCCCCCGAGCCGCGCTTTGGGCTTATGATCGCCGCAGGCCCGCTTGTCAGCCGCGACACAATCGCCAAAGCACAATCGGGCGCACGCATTTCCGCATCAAAGGTATTTGCAGGACGGCCCTATCTATGAATCGCGCAAGGTCTGCGCCATTGGGTCTGGACCCCATCTCCGGATTGCCGGACCGCGAACGATTCGTTCAATCGCTGGCAGCCATGCCGCGACCCGCACGCCGGGACGCGGTCGGCGCGTTGCTGCTGATCGGCTTTGACCATTTTGCCGAGGCGACGGCCACGCTCGGGCCGCTGGCCGCACGCGCGGTCATCGTGGAATGCGCAGCGCGCCTGCAGGCCTTGTGCCCGCCGGGGGCACAAGGCGCGCCGGTGGTTGGTCGCGTGGGTGCAGAAACGTTTGCCATTGCCTCGGCCGAGTTCGACTCCGCGCAGGACGTGCACGACCTCGCACGGCGCATCTCGGCAGCGCTCGCGCGGCCCTTCATCACCCACGGCTATGAACTCGTGTGCTCGTGCAGCATCGGCATGACGCTGTTCGACAGCACGCCATACGATGCGGCGCGCCTGATCGAACAGGCTGACCGCGCCCTCTACGGGGTTCAGCACGGCAGGCAACAAAGCCCCGCCCTCTACCCGCCGGCCGCAACGGCACAGCGCGGCAGCAACGACGCAGCCGCACCTGGCCGGCACGACCCCATGGCCGAACGCCCGCGGCTGGCAGCCCATGTCCGCCACGCGTTGGCTCGGCGCCAGTTCAGCCTGAACCTGCAGCCGCAGCTGAGCCTCGCCGACGGGAGCATCGTCGGCTATGAATTCCTGCTGCGCTGGATCTCGCCCGAGCTGGGCGGCGTGCCACCGGCGGATTTCCTGCCGATCCTGGAGCAGACCGGCGACATTCGCGAGGTGGGCCGCTGGGTACTCGACAACGCCGCGCAGATGCTCGCCGGCCTGCAACGCGAAGAGTCCGAGCGTGCACCGCACAGTGGCGCCCGGCGCCAGCCCGAGGTGCATGCGGCGGTCAACCTGTCGGCGGCGCAGTTGCTCGACCCGCAGTTGAGCGACGTCGTCCGCGACATTGCCGCGCGCCATGCGGTGCCGACCGGGCGGCTGGTCTTCGAGATTTCAGAACACGCGCTGCAGCCCGGTGCCAGCGCGGCGCGCGATGCCGTCGCGGCACTGCATGCGTGCGGTGCACGCGTGGCCGTCGAAGACTTCGGCGCCACGAGCTACAGCCTGGCGTGCCTTGAAACCTTCCGCCCCGACCAGGTCAAGCTCGATCAGGCCGTCGTGAGCGCCGTGGCCAATGCCGGTGATCACGCTGCCCTGCATCAGCTGGTGGCGGCCGCCCACGCCGCCGGCGTGCCCGTCACGGCCACGCGCGTGGAAACGGCTGCCCAGCTCGACGCGCTGCGCGCATGCCGTTGCGACGTGCTCCAGGGCTACCTGCTCTCACAGCCATTTCCGGCACGCTGGATCGACGATACGCAAGACGTGATCGCCGAACGCGCGCGCGACCTCCTGCCCTGAACGCGGCCCCTACGCTTGCGCGTGGTCGACGCGGAAGACGGCCACCGCGCTGCGCAGCGCCTCCGCCTGTTCTTCGAGGGACTCTGCAGCGGCCGCGGCCTGCTCGACCAGCGCCGCATTCTGCTGGGTCACCTGGTCCATCTGCGTGACGGCCTGGTTGACCTGCTCGATCCCGCTGCTCTGCTCTTCCGACGCCGCGCTGATCTCGCCCATGATGTCGGTCACGCGCTTGACGGCGACGACCACCTCGTCGATCACGCTGCCGGCCTCGGCCACCAGCGTGGTGCCGTTCTGCACGCGGCCGACCGAATCGCTGATGAGCTCCTTGATCTCCTTGGCCGCCGTCGCGCTGCGCTGCGCGAGGCTGCGCACCTCGCCGGCCACGACGGCAAAGCCGCGGCCCTGCTCTCCGGCGCGGGCGGCCTCCACGGCAGCGTTCAACGCAAGGATGTTGGTCTGGAAGGCAATGCCCTCGATCACGCCGATGATGTCGGCGATCCGGCGGCTGCTCTCGTCGATACCGGCCATGGTCTCCACGACGCGGCCGACGACCTCCCCGCCCTTGGCGGCGATGCCTGACGCATTGACCGCCAGCGCGCTGGCCTGACGCGCGTTATCGGCGTTCTGTTTGACGATGCTGGTCAGCTCTTCCATGCTCGACGCCGTTTCTTCCAGCGACGAGGCCTGCTGTTCGGTCCGCTGCGACAGGTCGGCATTGCCCGCGGCGATCTGCTTGGTGGCGCTCGCAATGGAGTCCGACCCCGTCCGCACCTGCCCGATGATCCGCTGCAGGCTTGCCTGCATCTGCGACACGGCGTGCATCAGGCGCGCGGTCTCATCGCGGCGGCCGGCGGCGGTCTGCCCTTCCACGCGCGTGGCAAGGTCGCCTGCGGCCATGCGCTCGAACACCTGGATGGCGCGCTCCAACGGGCGCACCACGGTGCGACCCAGCACGCCGCGCGCCACCACCGAGAGCAACAGCGCGGCCGCCAGCAGCCCGCCCGAAATCCAGATGCTCATGGTGTAGCGCGACTGCGAGCGGTCGAACCGCGCCTGGCCATAGGCAAACCTCGCCTTGACCAGCGGGGCGAGCGCCACGTCGTAGGCGTTGAACAGTTGCGGCACCTGCGTCGTGTTCAGATCTCGGTAAGTGGTGAGGTCGCTGCGCTCAAGCGCGGCGATGGCGGGCTCCAGCGCGGTCTTGACGAACTTGCTGCGCGCGGCATCGGCCGCCTGCAGCTGGGCGCGGTCAGCCTCGGGCACGGGCAGCTTCATGAATTCGGCCCAGGCGGCGTTGGCCGAATCGACCATGCCGTGCGCATCGGCAAGCAGCTTCTTGAGCTCCTCCGGGGACGAAACCGAATCGAAGTTCGTCAGGTGAATGCGCGCCCACAGCAGATTGATCGTGTCCTTGGCCAGCAGGTCCAGCCCCTTGGCGTCTTCCAGATACACCGCGCGCAGATCGGCGTTGGTCGCCCGCCCGGACGCGATGCCGGCCGCGCCCACCACTGCAATCATCAAAGCAAATGCGGCCACCAGGATCGTCAGCCGCGTCCGAATGCTCGTATCCATCCACTTCCACATATGTCGTTTCCCTTGCTTGGTTCGGCCGTCCGGTACTGTCGTGCTCCCCTGCTTGCAGCACGGCGTGGGCGATCCGGGTTCACTCCTGAAAGGTTCTAACGGCAGCGTCGGACAGAAATGGAGGGCCGGCGCCTGAATGTCTCGGATGTGGCGGCCGTGATACCCGGACTGTAAAAAAGATGCCCCGGGCGCACCCCGCCGGCGTGGGGTGGCTCTAGAATGCACGTTGCGCCATCCCGTGGGATGGCAATCACGCGAAACCGTGCGGTATGCCGCACTGCTCTCAAGGGGATCGAGATGAAGACACTGATCGCACTGCTGGCCCTGGGCTGCGTTGTCCTGGCGGGCTGCAACACGATGGCCGGCATGGGCAAGGACATCCAAACGGGCGGCCAGAAGCTGGAAAGCGCTGCCGATAGCACCAAGCAGAAGATGTAATGGGGCCAACCCCGAAGGCCAATCCCGCCTGAATAAGAAAACGCCGCGCATTGCGGCGTTTTTCTTTGGCCACGCCCCGCATCGGTTGACCGGGCGGTGGGCCTAAAGCAATTCCTCCGGCGTAAACGGCGCCAGCATCTGGATCCATGCCCGACGCCCGAAACCCACGTCGGGCTCGTGGTCGACGGAGACCTCCTTGCCGTTCTGGTGAGTGGTCCACCGCAGATGGCCGTCCACCTGGGTCACGCGGTAGGCACTGTCGCCGATGGAGTCGTCGAACAGCTTGGCGACCGCCTGCGCGAGCACCGGGCTGCGGATGATCAACCCGGTCTCGGTATTGAGTGCAATGGAGCGCGGGTCGATGTTCATCGAGCCGACGAACAGCGTGTTGCGGTCGATGATGATCGACTTCACATGCAGGCTCGCCTGGGACGAACGGAACGAACCGACCGCCTTCGGGCGATCGCCGAGCGTCGGGCGCAGCTCGTACAGCTCGACGCCGCTGTCGAGCAGCGCGCTGCGGTATTTCGCATAGCCCACGTGGACGATGGGCGCATCGGTGGCGGCCAGGGAGTTGGTCAGCACGCGCAGCCGCACGCCGCGCTCCCGCAGATGCCGGATCACGTCCACGCCGGCTTTGCCGGGTACGAAATACGGCGAGATCAGGGCCACCTCGCTCTTCGCTTCGTCAATGAGGTGCAGCAGGGTCTGGGCGAGGCGCTCGCCGCCCGGTTCCACCTTTTCGCCGGAAACCTTGGCCGGGCGATCGACAATGACCTGCGCCGGCACCCACTCCAGGCGCAGCCGGCGGCGCGCGATCTGATCGGCCAGGAACCAGTCCCGCAGCGCAGGGCGAAGGGGCAGCGACTCAGTCGGCGTCGGGTGGGCCAGATCCGTCTCGTTGCGCATGCGCTGCTGCTCGACGTCGGCCACGCTGCGTGCGGATTCCTGCGGACCCGAGCCGAAATCGAGGGGCGCAGTCGGTACGTCGATATGCCGCGGCGGGCCTTCCGGTGTGCGGGCGGCCGGCACGGGCGGCGGATAGTTGCCGTCCTTCTGCTCGGGCGGATGCGCGTTGCTGGGTTCGGGCGCCAGCGCCTGGACCGGATAGGCGAATTCGCTGTTCCAGTACGAATCGAACGCGGCCGACAACTGCCGCACCGCAGGCCCCGCCGCCAGCACGTCGAGGTCGACGAAGTTCGTGTTCTTGTCCTGCGTGAAATACTCCGCGCCGAGATTGCGGCCGCCCGTGACCGCCAGCGCGTTGTCGGCAATGAAGGCCTTGTTGTGCATGCGACGGTTGACACGGCGGAACTCGGCCGCGCCGCTCAGGTAGCGCGTCACGTTCGACATGCGCCCGCCCGGAAACGGGTTGAACAGCCGCACGTCGATGTTCTTGTGCGAGGAGAACTTCAGGAACGCCACGTCGCGCCCGTCGCTGTGCAGATCGTCGACCAGCATGCGCACGCGCACGCCGCGCTCGGCGGCGGCGAGCACATGGCGCATCAGCTCACGCACGCTGTTGTCGCTTTCGATGATGAAGTACTGCAGATCCAGCGTGCGCTCGGCACGGTCGGCCAGCGTGAGCAGCGTGGCGTAGGCCTCCTCGCCCGAGGCGATCAACCGGAACCCCGACACGTCGGGCGACGGCGCATTGGCCTGCACGAGGCGCCCCAGCGAGGTGGCGGGCGCCGGGGCGGCCAGCGCCGTCGTCACGGGCCGGTCGACATGGTCTGGCAGGCTTGCACAGGCGGCCAGCAGCACGACGAGCCAGGCGAACCAGCCGCGCGAATGCTGCACAAGGAGTCTCGGAAGCGGTTGCATGATCGTCCTGATGGTTGTCGTCGCTGCTCGACAGGACGGCAACGGCACATCAGCAAGCGGCATGCCGGCCGTCCCCGATGCGGCGAGCCTACGCCAACCGGGCGGGGCGGAAATATCCGTGTTTGTCCGACGCCACCTGGGCCATGTCAAAATGACTCAGGGTGGGCTTTACTCTGCTGCTTCTGATGCTGACCAATACCACGGCGTTCGCCGCCTTCATTTTTGTCATGCACTGCGTGGGCGTGCTCGCCGCCGTGCACGCGGTGCTGACGGTGCGCACATCGCAGGGCGCCATTGCGTGGGCCATTTCGCTGGTCACGCTGCCCGAGTTCACGCTGATTCCGTATCTGATTTTCGGACGTAGCACGTTCGCCGGCTACGTGGATGCGCGGCGCTTCAACAATGCGCGCATGCGCGAGATCACCCTGTCGGACGACTGGCGCCGCCTGCGCGACCATGAATCGTGCGTGGTCGTGCCGCAACATGCCTGCATGCAGGCCCTGCCCCGGCTCACGGGCATGCCGTGCCTGTCGCACAACCGGGTGCGGCTGCTCGTCAACGGCGCGGAGACGTTCGAAGCCATCTTCGCGGCCATCGCCCAGGCGCAGCGGGTGCTGATCGTGCAGTTCTTCATCGTGCATGACGACGCGCTCGGCCGCCGCCTGGCCGAACTGCTTGTCGAACGGGCCCGCGCCGGCGTGCGCGTGTACTTCCTGTTCGACCGCATCGGCTGCCATGCCCTGCCCCGCCACTACGTGCAGCGGCTGACGGAGGGCGGCGTGCTCGCCAAGCCGTTCTCCACGCACGCCGGGTTCGTCAACCGGTTCCAGCTCAACTTCCGCAACCACCGCAAGCTCGTGGTGGTGGACGGTGAACGCGCGTACGTGGGCGGCCACAACGTCGGTATCGAATACCTGGGCGAGAAGCCGCCGCTGGCGCCGTGGCGCGACACGCATATCGAGATAGTCGGCGCGGCCGTGATGGACCTGCAGCTGACTTTTGCCGAAGACTGGTACTGGGCCGCGCGCGAAGTGCCGCAGCTGATCGTGCCTGAGCTGCGCCCCGATGAGGACATGGTCTGCCAGGTCGTCGCCAGCGGCCCGGCCGACAAACAGGAAACCTGCTCGCTGTTCTTCATGGAGGCCATCCAGTCGGCGCGCAAGCGGTTGTGGATCACCACGCCGTACTTCATTCCCGACGAGGCGGTGTTTGCCGCGCTGCGCCTGGCCGTATTGCGTGGCGTGGACGTGCGCATCCTCATCCCGTCGCGGCCGGACCACCGCGTGGTGTTCCTGGCCTCCACCCTGTATGCATACCAGGCCATCCGCGCGGGCGTGAAGATCTACCGCTACCTGCCGGGCTTCCTGCACCAGAAAGTCGTGCTCATCGACGACGATGCCGCCGCCGTGGGCAGCGCGAACCTCGACAACCGCTCGTTCCGCCTGAACTTCGAGCTCATGATCATGACGGCCGACGCGCGCTTCGCCAACGACGTGGCCCAGATGCTCGAAGCCGATTTCGGCCAGGCCACGCGCGTCGGCCGCGACGAATACGAGCACGCGCATCCGCTGCGCCGCGTGATCATGCACGTCGCCAAGCTGTTCGCGCCGATCCTGTAGCCCCCCCCCCGGCCGAATTTGGCAGCAAGAAGCGGAGCGCATCCCCGCGTCGACATCCGTAGCCTGAAGCGAACGTCTTCAGGAGAAGCGCGATGTCCGAGTCCTTTGCCAAGCCGCTGCCGGCGGGCTTCAACCGGCTGGCCGGTTCGAACCTGGCGGCACAATCCGCCGAGCAGATTGCGCTGGCCGCCATGCCGATGGTGGCGGTGCTCGCGCTGCACGCCGACGCCAGTACGGCGAGCTGGCTGCAAGTGGCCCTGACGCTGCCGTTCGTGCTGTTTGCCATTCCGATTGGCATGCTGGCCGACCGCTGGCCAAAACGCGCGCTGATGGCCAGCGCAGAAGCAGTGCGGGCGATGGCGTTGCTTGCAGTCGCCGGGCTGCTGGCGGCCGGGCTGCTGAATCTGCCGATGCTCGGCTTGCTCGGGTTTGTCGCGGTGTGCGGCACGGTGGTGTTCAGCGTGGCGGCGCCCGCGCTGGTGCCATCGCTCGTGCCATCCGCCATGCTCTCACGCGCCAACGGGCGCATCGAACTTGCCCGCACGGTGGCGTTTGCCTGCGGGCCGGCGATCGGCGGCGCGCTGATCGGTTGGACGGGGGCCACGGCGGCGTTCCTGCTGGCCGCAGGACTATCTGCGGTGGCGGCCGTGCTGCTGCGGGGTGTGGCGTCGCCTGCGCCGGACGCACGGCGTGCATCGCATCCGCTGCAGGACATCGCGGAAGGTGCGCGCTTTGTGTTCCGTCATCCGTTGCTGCGCCCGGTGTTTGCCACGCAGTTCCTCTTCACCACGGCCATCTTCATGGTGTTTGCGATCTTCGTGCCGTATGCCGCGCATCGGCTCGGGCTGTCGGCGCAGGCGATCGGATTCACACTGGCGATGTACGGCGCCGGCATGGTGGTCGGCGCGCTGCTGGCCGCGCGCATCCTGGCGCGCTGGCGTTTCGGCCATGTCGTGGCAACGGGCCCGGTCTGCGGGTTGGCCGGCGGCGTGTTGCTCGCGGCCACGCTGTGGCAGCCGTGGCCCGCCCTGGCCCACGCGGGGTTCTTCCTGCTGGGCTGCGGGCCGATCCTCTGGGTGGTCAGCACAACGACGCTGCGGCAGACCGTGACGCCGCCCGCGCTGCTGGCACGCGTCTCGGCGGTGAACGTGATGTCGTATGGGGCGCGGCCGCTGGGCGCTGCGCTGGCCGCGTGGCTGGCGGCGCGGGCCGGCATGGGCGCTTGCCTGGTGGCGGCACTTGCAGGCTTCGCGCTGCAGTTGCTGTGCATCCTGCAGTCGCCCGCGGTGCGGCTGTTGCGTCAGCCGACGGCCGCCGGTGCGGACATGGCGTTCGGGCCGACGCGCGGCGAGCCAGCCTGAACGCCCATCGCTTTACACCATGCGGCGAATGCCAAACCGCTGCGCGCGGCGGCGCCAAACGAACCCGTAGTACGCGCCCTGCATGACGAACATGGCGATGAACGCCGCCGGATACGCTGCCCAGATGCCGTCCGTGCCGATGTGGCGGCTCAACGCCCAGGCCACCGGCACCTCTACCGCCACGATGGCCAGGATCGAGATGGCCGTGGGCGCCATCACGGTGCCGCTTGCACGCATCACACCTGAGAAGACACTCGCCATGCCGAAGATGACCGAGCTCCACAGCGAGATATGCAGCAGGCTCTGCGCGAGGTCCATCACTTCGGTATTCGTGGTGAACCATCCGATGACGGCGCGCGAGAACAGCAGCGCCATCACCACCATCAGCCCCGTGACCGCCACGTTCAGCCACAGCCCGGTGCGCGTGATGGCATCGAGCCGTTCGGTGTTGCCGGAGCCGATGGCCTGTGCCCCGAGGATCGACGCCGTGATCGCAATCGACATGGCCGGAAACTGCACGTAGCTGATGATCTGCGTGCCGGCCCCGTAAGCCGCCGTGGCATCGGAGCCGAAGCCGTTGACGAGCGACAGCAGGGCCAGCTCCGCAATCGAGATCACCACGAGCTGGATGCCCGTCGGCACGCCGATCTTCAGCACCGTGCGCAACACGGCAAAGTCGATCCACAGATGGCGCGCCAGGGCGGCATCCGGCGCGAGCGGATGATTGCGCCGGCGCAGGAAGAACCCGAGCCACGCAAGCGCCACCAGGAACGCAATCGTTGTCGCCACGGCGCCGCTGGCAACGCCAAGTTGCGGCAGGCCAAACCAGCCACGGATGAACGACGGCGTCAGGACCAGCCCGATGGCTGTGGACAGCAGCAGCGTGCGCAACGGCGTGCGCGTGTCACCCACGCCGCGCATCATGGCCGTGGCGAGCAGGAAGACGAACAGCCCCGGCATGGCATACAGCATGACGCTGGCATAGAGCGTCGCGTCGCCCAGGATGTCGGCCGGCGTGCCAAGCCGGCGCAGCAGCGCATGCGCGAACGGCCCACCCAGCAGCGCCACCACCGCTCCGGCGACCAGCCCCACCGACAGCGTGGTGCCCGCCACGGTCTTTACCGCGTCAGGCTTCTTCGCGCCCCACGCCTGCCCGATCAGCACCGCCGCGCCCGAGCCCAGCCCGATGACAAACGCGATGAAGAAAAACAGGATCGGGAAGAACGCCGATACCGCCGCCAACGCCTTCACGCCCAGCATGTGGCCGACGTACACGTTGTTTAGCGTGCCCGACAGCGATTGCAGGATGTTCGCCACGATGAGCGGCCCCAGAAATGCAACGAAGGTCCGCCACAGCGGGCGCGCATTCGCCGCGGGCACGGGCGCCACGGGCGACTGCTGGCCGCTCGCGGGCGTGCCCTCGTCGGTGGCGCGGGGGCCGTTCTGACTGGTCATGCTGCCTCCTCGTGTGAAGCCCATGCAGCCTGCGCCAGCTGGCGCGCGAAATCCCGCACGTCGGCCGGCCACGGCTGGGTGAGTGATTGGAATGCGCCCGCGTCGAGCGCGAACAGCGCGCGTGTGGCCTCTTCAAAGCCTGGCGCATTGCCGGCCATGGCCGACATGAAGCGATAGGCAGCTTCCTGCGCGATGCGGCGGCGATCCACCCCTTCGGTAGCGCGGCGAGCGTCTTCCACGAGCTTGCGCAGCGTCACCGACGCCCCGCCCGGCTGGGCGGCAAGCCAGTCCCAGTGGCGCGGCAGCAAGGTCACCTCGCGGGCAATCACGCCCAGCCTTGGGCGGCCAGGGCCGCGTGGGCGACTTTCGGATTCGCCGGGTTCGGCGGCTGGGGCGGCCTGATCCAGGCGCGCAAGCACGTCTTCAACGGTGCCGCGCAGGTCGAGTTCCACCGGCTGTGCGCTGGTGTTGTCGAACACCAGCACCTGCGATTCGGGGTGCGCGTCGAGATGAATCTTGACGGCCCGGGCGACGTCGCGGACGGGCCCGCCGGCCAAGCGCTGCGTGCCGGCAAATGCCGTGCACATCACAGCTGGAGTGGGATGCATGAACTGGCTCCATAAAAACATTGGAACCAATTCTATCCGGGTTAAATGACATCAGCAATATCCCCCGGGTAAAAAGTGGATTTAGGCGCGAGCAGGTGTCCGTACACGGGTAGACCACCGCCGGCCAATGCACCGGCCAGATCCGAGCATTGCGTCAAGTTTCGTCAATTCCGTTCCGGTAGCGCGACAGAGCCATGAGCATGTCCCCTCTTGACCTCTACTGGGAGACCGCTCGTGAGTCAAAACCTCGCTCGCATCAACCGCCCCGCGAACGCACGCAACGCCATCCCTCGACCCGGTCCGCACCGCACAGTCAAAGCCACGAGTGCCGCGATTCCGGAATTGCTCGGAGTGCCGCAGTTGGAGTTCGTGCGCGTGAGTGGGCGGGAAGCCCTGAGCGAGCTGTTCACCTACACGGTCGACCTGCGCCCTGTCTCCATGGCCGCCGCTCAGGCGATGCTCGAATCGGATTTGGACGACGCCATCGGCCTGGAGATGACCTTATCCATTGAACTGGACGGCATCGGCACTGGCCTGCTGGGCGGCATTGGCGCCGGTGAGCGCCACATCACCGGCCTCATCACCGGCGCCGAGGTGATCGGCGGCATCTCCGACAACCGCCTTTACCGCTACACCCTGCGCCCTTGGCTCTGGCTCGCCACCCAGACCGCCGACTACAAATCGTTCCAGAACAAAAGCGTCATCGACATCCTCGATGAAGTGTTGGCCGACTACACCTTCAGCGTCGACAAACGCCTGGACGAAAGCGTCTTCCCCAAACTCGAATGGGAAGTCCAGCACGGCGAGACCGACGCCCACTTCATCCAGCGCCTAACCGAAGAATGGGGCATCACCTACTTCTTCGAGCACGACGGCGGCCACCACCGCCTCGTCCTCGTGTCCGAATCGGGTGCCTGGCGTAAATTCCCCAGCCCCGCATATCACACCCTGCCGATCTACCCACAGGGCTTCAAGGTCGACGAAGAACATCTCACCCGGTTTGAACCCATCAACCGCGTGCGCACGGGCAAGGTCACCCTCAAGGACTACGACCCGCGCCAGCCCAAGGCCGATCTGACCACCGGCGACAGCCTGCCGCGCGACACTCGGTTCTCCGAGTTCGAACGCTACGAATACGAACCGGGTACCTACACAAGCCGAGACATCGGCAGCCAGCGCGCCCGCATCCGCATGGAGGAGCGCCGTGCCAAGGGACGCCGCGTGCGTGGTGCTGGCGCACTACGTGGCATTGCCGCGGGCTGTACCTACCAGATCGCCAACCACGACAAGGACGACCTCAACCGGGAATTCCTCGTCATCAGCACCGAATTGGAGCTCGAAGACGTTGGCGTTCAATCTGGCAGCACCCAGCGCTACGCCTGCCACGTCCGCTTTGAAGCCCACCCGACCGATGAAGTCTTCCGCCCGCCGCTGACTACTGCAAAGCCGCGCGTCAAGGGCATCCAGCGTGCCGTCGTCACCGGTCCCGAGAATCAGGAAGTCTGGACCAACGACTTTGGCTGCGTCAAAGTCCAGTTCGAATGGGACCGCTACGGCCAGTACAACGAACATTCCTCGCCGTGGATCCGCGTCGCCAATGGTTGGTCCGGGGACCAGTTTGGCGCCATGCATGTCCCGCGCATCGGGCAGGAAGTCTTGGTCGACTTCCTCAACGGTGACCCGAATACGCCGATCATCATCGGGCGGGTGCCGAACCAGCTCAATCTGCCGCCGTGGCAGCTTCCCGGCCAGCATGCGCTGTCTGGCATTGCCAGCAAGGAACTGTTCGGGAAGCGGCGCAACCACCTGCTGATGGACGACACGCAGGGCCAGATCCAGGCGCAGCTGTCATCGGACCACCAGGCCAGCCAGCTCAACCTGGGCTATCTGACAGGTGTGCCCGGCCACCCCGGGCGCAAGGACCAACGAGGTGAGGGTTTCGAGCTGCGCACCGATGGGCATGGGGCTATCCGGGGTGCCAAAGGTCTGTTCCTCACCACCGAAGGACAGGTTGCTGCCGTGGGCGGCCACCTCGACCGGCAAGCGTTCATTCGCTGCATGGAGGCTGCGCTCGAAGCGGCGAAATCCCTGGGCGACTACAGCAGCCAGCATGAGGCCCTGAAAACCGACGCCGATCCGCAATCCACTCTCACGAAAGCCATTGAGGAGTGGGATGCCGGGGCCAACAACCACAAGGACCAGCCGGGCCAGGGTGGTCAACCCGTGCTAGGCGCCTACGCTCCGGCAGGTATCGGCTTGGCCACGCCCGAGAGCCTGACCAGCTATGCCGGCCAGCACATCGACACCGTCTCCAAGCTGAACCAGCAGCAAACGGCGGGGCAGCAATACGTCGTCAACGCCGGCACCGGCATCAGCCTGTTTGCCCACAGCGGTGAATGGAAGGGCATCGCCCATCAGGGGCAACTCGTGTTGCAGGCGCAGCAGAAGAGCATCACTGCCAATGCCAGGCAGGACGTGGTCGTTACTGCCACGGATGGCTCCGTCCTCCTCAATGCCAAGACGGGTATCACGCTCATGAGCGGCAACGCGGGGATCCGGATTGCGGATGGAAAGGTTGAGGCCTTTGGGCCCTCGCTCATCCACCTGCATACAGGCAACTTTGATGTGCCAGGGGCACAGGGCATTGATGGAGCGCTGCCGCAGTTTGAGTCGGGCGACACCAAGCGCAGCTTTGCGCTGGTGCGCGAGATCGATGGCGAACCGATTTCCAGCACCGCATACACCTTGACCACTGCCGATGGCAGCGTGGTTGGCAAGGGTGTTGCCGCGAATGGCGTCACCCCGGAATCAACCTTGCAGCAGATCGAGCACCTGCAAGCCGCCTTCAAGCTTCCCAAACTGTTCTGAGCACCTGCACCGTGAGCACACAAGAATTCAGCCTTTTCGAAACGAACGTCATCGCCCGCGCCCGCGACATCACGTTGCCCGGTGGCGGTGTGTGCAAAGCCCCGTTCAACGCGCTGCCCGGCATCATCATCTTCGTGCATGGCGTCAATTCCACTGGCGAGTGGTTTGATTCCACCGAAGCAGGGCTGTGTCAGGGCTTGAATGAACGCCTGCACCGCAGCGAGTTCGGCCAGGCCCAGGAGACCAGCCTTGCCGGTTTGCTACGTGCTGCGCGGTACGCGCCCGAACTCACCCCTGACGGCTACCTCGCACGTACCAAGAGCGACACTGGCGTGCCAGCCAGCGAGTTCGTCAGTGACGAAGCTGCCAGCCCGGTGATCCGCTTCCGGTGGGTATTTGCTGCCAACCAATCCGACTTGAAAAAGGTCGGCCCTAACATCCTGCTCGACGAAGACAACGCCTGGGGCGGCGGCCCGTTTGCGAACGGTTGCACGGCGCTGCCCGACATGTGGGGCAGCGGTACCGCCACCGACCTGCTGATGGGCCTGACCGTACAAGACCTCAACACCGAGAGCAGTCGCCTGGTCTTCGACTGCCCGCCCCGGCACTACCAGGCGCACGCTGCGTGGCGTCTCGCCGCCCTCGTCGCCGAGGCACGCAAGCGGCATCGGAATGAATACGACGGCGCGAAGGAATGCCCCATCACCATCGTCTGTCACAGCCAGGGCAACATGGTCGGCCTTGCCTCGGCCTTCATCGGCAAGGCAAAGTTCGACGGCGACGGCGTGGCCGATACCTACATCCTCGCCAACCCGCCTTATGGCGTCTTGCCCAACTTCTTTGACAACTTCGGGCAATACGATGAAGTCACCGGAGAGGGACGCGTCACCGTCTTGGCGCGGCGCAAGACGCTGGACTCGTTCTTTGGCATCGTCAACGAACGCAAGGGCAAGACCGGCAACCTTGCCAGCCCCGCCTGTGTTGATCTTTACCTGAGCAATAAAAAGGCGCCGTGGAGCCACGCGCAAGACCAGAAGACCTACCCGACACACGGCAACGTCTTTCTCTACGCCAACCCGCATGACCAGGTGATTGGCGTCGCTTCGGTCATGGGCATGGGGTGGCTGGGCTTGCCGCAGGCCGTACTCGCCGGCAAGGACGATGACGCGGGCGACAAGCCCCACGTTTTCAAACACGCACACGGCGTGCTCTACCAACGCATCTGGGCCCAGGGCAATCCGCTCAAGTACAAGACCGAACCCTTCAAGGTGGGTGTCGCCCCTGGTAATGATTTCGTCTACTACGACAAATACCACCCCGAACGGGCCGACACCATTCAAGGCAAGAGCGGCGCCTTCTGGCTGCGCACACCGCTCAACGCCCACGTCCACTTCACTCGGCCCTGGAAAGACAATCGGCGCAGCATCCCCTCCAAGATCGGTGCCACCCTCATTGGGGGTGTCATCACCCTTGGCGGAATTCTCGTCAAAGTGCTCACCCTGGGTCAGAAGGGCGATATCCCCGTCAACGCCGATCCACCCGACGGCTGGAAGGTCAATATCAACGCCCACGCCGTGCCCAACCCGGTGGTGCCCATTGCCCACCACCTGTACCACCCGCAAGCCGACGCCACCGGCCAGCAGCCCAAGGACGACGGGCAAGCACGGCTGGACGGCGGAACGCCCGCCAGTGGCAAGGTGGCAGGCGTTTTCAACCAAGGCCCGGAATCGCACACCGACGCACTCAACCGCGGTGCCAAGACCAATGACGTCTATGACCAATACCGCGTACAGGGCCAGGGCGGTGTTGGGGACGAAGCCGCACTGCGCTACGAGCACAACGCCAGCGTGCGCCAACTTGCGCGCGGCGTGGAAGGCAACCCCTTTGACAACGCCATTGACCAGATGCGCCGCGGCGGCGACCTTTCGGGCGAAAAGCATGCCGCCTTCAGGCAGTTCGATCAGAACGTGCGCGAAGACTTCTTGAAGCAGGCCGTCAACCTGAACGCCACCAACCACTCCACCATTCTCACCAACCCCGAGCACGCCAGGAGGGTGCTGGCCTACGACGTCAACGTTGGGCTGAACGTGCTGCCCGTGCGTCAGATGAACTGGCTGCGGCAGTTTGCGGATTGGCGGTATGGGGATCCGAAGGATCCGGTGATGGCGGAGTGGTGTCCGTATTACCGGACCGGGCGATTGCCTCAAAACATGAGGCTAGAAAAGCATGAGGACTACCAACCTGAAGTCCCCGCAACACTCGGCATCGACTCGGAGCGCAACAACAGCGGCGGTTTCATCCAAAGCTACCGCGAACCGCAACCCGAGCCATTGATGCCACGCGAGCGCAGCCCGGGCGAGGAGTTGCGCGACGCGCGACGTGCCGAACTGCTGAGGCAGCGGCAGCGCCCGAGTGAGATCGATCGAGTCTTTGGATTGGACGATGCGCCGCAGCCCGAACCGCATGGGGCAAGTCGCTCTGAAATTGACCGTGTCTTTGGATTGGATACCCCCGATGAATGACCTTCAACCAAACCGCCCACGCCGGGCGACGCTCGCCGGCCTGTTGGCCGCCACCCTACTGTTCACTGCCTGTACTGGAACCTCCATGTCGTCGCAATCCCGATACTTCCGCTTGCCCACCC
>OFCW01000186.1_pt1 | contig 22911 bp, 18 predicted proteins | sample 1520951 | NCBI WGS metagenome assembly OFCW01 (sample SAMEA4349680, study PRJEB24078) | microbial mat metagenome | biome: Terrestrial Biome; feature: Habitat; material: Microbial Mat | place: India | collected 2012-06-12 | depth 10 m | reverse complement strand
ACAGGCGCCCAGCCTGAGCGTCGCGCCGCGCCTAGCACTGCATCCCTTCTCGCCCGAACGCGGTCCCCAATCCAGTTCATCACACCCTCATTAACCCTGAACGAAGAGAGACGACAATGACCAAGATTCGCAAAGCAGTGTTTCCGGTAGCCGGACTAGGAACCCGTTTTCTCCCCGTTACCAAGGCATCGCCGAAAGAAATGCTGCCGATCGTCGACAAACCGCTGATTCAGTATGCGGTCGAGGAAGCGGCCGCGGCGGGAATCACGGAAATGATTTTCGTCACCGGGCGCAACAAGCGCAGCATCGAAGACCATTTCGACAAGGCCTATGAACTGGAAAAGGAACTGGCCGCGCACGGCAAGCTGAATCTGCTCAAGGAAGTCCAGAGCCTGTTGCCCGACAACCTGCATTACTCGTATGTGCGGCAAAGCGAAATGCTCGGCCTCGGCCACGCGGTGCTGTGCGCCAGGCCGCTGGTCGGCGACGAGCCGTTCGCGGTGGTGCTGGCCGACGACCTGATCGACGCCGAGGTGCCGGTGCTGCGCCAGATGATCGACCTGTACGAGCAGCATGCCAGCCCGGTGATCGGCGTGCAGAACGTGCCGCTGGAGCAGACCGGCCAGTACGGCATCGTGCGCCCGCAGTCGATGGGCGTGCGCATCCACCGCATCGCCGACATCGTCGAAAAACCGCAGCCCGAGCACGCGCCGTCCACCCTCGGCGTGGTCGGACGCTACATCTTCACGCCCGAGCTCTTCGATTACCTGGAGCGGGTAGAGCCCGGCCGCGGCGGCGAGATCCAGCTGACCGACGCCATCGCCGCCATGCTCGCCCGACGCCCGGTGCTGGCCTACGAATTCAAGGGCTGCCGCTACGATTGCGGCGCCAAGCTCGGCTACATGGAAGCGGCGGTGGTCTATGCGCTCAAGCATCCGGCCATCGGCGCCGAATTCGCCGACTTCATCGCCCGCATCCAGGCGGAGCTGCCGCAGCCCAAGGTCGGCACCCGCAGCGCCTGAGCGGAGAAGGAGGCGGTTTGCACCATGGCGGTTCCCGGCAATCAGATTTCATCCATTCGACGTATCGGCAACATTGCACCACACAATGAAGCCCAGCTGCATGCCATGTCTACCTTCCATCCCCGCCTGGACCAGCATCCGGGCGGGCAGCGCTACCGCCATCTGATCGAGTTGTGCGTTGATGCCGTGCCGCTGCTGATTGCCTACATCGACGCCGACGAGCGTTATTGCTTCGTGAACGCCGCCTACGAGCAGTGGCTCAGCCGGCCGCGCGCGGACATCCTCGGCAGCACGCTGCGCGAGATGCTCGGGGCGGCCTATCCGCTGGTGCAGCCGCACATCGCGCAAGCCCTGGCCGGCGAGCGCGTGCGCTACGAAGCCACCGTGCATAACGCCGGGATCCCGCGCCATGTGATCGTCAGCTATTCGCCGGACATTGCCGAAGACGGCAAGGTGCGGGGCTTTTCCTCCACAGTAATGGATATCACCGAACGCAAGAACGCCGAACAGGAATTGCATGAACGGGAAAAGCAGTTACGCCTGATCACCGATGCCTTGCCGGTCTTCATTGCCCAATGCGACCGCGACTATCGCCTGCGCTTCGTCAATCGCGCCCACATCGAACGCTTCGGCTACCGCGCGCCGGAAGCGATCGGCCAGCGCGTGCCGGACATCATCGGCCCGGAAGCCTTCGCCCGCGTGCGCCAGTACCTGGATGCGGCCCTGGCCGGACAGCCGCAGGAACACGAAATGCGCATCACCACGCCAAGCGGCGAGGAACGCTGCCTGCAGCTGATGTACGTGCCGGAACGCGACGAGCGCGGCACGGTGCACGGCGTGGTAGCCGCCATCAACGACGTCACGCGCCTGCGCCGGGCCGAAGAGCAGCTGCAGCGGCGCGAAATCGAATTCAAGACCCTGGTGGAAAACTCGCCCGACATCATTTCCCGCATCGACCGCAACATGCGGCACCTGTATGCCAACCCGGCGATCGTCAAGCTGGCCGGCATCGAACCGTCCGCCTACATCGGCAAGACCAAGGCCGATCTCGGCTTGCCCTCCGCCCTGGTCGAGTCCTGGGATGAAGCCGTCGCGGCGGCGTTCCGGACCGGCCACGAACAGCACATCGATTTCGACAACATCGTCAACGGCCAGAAACGCCTGTTTTCCGGCCGCATCATTCCCGAAGCCGACCGGCACGGCTGGATCGAGTCGGTGGTGGCTATCGCCTATGACGTGACCGAACGTGCCCGCACCGAAAAGGAACGCGACGAGCTGCTGGTGCGCGAACGCACCGCGCGCATCCAGGCCGAGACCGCCGCCCGCGCGCGCGACGAATTCCTCGCCATCGTGTCGCACGAACTGCGCGCCCCGCTCAACGGCATCCAGAGCTGGGCGCATGTGCTGGAAAACTACCTGAAGGACGTCACCTCGGCGCCGCTGGCGCAACGCGCGCTGCAAGGCATCAAGACCGGCGTCGGCCAGCAGGTGCGCCTGATCGAAGACCTGCTGGACGTGACCCGCATGATGAGCGGCAAGCTGCGCCTGGTGAAACAGCCGCTCGCCCTGCTGCCGCTGCTGGAAGCGGCGGTCGACAGCGTGCGGCCGACGGCATCCGCCAAGAACATCGCCATCACCTGCGCCTACCACATCGCCAACGAGCAGATCGAAGGCGACCCCGACCGGGTGCAGCAGATCTTCTGGAACCTGCTGTCGAACGCCGTCAAGTTCACGCCGCAAAACGGCAACGTGTGGCTTGCCGCCGACCCGGTCGGCGGCGAGATCCGCGTCACCGTGCGGGACAACGGCGTCGGCATTTCCGCCGAATTCCTGCCGCACCTGTTCGACCGCTTCAGCCAGGAAGACACCTCCAGCACACGCGACCACAGCGGCCTGGGCCTCGGCCTGTTCCTGGTGCGCCATCTGGTCGAACTGCATGGCGGCAGCGTCAGCGCGGAAAGCGCCGGCGAAGGCGCAGGCACGCTGTTTACCGTTTCCTTCCCGCTGCACGTCAGCGCCGAGAAGTATGCCGTCCCGACGCTGGAGGAAAGCACCGCCGCCAGCCTGCCGCTGCCCTCGCTCAAGGGCTTGCGCATCCTGCTGATCGATGACCAGGCCGAGGCGCGCGAATCGCTCACCGTGGTGCTGGCCACCGCCGGCGCCGATGTCTTTGCCGCCGATTCGGCGCGCCAGGCGCTGGCCTGGCTGCCGACGGTGGCCAACGACAAGCTGCCCGACGTGCTGGTGTGCGACATCGCCATGCCCGGCGAAGACGGCTATGCGGTCCTGCGCAAGCTCCGGGCATGGAAACCCGACGGCATCACCGCGCCGCTGCAGCGCATGCCGGCGCTGGCGCTGACCGCCTTCGCGCAGCGCGAAGACCGCATCCGCGCCCTCACCGCCGGCTTCCAGATGCATGTCACCAAGCCGGTCGCGCCGGAGGAATTGATCGTCGTGATCGACACCATGGTGGCGCGCAATTCGTGACGCGAGGCGTCCCGCGGGCAGCGCGGGAGCTGTCGCGCTGCGCCGGGCATTTCACGAGTCAGTGATACGAACCACGAGTCAGTGATACGAACCGCTGCCGCTCTGCGCCGGCGAAGACTCCTCGCCCTTGTGCATGCCGTCGTAGGGACCGTATTCCTCCAGGCGGTTGTACAGCGTCTTGAGGCTGATGCCGAGGATGTCGGCCGCGCGCTTCTTGACCCCGCCGCACAATTCCAGCGTCGCGTAGATCAGCTTGCGGTCGACCTCGGCCAGCGAGGTGCCGACCGGGATGGCCAGCGTCATGCCGACCGGCGACTGGGTGGTGATGACCGGCGCCAGCGCGGCCGCGTCGATCGTGTGGTCGGACAGGATGAAGGCGCGCTGGATGTAGTTGCGCAGCTCGCGCACATTGCCCGGCCAATGGTAGTTGGACAGGCAGGCCAGTCCGTCGGCGGAGAGCACCTTGCTGGTGCCGTGCGCCGCATTGAGTTCTTCCAGAAAATGCTGCGCCAGCAATTCGATGTCGCTGCCCCGCTCGCGCAGCGGAGGAATGCGCAGCGGGAAGACATTCAGGCGGTGATACAGGTCGAGCCGCAGCTTGCCTTCGGATACCGCCGTTTCGGGATCGCGGTTGGTGGCGGCGATCACGCGCACGTCGGTTTCGATTTCCTGGTTGCTGCCGATGCGCATGAAGGTGCCGGTTTCCAGCACGCGCAGCAGCTTGACCTGCAGTTCGATCGGCATCTCGGTGATTTCGTCGAGGAACAGCGTGCCGCCGTTGGCGCGTTCGAAATAGCCCTTGTGCTGCCGGTCGGCGCCGGTGAAGCTGCCCTTTTCATGGCCGAAGATTTCGCTCTCGATCAGCTGCGGCGAGATCGCGCCGCAGTTCACCGGCAAGAACGGATGCTTCTGGCGCAGGCTGAGCTCGTGGATGGTCTGCGCCGCCAGTTCCTTGCCGGTGCCGGACTCGCCCAGCAGCAGCACGGTGGCCTCGGTCGGCGCCACGCGCCCGATGTGGTTGTACAGCTTCTGCATGGCCGGCGCGGCGCCGAGCATTTGCCCGAAATGCCCGAGCCGGCGCAGTTCGCTGCGCAGCACGCCGATTTCCTCCTTCAGGTCGACGGTGCGCGGGATACGCGACAGCAGCGCCTTGAGACGCTTGAAATTGATCGGCTTGGTCAGATAGTCGGCCGCGCCCAGGCGCAGCGCCTCGACCGCCGTTTCCACGCTGGCGTGCCCGGTAATCAGCACGATCTCGGTGGTGGCACGCGATTCGATATCGTTGAACAGGTCCATGCCGCTGCCGTCGGGCAGCTTCAGGTCGATCAACACCACGTCGGGGCGCTGGCGCATGATCTGCGCCTGCGCCTCGCGGATATTCCCCGCTACGGCGGTTGAAAAGCCTTCTGCGGCAGTGATTTCCACCAGCGCATCCCGGGTGTTGACGTCATCATCGACGATCAGTACGTGTGGCATATATCGATTTCTTCAAACGGTTCCGGACTCAATGATCTTTCAATGATCTTTCAATGATCTTTCTTACCTTTACTCAGTTACCTCTCAGTTACCTTTATCAGACGCATTCATTGAACACTGCCGTCCGCGGACACTCGCGGACACTAATAGCCTGAGACACTATCAGTCTGAGACACTATCAGTCTGAGACACTATCAGTTCGAGTCTCAATGGCTTCTGCCATTTCGCAAGTTATGGAGTCATGCCGGGCGCAGCCCGCGGCCCTGCTGCCGACACGGGCGACGCAAACGGAAGGTGTTGCGCAGACGATGCAAGGGCATCGAGTTTTGGACCTGCAATTCGCGCAGACATTCCCTCACGATCTTCTTTTCGTGCGCGAATATACGGCTGGCAGCCGCTTCGACCTGGAGAAAATTCGATGCGGGCATCTCATCGGCAAACGGGCCAAACAGACCAAACAGGTCGTTCCCTACGGCCCGTCTGACCGATTGACCGATTGACCGATCGATTGACCGGCCGATTGACCGACCGATTGACCGATCGCCGATCCGCCGGCGGCAGCGCCGGGTGCGCGGACTATCGCATGCCGGGCACCCGGTCGCCGGATTCAGAATGCAGTTGGTGTGCCAGTGATGGATGGGGAATCACGTGATTTGACGGCAAGCATTATTTGTTGGTGCCGGACGTGCCGCCGCCCGTGGATCCGCTGCCGCCGGACGAACCCGAGGTACCCGACGAGCCGGAGCCAGACTGCGACGACCCGGACATGCCCGACGTGCCGCTGCTGCCGGAACTTTGATCCGCGCCGCGGCGTTCACAGCCTGCAAAAGCCACGCCCAGCGCTGCCACGAGCAACAAGACCTTGGATGTATTGAGGAAAGCCTTCATTCTTGTTCCTTTCACAAAAAATGGACAGTGCGTGGTACTTGACCATTTCAGTTGTGATAAGTTCTTCACGCCGGCGCACAGAGCAGCGAATCGATTTCCATCGGGCAGAAAACCACGAAGAGCCGGAAGTTGCCGTGTCAGGAATACCGTCGGACTATCGGAATCGTCCGACATTTGATGCAGATGGAGAATTCGCCATTCGTCGCCGCGATCGCCACACCCTCGCCCGAATATCGTGTATTGTGAGATAGTGTGCAGCCTCCATCGTCACTGGGTCTCCCGATGCGTTTTTCGGCAGGTCGATTAATGCAGGCTTAATGCAGGCCGGTTAATGCAGACTTAATGCAGACCAGTTAATGCATACCAATTGGGCCCGGCAGCGGCGTGTCTGATCCATCTCACAAGGCGTTTCGTCTGTACATGAATTGATTTGCGTAGTGGAACCGGGTTAGCGCAAATTCATCTTCCGTCAGGATATGACAATCATGGAAACAGCTCTCGAAACCGGGCAAGCATCGTTTACAGCGAGCTGAGCAGATGGAATCCAACATGTCTTTCGATAAATCACTCAAGCGTTTCGGCATCATGTATGGCGCGTCTCCCGCCATGGAGCGGCTCTATCAGCAGATCGAAAGAGTGGCCGCGACCGATGCGACTGTCCTGCTGGTGGGGGAAAGCGGGACAGGAAAGGAATTGATCGCCAATGCGATCCACCATGCCAGCGCACGCAGCGCGGAAACCTTCGTCGCCGTCAATTGCGGCGCGATTCCCGCGCACCTGATCGAAGCGGCGCTGTTCGGCCACGAAAAAGGCAGCTTCACCGGCGCGCTGCGCCAGCATATCGGCTATTTCGAACATGCCTCGCGCGGCACGCTGTTCCTCGACGAAATCACCGAGATGCCGATCGAGATGCAGGTCAAGCTGCTGCGCGTGCTGGAATCGGGCAGCTTCATCCGGGTCGGCGGCGACGAGGAAGTGAAAGTCGACGTGCGCCTGGTCGCCGCCACCAACCGCGACCTCGAAGCCGCCGTCAAGCAGGGCAACCTGCGCGAAGACCTGATGTACCGGCTGGCGGTGTTCCCGGTGCGCGTGCCGCCCTTGCGCGAGCGGGGCAGCGATATCGAATTGCTCGCGCAATCCTTTTTGCAGGAACTCAACGAAAAGGAAAACACGCACAAGGTGTTTTCACGCAATTCGCTCGACGTGATCCGCTCCTATTCGTGGCCGGGCAATGTGCGCGAGTTGAAGAACGTGGTGCAGCGCGCCTTCATCCTCGCCACCGACACGCTCGATGTCGAGGAATGCATCTCGGATCTGGCGAGCAAGAAGCCGACCGTGCACGAGGGCTACCTGAATTTCTTCGTCGGCACGCCGCTGGCGGACGCCCAGCGCGAGATCATCCTCGCCACCCTGAAGCACTACAGCGGCAACAAGCGCCTCACCGCGGAGGCGCTCGGCATCAGCCTGAAGACGCTGTACAACCGGCTGAAGGAATATTAGCCGTTGATCACTTCCCCGCCGTTCGGGTGCAGCACCTGCCCCGTCATGTACGACGCGTCGTCGCACGCCAGATAAACGTAGGCCGGCGCGATCTCGTCGGGCTGCCCCGGCCGTCCCAGCGGCACCTTTTCTCCGAACTTGGCCACCTGCTCGGCCGTAAAGGTGGATGGAATCAGCGGCGTCCACACCGGTCCCGGCGCCACCGCGTTGACGTAGATGCCTTTTTCCGCCAGTTGCTGCGACAGCGAGCGGGTGAAGGCGACGATCGCCCCCTTGGTCGCCGAATAGTCGAGCAAATGCGAACTGCCGCGATAGGCGGTCACCGAGGTGGTGTTGATGATGCGCGCACCCGGTTGCAGATGCGGCAAGGCGGCGCGCACCGTGTAAAACATGGAAAAGACATTGGTGCGAAAGGTCTTTTCCAGTTGCTCGTCGCTGATGTCGGCAATGCTCTGTTGCGGATACTGCTGCGCCGCGTTGTTGACGAGGATGTCGAGCTTGCCGAACGAGGAGACGGTCGCCTCGACCATCTTGCGGCAGAATGCGGAATCGCCGACATCGCCCGCCAGCGTCACGCATTCCCGCCCTTCCGCTTCGACCAGGCGGCGCGTCTCCTGCGCATCCTGATGCTCGTCCAGATAGGAGATGACGACATTCGCCCCCTCCTTCGCGAACAGGACCGCCACCGCGCGGCCGATGCCGCTATCGCCGCCGGTGATCAGCGCGACCTTGCCCTTGAGCTTGCCGCTGCCCTTGTAATTCCTTCCTTCCGCTTGCGGGCGCGGCGACATGGCCGCTTCCGAACCGGGCTGGTGCTGCTGGTGTTGCGGGGGGATATCCGGTTTTTCCTGAGACATGGCTGCTCCTTCCAAAATACAACGGAAAGAACCGGATCGAGCAGCTTCCGTGCCAATTCTAATGAAGCGTCAGGCCGCGAGCGGCTGCGTCCGCGCAAACGCTTCCATCAGCAGCGCCGGGTCGCCCGCCGCCAGTTTCTTTGCATCCGACAAGGTCTGGCGGAAGGCGCGCGCACCGGGCATGCCGGCCATCAATCCGAGCATGTGACGCGTGATGCTGTTGAGCTTGAGCCCGCCGCCGGCAGCGCCTTTCCCGAAGCGCGCCAGCTGCTCGCGGATGTAAGGCTGCATCGCCTGCAACACCTCGGCACGCGATTTGACCGGCGCATTGTCGCCGTAATAGCGCGCATCGAAGGCCGCCATCAGGTAGGGATTGTGATACGCCTCGCGCCCGATCATCACGCCATCCACATGCCGCAGATGGGCGTCGATCTCGTCGAGCGTCTTGATGCCGCCGTTGATGATGATTTCCAGCTGCGGAAAGTCGCGCTTGAGCCGGTATGCATACTCCGGCTTGAGCGGCGGAATCTCGCGGTTTTCCTTCGGGCTCAGGCCCTTCAGGATCGCATTGCGCGCGTGCACGATAAAGGTCCGGCAACCGGCGTCGGCAATGGTGCCGACAAAGTCGCGCACGAAATCGTAGGATTCGATCTGGTCGATGCCGATGCGGTGCTTGACGGTGACATCGATGGCGACCGCGTCGCGCATCGCCTTCACGCAATCGGCCACCAGTTGCGGCTCCGCCATCAGGCAGGCGCCGAACGCCCCCTTCTGCACGCGCTCGGACGGGCAGCCGCAGTTCAGGTTGATCTCGTCATAGCCCCACCGCTGGCCCAGCTTCGCGCTTTTCGCCAGATCCGCCGGCTCGCTGCCGCCCAGCTGCAACGCAACCGGATGCTCCTCATCATTGAAATCGAGATGGCGCGCAACATCGCCGTACAGCAACGCACCGGTGGTCACCATCTCGGTGTACAGCCAGGTATGGCGCGTGATCTGGCGGTGAAACATGCGGCAATGCCGATCGGTCCAATCGAGCATCGGGGCAACGGACAGCCGGCGCGGCGGCAACTTGGCGGAATTCAAGGTGGAGCTCATAATAGGACGGTATTGTACCGGGAGCGCATCCGGTGCGCCGGTGCATCATTGATCGAAATAAAGGCCTTTACTGAAGGCTCAGCCCTCAGCCAATTCTTCTCCAAAAGGGAACCCGCATGCCGAACAAGATCGATACCAGCCATTTCTGGATGCCGTTTACCGCGAACCGGCAATACAAGTCCAAGCCGCGCCTGCTCGCCGCCGCCGCCGGCATGTATTACACGACCGACGACGGCCGCAAGATCCTGGACGGCACCTCCGGGCTGTGGTGCGTGAACGCCGGCCACTGCCACCCGAAAATCACCGCCGCCATCCAGCGCCAGGCCGCCGTGATGGATTACGCGCCCACCTTCCAGATGGGCCATCCGCTCGTGTTCGAGGCGGCCAGCAAGCTGGCGTCAATCGCGCCCGAAGGCTTGAACCGCGTGTTCTTCTGCAACGACGGCTCGGAAGCGGTGGACACGGCACTGAAGATCGCGCTGGCCTACCACCGCATGCGCGGCGATGGTTTGCGCACCCGCCTGATCGGCCGCGAGCGCGGCTACCACGGCGTCGGCTTCGGCGGCATCGCGGTCGGCGGCATCGCCGGCAACCGCAAGCATTTCGGCCCGACCCTGGCCGGCGCCGACCACTTGCGCCATCCGCTCGACATTGCCCGCAACGCCTTCTCGCGCGGCTTGCCGGAATACGGCGCCGAACTCGCGGACGAACTGGAACAGCGCCTGCTGGCGCTGCACGATCCGGCCACCGTCGCCGCCGTCATCGTCGAACCGATCCAGGGCTCGACCGGCGTGATCCTGCCGCCCAAGGGCTATCTGCAGAAGCTGCGCGCCATTTGCGACAAGTACGGCATCCTGCTGATCTTCGATGAAGTCATCACCGGTTTCGGCCGCCTGGGCGCCGCCTTCGCCGCCGACTACTTCGGCGTGGTGCCCGACATGATCACCTGCGCCAAGGGCTTGACCAACGCGGCCGTGCCGATGGGCGCGGTCATCGTGCGGCAGGACATCCACGACGCCTTCATCGACGCCGCGCCGGAAAACGCCATCGAATTCTTCCACGGCTATACCTACAGCGGCCATCCGCTGGCCGCCGCGGCCGCCATCGCCGCCATCGATGTGTACACCGAAGAGGGATTGTTCGACCGCGCCAACGCGATGGCGCCCTACTTCGAGGAAGCCGCGCACAACCTGAAGGGCTTGCCGTATGTGAAGGACATCCGCAACCTCGGCCTGGTATGCGGCATCGAGCTGGAAAGCGTACCGGGCAAACCCGGCGCGCGCGCCTTCGATGTCTTCCTGAAATGTTTCTGGGAAAAAGGCGTGCTGATCCGCACCACCGGCGACATCATCGCGCTGTCGCCGCCGCTCATCATCGACCAGCTGGAAGTCGATCAGCTGTTTGCCGCGATTGCCGACGTGCTGAGGAGCCAGAAGGCGATACCGTCAACAGAAACGGTTGCCGCCTGATCCGCCGTGTCATCCGCCGACGGCAATAAAAAAAAGCCGCCGCATCGATCACGATGCGGCGGCTCTTTCATGCCAGGCCGGATTACGCGGCTTCGCGCGAGGCGCGCTTGCGCTCATGCTCCTTCAGGAAGCGCTTGCGCAGGCGGATGCTCTTCGGCGTGATTTCCACCAGTTCGTCATCCTCGATGAATTCCACCGCATATTCCAGCGTGAGCTGGATCGGCGGCACCAGGCGCACCGCTTCATCGGTGCCGGAGGCGCGGATGTTGGTCAGCTGCTTGCCCTTGATCGGGTTCACCACCAGGTCGTTGTCGCGCGAGTGGATGCCGATGATCATGCCTTCGTATACCGGATCGTTGTGGCTGACGAACATGCGGCCGCGGTCCTGCAGCTTCCACAGCGCATAGGCAACGGCAGTGCCGTCTTCCTGCGACACCAGCACGCCGTTGCGGCGGCCGGCCAGTTCCGGCTTGGTCGGATCGACCGGCGCGTAATCGTCGAAGATGTGGCTCATCAGGCCGGTGCCGCGCGTGAGCGTCATGAACTCGGACTGGAAGCCGATCAGGCCGCGCGCCGGAATGCGGTATTCGAGGCGCACCCGCCCCTTGCCGTCCGGCTCCATGTTCTGCAGGTCGCCGCGGCGGCGGCCCAGTTCTTCCATCACGCCGCCCTGGTGCCCTTCTTCGATGTCCACCGTCAGCAGCTCGTACGGCTCGCACTTGACGCCGTCGATTTCCTTGAACACCACGCGCGGACGCGACACGGCGAGCTCATAGCCTTCGCGGCGCATGTTTTCGAGGAGAATCGTCAGGTGCAGTTCGCCGCGGCCCGACACCTCGAACGTGGTTTCGTCGCCGGTGTCGTTCACGCGCAGCGCCACATTCGACTTCAGCTCGCGCTCCAGGCGCTCGCGGATCTGGCGGCTGGTGACGAACTTGCCTTCGCGCCCGGCCAGCGGCGAGCTGTTGACCAGGAAGTTCATGGTCAGCGTCGGCTCGTCGACTTTCAGCATCGGCAATGCATCCGGCGCATCCACCGCGCACACGGTGGAACCGATGCCGATTTCCTCGATACCGTTGATCAGCACGATGTCGCCGGCCTGCGCCTCGTCGACCAGCACGCGATCCAGGCCCTTGAACTTCAGCACCTGGTTGATGCGCGCCTTGAGCGGCGTGGAATCCGGGCCGTTCATCACGATCACATCCTGCGCCGCCTTCACGCGGCCGCGCTTGATGCGGCCGATGCCGATCTTGCCGACATACGAGGAATAATCGAGCGAGGAAATCTGCAGCTGCAGCGGGCCGTCCGGGTCGTCGTCGCGCACCGGCACGTGTTCCAGCACCGCGTCGAACAGCGGCTTCATGTCGCCTTCGCGCACCGTCGGATCCAGGCTCGCATAGCCGTTCAGCGCCGACGCATACACCACCGGGAAGTCGAGCTGCTCTTCGGTCGCGCCCAGCTTGTCGAACAGTTCGAACGTCGCATTGATCACCCAGTCCGGGCGCGCGCCCGGGCGGTCGATCTTGTTGACCACCACGATCGGCTTCAGGCCCAGGCCGAGCGCCTTGCGCGTGACGAAACGGGTCTGCGGCATCGGGCCTTCGACCGCGTCCACCAGCAGCAGCACCGAGTCGACCATCGACAGCACGCGCTCCACCTCGCCGCCGAAGTCGGCGTGGCCGGGGGTGTCGACGATGTTGATGTGGGTGCCGTTGTACTCGACCGCGCAATTCTTCGCCAGAATCGTGATGCCGCGCTCCTTTTCGAGATCGTTGGAGTCCATCACGCGGTTGTCGACCTGCTGGTTCTCGCGGAAGGTGCCGGACTGGCGCAGCAGCTGGTCGACCAGCGTGGTCTTGCCATGGTCGACGTGAGCGATGATGGCGATATTGCGCAGCGCGCGTTTGGTGTTTGACATGGTGGTGAAATGCTGAATACGAAAAACCAAAAATTATACCATGCGACCGCACGGAAAATCGGAAAAAGCCTTGAAATTCAAAAGCTTGCTAGATCACAAGGCATACAAGATTTCAGACTATTAACTTATACTCATGCCACTCGAAAAAATGTATCCTACGACTGGAATATGACAGCACGATTGTTTTCCCTGCTTGCCGCCTTGCTCCTGGCCGCCTGCGCCCAAGTCAGCACCACCTCGCCCGGCGTGGTCGGCGTAAACCGGCCGCAGTACATGACTTTTTCATCCGACAGGTTCAACCAGCAGATGAGCGCGTCGTACAGCGAGATGATGCGCGGCGCGGCGAAGAAGAATTCGCTCAACCAGAACTTCGCGATGGTGACGCGCGTGCGCGCCATCGCGAACCGGCTGATTCCGCACACCGCGGCATTCCGGCCCGATGCGCCAAGCTGGCCATGGGAGGTCAACGTCATTACGTCGGACGAGCTGAATGCCTTCTGCGCGGCCGGCGGCAAGATCGCGTTCTACAGCGGCATCATCGACAAGCTGAAGCTGACCGACGACGAAATCGCCGCCATCATGGGCCATGAAATCTCGCACGCGCTGCGCGAGCACGGCCGCGAGCGCGCCTCGCAGCAGCTGGGAACGCAGCTCGGCCTCACCCTGGTGGGCATTGCCGCCGGCGCCAACCAGAGCCAGATGAACCTGGCCGGCGACATGTCGAAATACCTGTACCTGCTGCCGAACAGCCGCGAGCATGAAACCGAGGCCGACCGCATGGGCGTCGAACTGGCGGCGCGCGCCGGCTACGATCCGCGCGCCGCGATCTCGGTCTGGCACAAGATGCAGGGAACCAACAGCAAGCAGCCGCCGCAATTCATGAGCACCCATCCGTCGCACGAGACACGGATCGAGGATCTGGAAATCTACAGCGCGAAGGTGATGTTCCTCTACGAGGCGGCGAAATCGCGGCAGTCGGGCGGTTGATGCCGACCGGAAGCCGGTGCCGCTTTGCGATGCGCTGCGCGCGGCTTGCCCTCCCCGCGCCGGGTCAATGCGCGATCAGCCGTTCCGGCGCCAGCACGCCGAATTCCGCCAGTTGCGCGGTCCCCAGCAAGCCGCGATCGGACGCGCGATAAACCCGCACCCGCCCTGCTTCCGGCAAGGCCAGCCCCGCCCTGCCCAGCGCCAGGCGCTGGCCGTGCAGGAAGCGGCGCGCCAAGTCTTCCGTCAGCAGCACCTCCGGAAACGTCGACAGCAGCGCATCGACCGGCGCCAGCAGGCGCTGGCGTTCGGCCTCCGTCGCCGCGCCGAGCGTTTCGAGCGTAACCGCCCCCCGCAGCGCCAGCGCGCCGACCTGAGTGCGGCGCAGCGCCTGCAAATGCGCGCCGCAGCCCAATGCCGCGCCGATGTCCTGCCCCAGCACACGGATATAGGTACCCTTGCTGCAGCACACACGCAGACGCAGGTACGGCGCGCGGTAATCGAGCAGTTCCAGCGCATGGATCGTCACGCGCCGCGCCGCGCGCTCCAGCGTCACGCCCGCGCGCGCGTACTCGTACAACGGCTTGCCGTCGCGCTTCAAGGCCGAATGCATGGGCGGCACCTGCTCGATGTCGCCGCGAAATTGCGCAAGCACGGCTTCGATACGCTCCAGCGTCGCGTCCACCGCATGCGTCTCGACAATCTCGCCTTCCGTATCCCCGGTGGTGGTCGTCACGCCCAGATGCACGACCGTCTCGTAGGTCTTGTCGGCATCGAGCAAATCCTGCGCAAATTTGGTCGCTTCGCCAAAGCACAGCGGCAGCAGGCCGGTCGCGAACGGATCGAGGGTGCCGGTATGGCCGGCCTTCTGCGCGTTCAACAGGCGCTTGGCCTTGATCAGCGCATCATTGCTGGAGTGGCCGGCAGCCTTGTCGAGCAACAAAACGCCGTGCACCGGCACACGTATTTTCTTGGACAATGCTTGCGCCATAGAGGAAATCAAGAGGGCTGCTATATGCGATAGGGTCAGTCTTCCGCATCCTTGGCACGCGACGCGTTCGCCATGTCGATCAGCTTGGACAATTCCATGCCGCGCGCGGTCGAGGTGTCGTACACAAAGTGCAGTTCGGGAATGGTGTGGATGGTCAGGCGCCGCCCGAGCTGGCCGCGGATGAAACCGGCCGCCTTGCGCAAGCCGGACAGCGTGTTCTGGACCGCCTCTTCATTATCGACCAGCGTGGTGAAAAACACCTTCGCATGCGCGTAATCCGGCGTCACCTGCACTTCGGTAATGGTGATCATCCCCACGCGCGGGTCCTTCAATTCGTAGGCAATGATTTCGGACAGATCGCGCTGGATCTGGTCGGCGACGCGCACGCCGCGCCCGGGAATGGATTTGCTGTGTCTAGCCATGATGTTGCATCCTCAAAAAACGTAGCCCGGATGAGCGCAGCGTCATCCGGGAAAAGCCTCCCAAGAACGCTGCGCCTCATCCGGGCCACACTGCCCGCTGCGCTCGAATTACAGGGTACGCGCGACTTCCTGCACTTCGAACACTTCCAGCTGGTCGCCTTCCTTGATGTCGTTGAAGTTCTTCAGCGACAGGCCGCACTCGAAGCCGGCCTTCACTTCCTTCACGTCATCCTTGAAGCGCTTGAGCGAATCGAGCTCGCCGGTCCAGATCACCACATTGTTGCGCAACAGGCGAACCGAGGCGCCGCGCTTGACCAGGCCTTCCAGCACATAGCAACCGGCGATCGCGCCGACCTTGCTGACGTGGAACACCTGGCGGATCTCGACCAGGCCCAGCGCATGCTCGCGCTTCTCCGGCGCCAGCATGCCCGACATCGCCGCCTTGATCTCGTCTACCGCATCGTAAATGATGTTGTAGTAGCGGATGTCGATGCCGTTGGCTTCGGCCAGCTTGCGCGCGGAGGCATCGGCACGCGTGTTGAAGCCGATGATGACCGCCTTCGATGCCATCGCGAGATTGACGTCGGATTCGGAAATGCCGCCGACGGCCGCGTGCACGATCTGCACCCGCACTTCGTCGGTGGACAGCTTCTGCATCGAGTGCACCAGCGCTTCCTGCGAGCCCTGCACGTCGGCCTTGATGATCAGCGGCAGGGTCTTGACCTCGCCTTCGGCCATCTGTTCGAACATGTTCTCCAGCTTCGCAGCCTGCTGCTTGGCCAGCTTCACGTCGCGGAACTTACCCTGACGGAACAGAGCGATTTCACGCGCCTTGCGCTCGTCGGCCATCACGATCACTTCCTCGCCCGCAGCCGGCACTTCGGTCAGGCCCTGGATTTCGACCGGAATCGACGGCCCTGCCTGGGCGATGTTCTTGCCGTTCTCGTCCAGCATCGCGCGCACGCGGCCATAGGAGGAACCGGCCAGCACCACGTCGCCGCGCTTGAGCGTACCGGACTGCACCAGCACGGTGGCGACCGGACCGCGGCCCTTGTCCAGCTTGGCTTCGATCACCAGCCCCTTGGCCAGCGTATCGACCGGCGCCTTCAACTCCAGCACTTCGGCCTGCAGCAGCACATTTTCCAGCAGGTCGTCGATGTTCTGGCCGGTCTTGGCCGACACCGGCACGAACGGCGAGTCGCCGCCGTAGGCTTCCGGCACCACGCCTTCGGCAATCAGTTCCTGCGTCACGCGGTCGGGATTGGCACCCTGCTTGTCGATCTTGTTGATCGCCACCACGATGGGCACGCCGGCCGCCTTCGCATGCGCAATCGCTTCCTTGGTCTGCGGCATCACGCCGTCGTCGGCGGCCACCACCAGGATCACGATGTCGGTCGCCTTCGCGCCGCGCGCACGCATTGCGGTAAACGCTTCGTGGCCCGGCGTATCGAGGAAGGTGATGATGCCGCGCGGCGTCTCGACGTGATACGCGCCGATATGCTGCGTAATGCCGCCCGCTTCGCCCGCCGCCACCTTGGCGCGGCGGATGTAGTCGAGCAGCGAGGTCTTGCCGTGGTCGACGTGGCCCATCACGGTCACCACCGGCGCGCGCGGCAGTGCCTCGGCGTCGGTGTGCGCGCCGGCTTCCTCCAGCATCGCCTCCGGGTCGTCCAGCTTGGCCGCAAACGCCTTGTGGCCCATTTCTTCGACCACGATCATCGCGGTTTCCTGGTCGAGCACCTGGTTGATGGTGACCATCTGGCCCAGCTTCATCAGGTGCTTGATGACCTCGGAAGCCTTCACCGCCATCTTGTGGGCGAGTTCAGCCACGGTAATGGTTTCCGGCACATGCACTTCCTTGACCACCGCCTCGGTCGGCACCTGGAAGTTCGATTCGCGCTGCTCGTCGCCATGCGGCGAACGGCGTCCCTTCGGGCCGCCGCGCCAGCCTTCGCGTCCGGTCGTGGCGGCTGCGCCGTTACCGCGCGTCTTGATGCCGCCGCGCTTCTTCGCCTGCTCGTCCTGCCAGGTGGAGGAGACATTGGCCGACTTGATCGACTTCTTGTCGCCCACCGCCGGCTTTTTCTCCTCTTTCTTCTCGACGCCCTTCTTGTCGGCCGGCTTGTGCAGCGTGCCTTCGGCGGCCTTCGCCTGCGGCGCCGCCGGCGCGGGTTCCGGCGCTTTCATGACCTTGCGCGGCGCGCTCATCATCGCCTTGATCTGGGCCACTTCGTCTTCGACCGCCTTGCGCGCGCGTTCGGCGGCGGCGGCCCTTTCGGCCGCTGCCTTCGCTTCCTGCTCGGCCGCCTTCTTCCGGGCGGCCTCCTCTTCGGCGCGCTTCTTCTCTTCGGCCGCAGTCATTTCGACTTTTTCACGCTTCGCCGCGGCAGCCGCAGCCTCGGCCTCGGCCGCTTTCTTGCGGGCTTCTTCGGCTTCGCGCTGCGCCTTGGCCTGCGCCTCCTTCTCCGCTTCCAGCCTTGCCAGGCGTTCCTGCTTTTCGCGCAGTTCCGCTTCCTGGCGCGCGATCAGCTCGGCCTGGCGGCGCGCTTCCTCGGCGCGGCGCGCGATTTCCGCCTCGTCGATCACGGGCGCGGCCGGCGCCGGCGCGGCTTCGATGAGCGGCTCGTCGCGCTTGATGAAGGTGCGCTTCTTGCGCACTTCGACCTGGATCGTGCGCGACTTGCCGCTGGCGTCCGCCTGCTTGATCTCGGTCGTTTCCTTGCGCGTGAGCGTGATCTTCTTCTTTTCGCCATCGGGCGAAGCGCCGTGCGCGCGGCGCAGATGGTTCAACAGCTTGTCCTTGTCTTCCTTGGACAGCATATCGGACGCCGAACGCTTGTCGACGCCGGCGGCACGCAGTTGCGTCAGCAGCAAATCCGCTGGCATCTTCAGTTCGGTGGCAAATTGAGCTACGTTGTTACTCGCCATTCAGTCCTCTTTTCTATGTGGCTCGACAGATGATAATGGAGCGTTGTCGATCATTTGGCTGCGACCAGCTCCCGCGCCTTGTCCTGCAATGCCCGCGCACGGTCATCGTACTTGGCATCGATCAGACGCATTTCATCGTCGGTCACATCTGCAAATTCATTTTCAATCAGTTGACGCGCACGCTCGATCGGCAAGGCCAGGATCGCGCCGAACTCGTCATAGGCTAAACCGGCAAACGCTTCCACCGTTTTGATACCGGCCAAACCCAATTTGCCAGCGGTAATCCGGTCGATGCCTTCCAGATTGATCAAAGCATCTTCCATGCCTTCCAGCCCTTCTTCGGAAGCAATCGCTTCCGTCACCAGCGCGTCACGCGCGCGGCTGCGCAATTCGTTGACGGTCTCTTCGTCGAAGGCCTCGATATCCAGCATTTCGTTGATCGGCACATAGGCAATTTCTTCCAGGCTGGAGAATCCCTCCTGCACCAGGATATCGGCCACCTCCTCGTCGACATCGAGCTTGTCCATGAACAGCGCGCGCGTCGCCGCGGTTTCCGCCGCCGCCTTGTCGGCCGATTCTTCCGCCGTCATGATGTTGATCTGCCAGCCGGTCAGTTCGGACGCCAGGCGCACGTTCTGGCCGCCGCGCCCGATCGCGATCGCGAGATTCTCCTCGTCGACCACCACATCCATCGCATGCTTTTCCTCGTCGACCACGATCGACGACACGTTCGCCGGCGCCAGCGCGCCGATCACGAATTGCGCCGGGTCTTCCGACCACAGCACGATGTCGACACGCTCGCCGCCCAGCTCGCCGGTCACCGCCTGCACGCGCGAACCGCGCATGCCGACGCAGGTGCCGATCGGGTCGATGCGCTTGTCGTTGGTGTGCACCGCGATCTTGGCGCGCACGCCCGGATCGCGCGCCGCCGACTTAATTTCGAGCAAGCCCTGTTCGATTTCCGGCACTTCCAGCTCGAACAGCTTCATGATGAATTCCGGCGCGGTGCGCGACAGGATCACCTGCGGGCCGCGCGCATTGCGGTCGATGCGCAGGATGTAGGCGCGCACGCGGTCGCCCACGCGCAGATTCTCCTTCGGGATCATCTGGTCGCGCGGCAGGCGCGCTTCGATCTTGCCCGATTCGACGATCGCATCGCCGCGCTCCATGCGCTTGATGGTGCCGGTCACGAGCGCATCGCCGCGCGCCAGGAAATCCTGCAGGATCTGCTCGCGCTCGGCGTCACGGATGCGCTGCAGCACCACCTGCTTGGTGTCCTGCGCAAAACGGCGGCCGAAATCGACCGACTCGATCGGCTCCTCGATGTAATCGTCGACCTCGATATCGGGAATCTGCTCCCTCGCCTCGAACAGCAGCACTTCCTGGTCGGGCAGCTGCAGGCCGGCCTCGTCCGGCACCACATGCCAGCGGCGGAAGGATTCGAACTCGCCGGTTTCGCGATCGATGGAAACGCGCACATCGACGTCGCCCTCGTAGCGTTTCTTGGTCGCTTGCGCGAGCGCGTGCTCGAGCGCTCCGAAGACGATTTCCTTATCGACGTTTTTTTCTCGTGCCAGCGCATCGACCAACAACAATACTTCGCGACTCATGCTTTGCGACTCCTAAAATCCACTTTCGGCACCAGGCGTGCCTTGTCCACGTCGGCGAGCGTAAACTCCAGCATCGCCGGCCCATCTTTTCCTTCAAATTCCAGCTTCAGCGTGTCGCCTTCCGGTTCATGCAAGACGCCTTGAAACGACTTGCGGTTTGCCGCCCCGGCCATTGGCATGCGCAGCTTCACGACCGCCTCCTGCCCGGCGAAACGCGCATAATCGGCCACCTTTTTCAGCGGGCGATCGAGCCCCGGCGAAGAAACCTCCAGCCGCTCGTAATTTGCATTCTCCACCGTCAGCATGTGCGACAACTGGTGGCTGACCTTTTCGCAGTCGTCCACCGTGATACTCCTGTCGGCCTGCTCCGGCGGGAAGTCGATATACACGCGCAGCAAGCCGCGGGCCGCCTGTTCGAAATCGACCAGTTCATAGCCCATGCCCACCACGGTTTTTTCAATCAAGTCCAACAACCGCAAAACAATTCTCCAAAACCACGCCAGCCAGTCCGCACAAAGCGTTCAAGAAAAAAAAAATGGGCATCTGCCCATCTCTTTTTTTGTCGCTGCAGCGTTGCCGCTGCAACCCACTCAACGTGGCACCCGTTATAACTCGTTCTTGCGGGCCGACTTTTGTTAACTCTCTAATTATAAACAATTATTTGGCGCATCGCAATGGCAAGGCGCCCCAGGCAATGGGGCGCCACTATTTCCAGAGGACAGCAAATCCGTTCCGGATCAGCCGCGCAGGCGGCGCCTGGCCATGCCTTGCATGCTCAGCCCGCCGCGCGACTGCCCGCCGCTGCGGCGTCCGTATCCGATGTCGGGGAAACCGAGCGCAGTCTGCAACGGGTCAGGCTGGCGGCTGCGCGTGGCGCCTTGGGAGCGCCCCTGCTGGCCGCGCGCGCCACGGCCCTGCTGGTTCTTGTCGAGGCCGTTTTTCGCGCCGCGCGCCTTGCCCTGCGATTGCTGCGCCGGCGTCTTTTCCAGCCCGCTGGCCGCCATCAGGCTGCGCACCGCATGCTCGTCCAGTTCCTCCCAGCGTCCGCGCTTCAGGCCGCTCGGCAGGGTCAGCGCGCCATAACGGGTACGGATCAGCCGCGAGACCGTCAGGCCGACCGCTTCGAACATGCGGCGCACCTCGCGGTTGCGCCCTTCGCCAATGATCACGCGGTACCAGCGATTGGCGCCCTCGCCGCCGCCGTCGGCGATCTTCGAGAACTGCGCGACACCGTCTTCCAGTTCGACGCCGGTCAGCAGCTTCTGGCGCATGCCCTCTTCCAATTCGCCCAGCGTACGCACGGCATACTCGCGCTCGATGCCGTAACGCGGATGCATCAGGCGGTTGGCCAGATCGCCCGAGGTGGTAAACAGCAGCAACCCCTCGGTATTGAAGTCCAGACGGCCGACCGCCAGCCATTTGCCAGCCTTGATACTGGGCAGGCGCTCGAATACCGAAGGGCGCCCTTCCGGATCGTTGTGGCTGACGATTTCGCCGGCCGGCTTGTGATACACCAGCACGCGCGGCGGCCGCTTGCTGACTTTGCGCTGAATCAGCTTGCCGTTGATGCGGACCTGATCGGTCGGCAAAATGCGCTGACCGATGTGCGCCGGCTCGCCGTTCACCGAAACCCGCCCGGCGATGATCAGCTCCTCCATGTCGCGGCGCGACCCGAGGCCGGCGTCGGCCAGCACCTTGTGCAGCTTCGGCGCATCGTCCTCCGCCGTCAGGTCGCGGCGCACGTTTTTCGCCTGCGCCTGGCGGCGCCCGCCGGCCTGCGCGGAATCGTCTTCCACCGCGCTGTCGTAGGCCCCCGACGTCACGAAGGAAAAAATATCGTCCGGGTTGTCACCCTTTGCCCGCGCCGGCTTGGCATCGCCGCCGGTCTGCCTGCGCGCCTTCTGGGCCGGCTTGCCCTTGGCGCGATCGTCCCGGTTGCGGCCGGCACGCTGCGACTTGCCGCCACCCGCTTCCGCTTTTTCGGACGGCGCCGGCTGGATGTCGGCGGCCTCGCCTGCGTCCTGCACGCCTGCAGGCTCGGCAGCCTTTTCCGCCTCGGCCGCGCGCGGCGCCCTGGTGCGGCGCAGGCTGCGCGGCCCGCGCACGCCGCGCTTGACCGGCTTCTTCTTGCCCTCATCAACCTGTCCGCCCTCGGCAGACACGGCCGCTTCGCCGCGAGACTGTTCCTGATTTTCCTTGGATTCCGATACGGAGGGAGATTCGGTCAGCATGACCGCCGGCGCTTCATTCTGGATAGGCAGATTCATCGTTCGCTTCTTGATTGTGCTCACTGGGTGTGGCATCTACAGGGATTCGGCTTTGCTGCCGGACGTTTCCGCCGCAGCCGGCGGTTCGGTTTGGGATTGGATGCCTGCTTGCTCGCCAGGCTGCTCCGGCGCGGATGCTGCCGCCGCGTCCCGCGCCACTGGATCGCTCGCTGCCTGCTCCAGATTCGCCTGCATTTCACCTGCAAGCGCCTGCATCTCCGGCAGCATGCCCGCCTGCAGGTCTTCTTTCGCAATTTGCTGCAGCGGCGGCAATTGATCGAGCGAGGTCAGCCCGAGATCATCGAGAAACTGCCTGGTCGTTGCAAACAGGGCCGGCCGGCCCGGCACGTCCCGGTGACCAATCACTTCGATCCAACCTCGATCTTCGAGCATCTTGATGGTTTGAGAGTTCACCGTGACGCCACGGATTTCCTCAATATCCCCACGCGTGACCGGCTGACGGTAGGCGATGATGGCCAGGGTTTCCAGCGTTGCGCGCGTATATTTCGGCGGCTTCTCGGGATTGAGCCGTTCCAGGTACTTCTTCATCTCCGGACGGCTCTGGAAACGCCAGCCGGTGGACAGGCACACGATTTCAATACCTTTGTCGGACCAGTCGTTGCGCAGTTCTTCCAGCATCGCCTTGATGGTGTCGGCGCCGACTTCCGCATCGCCTTCGCCGTTTTCCGCATAGAGCTTCTTCATGTCGCTGATCGACAAGGGCTCGTGCGCGCAAAGCAACGCAGTTTCGAGGACTTTCTTCGCCTCAATTGTATTCATCTGTGTGCGTCTTGTTTTTCTAACAAAGTGCAGAAATTTTCGTCAACGACAAGACAGCGCATGATACTGTCCGGCTGGGCCAGAGAACCCGATGCTGCTGCTGCAATCCGGCGCCCGGTTTTTTTATTGGACGTATGAGGGCGGGAATAAGACTATGAGACTTGGTTGCGGGGGCAGGATTTGAACCTGCGACCTTCGGGTTATGAGCCCGACGAGC
>OFCW01000185.1_pt1 | contig 22971 bp, 24 predicted proteins | sample 1520951 | NCBI WGS metagenome assembly OFCW01 (sample SAMEA4349680, study PRJEB24078) | microbial mat metagenome | biome: Terrestrial Biome; feature: Habitat; material: Microbial Mat | place: India | collected 2012-06-12 | depth 10 m | reverse complement strand
CATGCAACAGCCCGCCGCCGATGGCGCCGGCGATCATCAGGCCGCCGAGCAGATCGAGCCAACCCTGGGTGTCGCGGCCGGGGATATAGACGCCGGTGATCGCCGCCAGTCGGCCATCGGCCGAGCGGGTGTGGCATTCCTGGCAGGGAACGGCCTTTTCCTTGGGGGCGACCATGTGCGTGATCGGCCACATGCCGCGTGTCTCGATGAAGTCGTACTTGCCCGAGAAGGTCTTGCCGACCGAAGCGGCACCGGCCGCCAGCGCCTTCGGCCAATCGAGGTTGGTCCAGTAGGCGCTGTCATCGTTGCCGGCCAGGTGATTGGTGGTCAGCGTCCTGTTTTCGACGTCGTAAGGCTGCTTGCCCTTGAACACCTTGACCGGCCAGATCATCGACTTGCCGTCATCCGGGCTGCCTTCGAACTTGTTGATGTAGATCGGCTCGTTCGCCTTGTCGATCTTGTCGTCGGCCAGCGTGTACTTCACGGTGCCGTTGAACCACAGGTATTCCGGACGGACATTCTCGCCATAGACGAAATCGCCCTTGGTACCGATATAGACGGTGTGGCCTTCCTCGTTCTTGATGACGAGCGGTTTGCCGTCCTTGTCCCGCTTGCCGGCGGTAGACCAGTCCCAGGACATCTTGGTCGGCACATCGCCGCGGGCGAAGGCCGGAATGTGGCAGGTCTGGCAGGCCACCTTGGCGGTATGCGTATTCAGCAGGGCTTCCTTCTTGTGCGGTGCCTGGCCGTGGCAGGACTGGCAGGTGGCCGGATTGTCATGGCCACGCTTGCCGCGCATCTCCGGGCTGCCCTTGTCCATCGCGGTCGGCGCGTAGCGGCTGCCCGGCACCTGGTGGCCGTCCGTCTTGTGACAGGTGGCGCAGGTGAAGTTGCCCCCCTCGGCCGACATGTGGACATCGAGATTCTTGTCCGGATTGTCGAGCGAACTGTCGAGGTCACCATGCTTGACCCCGTCGCCCCCGCCGCCGTTATAGTGGCAGCCGCCGCAGGTCTGGCGACGGGTCTTGCCAATCTTTTGGGCGATTTCCGAAAGGTTGATGCCCTTGACGATCTTGCCCGAGCCGGGCGGGAATTCGGTGTCCTTGGCGACCGGACTGCCGAAGAAGCCGGACGGTTTCTTGTACTTGCCGGTCTGGTCATGGCAGACCAGACAGTCGACATTGGTTTCCGAGGTCAGGTCGAAATGCTGGTTCTCGGTACCGTAGCCGATGTGGCAAGTGGCGCAGAAACCGTAATTCGATGCGGTCGACGTGCAGAAATTGTTGATGACGTGCTTCTTGCCGAGCAACTGATTGGTTTCCGGATTGCGATACTCCCAGGTCCAATGCTTGGTCAGGTGAATCTGCTTGGCTGCCTCGGTGTGGCAGGACAGGCAGGCCTTGGTCACCTCCGGTCCGGAGTTGAAGGTCTGTTGCAATTCCTTGAACTTGCTGTGATCCGCCGTGGACTTCAACAGTTTGGGATCCGGTTTCGGATTTTCCGGTGCCGTGTTCGCCTGGGCTGGCGCAATCAGGGCCAGGGCGGCCATGATCGCCAGCGTGTGCTTGATGAAACGCATGTCTTTCCCCCTTCCGGATCGTCGTCCGGTGCCCCTTGTGTCGACAGGAGACACGATCCTTTGGGTATATTAGCAACACGCTATTTACTGATATTGATCGATATCAATATCAGTAAACTCTTAAGGATTAGTTCTTTGGTGATAGGGGGCTTTCCCCCGGCCTACGGTCAATCCCGCAATTCGCGGCCGGTCAGCTTGATGAAGACGTCTTCCAGGTTGGAGGCACGATGCACGTAGCGCAGTCCGTCGGCTTCGGCCAGCCGGGCGAGCAGCGGCTGCGGCGTGCGGCAATAGAAAAAGGCCGTTTCACCGCTGGTTTCGACCCGCTCGGCCAGGCGGCGGTGGGCGTCGACGAAAGGGGCGAGCTGGCCGCGCAGTTCGTCGAAAACCTCGACCACCTGCGGCTCGATGTGTTCGGCGATCAGACCACGCGGGCTGCCCTCGGCAATCTTGCGGCCGTGGTCGATGACAATCAGCGTGTCGCACAGGCGCTCCGCCTCGTCCATGAAGTGCGTCGTCAGGATCAGCGTCTTGCCGGCTGCCTTGAGCTGCTTCAGGCGATCCCAGATCAGGTGGCGGGCCTGCGGGTCGAGGCCGGTGGTCGGTTCGTCGAGAAAGACAATGTCCGGGTCATTGACCAGCGCGCGGGCCAGGGTCAGGCGCCGTTTCATGCCACCGGAGAGCGTTGCGATGCGGGCATCCGCCTTGCTGCCGAGGCCGGCGAAATCGAGCAAGGGCGGGATTCGAGCCTTGATGTCGGCATCGCGCAGGCCGAAATAGCGGCCGAAGACGAGCAGGTTTTCGGCGCAGGTGAAATCCGGGTCGAGGTTGTCGAACTGCGGCACGACACCGACCCGCGCCCTTGCCTGCTGTCCGTCGGCCGGAATGGCACGCCCGTTCAGCGTGATGCAGCCGCTGTCCGGCGCCGTCAGCCCGAGACAGAGGCGCAAGGTTGTCGTTTTGCCCGCCCCGTTCGGGCCGAGCAGCCCGAAGCAGGTGCCCGGTTCGACGGCGAACGACAGCCCGGCGACCACGGTCTGGTCGCCATAGGTCTTGCGCAAGTCGCGGACGTCTAGTGCCGCCACGCCCGGGTGACGATGTCGCGGATGACGTGCAACCGACGGTGGAAGAAGTGGTCCGCGCCGGGCACGACGACGACCGGCAGGTCGAGCGGCAGGGCCCAGTCGAAGACATTGCCGAGCGGCACCGTCTCGTCCTTCGAGCCGTGGATGACGATGGTATCGTGCGGCACGGCTTCGGTATCGTATTGGCGCGTGCCTTCGACGAAGCCGGCGGCGGTACCGACCAGCACCAGGCGCTGCGCCGGGTGGCCGGCCTCGGCCAGGCGTTTGGCGACGCGCGTCTGGCAATAGGCGCCGAACGAGAAGCCGGCCAGCGCGACCGGGATATTGCCGCACCGGCACTTGGCGTCTTCGATGACCGCCAGCAGGTCGTCGGTTTCGCCACGCCCCTCGTCATGCACGCCCTCGGTGCCCCCGACACCGCGGAAATTCGGGCGGAAGGCGGCATAGCCGAGGCTGGTGAAGGTCTTGGCCAGCGTATAGGCCACCTTGTTGGTGTTGGCGCCGCCGCCCAGCGGGTGCGGATGGGCGATCAGCGCGATGCCCTTCGGCGCATCCGGCCGCTCCATGATGACCTCGATCTTGCCGACCGGGCCATCGACCAGAATCTTCTCTTCGACAAGGCGCATGGCTCAGATCTTCAGGCGTTCGACGACTTTGCCGCCGATCAGGTGCTGGTCGATGATTTCATCGACATCGTCCTGGTCGATGAAGGAATACCAGGTCTCCTCCGGATAGACGACCATCACCGGACCGTTGTCGCAGCGCCCGAGGCAGCCGGCCTTGTTGATGCGGACGGCACCCGGGCCGTTCAGTTTCAGGGCGCCGATGCGGTCCTTGGCATAGGCGAACATGTCGCTGCCGCCGAGGTTGTTGCAGCACTGCTCGCCACCCTCGCGCTGGTTGGTGCAGACGAAGACGTGGTGTTTGAAGTAGCTCATTGGGGTTCTCCTGTGCAGGCCCCCATTATAGGCGAGGGGCCGGGGAGGGGCGGATGTTGCATCCTGCTGCGGCGTGCCTGTTCCATTCCTGCTTTCGCTTGTAAAGTAGGCAGCAGCCGTCATTGATTTTCCATGAAAGGAGCACGCAATGCGCAAGATCCTGTTGCCGGTCGATGGTTCGCCGCATGCCTTCGAGGCGGCCTGTTTCGTGATCGGCCTGCAGCGCCGGATGGCCGATCTGGAGGTGCATGTCGTGGCGATCGAACCGAAGCCGATGGATTGGCAGACGCATGGCATGGCGCCGGAAACCATCCACAGCCACTTGTCGACGCGGGCGATGCTGGCCATGAAGCCCGTCCTGCACGCCCTGAGCGAGGCGGGCGTGACGCATCATGCGCATGTCCGGCTGGGGGATGCGGCGGAAAGCATCGTCGAGCTGTGCGACGAGCTGGGCTGCGACACCATCGTGATGGGCACGCGCGGCCTGGGGCGGGTGGCCTCGCTGACACTCGGTTCGGTCGCCAACAAGGTGCTGCACCTCGCCAAGGTGCCGGTGGTCTGCGTCAAGGCCCCGGCGGCCTGAGTTGCCGGCGAAACGACCCGTGCTTGCCGGGGTTGGCGTCGGTCTTGCCGGGAGGCGGGTTTAGGCCTGGTGTTCAGCCGGCCGGGCGGCGGGAGACGGTCAGCCATTTCTCGAGCCCGATGAGCAGGGAGCTGATCAGCGCGTAGGCGCCGATCGCGGCCCAGGCCTGCAGGCCGATCGGCGCTGTGCCAAAGGCGGTATGCATCGCTGGCAGGTAGGTCATCGCGAGTTGCAAGACGAGCATGGCGCCCAGTCCGCCCCATACCCAACAATTGCTGAACAGACCTTGCTGCCAGAAGCCGCGGGTCAGCGAGCGGCAGTTGAACAAATAGGCCGCCTCGACTGCGACGAAGAGGTTGACGGCGACGGTGCGCGCCTCGGCCAGCGTGTGGCCCTGCTCCAGTTCGTACAGAAAGAGGCCGAAAGCGCCGGCCAGCAGCAGGCAGGCAACCAGCACGATGCGGCGGATCAGGGCGCCGTCGAGTACCGGCTGGTCGGTGTGACGAGGCGGGCGGTGCATGATGCCGGGCTCGATCGGCTCGAAGGCGAGTGGCAGGCCGAGCAGCACGGCGGTGGTCATGTTGATCCAGAGGATCTGCAGCGGTGTGATCGGCAGCGTCGCGCCGGCCAGGATGGCGGCGACGATGACCAGGCCCTCGCCGAAATTGGTCGGCAGCGTCCAGGTGATGAACTTGACCAGGTTGTCCCAGACGCCCCGGCCCTCCTCGACCGCCGCTTCGATGCTCGCGAAATTGTCGTCGGTGAGCACCATGGCGGCCGCTTCCTTGGCGACCTCGGTGCCGCCCAGCCCCATCGCGACACCGATATCGGCCTGTTTGAGGGCCGGCGCATCATTGACGCCGTCGCCGGTCATCGCCACGACTTCGCCCTGGCCTTGCAGGGCGCGCACCAGGCGCAGCTTCTGCTCCGGCTCGACCCGGGCGAAGACATCGACGGCCAGTGCGGCTTGGGCGAGTGCCGCGTCGTCCAGCCCGGCCAGGTCGCGGCCGGTCAGCACCCGTTCGGCGGGCAGGCCGATCTGTTTGGCGATCGCCTGGGCGGTGATGGCGTGGTCGCCGGTGATCATCTTGACCCGGATGCCGGCCGAATGGCAGTTGCGGATGGCGGCGATGGCCGCCCGGCGCGGCGGATCGATCAGGCCGACCAGGCCGAGCAGCGTCAGGTCGGCCAGCGTCGTGTCGGCGAGCGGGGCATCGGCGGCGAGGGTGCGCCGGGCGAGGAGCAGCACGCGCATGCCCTGTTCGGCATAGGCGCGGGCGGCCTGGTCGACGGCCGGGCCATTGAGCGGCACGGTATCGCCCTGCGGGGCCAGCTGGTCGATGCACCGCGGCAACAGGCGTTCGAGGGCGCCCTTCACGTAAAGCACGCTGCCGCCGTCTGCTGCATGGGCGCTTGCCATGTATTGCCGGCCGGCGTCGAAAGGCAGCACGTCGCGCCGCGGGAACAGGGCGGCCAGTGTATGCTCGTCCAGCCCGCCCTTGCGCGCCGCGACCAGCAGCGCCGCTTCGGTCGGGTCGCCGGTGATCTGCCAGCGGCCGTGTTCGTGGCGTAGCGACGCATCGTTGCACAGGGCGCCGGCGATCAGGCATTCGCGCAGCGCGCCAGCGATCGTCGCCGGCATTTCATCGTGCCGGATGGCGCCCTCCGGTGCGTAACCCTGGCCCTCTACCGCATAGCCTTCGCCCCCGCACCACAGGACGCGCACCGTCATCGCGTTTTCGGTCAGTGTGCCGGTCTTGTCCGAGCAGATCACGGTCGTGCTGCCCAGCGTCTCGACTGCCGGCAGGTGGCGGATGACGGCGCGCCGCCGCGCCATGCGGGCGACGCCGATGGCCAGCGTGACCGTGACGGCGGCCGGCAGGCCTTCCGGAATGGCACCGACGGCCAGTGCGATGGCAGCCATGAACAGGGCGAAGGCCGATTCGCCGCGGGCCAGCCCGACGGCGAAGGTCAGCCCGGCCAGCCCGCCGATCGTCCAGAGCAGCCAGTTCGAGAAGCGCGCCATCTTCCGGGTGAGCGGTGTGGCCAGATCGGGGGCCGCAGCGATCAGGCCGGCGATGCGGCCGGTTTCGGTTGCGTCGCCGGTGGCGACGACAAGGCCGCTGCCCTGCCCGGCAACCACCATCGTGCCGGCCCAGGCCATGTTGCTGCGGTCGGCGAGCAGCGTCTCGGCCGCCAGGGCGGCGGCCTGCTTGCTGACCGGCTGCGATTCGCCGGTCAGCGGCGATTCGTCGGTTTGCAGGTCGTTCTGGTGCATCAGGCGCAGATCGGCCGGCACGCGATCGCCGGCGGCGAGCAGCACGATGTCTCCGGGCACCAGCTGGCTGGCGTCGAGTTGCCGCCGCTGGCCGCTTCGGCGTACCGTGACCGGCGTGGCGACGCTGCGCGCCAGGGCGGCCAGCGCCCCTTCGGCCTTGGCTTCCTGCCAGTAGCCGATCAGCGCATTGACCAGCACGACGCCGAAGATAACGCCGGAATCGATCGCCTCGCCCAGCCCGGCCGTCACCGTGCCGGCCACGATGAGGACGAGCACCAGCGGCTGCGTCAGCTGTGCGGCGAAGCGCCGCCAGGCCGGTTTGCCCGGCCGCTCGGTCAGCCGGTTCGGGCCATGCCGGCGCAGGCGTGCAGCGGCTTCTCCCTCATCCAGGCCGGTCGCCGGGGCAACCCCGAGCCGGCGGCTGGCATTGTCTGCCGTATCGGCATGCCAGGCTAGCGGCGACGCGCCGTCAGCATCAGGAAGGGCAGGGTCAGGAAGGGCCATAACGTGGCGATCAGGCGGGTCAGTCCATTGAAATTGAGAAAATGCCCCTGCCGCCAGGCGGCGAGCGCGGCGGCAGAGTACGGGTTGGGTGGCGCCAGGTTGACCAGCACGGTACCTGCCATCAGGGCCAGCGCGGCAATCATCAGGCGCGGCGTGGCGGGCAGCGCCATGGCCAGGGCGAGGATGACGGTGCCGACCGTCAACCCGAGTTGCGCCCCCGGTGTCAGCCAGGCCAGCGCATCGGCCGGGCTGACCAGAATGGCGGCCGACAGCGTGGCGATGATCAGGCAGAGCAGCAGGAACAGCGGCACCACGGCGTAGGCGACGAGCAGCCGGGCACAGAGCTGGCGCAGGATGAGGCCGACCGCCAGCGTGTTGAAAGCGGTGATGCTGGCCTCGATCAGCACGAAGCTCTCGGCGACGAAGGGCACGGCGCCGGTCAACCCGGCCATCTGACGCAGGTCGCCGGCCCCGAACAGCAGGGTCTCCGGCGACAGGGGCACGAGTAGCCACAGGCCGAGCAGGGTCAGGCCCAGTTCGGCATGCGGTACCGGTGCGATCAGCCGTTGTTCGAGGGCGAGGATGCGGGCGAAAAGACGGGGCCCGAGCGCCTTGCCGGCCAGCGCGCCAAGCAGTCCGCCGAGCGTGTTGCAGACCAGGTCGAGGTTGGACGGTACGCGGGAGGGCAGCCAGGTCTGCAGCGTTTCCAGCCCGAAGCTGAGGCCGCCGGCGCACAGCGTGGCCAGCACCGCCGCCGTGAAACGTCCCGGCAGTCGGCTGAGGGCCAGGGTCAGGAAAAAGCCGAGCGGGAGATAGACCGCGACGTTGGCCGCGAGGTCGAATGCCGTCCAGTAGCGCGGCCAGCCGCCTTCGAGAAAGGCGATCGGCGAGACCCCGGTGTCCCGCCAGCCGCTGAAGGGGTGCAGGCTGCCGTAAACCACCAGCCCGCACCAGGCGAGGGCCAGATAGCTGGCGAAGCGGATGGGACCGATACCGTGACGAGGCATGGCCCGATTGTACCCGGAGCGGATCGCTGTCGCCCGGCCCTGGCCGGCTTGGTCGCCAATGAGCGGGGCGTACCCGCCTGCAGCGAGGGCGGCGGCTGACGGGGGCGATTACCGCGCCTGACTCGGATTGCCGAGCGGCTAGCGGGGCAGGTGCGGATGCTCGGCGGTGTGGTGGGTTTCCGCCGCTGCCCGGTGGTGCAGCGCCTCGTGGATGTCCTCGCCCGGCAGGCGGTGGCCGACCCACTGTGGCAAGAGCGAGCCGAGCACCATGCCGGCCATGCTGACCAGCAGGCCGATCAGTTGTGGCGGTACCGGGCTGGCTTCGCCGACCAGCACCTCGATCAGCACCCAGCTGCCGACCCCTCCGAAAATGGCAGCCAGCGCGCCCTGCGTCGTGGCCCGCTTCCAGAAGGCGCCAAAGAAGAGGGGCACGAAGGCGCCGGCCAGTGTCACCTTGTAGGCATTTTCGACCATCTTGAAGATGCTGGCATTGGAATTGAGGGCGAAGGCGAGCACGGCGCCGGCGAAACAGATGATGGTGATGCGCATCAGGCGCAGGAAGGCATGGTCGCCCATCTGCGGCAGGAAGCCGCGCAGGATGTTCTCGGCGAAAGCCACCGAGGGCGCCAGCAGGGTGGCCGACGAGCAGGACATGATGGCCGACAGCACGGCCCCGAAGAAAATGGCCTGGGCAAAGACCGGCGTCTGCTCGAGCACCAGCGTCGGCAGCACGAGCTGCGAGTCGCTGGCCATCAGGGCGCTGTACTGCGCAGGATTGATCAGCGTTGCCGAGTAGGCAATGAACATCGGCACGAAGGTGAAGCAGAAATAGATACTGCCGCCGAGGATCGAGCCCCACAGCGCGATCTTGGCCGTGCGCGCCGAGGTGATGCGCTGGAAAACGTCCTGCTGCGGGATGGAGCCGAGCATCATGGTCAGCCCGGCACCGAGGAAGGCGATCCACTTCCACGGATCGGGCTCGGGGAAGAAATCGAGCTTGCCGGCGGCAGCGGCATGTTCGATGACCGGCATGACGCCGCCGGTCTGGCCGGAGATCAGCCAGGCGATGAACAGCATGCCGCCCATGATGACACCCATCTGGACGAAATCGAGAATGGCCACCGAAAGCATGCCGCCCAGTGTGGTGTAAGTGAGAACGATGGCGGCGCCGAGGATCATGCCGGCCGTCTGGCTGATCGCGCCGTCGGTGACGACGTTGAACAGCAGGCCAAGCGCCTTGATCTGGGCCGATACCCAGCCGAGGTAGGCGATCACGATGCACAGCGTGGTCAGGATTTCGACCGTGCGGTTGTAGCGCAGGCGGAAATAGTCGCCCAGCGTCAGCACGTTGAGCTTGTACAGCTTCCGCGAGAAGAAGATGCCGGCGATGATCAGGCACAGCGAGGCGCCGAACGGATCGGCAACGACCCCGTGCAGGCCTTCCTTCACGAAGGTGGCGGAGACGCCGAAGATGGCCTCGGCCCCGAACCAGGTGGCAAAGACGGTGGCGGTGACGACCGGCAGCGGCAGGTGGCGGCCGGCAATGGCGAAGTCCTTGGCGCTATGGACGCGGGTGGCGGCGACGAGACCGATGCCGATGGACAGGAGCAGGTAGAGGACGACGAACCAGATCAGCATGATCGCGCCAAGGGACTGAAATTGCGCGGATTATAAGGTGATTGCGTCCATTTCGGCGTCAGAACGGGGGCGCGCTGTGAAAATCCATGCGCTCGCCGGTTGCCGGGTGTTTGAAGCCGAGATCCATGGCGTGCAGCAGCAGGCGGTCGGCCATTTTTTCGGCCGGGCCGCCATACAGGTCGTCGCCGAGGATGGGGTGCCGCAGGGACATCATGTGCACCCGCAACTGGTGGGAGCGGCCGGTGACCGGTTCCAGCGCGACACGCGTCGTCTGCCGCTCGGTGTCGCGGCTGAGGACGCGGAAGCGCGTATGCGACGGCCGGCCGAGATCGAAATCGACCTTCTGCCGGGGGCGGTTCGGCCAGTCCACGATCAGCGGCAGGTCAACGCCGCCCTCGTCGTAGGGCAGCAGGCCGTAGAGCACGGCGACGTAGAGTTTGTCCACCTGACGGTCCTGGAACATCTTTGACAGCCGGCGGTGCATTTCCGGACCGCGCGCGAACACCAGAATGCCGGAGGTCGACATGTCCAGGCGATGCACGGTCAGCGCATCCGGGTATTCCTGCTGCACACGGGTGAGCAGGCAGTCGGCCTTGTGTTCGCCGCGCCCGGGAACAGAGAGCAGGCCGCAGGGCTTTTCGGCAATGATCAGCCAGTCGTCGGCAAAAACGACCGGCGAAGCGCCGGGTGGTGGGGGCAGATAGGCGGTCATCGGGTCAGCGGAATGCGGCAGCGCGCATCCTTGAACGGCGTCGGTTCCTGGATCCAGCCCTCGCCGAGCGGTGTCTGGTTGCACACTCGCGTCCCGTCGAGCTGGCTGACCCACCAGTACCAGGGCGCCGGTTCGCCGTGGGCGGCCGCGCTGGCGAGGAGCAGGACGAGCAGGGATAACTGTCTGATCAGCATGAAGATTCCGCTTGCCAAAAAAAGGTGGGTCAATATACTGTATTTAAACACAGTATCTCCGACCGGGCTGTGGCGCGAAATATACCGCGTTTGCGCCGCTCCGGTTGCAGCCGTTCCAGCAATTTCTATTCCATCCTTGGCCCGTGTGCCATAATCCGCTCAAATTTTCGAGGTCACTCTCATGGACGACAACAAGGCAAAAGCGCTCGCCGCAGCACTGCAACAGATCGAAAAGCAATTCGGCAAGGGCTCCATCATGAAGATGGGCGATGCCGAAATCGACGAAGGCATCCAGGTCGTGTCGACCGGCTCGCTCGGTCTGGACATCGCGCTGGGCGTCGGCGGACTGCCGCGTGGCCGTGTCGTCGAAATCTACGGCCCGGAATCGTCCGGCAAGACCACGCTCTGCCTGCAGGTCGTCGCCGAAATGCAGAAACTGGGCGGCACGGCCGCCTTCATCGACGCCGAACACGCGCTCGACCCGCAATACGCACAGAAACTCGGCGTCAATGTCGGCGAACTGCTGATCTCGCAGCCGGACACCGGCGAACAGGCCCTCGAGATCGCCGACATGCTGGTCCGCTCCGGCTCGGTGGACATCATCATCGTCGACTCCGTGGCCGCCCTCACCCCGCGCGCCGAAATCGAAGGCGAGATGGGCGACCAGATGGTTGGCCTGCATGCCCGCCTGATGTCGCAGGCCCTGCGCAAGCTGACCGCCAACATCAAGAAAACCAACACGCTCGTCATCTTTATCAACCAGATCCGCATGAAGATCGGCGTCATGTTCGGCTCGCCGGAAACCACCACCGGTGGCAACGCGCTGAAGTTCTACGCCTCCGTCCGCCTCGACATCCGCCGCATCGGCTCGATCAAGAAGGGCGACGAGGTGATCGGCAGCGAAACCAAGGTCAAGGTTGTCAAGAACAAGGTCTCGCCCCCCTTCCGCGAAGCCATTTTCGACATCCTGTACGGCGAAGGCATTTCCCGTGAGGGCGAGATCATCGAGATGGGCGTCGCCCACAAGCTGATCGACAAATCCGGCGCGTGGTACGCCTACAAGGGCGAGAAGATCGGTCAGGGCAAGGACAACGCCCGCGAATTCCTCAAGGCCCATCCGGAAATCGCTCAGGAAGTCGAGGCCGGTATCCGCGAGGCGGCGAGCACCACCGTCATCAAGCCCAGCAAGGCCAAGGTGGATGCCTGACACCCATGCCTGACCTGCGTGTGCGAGCCCTGCAACTGCTGACCCGGCGCGACTACAGCCGGGCCGAGCTGAAAAACAGGCTGGCCGCCCACGCCGAATCCGAGGAAGAACTCGAGACCGTGCTCGATACCCTGCAAAGCGAACGCCTGCTGTCCGATGCCCGCTACGCCGCCCAGCGCGTCGTGGCGCGCGCCGGCCGCTATGGCGATGCCCGCCTGAAGCAGGAGTTGCGACAAAAGGGGGTGGCTGACGACGACATCGCGGCTGCGCTGCCGGCGGGCGGCGACGAGGCTGAACGCTGCCGCGCCGTCTGGCAACGCAAGTTCGGTGAACGGCCGCAGTCGCCGGAAGCGCGTGCCAAACAGCAGCGTTTCCTGCAATATCGCGGTTTTTCCAGCGAAGCCATCCGCCGCGTCCTGCGCGGTGACGAGCCATGATCCACAGCGCCGCCAAACTGACCGCCCGGAACCTCAAGAAGCGCTACAAGGCGCGGACCGTGGTCGAGGACGTGTCCTTCGAGGTCAAGTCGGGCGAGGTGGTCGGCCTGCTCGGCCCGAACGGTGCCGGCAAGACCACCTGCTTCTACATGATCGTCGGCCTTGTCGCGGCCGATGGCGGCGAGGTCTACATCGACGACAACCGCCTGACCCACGCGCCGATGCACAGCCGGGCTCGCCTCGGCCTGTCGTATCTGCCGCAGGAAGCCTCGGTCTTCCGCAAGCTCAATGTCGAGGAAAACATCCGGGCCGTCCTCGAATTGCAAAAGCTGCCGACCGCTGAGCTGAACGACCGCCTGGAGGGCCTGCTCAAGGAACTGCATGTCGACCATGTCCGCCACGTCAATGCGGCCGCCCTGTCCGGCGGCGAACGGCGCCGGGTCGAGATCGCCCGTGCCCTGGCGACCAATCCGCGCTTCATCCTGCTCGACGAGCCGTTTGCCGGGGTGGACCCGATCGCCGTGCTGGAAATCCAGAAAATCATCCGCTTCCTGAAGGAGCGCGGCATCGGTGTGCTGATCACCGACCACAACGTGCGCGAAACGCTGGGCATCTGCGACCACGCTTACATCATCAATGCCGGCCATGTGCTGGCGGCTGGACGGCCGGCCGAAATCGTGGAGAATGAAAGCGTGCGCAAGGTCTATCTCGGCGAGCACTTCAAGCTCTGACCGATCCGCACCCGAGTCCACCGATGAAACCGGCACTCCAACTCAAACTTTCCCAGCATTTGGCGCTGACGCCGCAATTGCAGCAGTCGATCAAGCTGTTGCAACTGTCGACGATCGAGATGCAGCAGGAGATCGAGCGCTACCTGCTCGAGAATCCGATGCTGGAGCGCGACGATGATGCCCCGGAGTCCTTTGCCGGCGCATTGCAGTTCGATTCCCCCCGCAACGAGGAAACGCGCAGCGCAGGCAGCGAGGAACGCGAGGCGCGCGAAGAGCGCGACAGTGAGCCGCCGGCCTCGCCTTCCGAAGTCGATGATGACCGCTGGACCGCCGATGCCGGCACCTTCACCGGCGCCGGCCGCGACGAGGATGATGACAGTGACGCGCAGGACATCCATGCCGCCAATGTCAGCCTGCGCGAACATCTCGGTTGGCAACTGGGCCTCACCCAGCTGAACGAACGCGACCGCAGCCTGGTTCGCTTCCTGATCGAGGCGCTCGACGACGATGGCTACCTGTCCACGCCCTTGCAGGAGTTGTGGGAAACCCTGCCGCCGGAATACGAAATCGAGCTGGAAGAACTGGAAATCGCCCTGCGCCACATCCAGAATTTCGACCCGACCGGCGTCGGGGCGCGCAACCTGCAGGAATGCCTCAGCCTGCAACTGCGGGCCCTGCCCGACGGGCACGATCGCAACGTGGCGCTGCTCATTGTCGAGAAACATCTGGAGCTGCTGGCAGCCCGCGACTTTGCCAAACTGCGCCGCGTCACCGGCTACGACGACGAAGACATCAAGGCCGCCCAGGCGCTGATCACCAGTCTCAACCCGCGCCCGGCCGCCGGCTATGCCCAGGTCGAAGCCCGCTACATCACGCCGGACGTGATCGTCAAAAAACTGAAGGGCAAATGGACGGCCTACATCAATCCGGATGCTTATCCCCGGCTGCGCATCAACCGGCTGTATGCCGAGATTCTTGCCAAGCAGCGGCGCGGCAACGGCAACCTGACCACCCAGTTGCAGGAGGCCCGCTGGCTGATCAAGAATGTCCAGCAGCGTTTCGACACCATTCATCGCGTGACGCAGGCCATCGTCGACCGTCAGCGGCAATTTTTTGAGCACGGCGAAGTCGCCATGCGGCCGCTGGTCCTGCGCGAGATCGCCGACATTCTCGGTCTGCACGAATCGACCGTTTCGCGCGTCACCAGCCAGAAATACATGGCGACGCCGCGCGGGATCTTTGAACTGAAATACTTCTTTGGCAGCCATGTCGCCACCGATACCGGCGGGGCCTGTTCTGCCACGGCTATTCGCGCCCTGATCAAGCAATTGATCGGGGCTGAGGATGGCAAGAAGCCCTTGTCGGATAGCCAATTATCCGAAATACTAGGCCAGCAGGGAATCGTGGTTGCCCGACGCACGGTAGCCAAATACCGCGAGTCGCTCAACATCCCGCCGGTCAATTTACGCAAGACCCTGTAGAGAGAGGAGAAAAAAGTGAATCTGCAGATCAGTGGTCACCACATCGAAGTTACCCCCGCCCTGCGCGAGTATGTCGAGAACAAGCTGGATCCGGTCGTTCGCCATTTCGACAAAGTGACCGGTGTCAACGTCGTCCTGTCCGTCGAAAAACTGAAGCAGAAGGCCGAAGTCACCATCCATGTTCCGGGCAAGGACATGCACGTCGAGGAGTCCGGCGACGACCTGTACGCCGCGATCGATGCGATGTTCGACAAGCTCGACCGTCAGGTCCAGAAATACAAGCAGAAGCTCCAGGATCACCATCGCGGTGAAAAGCCCGGGATGCAGGACGCCGAATAAGCGTTGACCGACTGGCCGCAGCGCGCGCTGCGGCCTTGTTTTTTCCCCTTCTATGAACCCTCTCACCCATCTTCTGAGCGCCGACCAGGTGTTGCTCAACCTGGATGCCAGCAGCAAGAAACGCGTCTTCGAGCAAGCCGGCATTCTTTTCGAAAGCCGCCTTGGACTGGCCCGCTCGATCATTTTTGACAGTCTCTTTGCCCGCGAAAAACTCGGCTCGACCGGTCTCGGCCAGGGGGTGGCCATTCCGCACGGGCGCATCAAGGGACTCAAGCAGGCGGCGGGGGCCTTCCTTCGCCTGGCTACCCCGGTTCCCTTCGACTCGCCGGATGGCCGGCCGGTCGACCTGCTGTTCGTCCTGCTCGTGCCCGAACAGGCCACCGAGCAGCATTTGCAGATTCTTTCCGAACTCGCCCAACGGTTTTCCGACCGGGCGTTCCGTGAAAAGCTGCAAACCGCCGCCGATCCGGCAGCCGTCGTCGCCCTCTTCCAGTCCTGAGGCAGCCGCGTGCGCCACGTCAACCTGGTACAGCTGTACGAGGACAACCGCGAAAAGCTGCTGCTCAACTGGCATATCGGCCAGAATGCCGACCGGCGTATCGAGATCAAGGGCTCGAACAGTTACGGTGCCGATCTCGTCGGCCACATCAACATCATTCATCCGGAGCGCCTGCAGGTGCTCGGCATGGCGGAATACGACTGGGCCATGCGGATCGGCGAGCGCCGTTTCGGCCAGATGTTTGCCGATCTCCTCTCGGCCCAGCCGCCGGCCGTCATCGTTGCCGACGGCTTGACGCCGCCGCCGGCCGTCACCGAGGCCTGCGCGCAAACCAACACGCCGCTCATCTTTTCGCCCAAGCCCTGCTCGGCGATCATCGACCTGTTGCGTATCTACCTGTCGGCCCGTCTGGCCGACACGGTCAGCATGCATGGCGTGTTCATGGACGTCCTCGGCATGGGGGTGCTGATTACCGGGGATTCCGGGGTCGGCAAATCCGAACTGGCCCTTGAACTGATTTCGCGCGGGCACGGCCTGGTGGCGGACGATGTGGTCGAACTGGCCCGCATCGCACCGGCCACCATCGAGGGGCGTTGTCCCGGCATGTTGCGGGATTTCCTGGAAGTCCGCGGCCTCGGTCTGCTCAACATCCGGACCATCTTCGGCGAAACGGCCTCGCGCCGGAAGATGAAGCTCAAACTGATCGTCTACCTGCAAAAAACCGCGGCAGCCGTCGATGCTCCCCGTTTGCCGCTGGATGCCCAGACCCAGGAAATCCTGGGGGTGCCTGTGCGCAAGGTGGTCATTCCGGTGGCGGCCGGGCGCAATCTGGCGGTACTGCTGGAGGCCGCCGTTCGCAACACCATCCTGCAACTGCGCGGCATCGACAGCCTGCAGGATTTCATGGATCGTCAGCAGCGCATGATGCTTGACGGTGAGGCGTGAATGCCGGATAGTGATTTGGCATTCAACCACCGAGGGGACTCCACCATGAAGAAACTGATCGCTCTCTTGCTCGTCGCGTTGTCCACGAGCGCCGTTCATGCCGCGGATGACTGTGCCGCGCGGGCTGCCGAAAAGAAGCTGGCAGGCGCGGCAAAGAACAGCTTCATGAAGAAATGCGAGGCCGACGCCGCAGCGGCGCCGGGGAATGCCGAATGTGCCGCCCGGGCCAAGGAGAAAAAGCTGGCCGGTGCGGCCAAGAACAGCTTCATGAAGAAATGCGTGGCAGACGCTGCGGCTGCCAAGTAACCCCGCGTTTTTCAGCCAGGCGCCGGCCATCTTCGGATGGCCGGTTGCCGTTTACAGGTGTTCGAAATCGGCGAGATCGGATTGCGGATCGTTGGCGGAGGCGCCAAAGGCCATCTTGCCCTTGCCGTCGAGCACCATTTCATGATGCCGCACCATCACCTCCTGACGGCCGTTCAAGGTAACGAAGGTGCCGTTGGTGCTGGTATCGATCAGATAGAACCCGTCGTTGCGCCGTTCGACCCGGGCGTGCTGACGGGAGGCCTTGCGGTCGTCGATCGCCAGTTTGCATGCGAGGTCGCGGCCGATGGTGAGGACCGGCGTCTTTTCGTCCACCAGGAAGGCCTTGCCGCGAAAGCGGATGCACAGGCGTTCGACCGGCAGATGGCTGGACGGCCCGAAGGCAGACGGTGGATAGGAGCCGCCCTGATAGCTTGGCCAGTGGATCTGGAAGAGGTCCAAATCGGTGCCATTTTCCGCCACGGTGCCCAGCTTGGGCATGGGGTCCACGGTAATGACACCGGGCTGCGGCAAATCCTTGACCAGTTCCGAGCTGCACAGGATCTGGTCACGCCGGGCGATGCCGGCGATGCGCGCTGCGGTGGCGACGGCCGGGCCGCTCAGCTTGTCGGCGTTTTCGACGACCACGCCGGAATGGAGGCCGATGCGGATGGTCAGCTTGAGACCGGAGACTGGCGGTAGATCGGCAATCCGCTGCTGCATGTCGATGGCGGCCTGGCAGGCCTCCTCGGCGTTATCGAAGGCAGCGAGCAATTCGTCGCCGACGATCTGGATGGTGCGGCCCTTGTACCCATCAATCGAGCGCTTCATGCGCTTCAGGCAGCGTTCGACGGCATGCATCGCCTCCCGGTCGCCCAGCTTTTCGAAAAGCGCCGTGCTGCCGGAAACGTCGGCGAACATGACCGTCTGTTTGCGTTGGGCGCTCATCGGCTGGCTGCAATCGGAAAGTGGAAAAAATACGCGAAGCTAATTATATGCTGACCCCTACGGATAATGCATTATGCCGAAAGGGTTAGGGGGATGCTGCCGATCATCGGCAGTGCCGGGCTGTCGAAGGCGATGTCGCCTTCATCGACCGGCGTATCCAGCGTCAGGCCGCGGAAATCAAACAGGTCGAGGTCGGCCAGGTGGGAAGGCACGACGTTTTGCATGGCGGTGAAGACCGATTCGGTGCGGCCGGGATAGCGCCTGTCCCAGTCCTGCATCATTTCGCGGATCTTCTGGCGCTGCAGGTTTTCCTGCGAGCCGCACAGGTTGCACGGGATGATCGGAAAGGCCATGCCGCGTGCGAATCGGGCGATATCGGCTTCGGCGCAGTAAGCCAGCGGGCGGATCACGACATGGGCCTTGTCGTCGGTGACCAGCTTGGGCGGCATGGCTTTCATCTTGCCGCCAAATAGCAGGTTGAGGAACAGGGTGTGAACCATGTCGTCGCGGTGATGGCCGAGGGCGATCTTGTTGGCGCCGAGTTCCTTGGCCGTGCGGTAGATGATGCCGCGGCGCAGGCGGGAACACAGCGAGCAGGTCGTTTTGCCCTCGGGAATCTTGTCCTTGACGATGGTGTAGGTGTCGGCTTCGACGATGCGGTACTCGACGCCGATCGCGGCAAAGTAGTTGGGCAGGACATCGGCCGGAAAGCCGGGCTGCTTCTGGTCGAGGTTCATCGCGATCAGCTTGAAGCGGATCGGGGCGCGCTGCTGCAGTGCCATCAGCATGGCGAGCAGGGTGTAGGAATCCTTGCCGCCGGAAACACAGACCAGCACCGTGTCGCCGTCCTCGATCATGTTGTAGTCGATGATCGCCTTGCCGGTGCGGCTTTCGAGGGATTTGCGAAGTTTTTGCAGGGTGTTGGAGGTGGTCATGGTTCTTGCCGGAGCATGCGCGGCCCGCGAATGGGAAAACCCGGGAGTTTACCCTGTGAGCTGGCCGCAAAACAGGGAATTTTTGGCGTTGAATCAGAGGGTTCGTGTACGGTGGGCAACGGCAGGCCGGGGCCGCGTGGCCGGCTTGACCAGGCAGCTTTTGCCCTGCTTCCTTCGTCTTGGTCGTAAAATCCGACCTTTTGTGAACTCGCGATGGATCATCTTCCCGTTCCGGCGCCCGAGGCGCTTGCCCATAGCCAGGCCCTGAAACAGGCGATTGCCGACGACATCGTCGCCGCCGGTGGCTGGATTTCCTTCGCCCGGTTCATGGAGCAGGTGCTGTATCGGCCGGCGCTGGGCTATTACGCGGCCGGGGCGCGCAAATTCGGCGCAGCGGGCGATTTCGTGACCGCGCCGGAGATTTCCGGCCTCTTCGGCGAGGCGCTGGCCCGCCAGGTGGCGCAAGTGCTCGCCGCCTCGGCGCCGGAAGTGCTCGAAGTCGGCGCCGGTTCCGGCCGCCTGGCGGCCGACCTGCTGCTCGCGCTGGAACGTCTGGACTGTTTGCCGGTGCGGTATGCCATCCTCGATTTGTCGGGCGACTTGCGCGAACGGCAGCAGCAGACCATCGCCACCCTGGCGCCCCACCTGCTGTCCCGGGTCGAATGGCTGGATTGCCTGCCGGTACGCTTTTCCGGTGCCGTGGTTGCCAATGAACTGCTCGATGCCCTGCCGGCGCATGTCGTCGCCTGGCGCGAGACCGGCATTGTCGAGCGGGGGGTCGGGCTCGACCCGGCCGGTGAATTCATGTGGCAGGAGCGGCCCGCGAGCGGTGCCTTGCTGGTGGCGGCCGAGGAGTTGGCGCAGCAGTGCCGGCTGCCGCCGGGCTATGAGAGCGAAATCAGCCTGGCAGCGCGGGCCTGGGCCGCGGAATGGGGGCATCGTCTGGAGCGGGGGGCCCTGCTGCTCATCGACTACGGCTTTCCACGCCGCGAGTTCTATCACCCGCAACGCGGCCGCGGCACCCTGATGTGTCATTACCGGCACCATGCCCATCCCGATCCCTTCTACCGGCCGGGCCTGCAGGATGTCACGGTGCATGTCGATTTCACGGCCGTCATCGCCGCCGCCCACGCGACAGGTCTTGACCTGCTCGGTTACACCAGCCAGGGCCAGTTCCTGCTCAACTGCGGCATCCTCGAGCTGCTGGCTGCGCTGCCCAATGGCACACCGGCGTACATCCGCGCCGCCGGTGCGGTCAATACCCTGCTCATGCCGCACGAAATGGGGGAGTTGTTCAAGGTGATCGCCATCGGGCGCGGCATCGGCGAGCCATTGCTCGGTTTTGCCCGCGGCGACCAGGGCTGGCGGTTGTAGACGACGCGCGGCGCTTCAGCGCTTGGCGAGTTCCCGGAAGCGGTTGGGCTGGCCGAGCACGAGGCGGCCGAAGTCGTCGAGCAGGGCCTGGTCGATGGCGGCCGGACGCAGGGTGTAGTGCATGCTGCCCAGGCGTTCGAGATTGCGTGTTTCGAGGACGATCAGGCCCTGGTTGAAATCGGCCCGCCAGCGGGCGCTGACGCTGACGTCGTGGCTGATGTCGAATTCGGCCCGTTCGACGTAGCGGCGCTCGTTCTTGAATTCCTTGCAGGTGAAGGGCAGGCCGAAATCGAACAGGGTCGTGCGGAAGCGCTCGACCGCCGCACCGTCGCGCGCGATGTGCAACGCCCCCTTGCCCTTCAGGTGATAGGAGAAGGTTACCAGTTCGACCAGGGCGCCGGCGCTTTGGCTTTGCGTGCGGTAATCGGCAAAGCCTTCCTGCCAGTCCAGGTTATTGAGCTGGTATTGCTCGATCAGCGGGTAATCGCGAGGGATGCCTGGCTTGACGATGTTCAGCTGCTGCACCAGTTCGTGCAGGAAGAAAAATACGTGCTTGAGCGCCTGGTCGATGGCTTCATTGATCACCGTGCGTTCGGCCAGTGCGTTGTGCATTTCGCGCTGGCGCAATTCGGCTTGCCGGCGCAACTGGTCGAGCAGGCTGCCGCCGCCGGCGACGGCTTGCGGGGCGGCGCTTGCCATGTCGGCCGGTGCGGTCGTCGCGCCGGGCCGGGGCGAAACGGCAGCGCGCTGCGGCACGATTTCCGGAAACACCAGTTCCGGATCGACCATGCCGGCCCCCGAGTTGGCCAGGTATTCACGGCGCGCCCGGCGTTCTGCCGCATCGAGGTCGAAGGCCTCGATATCGGCGATCAGCGCGGCCTCCAGTGCCTCGATGTCATCGCGTAGCGCCGATCCCTTGTGCTCCCGCTTGGCTCGGATGGCCTCGCTGATGGCAGACAGCTGTCGGGTCTTGTCGGAGTCACTCATTGCAGGGTCGGCGGAATCGATTACACTGATCCAATAATGTGTCCTAAACGGAGCGAGCGCAAGATGGATATCACCGCACTGGCCAGCCTTGGCACGGCCCTGTCGCAAGCCCGGCTGGGCGACGCGGTTGGCGTTTCGGTGCTCAAGAAGGCGATGGACATTCAGGAGCAGTCTGCGCTGCAACTGCTGCAGGCCTTGCCGCAGCCGTACAGCAATCCACTCCATCTGGGCAATTCGATCGACGTCAGGGCTTGATGGCGGCCAGCCAGTCCTGCAACGCGGCTGCGACGAGCGGCCATTCCTTTTCATGGGTCACGGCGTGGCCCATGTGGCGGAAAATGTGAGCCTTCCGGCCGTAGGTGTGGGCCGTCGTCTGGACCAAAAAGGCCGGCACCAGCACATCCTCCTCGGCACCGAGGATCAGCATCGGCGGCCGGTGCATGGCGAACAGGTTGGGCAGGTTGAACATCGTCATGTCGAGGATGGCGCGTTGCGACTCGTTCTGCATGCGGGTCAGCCAGCTTGCGAGCATCGCCTCGTCGACTTCGCCGGCGAAAAGGGCTTCGCGCAGGGTCTCGGTGTCGGTGTATTCACCGCTCAGGATGCGGTTCAATTCGAGGAAGAGGTGCGGCTTGCTGAACAGCAGGTGAAACTGCGAGGCAATCAGGCCCTGCGGCGGGACGGAACAGATCAGCGCGGCGCCGGCTGCCGGCCGGTGTTCCAGATATTTCTGCACGATGAAGCCCCCCATCGAATGGCCGATCAGCACGGGGGATGCGCCCAGCCAGTCGACGACGGTCTTCACGTCGTCGACATAGTCGGCGATGGAGTGCCAGTTGATTTCCGCGTGTCCGGCGCTGCCGCCGTGGCCGCGCAGCGACAGCGCGTAGCAGGCGTGGCCGGCCCGGGCCAGCGCGGGCATGATGGTTTCCGTCCACATCCAGCCGCCGGCGAAGGCGCCATGCACGAAGAGGAGGGGCGGCTTGTCGTTCTTGCGATCGGGCAGGCAGGAAAAGACTTCAAGGCCTTCGACGAGGTGTGTTTTGAGCATGGGTTGGGGCGGGGGCGTGTTCTAATGCGGTTTTTCGGAGGAAGCGGGCGAGATGCTGAAGTGGTTATTGACGCTGGTGGTGGCGATTTTCCTGCTCGGCATCATCGCGCCGCACTTGGCGCGCTTCATTCGCTTCGGCCAGTTGCCGGGGGATTTTGTTTTGCGCTTTCGCGGCCGGACCTATCGGTTCCCGGTCGCAACCACCCTCCTCTTCTCACTGCTGCTCTGGCTGTTCTCCCGGCTCGTTTAAGGCCTGTCTCACCGCCCGGACGCGGGCGGCGTGGATGCGCTCGGGGATCTTGCCCTTGTCGCTGCAGGCGGCGGCGATCTCGCCGGCCGGTACGGCATGGACCGCGGCGAGCGCGGCGAGCAGGTGCTGCGGGCTGTCGTAGGTGCGGTCTTCCCAGCCCAGCCGGCCGGTGTAATCGCACAGGCAGGCGTCGAGCAGCTGCCGGAAGCGTTCCGGCCGGCGCAGGGCGTCGGTTTTCTCGAACAGCGTGACGAGGGTGCTCGCCTTCAGGTCGCCGGCGCGGTGCACGTTGCCGTGGTAGCGCGCCATCAAGAGCGCAAGGTCGCGACAGTCGCCGGGCACGCGCAGGCGGGCGCACAGTTGTTCGGTCAGACGGACGCTGCGTTCCTCGTGGCCAAGGTGGCGGGGCAGGATGTCGGCCGGTGTCTCGGCCTTGCCGAGGTCGTGGGTCAGCGCGGCGAAACGGACCGGCAGCGCGAAGCCACGACGGGCCGACTGGTCGACGACCATCAGGGTGTGGATGCCGGTGTCGACTTCCGGGTGGTAATCGGCGCGTTGCGGCACGCCGAACAGCTTGTCGACTTCGGGCAGCAGGCGGGCCAGGGCTCCGCAATCGCGTAACACCTCGATCATCCGCGACGGCTTGTCTTCCATCAGTCCCTTCGCCAGTTCCTGCCAGACACGTTCAGCGACCAGATGATCAACTTCGCCGTCGGCGACCATGCCGCGCATCAGCGCCAGGGTTTCCGGGGCGACGCTGAAATCGCTGAAGCGGGCAGCAAAGCGGGCGAGGCGCAGGATGCGTACCGGGTCTTCGGCAAAGGCAGGACCGACATGGCGCAGCACCCGGCCCTGCAGGTCGCGCTGGCCATTGAAGGGGTCGATCAGGCGGCCGTCGACGGCCTTGGCCATCGCGTTGATGGTCAGGTCGCGGAGGGCGAGGTCGTCTTCGAGGGTAACGTCCGG